>Ga0315282_10015405_pt1 | contig 11282 bp, 7 predicted proteins | sample YL17G07_20_MG_FD_203693 | JGI IMG/M metagenome (GOLD analysis project Ga0315282, IMG submission 203693) | Sediment microbial communities from Yellowstone Lake, YNP, Wyoming, USA - YL17G07_20 | ecosystem: Environmental > Aquatic > Freshwater > Lake > Sediment | place: USA: Wyoming | collected...
GCTAGAGCGCTATTTTTAGCCTAAAAACTCATCATTCCATTTTCGGCAAAGATTCCACAGGAGTCTTCAACGTGGGAGCCTTATCCTAATACCCAATAACCACTATACTCCAGCCATAAGCCCTCTCGAAAACAGCAGCCTGCGTGAAAACGTCCTTGGCGTTAAGCATTAGCAGAACCTTCTGAACAGCCTCGTTAAACTCTTCCTCATCAACGCCTTCCTCAAGAGGCTCAACCTCAAACCAATTGTCAAAAACGTCATGAGCCACAGCAAACACTATGCGGTGGGCCACGGGCTCACGCTTAACAGCAAAAGTTATGTTGGCATCCGTAATAGGCTGCCCAAACTCGGCGCCTAAACCAGTGTAAACACGCTGAAGCTCAGCTTGAGTTTTGCTGGGAACAGAATGAACACCGAAAAGTTTCCGGGCCAAAAGCTGCCTAACGTTAACCATGCTTTTCAGCCTCCGCCTTGGCTTCACGAAGAATCTGACGAATCACTTCCTGAACGCTACGAGCCTTGCGCCTCTTCTGCTCCGCCAAAAGCCACTCGTACAAGCACGCGTCAACGCTCTGCCGGAAAATCGGCACGCATACAACACCAACAACAATATTTAAAGCCCAAAAATAAAAGAAATTCTGAAACTACGGTTTAATTAAAATCCTCTTTAAAAAAGAACGCAGCATACGGCTTTCGCTTTTCAATTTTGAGGTTGAGAATACGTTCTGTGAAATTGTTCTACATGTGGACATAAACTTTAAATCATCGTATTCCGTGTTTTTGACAAAGGCTGATATCGTGCGAAACAATACAAATTGTCCGGCTGATGAAATTCGTTGGAAAATTATTAAGGCGATGTTAAACGATTTTCCGCAACTTCGGCAACGCGCAAAAGAGTATTTTGGAGCTGGAAGCACCCGATAGTTTCTGATTTTTGCATTTTAGGATAAGCCTTCTCTTCGTCTTAGTTTGTTATGCGCCAAGCATTTCTTGAATACGCAAAAAGCATAAGCCCAATAACAGAAAAGGTCCACAGTTAATGACCAACAACTATGTTAAGCCAGAAAAATAAAAGAAATTCCGAAGCACACCAATAATAAAACGCTTCTTTAGGAAAAAGAACTCAACTTTCTAGCTCGAACAGAATTTTTGTTTATCTTGTGATGGATCGCATAAAAAGAAAGGGGTAGTAAAGAGCGTCTTCAGTTTTCTTTGCGTCTTCTATTTGTTAGAGGTGCATATTTTAGTAGGATGAGAAGGCCAGCGCCCATTATTGTGGACGGAAGTATAGTTATAAGAAATATTAAGTATGGTGACATTGTTGGTGGGGGATCTGTTATTGTTACGCTGGATTTTATAGAGGTAATGCCTGTTTCGGCTGTTGCGTTAAAAGTGTGTTCTGAATACCATGCTTCTACTTGACTTTTCGTCCATCTGGTTCCTTTTAGTGCATAGTCCAAGTGTATGGTCACATAGACTATTCCGCCCGAAGGGACTTTGTAGGCTGTAATTTTTTTGTCTTGGAATGTACAGGTCGATGTTATGTCTATTGTGCGATAGAGATCCGCGTAGACGTGTATAGGCACTGCACCTTGCATGGTGAAGTTGGGGTCTATATCATATGTGATTGTTATGTTTAATGGTATTGGTCCATTGTTGTTGACCAGAATGTTTTGGTAGAATTGGCCTGGATTAGTGGCTGTTAATTTGTAGTATCCAGTTTTTCTGTCTGGAGTGAAAACAGCCCTGAACTCCGTTATGTCACAAAAGGCGCTATCAGTTATCCATGAATCTATGGTAATTATCAGTATTGGTTGCGACAGTGTCGCTATCAGTTCACCTTGAGGACCCGTAGATACATCTATGGAAGAAACAAAGATTTGTCCTGGATCAATCGTTCCCGTAAAGCTCTGTTCATTGAGTAATGAACCGCTCTGCATAACTCTGATCGATACATTATACTCTTCTCCAAACATCTCAGCCTCCGTTCCATTAATCACTAAAATAATTCTATGGTTGACTAAGTCGGTGGCGTTAATTAACATATATTCGCTCGAAATGGTGTCGCCACTGTAGAATCCGTATTCGGATTCAAGGATTGCTCCTCCGAGGACAAGATTACCGTCAACATATAATTGTAGGTCTATGTCTCTAAAGGCAGAGTGGATCCTTGTAGCAATGTAATTGTAAAATCTTCTTCCATGTATATCTATGAATTCTACACCAGGTCTTATGAACTTCTCATATAAGTTAGCCCAAATGACATCTACAAAAAACTGCTTTATAAGCTTAGGTACGTTTTTGGCTATGTCCGCAACACCCTTCAGCATTCCCGCAATCTTACCAAGTAATAAACCGAAGACTGTACTACCTATTGCGTCGACAAAGTTCTCCAGAGTTAGTTCTGGTATGCGAGTGAACTTAAAACCATCTGGCAACGTCGGTTGATCGTCAAGGAACCATATATCAAGGAACGATGATACAAACGAAGCAGGTGCTGCCCCCGTTATTCCCAGTAATGTGCTAATATCCGCAGAATTAGGGGTATTAACAATTAAGGCAAATCTCACGATCTCGTCAGCGCATTCTGGCGCAAATGTAGCAAGCGCTCCTAATAGTCCGTATGTTTGAGGAACAAGTGAGAGTGATGTCGTCAATATATCCTTGCTGATTTCCAAAAATAAAATGCCAACAATGTTTCCTACCTCGGCAGTCCAAAAAGGTCTCTCAGTAGTGGTGACGTGAGCGTTAGCCCACACAGTAATTTCGTCATAAGTATTGAAAGGGTCAACGAACCCACCATAACCACCTCCAACCTTGGCATCGTAAGCACCTATGGAGAATCCTATATCGCTGTAATAACCCAAAGACTGAATATTGTAAGGAGATAGAGCGATAGACTCTAAGAAATTAAGAACACCGTCGCCGTCATCGTCTCCCCATGGATTAACCGGTACAGCTGCAATAACAACTGTTGTATATTTTATATCGAAATCTAATGGTCCGATGCTGCCGCTTGATCCACTTGGTTGAGAGTCGGTAACCTTAAGACCTACACTATAAGTACCTTTACTGTCCCATGTCCACGACGGTTTGATTTCTGTAGAGTCATCAAACTTTCCATCATTGTCAAGGTCCCACTCATATTTCTCTATAGTTTCATACCATGGATGAACTGGAGGATACATTTTGCTTTCTGGGTCGTAGGATTTCGACCCATCAAGTTGTATTGGGGCCCCTACGTACCCCTCATATGGACCATCGGGGTCTGCGACCGGCTTCCATGGCGGCGGAGTTATATGGACAACGCAAGTGTCAATGTCTCGAAGCGGGGGGTCGCTGTTGTCTGTTACTCTCAGCGTAGCAGTATAATCTTTTGCCGTTTTATCCCAGTCTATAGAACCATCGGGATTCTTGTAAGCCGGATATGGATGTTCAACATACAGTGGTACTGATTTGAGAGGAGCCCGCGTAGTTATCCAATCAAGCGGATCCACAAACCCGTTGGTGTTGGGCCACTGGCTAAGGGGCATTCTTCCCCAAGGACTTGGCGGCACTTCCACTCCAGGATGGATTCCGAAGTGAAGGTGCGGAATAGAATCATAAGGACCTATCGTTGCAAAAGCTTCTCCCGCCATAACGGGGATTGGGGGATCTACAGGCCCAGATATGGTGCGTCTCAGGTCCCCAGAATTTGGTCTTACGTGCCCATAAAGGGCGAGAAACTCTTCACCCGTATTGAGCTTGTGCTTGATGAGAAGACCGAAATTTCCCTCTCCCCAATCGCTGACGCTAACGTAAATTATCTCGCCATCTGCAATTGCATACACATTATCGCCTTCATTTGCCTCCATGTCTTGACCAAGATGATAATAACCCGTTTGGTATGGAGGCATCCCGGGACCACCCGCTAACCAACCGGCATACGCGTAGGGTCCTGCTTTTCCATTAGGATACACAAATCGACCGAAGCTATAGTCCCATGTTCCGTCGCTTTCAAAATCCCACTCGTACAAGACGATGCTTTTAGCAGGGTCTCTATGATATGAGCCTGAAGCATCAAACTTTGCTGGTATGGTTGGCGGAAAGTTGTCTACGTCAGGTCCTGCGTCTGCAACCGGCCCAGGCATTACGAGAGTCGGTGTTAATACAGCCACGGCCCATGCAGTAGCCAGTATCCGTTCAGTATAGCTGCTTAGCCATGAATAGTCAACGACGTACTCGCCTCCATATGCGTTCTGCTGATCAACGATATAACGAGCGTATTCAGCATACCAATCATGTGTGCCGATAAGCTCAGTATTGGGATGCGGTATCCTCATGCCCTTCATAATAGCATACATTGTATAGTAGTCGCCAAAATTAGTGTAGGACGACGCAGCATCATACCAATGTGCATTTAAGAACTCCAAAGCTTTCTGAAACTTCGTATCAGTTGTAGGAACTCCTGCCCAATACAACATTGCACATCCAGCTCCTGTCTTAGCCGTGTTTTCCCAATTTCCAGGAGCTGTGTAGCCAAATCCTCCATCAGCGCCTTGACTATATGTTAGCCACTTCAGCAGTTCAGGTCTGACAAAACTGGGAACTGTTACTCCAAATGCACCAAAGTTCCGTTCAGCTGCCTCCATGCCTATAACTGGCCACTGAGAGACAGAGTTGTCAGATTGTCCATAATTGGCGTAGTATCTCCAACCACCTTCATATACACCAGTATAAGGATCACTTTGAGCCCAAGCCATGAAATCAACCGTGTCTTGCACAATATCTTTGTAAGGACGACCAACAACATCAGCGGTTCCCGTAGTAGCGATTCTATTTGGAGCTCCGCTGCTCGAAATTGTCATCAAAGCCATACCCGACTCATAGATTTGGCGACTAATGTCGCCAGTAAAACACGCAAGACCAATCCCATTACCGTTTAAATCAGGATTGCCTAATGGGCAATAAGTTGGATGCTGAGATATGCTGTATGTATGGAATTGGTTGAACAGATAGTTCAGCCCGCGTTGAACAGTCTCTACGTAAGGGTCTTCGCTTCGATCACCGCTTGGGAGATGCCCTTGCAGCTCAAATGCTTCCGTTGCGGCTGCAGTAAATGCAACATGATATCCGTAAGAGGAATGCCAATAACCGTATTCTGTTCCACCACTATATGTTGACCTAATTTGCTGTTTATGCAACCACCATAAGCCATTGTCAAGTGCTACGTTTACTTCGACGTCGAGCGTCTTGTCCCTTATTGCTATGAAATAACTGTCTTTACCAACAAGCCCTTCATTGTCTTTCACATATAGCCACGCCGTAAAGTACTTCCCTGCGCCATAAGGCGTTCCATCAGCCATCGTTCCCGTATAGGTGTGCTTTGCCTCTATAATATAGGGGTTTACGCCAGATATCCAGTCAGTACCGTAACCGTCACCGAAATCCCATTTGTATGCAACCATTGTGCCATCGCCATCTTTGTCATGGGCAGTTCCTTTGAGTATAATCTCTTTTCCAATCCATGCATCATGCGGTACAGCAAGCCGTTCTCCATGGAAAGGGACACAAATCACCTCAGGTGCAGTGCTCAGCGAAGCCTTAACTTGCGGTGAAAGTATCGGCAATATTGAGAAACACAGAAGACCAACTACTATTAATGTTAATACTTTCTTCATTTTTTCCTTTCTCCTTTTTATGCAAGCTTCTATTGTGGTGAAGCTGGCTTAAAATTTACGGAGAAATCTTCTATAAGGGTTGTCTACGTTATTTTTCGGTTTGTGTGTGCGTGTGTGCTTGCACACGATTTCCTTAAGAGCCTTAGAACGACCTTCCGAAAATCAACGCATGTGGTTTGAAAGCTTCAAAAGTAACAGAAATGTAGTTACTGGATGGAATGTTTATTATAAAAATGAAGTTTCCGGGATATGGCGGTAAAGGTACCACATGCAAGAGGCGCGGAAAGGATATTTTGGCTTGTACCTCATGGGACAAATCGAAGAATGTAGCACTTGTGGAGGACAAGAAGTTACTGTCTTAATTGTGGTAGCACAGGCTATATTTAGGAGGGAAAACTGACTGCCTTGTTCTAGAAATCATCGGAATAGCAGAGCGAGAGAAAGGTGGTAAGAATTTAGGTATCTGGTTTTCTTGGGAGTTTTCTCTTTGCAAGGACAACGGCAAGCACGGAGAGAAGCATGACCAGTAGCAGGATTAGGCTTGATGGAAACTCTGGAATTACGGTATAAGTATAGTATTGTCCGGCATTGTTTTCAACAGCCATATTTTCAGCGTTATCGTAGGCGACAATCTTGTATTTCACATATGTTTCCTCAGATTGTCCAAGAATCATTGAATAGTAAAGACCTGATGTTGAATTGTAGCTCATTACCGCGTCAATCCATGTTGCAGTGTTGTTTATGTTGTAGTGTAGGGTTGCATTTTTCACTCCGCTCTCCGTGTCCGTAATATTAACAGAAACTGTCACGTTCTGATACGGCATCACCATATCCGGCGGTGGATCTTGGATAGGGATGCCTATGACTGGCGGGGTTATGTCTTCCATTGGTTTAGGACCTAGGTCGGTGCTAAATATGAAGTCTGCGTATTCAACCGTTATTCTAGGTTTTACGGTGGTGGCTGTTTGAGTCAAGTTTTCAGAGCATTGTAGTCCGTACGTAGATACAAAGTCCGCATATTCCACAACTATCCTCTCAGACACTATGCTGGCTGCTTGATTCAGCCCATCAGATTTGTTCAAGTCCAGCTTGGAGTTGAAATCCCCATACTCCAAAACTACTCTCGGAGTTACATCCTTCGTTACATTGATAAGGTCTGCTGAATATTCAGTGATTAGAGTAGAAACATCATCAGCACCCTCAACAAAGATTCCGTTTCCTTGTGCCTTTGCTTTGCTGGAAAAGAACGTGAGCCCTACCATAGCTCCAACGAGTAACGGGATTGTACATAGACATATCAGCAGTAGTTTATTCATATTAGCGCACATCCGCCAAGAATTCACGGTTCTTGGTATGCAAGCGCAATGCAAACGCCATATAGAGGTTTAGATGATTCAGCATTGTCATTGTAAACACTCACTATGTGAGCCATGTTAGGAGGCAGTTGTGTCACGGTAAGCATTCCGTGTTTCGTCACAGGATTACCCTCACCGGATATAGAGTTAATTATATTTCCATCAATCTTAAAATATGAGTTTGTAGTGCCTCCCCAAGCTGTGGTAGTATCTCCAGCATAATGGGACCAAGATCGCTCATACACCGCTAGCTCAGATGTTATTGTGATGTTGAAGCTGTCTTCCCCTACAGTGTCCAAGGTTTCTATTATTATCATACACTTGTTGGCATTTGGATATTGAAAATGGTAGTATTTTACGCTTGTAACAACTACTCCTAAGGCGTTAGTCATCTGTTCTAACCCTACTTGCAGCTTATTCTTAGTCAGCTTGTTCTCCGACCAAAGGTTCCAGTCAACGATTTTGCTTATAGGTTCCCCCTTAAGGTAGTATGTTACAATCCAGCCGTCCTTGTGGACGAAGCAATGGACATCTTCATTCTCTGAAAGACCTGGCAAAGCAATGGAGCCAACAGTATAGTTAGAGGTTTCTTTTTCTATTGTTCTATACACAGTCTTGGCTACAGCTAAATCTATCGAACGACCAATATTCACGTATATCGACAACCCAGCTTCTTCTTGAAGAAATGTTGTCTCTGAGCTTGCGCTCTGAGCAAAGACAGGATTGACTAAAAGAAACGTCTGTCCGACTTCATTCAAAATTTTATTGTTTCCGCCGCCAGTGTTATTATATAGATATATGCCTAGGATGCCACATGCCAAGATTGCAACCAAAAACACGCCTGCTTTCATCTTGATATTCTCTACTTTCACATGTCAACTCTCCCATTTTTTGATTAAATAGTCTTTAAAGCAATCCAAATTTAAGCCTTATCAAACAATTTTCTAACTCCACCGTCCACCACTGGGCTTGTAAAATGCTTGCTTCATCCATTTTTTTCACCCGTGTTTTCGAAAAATTTAAATAAGAATGCCGAAGATAGAACCGCTCTAAGATGAATGATTATGGAAACATGGCGTGTTATAGCCGTTATAGGCGCTGTTGTTTTCATTTTTTCTGCCGTCCTACCCCTAATATCTATTCAGTTTATAGGAACATTCTCCATCAGTTTACTCGACCTGTACAGCGCTATTGGACGTGGAGGCACAACCTCAACACCGGAAATGCCAAGCGAACTAACACAGCCCTTTGAAAGGATCGGAATTGGTTTGCTCTTGACAGTTATCCTTTTCCCCGTAACCGCCATAATAGGGTTAATATCTGTAGCCACAAGCCGAAAACTCGCCCTAGCAGCTGGGATACTCGGAATCATATGCTGGCTAGGATCCATATGGGCAATTTTAGAGCTTAAATCCATGCTTGCACAGCAACTCTTCGGACAGATCGCCGCTGGAATGATCCAGTTCGGCAACGGAATCTTCGTAGGCATCCTCGGAGCCCTCATAATGCTCGCATCCTACTTCATACGACCCCCACAAACCAAAGCAGCGATAACAGTGCCTCAACCGTCACCCCCACCTCCACCACCCCAGCCATGACTAACTAGCCTAGATTGCGCATCCCACCAAAACATCCAACTTCATCAACGCATTCCTTGACTACTTTTCAACACTCCAACGCTTACAGGCTTATTGGTCAAGGCTGGCTTGCGTTAAGCCTTCATGGAATACGCAAAAAGCATAGGCCCTAAAACAGAAAAAGTGCATGGAAAAATTTAGGGAAGTTGGAGTTTTGTTTTTCTCTTTTTCTTCAGAAGAACGGTTGCGATTAAAGTGGTTAGTGTAAATAGTGGTAGAATTATGGTTGATGTGAATTCTGGTATGACCGTGTAAACGTAGTATTGTCCGCTGTTATCCTCAACCTTATGGTTTCCAGCATTATCGTAGGCTGTAATTTCATATCTTACGAGGGTGTCTGCTGGTTGTCCTGGGATTGTGGCTTCGTAAAGTCCTGTTGTGGAGTTAAAGGTCATAAGCAGATCAATCCATATCATGCTATCATCTTTTGCCTCTACCTGAACACTTGGAAAAACTTGCCAGCTGGATTCTATTATGTAGCCGTCAGCAGTGGACAGACTGCTTATCCCTATTGTGTAGTTTCCAGGCCCGAACTGAAAGACAGGTGGCGACAGGTAGAATTTGGTGAATCCATCAATTGCAATCCAAGCTGTGGTACTCATACCTTCGGTTATATGTCGGATATAGAGGATAAATTCACCTCTAAATGCTGTTCCATTCGGATAAGTTATTGTGACATCCCCTGAAACTGGGTCTTTGTAATAGTAGGTTGTGCGATGAAGGCAAAGTGTGACATTCAGGTCTTTGACTGTGGTGAAGTTCGATACAGGTTTATCTATATTTAGGCAGGATAGAGTAAGATTCTTGACGCCGCTTTCAAAATCAGTGACATTCACCAAGATTCTCACTTCTTGACTTGGTTCAACATCCCCTTCTGGTATGCGAGACGCAATTCCTATCATTGGAGGCACATCGTCTTCAAGAACCGTAATGCTTGTCACTATGCTGTTTTGGAAACGAAATTCGTCGGTAACTGTCAAAGTTACATTATAACTATCAGGTATCGTGTAGGTATGTTTAACTGCTGGGGATAATGTCGTGGTAATGTTGCCATCGCCAAAATCCCAAGTATAATTGGCGATAGAGCTGTATGGACCAAAGCTTGCCGTAGCGTTGAAGGTTACCGCTCCATAGGCATAAACTACGGATGGAGAATATGTGAAATTAACCGTTAGAGGCAACGTGGGAGTGTCTGGGTGAGGCTCGGTTAAAATCGGCAAATACTCGATGAAACCTGCACATCGTATGTCATCCTTCTTATCATAAATCATCGAGTCAATGGCATCTGTATCATTCGTTCCCCAATAGTTTTCAGTGGCATCTATTTCGACTGATTTAGCGTCGGGGTATACTTGCAAGACTTGATTATTTTTGAGAAATGTGTTATATTTGACGACTAAACCATATCCTATGCCTTTTACCGTATAATATTCATCGGAGAAGCTGGATCGCCCGAGAAAGAGGTTGTTCATTATATAAATTTTATCAGACCCCCCGCTTGTTCCAACGACAAAACTGCACCAATCTTTAAATAAATTATATTTAACAAAGGCTGGTGCATGAGGAGAGGATGGCTCGCGTACATCGATTATTTCGGAATGTGTCAAGTTTAGACGATCGTAGCCGTTAGTGGGTACCAAACTCCTACCGTTTTTGATTTTACAATAGCTTAGAATCACGTACGCAGGTGTTTCAGCTGAACCATAGGCATAGAAAAAATTCGAATTACCACCACCATCAAAAACTATTTTGTTAGAATTTGTTCCATGCGCTTCAATTCTGCCTTGCAATAAGAACATATCACGAACTCCAGTAGAAATTACTGTTACACCTGGCTCAATGGTGAGCATAACACCTTCCGGTATCTGTACAGTGTCGGTTATTATGTAAGGGCTATTTTCTAATGTCCATGTGGTGTTTTCCCATATTATCCCGCCAACAGGAGTGCCTGAACTACTGTAATCCACAGCCTTTGTCATATTAAAGTTGATTCCAGCGATTAGAAGAGCTGAAAGAAAAGCAACCGATAAAACTCCAATAAGCGTTTTCTTTAACATTTCAGCTCCCTACAAACTAAAACCTTAATTAATAAATAAATAAGTTACTGAAGGAGTTCTCTATCACCATCAAGCAGTTTGTGTGCGTGTGTGTGCGTACACGCATCCGCATGCATGCATGCATTCGTCATTCCAACGCTTACAGATTGTCCACATGAGCCTTGGCAAGTTTAAGCCGTCTGGAGCGCGTTTGGGAATGGGCTGCCTTACTGGAACATACTTTTCGACAACGTCTCTGCGCCTGCGGCGTTCAGGAGCCAAATTCTCTTCTGGATTAAACCTCTACTTAAGTGAAAACTTAATTTTTATATTTGCTTAAAATTATAATAGTTCTTTAAAAAAATATGAGGTAAAAGAAATGAGTGAAAAAGTAAGAGAGTTAATAGAGTTATTAGAGAAACTAAGAGAAGAAGCAGAAGAGATAGAAGTTGTGGGAAATGTTGTGGCAGTTGCTCTAAGTGCCGCAATAGCACTACTATTAGCACTACCAATGTTTTTATTATGGGGACTTATTCTAACCCTATTACTATCTCCAATTATAGTGGTTGGAGTTCTCATCTACAGTTGTTTAAA
>Ga0315282_10015406_pt1 | contig 11281 bp, 15 predicted proteins | sample YL17G07_20_MG_FD_203693 | JGI IMG/M metagenome (GOLD analysis project Ga0315282, IMG submission 203693) | Sediment microbial communities from Yellowstone Lake, YNP, Wyoming, USA - YL17G07_20 | ecosystem: Environmental > Aquatic > Freshwater > Lake > Sediment | place: USA: Wyoming | collected...
AGTTGTTCTGGCAGAGAAAGACCATTTACTTCCTGGATAACCTCCTTAACAAGATCTGACACTTCCTTGACCTTAGTCCTGCACTCAGGCTTTTCGCCCAGTGTCTTCCCGACAACCGGACCAGTTTGTGCCTTACCCTCGTGCTTCACTGCGTTCAATAATGCTGTCTTGCGAATGAACTCTCTGAGTTCTGCGTTCATTTTGTCCGTCAAAGGCTCTACACTCTGCCCTCTAGATTTTTCTCTCTGTCAAGAATTCTGCAAAGGCTTTTAATTTTTCTTTCGCCTCTGAATCGGGCAGAAGCAGCTCAGCCTCGTTCCAGCTTGTTTTGACAGTTCTTCTGGCAAAACGTTTGGTATATTCTATCGAGTCGTACGTCTGGATTATGGCAATAGCTTCGTCTCTGAGTCTCTGATCCGAAGTGTGCATGTTGAGGATTTCAACGAGTCTTTTTCTGTCTCTGGCGTTTGAAGCCTTGAGGGTGTGTATGACTGGTAGGCTGCGCTTTCCTTCAGTTATGTCTTGCCCGCGCCCCCCCTTTTTCTCGGTGAACTGACCGCTCGTCAGGTCCAGAACGTCGTCTTTCATCTGGAAAGCTATACCCAGGCTTTCGGCAAAATGTCCAAGTTTTTCGACTAGCTGCTCGTCCGCATCGCAGAGGACAGCCGCAATCTTCGCGGCCATTCTTGCCAAGGTTCCCGTCTTGTACGCGCACATCTGCAAATAGTCCCTTTCACTTATTTCGTCCGCGTTAGCCAAGCCCCGGTGCCACGCTATGTCCATGGCTTGACCAAGGCTCAGATTGATCATCTCCTGAGCATAGACTTCGTAGACCTGAGCGAGTTTTCTCGAAGAAACCTTCCCCCTGTTTTCCAGCAGTGGCAGAAGCGGCAAATAGTACATCGCATTTCCAGCGTTTATGGCTATGTCCAAGCCGAACATTCTGTATGTGCACGGTTTACCCCGCCGACATTCAGAGCTGTCTTCTATGTCATCAACCATCAAGGTCCCGTTGTGCACTACCTCAGGGATAATTGCAAAATCGGTGAAATCGGCGGATTTCTTGCCAAGCGCTTCGCATACTAGCAGGAACAGCGCTGGACGCCACCGCTTTCCGCCCCTGTCAAGGAATTCCCATATCGGATTAGCAATTGCTTTGTTCAAGGCCACCACGTTGAGGGCATACCGCGGTTCGCTGACCCTGAAGAGAATAGCGTTTTTTGAAAAAGTTCTCGGGATGTACTTTTCAATCGCTTTGTTTACTCTGGAGGCATTCTCTTCAAGAAATTCGTCAAAACCCAAGTCTAATTCCCTCCTCTTCTCGCATAGGACTCGACGTCAAACCCCCTTGTCCTCAGCCACTCAGACGTCTTACCCATCACGACAACCGGAGCCTTATGCAGAGCCTCAATAGACCCTGCGCCGACAAGAAACATCACGTTTTTCAATTCGTCCATCAAGAGCGAAAGCATGTCCCTCGTCTCCTGAGCCCCCTTGACCGCGGCCCGCAAGATGGGCTGGGAAAGGCTTGTCAAACTTGAACCCAGGGCCAAGGCCTTGGCAGCATCCACTCCGTTGCGTACTCCACCAGAAGCGACAACAGGAATGTTTACGGTCTGAGAAACTTCAACGATGCTCACCGCGGTCGGGATACCCCAATCCCAGAAAACCTCTCCCACTCTGCGTCGGAACGCGTCTTGAAGTTCTTTTGCGCGGTAGTACTCAACCGCCGCCCAACTCGTGCCACCTGCCCCGCTCACATCTATGCCCTTGACTCCTGCAGTTTCAAGCTTCTGTGCCTCTTCGGAAGCTATACCTGCGCCCGTCTCCTTGACGATAACAGGCTTGTCCAGTTCTTCAGCGATTCGACTCACTTTCCCGAGGATTCCCGCAAAGTTCGTCTGTCCTTCCGGTTGAGCGGTCTCCTGCAACGCGTTCAGATGTATCGCTAACGCGTCTGCTTCAATCATTTTTACTGCTTTCTTGACTTCTTTCAAGCCGCACCCGTTAACGAGTTGCACTCCGCCGATGTTTGCAACGAGAAAGGCTGTAGGCGCCTTCTTCCTTGCTACAGCAAAGGATTCCTCAAGCTTCTTGTCTTCCAACGCGGCGCGCTGACTACCCACACCCATCCCTAAACCAAGCTGTTCCACGACCTCGGCTATCGTTGCATTAATCTTCGTAGCTTCATGCGTTCCGCCCGTTATGGCGCCGACGATCAACGGTGCGGCAAACTTGTGACCAAAAACCGTTGTGGACAAGTCTATTTGTTGTCTGTCGATTTCGGGCAAAGCCTTGTGAATTAACAATACATCCTCAAAGCCTGTTGTCACCTCTCTAGCTTGGACGTTGTGTTTCAAGGATATGCTTAGGTGCTCTGCTTTCCGTTTTCTCGTCCCTTCAACCAACATCTATTCCTTCTTTATTACCGTACCTTCCACTGCTCTTCCTTCAAGAACCTTGCAGAGGTAGCCAGGCTTCGATGCGTTCACAATCGTTACTGGAATCCCCTGTTCGACGGCTGGCAACAGTTCCACGACTTTGCCGAACATGCCGCCGGTAACGTCACAGGCCGTCGGCTTGCACAGCTTGCTCTGAAGCTCCTTCAGCTCTTCCGGGCTTAGGTGCCTGAACACTTTAGCGGTTTTCTCAACCTTGGGATCAGCATCATAGAGCCCGTCCACGTCGACACCGAATACTATGCGTTCTGCGTTGAATCTCATGGCAAGCCATGAGACAAGCTGATCGCCTGACAAGATGGTAAAGCCCAGCTTCGAGTCTACGACCGCGTCTCCATAAAGGACAGGAATGAAGCCCAGCTTCAACAGTGTTCTCATCGGTGAATCTTCAAAATGCTTTATTCTCCCGTTTTCGGTGATTATGCAAGAAGACGGCGTGACGCTTACCGCCGGAACCTTGTGCCAGATGAGAGAATCCATGAACAAGCCGTTCAGCACGGTCATGACGTGATGAGTCTCTGAGAACCCAATCTTCTGTGAATCCTCCTTCAACCCATCTTTTATCGCGTATCTTTGGGCTGAGGGGTGGCCGAAGCTTCCGCCCCCATGGACGATTATCAAACTCTTGACGCTGGCCTTCTGTATTTCTTCTGCCAAACGGTCTATTTCCTGTGTTCGAGCCGCAAGCTCACCGTTCTTGTCCGTAATCACGGATCCGCCGATCTTCAGGATTATAAGCTCAGGTTTGCTCAATTTTGACCCCTTCATCTGTTTTTCTCGCTATGAACGGCCTTCCCCCCGCCGTCATTATTGCCTCCAAAACTTGTTCAAGCCTTTCGTTCCTTGCCAACGCAACCATGCATCCACCACCGCCAGCTCCGGTTAGTTTTGCACCCAAGGCTCCAGCCTTGCGTGAAGCATTTATCAGCCACTCGAGTGACTCGTCGGAAACCCCAATTCCGTAGAGCAGGGCGTGATTAATGTTCATCAACTCTCCGAGAGTAACCAGATCGTTCTCCTTGAACGCATCAATGGCCTTGAGAACGATTTCTCTGGCAACCCTTTTGAAGGGCTCAAAGAGGCTTGGATAGTTCTCCATCATGCTTCGCACCTTCTCGACTTGAACTCGCGTGGACCTCTCGACGCCCGTGTCCCCAACGACGAGCGGGATGTCCGCCTTCACCTCCAGAGGCTTGAACCCCGTGTCCATTTGATACAAGAGCGCCCCGCCAAAAGTTGATATCGCAGGATCCACTCCTGAGGTAGTGCCGTGCACGATCTTCTCAGTCTCACATGTGATGCGGAAGACTTCCTCCTTCGGCATCTTCGCTTTGAGGAGAGAACCAACTGCCGCCGTTACAGCGGCTAGCACGGCTGCAGAAGAGCCCAAACCCGCCGCGACGGGAACGGTTGAGTTGATTTCAATGTTCAGACCAACTTCTTCCCCGCACGTTCTCATGACTTTTTCCACGGCCAGCCTGATCGCCTCAAACTTCAACCTAGCTTCTTTCGCTTCTCCCTTTTCAATCTTGAAACTCCCATCTTCGTAGAAGCCTGCGAAACCCAGGTTTGCCGACTGCAGATGGATACGCTTGTCGTTGCGGCGACAGACGGTTGCGTATGCTCGCCGATCTATGGCCAAAACGATGGCGGGCTCACCGTACACTACGAAATGTTCTCCAAAGAGTATAACCTTCGCGGGAGCTGAGGCAACGACTCCCATTCTACACCACTATTTCATGAAACACACGGCAGCATACCCAACCACGCTTGAGCGGTCGCCAATCACATCTCCACTGGTCTTATAGCATAATAATTTTGCCTCTCGTCCTCCAAAAACCTTCGCCGCTGTAATCAAAGCGACTATCGGGCCGTGGCCGCAAGCAGTAATGTTATAGGTTTCGATGGCCGACTGAAAGCGAACCTCATCCAACGCTTCGATCGCTTCAAGAGCCTTCTTGTCCTTCCTTTCCGCACTTTCCTGCGGCTCGTAATGAGTCATATCTGAGGAGGCTATGATGACCGCTTTCTTGTCGTGCAAGACCTTAGCCACTGCCTGCCCAACTTCTCTTGCTGAAGACAAGTCCTGCATTAAGAAGCAGATTGGCACAATCTTGAATGCCGAACCATAAAGATACTGGAGAAATGGAAGTTGAACTTCGATTGAATGTTCCTGACTGTGAGCAGAATCGTCAATGTCAACGATACGTGATTCATGCACGATTTGGTTTGCTGTTTCACGGTCCACTTCAACGTCACCCAGAGGCGTGCGCCAAACACCCTCATTCATGACGGCTAAGCCGCTGCCATAGCCAGTGTGGTTTGGACCAAGAATTACAACAACGTCAGGTTTGCCGTCGACGGCAAGCTTGTAGTAGGCATGAGCAGCAACGGGCCCCGAGAACATGTAGCCTGCGTGGGGACAGATGAGCCCTATCACATTTCTGGGAGCAGTCATGGCGACTTCAGGAAGCCTTCCTGGTCCAAGTTTACTCGTGAAGCATTCCTGTATTTGTCTCTTCAGCGCGTCAGAGGTTCCCTCATAAAAGGCTCCGGCTTGGCATGGACGCCGAACCTTCACCATTAGGTTAGGTTTCCTCCTCCTCCCTCGCAATCTTCGCTTCAAAATCGTCGATTGTCAGGGACAGGTCCTTGTCCGTCGACAATTCGCCCCTCTCACGCAGCGTTTGTTTGGCCAAGAGCCAGTAGATGACGGCCAACGCCCTTCGGCCTTTGTTGTTCGTTGGGATTACGAGGTCTACTCCGTTAAACTCATTGTCTGTGCTGCACAAGGCCACCACAGGTATCCCCACGGAAGCCGCCTCTTTCACAGCTTGGAGATCAGCTCTGGGATCAGACACTATAAGCACTTCTGGTTCGATGCGGTTAGGATACAACGGGTTTGACAAGAGTCCCGGAATGAACCGTCCAATCACCGGGGTTGCTCCAGTTAATTGACAGAATTTGCTCACCGGTTCTTGCGCGTAAAGTCTAGCTGCAGCCGCAGCAACTTTTCCAGGTTCAAACCGTGCTAGGAATTTGCCGGCGACTCTTATGCGATCGTCCGTTTTCTTAACGTCCAAGACAAACAGGCCGTCGGCCCTCACGCGGTATATGAACGGTTCCATGTCCCCAGTCTTCATTCTGGTTCCGATGTGTACTCCAGCGGACAGCAACGTGTCCCGAGGCATCAGAAGCTCTTCTTCAGGAACCGCTTCAGCACTTGGTTCTGTTACGTACGCTTTGTTTTCCTCGGGCAGTTTTACCTCTTCCTCTATCGTCTCATCCTCGGTTTCTTCAACATTTTCCTTGTTCTCTTCATCCTCAGACAAGCTCTAACCTCCCTGAAGCATCTCGAGACTGGCCATCATGGCCCTGTCTCCAAGAAACTCTTCGATCCTTATTAACTCGTTTATTTTTGCAATGCGGGAACCCTCAACGACCCCCGTCTTTATTATCGGACAGTTGAAAGCCACCGCTAAGTGGGCTATGTGCCAGTCGCACGTATCGCCTGAACGATGAGACATCACGGGGGCGTATCCATTCCTTTTAGCCATTTCGATTGTTTCCCAAGCGTCCGTGAGCGTGCCTACTTGGTTGACCTTTATTATGACGGCGTTAGCTGCGTGCATCTTTATTCCGCGGCTTAATCTTTCACTGTTCGTCGTGAAAAGGTCGTCGCCGCATACTAAGCAGTTCTTGGCTTTTTTCGTCAACTCGGCGAAGCCTGCGAAATCCTCTTCGTCGAATGCATCTTCAACGTAGACCAAATGATATTTCCTGATGAGTTCAAGAATGAATTCCAGCTGTTCGCCCGAGTCTCTCGTTTTCTTCTCCCTCTGGTAGTTGTAAGTTCTGGTCTTGCCGTTCCACAGTGAAGATGACGCGACGTCGATGCCCACGCCACATTCGAAACCCATTTCCACACCGACTTCTTCACAGGCTTGTGCCAGAACCTCTAGGGCCTCCGTGTTTCCCACGTTGGCAACCCAGGCGCCCTCATCGCTTTTTCCTTGGCCGAAGAGCTTATCTTTCTTCACCAGAGTTTCGCCGACTTTTCTGTGAACCTGTATGTTGGCCGTCGCAGCCTCCAAGAAAGATTCAGCCCCGTGCGACAAGACCAGAAACTCCTGCAGGTCAGGAGACTTTCCTTGAGTGTGTTGTCCCCCGCTTATCGTGTTGCCGAGCGGATACGGAAGTTCATGCGCGACATGCCCGCCTAAATACTGGAAGAGCAAGAACCCGGAAGAATTCGCGGCAGCTTCGGCAGTGGCTAATGAAACAGCGAATGCTGTGTTGCCGCCGATTACTCGAAAATCCTTTGAACCGTCAATATCATGCAGCGTCTTATCAATCTCTTCCTGGCAATCAGCACCCAATCCCACTATTTCCGGCGTTATGAGCTCTTCAACCTTCTTTACGGCTTGTTCCACTCCGCCCTGCGGATAATAAACAACTTCTGCTTTCCCCCGACTTTTTCCCGCGGGGGCTGCAACTCTGCCAAAACCCGAGGTTGTTATGATGTCGACCTCTACTGTTTCTTCTCCTCGGTTGTTGAAGACCTTTCTTGCAATTGCGTCTTCAATGATTGTGGACATGGTTTTCCCTTTCAATCGCCCTAGTAGTAGCTTCTTCCTTCTTTCCGTTTTTCAGCTTCTTCGTAGAACCGCAGCACCTCGTCGAATATTTCCACGTGCGAAAGAAGCATCCGTCGGCAACAGTAACGTTTGACTGCTAGGCTGTCCAAAATCTCTCCAGCGTTCTCTCCAGCCTTCACCCTTCTAGCGAACTCTTCCCATTTGTCTCCAATCAGTTTGCCACAGGTAAAGCATCTTACTGGTATTATCATTCGATTCAAGCCTCTTTATCTGTAGCTTTTCTGGTCCCTTGATCGTGCTCCGGGTCCACCGAACTTCTTGGGTTCTTTCTTCCTAGTGTCTCCGGCAATCATCGTTCTGTCGTATTCAGCGAAAACCGTGCGCAGATGTCCACTCTTCGTCCATTTCAGTATGGCGTTGGCAATCGCCATTCTGGCCGCTTCAGCTTGGCCCATGTAACCCCCGCCCGACATCTTCACGTCTATGTCCAACTGGTTGCGAACTTCATCTCCGGCCTGTATGAGCGGTTCCATAATCTTCTCACGCGCGATTTCCGGCTCAAAAATCTCCACTGGTGTTCTGTTAACGCGCACCCTTCCGATTCCAGGCCTTACAACAGCACGTGAAGTGGCTGTTTTTCTTTTTCCGCTGACGACTAGAGTCTTCTTGGCAGGCATGTCTATTCTCCTTTATTCCAACCTATTCCTTTGGCAAGTTCGCCGACCGTGAAGTATGGGCAGGTCAACTTCTTGGATTGAGCATCCGCCAGAGTGCCCATCTTCTGGTCTTTAAGATTGTCCGGGACTCCTATGAACACTTGGAGCCTTCTGTAAGCATTAAGGCCTTTCGGCTGCCTGATTGCAAGCATGCCCTTAACAGCCTTCCTGACTATCCGGTCTGGCCTTCTGTAGTGGAAGGGCCCTCTTCCCACCCCTCCAACATCGAGAAATTCTTTGGCTTCGTTCACCTTGCTTCTCTTTCTTCCAGAAAGAACGGCTTTCTCAGCGTTCACAATCACGACTTGTTCGCCCTCCAACAGTCTTTTGGCGATGCTGCTTGCCATTCTGCCCAGAATAAGCCCGTTAGCATCTATCAGAGTGGCGGCTTTGTTCACAGTCTCCATTTTTTCACCCAATTATCTTCACGTTTGAACCTTTCGGGTTCTTCTTTGCAAGATCAGAGAAAGACACGCATTTTCCCCTTGCAGCTTTTATCTTTTCTTTTGCTTTTCCCGAGAAAGTGAATGCAGCGACAGTTATCGGATGGGTTATCTCACCCGAAGCCAGCACCTTGCCAGGAACCGCCACCGTCTCGTTCCTAGAGGTGTATCTGTCCAGACGGCTCAGGTTAACGGCTACACGTCTCCTCTTAGATTTAACCAGACGTTCAGCAATGTCTCGCCAGACTTTCGCCTTGCTTTCCCTGCCTTGTTTCTTAAGAGAACTAACGAGTTTTAAGAGTTCCGGGTTCGTTGCTCTAACTTTTCTCACTCTTTCTCACCTTGATTTCGCCCTCAAGTTCCTTCAGCTGCTTGTCCAGTATTTTGCTGGCCTCGACCACTATCCTTTCCGGAGGAAGTGCACTCGTAGATTCCAGATTGAATATAAATGCGTTTTCTTCTCCCGAGACTCGTATTGCGGGTGGATTTTCTGGGCAAGCGCTGGCGCAGTCTTGGCATAGCGTGCAGGCCAGCAGATCATTCACTTCGATGCGGTCGCCTTTCTTCACCAAGACTCTTCTTGGACAGATATCCACGCATTTCCCGCACACGCTACATTTTTTTGTGATATCTATTTTTGGATAATACTTGTAGGTGCACATTGAAACTGGTTCCCACTTCGCGTGGTTCTTGCCTTTTCCAAGCCTTGCGTACGCCTCAAGCTTTATCTTCTGCTCCTTGGCCAGTTTCAATATTGGAATCTTGTCGGCTACAGGTGCGACGTTCGGGTTTTCTGAAACCAGGTCACCCGAGAAGACTGTCCTTGTTTCTCCCTTGGCTTCCACGTCCAACGCGAGAGTGACTCGGCAGAGGTTGCACCCGAATTCGCTCTTGCACGGACATTCCTCGGGCAGGTTGTAGCTGTCCAAGTCAGTTGTGAGCGGAACAAGCCCCAGTCTGTGGGCGATGGTCTCGTCTATCAGAAGGGAAGAGTTCTCCACGACTACAATCTCGTCTATAGCCATGCTCGGAACTTCAGACGTCACGATTCTTCTCAGCGCATTCATGAATGTGACATCGGCTCCTCGAACGAGGAAGCGCATGTTGGTTTCGTCTTTCTCAAGCACTTTTATTTCCACTTATTAGGACACCCCGTAACAGTGTTCCACCTTGCTGTGCCGCTCAATAGAACATTGGTGCATTATTTCAATTTTTCTATCTGAAGAAGGATGGTACGTACCTTTTAGACTCTTCTTCCTCTTCTGCCGCCAGGCCTTCTTGTCCCATCATGCGGTACGGGCGTTACTTCTTCGATGCGTTCAATCCTGAACCCCGCCCTTGCCAGCGCTCTGATAGCTGCCTGCGCACCCGGGCCCGGTGTTCTTGGCCCCGCTCCCCCTGGAGCCCTGACCTTAATGTGGATTGCGGTTATGCCCTTGTCCCTGGCAATGTCAGCGGCCAGCGAAGCCGAACGCATCGCCGCGTAGGGTGAGGACTCCATCCTACTAGCTTTTACAACCATTCCTCCCGACGTTCGGGCTATTGTTTCGGCGCCTGAAAGGTCGGTTATGTGTATTATGGTGTTGTTATAGGAACTGAATATGTGGACGACGGCCCATCTTTCGTTTCTTTTGCTTGAGCTCATTATTCTCCTTCACTCCGTGGTTTCGCCGATCTTGCTTCTGCCGCCGGCGCAACCGCTATCGTTTGACGCAGCGGGTGAGCCGGGTTCGCGAGTGAGCTCTTGGGCGTGTAGGTTATCTGGCTTTCCTCAGTCTTCGGCACGATGTAGCCGGGGGTCGTGACTCTTCGATTTCCTATCGTCATGTGTCCGTGGCCTATCAGCTGACGAGACTGCTGCATCGTTTTTGCCAGACCCTTGCGAAAAACAATCGTCTCGAATCTGCGCTCAAGAATATCCTCTATTGCCAAGTCTAAGACGTTGTCCAACACTGCTGTTTCGTCGAGAACGCCGAGTTTTTTCAGGCGGGCCAACAGCTCATCTTCCATCTTCTTGCGTTCTTCAGGTGTTTCGCCTATGAGTGTACGAGCGATGCCCCTGAACTTTGACAGCAGTGTTTCATGCCGCCACAGTTCATGCTTGTTTCGCAGACCATACTCGCCGATAAGCTTAAGCTCCCCCTGCATGATGTCAGTCCGCCAAGGAAAACGCGGAGTGTCGTACTTCTTTCTCTGCTTCTTCGGGTCACCCATGGCTACTTGCTCTCCGCTGCGCCTGGTCTCTGCATAAGCGTTTTCTTCTTGACTCCCAGAGCCTTACCTGCTCTGCCGGTTGTCTTGGTTCTTTGGCCTCTCACCTTCAACCCGTAGGCATGCCGGTATCCGCGCCAAGATTTTATTTCCTTCATTTTGTCTATGTCCATCTTCGTCCTAAGAACCAGATCCGCGCCTATCAAGTGAGTGTCTTTTCCAGTCTCCGGCTCTTTTCTCCTGTTCAAAAGCCAGCTCGGCAAGCCGCTCTTCGCAGGATCCTTGATAATCTCTTCCAGCCTGTCAATCTCAGCTTCCGCCAGAAAACCTGCTCTCTTGTCAGAACTTATACCTGCCTTCCTGAGCATCGCATCTGCAAGGCTGGGACCCACTCCCTTAATCTTTGCCAGTGCATAAGACACTTTCAGAGTGCCATCTACATCAGTATCAATTATTCGAAGTCTATGGCGGAACTCGTCTGACATTTATCGCCATCCATGTTATTGTCCAAGGCTAACTACGAAATAAGACATATTTTATTTAAACCTTACTAGAACATAAACCGAAAAAAGGGCTTAGAACGTGAATACGTTCAATGATCTCTCTCGGGGCAATAGCCGGCGAGCCACGTGAGCATGAACATAGCAAGAGGGTTGAGATGCTCCGATGGTTATGAATAGAACAAAAGGGAATAATTGACTCTATGTTTCTTTAGTTTAACAATCTCGCTCCTGTTTGCCCACCTCAGGATTCTCCTTTGAGTTCGAGGATCCATTCTGGTTAGTGCGGTGTTCGTCTTCTCTCGATGGATGGTTCGCCTTAAGCTGGTGCAATGCTTTAAAGTCAGGTGATAG
>Ga0315282_10015407_pt1 | contig 11281 bp, 14 predicted proteins | sample YL17G07_20_MG_FD_203693 | JGI IMG/M metagenome (GOLD analysis project Ga0315282, IMG submission 203693) | Sediment microbial communities from Yellowstone Lake, YNP, Wyoming, USA - YL17G07_20 | ecosystem: Environmental > Aquatic > Freshwater > Lake > Sediment | place: USA: Wyoming | collected...
TCGCTCCTTTGGATTTCGAAAACCGGATTACTTCATCGCGGCCATCTATCATTGTTGTGCCGATTTGCCTTTACCATGACCCTATTTTTCATGAACACTTTTGGGAGAGGAACCTCATTTCTTTCATCCAAGGGAAAAGCGTTCCCCTTTTTAGTGATTTCAGTTCATTTATCAGTTTGTAGCAGCAACCCTGGCTGTATGCAGAGATTCTGCTCAAACGCAATTCTATTTTGGAGCGTTCAGCGCAAGTAAGGTTTCTTGCGTCGGCAAGAATAGTGGCACGGTTTTCCATAGAGTGCTTCCATCCTCTTGGTGGGTGCAGAATTCTTATTGAATATTCCCCAAGAAGACTGATTATCTTCCGCCGCTTTTTCTCCAGTCTTTCACGGTAAAGGCCATCTTCGTGTTTCCCGAGAGTTTTTAACCCGATCAATCCCGCCAAAGGATGGATTCTCAGGTTATAATTGAAACCTTCCACACCCTCTTCGATCAGGGACTCATCGTCTAATTCAGAATGAATGCGAAAGGGATGGGCCGTAATATAAAGAAGGCGATCTTTCAGAGAATTGTTACTGCCCAATACCGCGCCGCCTTCACCGCATGGCAATTCTTCCTTTGTGGAACCGAAGCTCAGGACCACCATATCGGCAAGATCGCCTATGCTCTTCTGTGGAGTTCGGAGGCTGTGGAGCTGGGCCCCATCAAGAATATGTGGAATTCCGTGTTGCTTGCACACAAAGTCCACCTCTTTTATCCCCGCAGTATATCCCCATAATCCTACGGATATGACCGCCTTTGTTTTCGCATTTATCTTCTTTTTCAAGGCTCTTGAGTCCAAGACCGGCCAGACCGGAGAGCAGTCAGCCGCAGTTAATGCGGCCCCAAGACTTAATGCTGGAAAGTAAGTCTGGGGCCATGAAAGGGGAGTGACCAAAACCTCATCACCTCTGACAATGCCGATTGCCAGCAGGGAAGCCAGTATTCCCGAGGTACAGCTATTTGTGCTTACCGCCCATTTCGAACCCCAGGTTTCAGCAAGACACGTTTCGAAGTTCTTCACAATGCCTAAAGACTGAGAGGGCGATTGCACAATATGAAGCCACTCCTCCGGGATCTCCAGACCGCTGATTTGTATTGTGCTTCTCATATTATTACCTCATTATCCGCTGTCTGGCTCTTAATTCTTCAACTTCCCTGAGTTTGGACGCCAATTTGTAGGGATCGAGACGGCCCGATTGGGGATCGACTACCCCATCAAGATAAGGCGGGAATTCGACACCCGTTATGAGTTTGCCTTTTTCATCGATCCATGGCAGTTGATCTAGGAAACGAAGATGTGCAAGGCAATGCAAGGCTATAAAAATCGTCTCCAGCGTATCGCCCTGGTTAAATTCCTCGACAGCCTGGCTGAGATGGAAATGAGAGATCGGTGCATCTACAGTGCCTGCAGTAATGTCTGCGTGCTTCCCTGCTTGTCCGATGATTTCCATAAGGTTTCTAACCGAGGCCAGTGAGAGATTGGCGTGGGACGCAATGGCTTCGAGATTCACATCCTTTTCCAGAGATCTGCCCAGCTTTCCCGTGAGGTGTGACAACAGCATGATCCGTTCGTTCTTCGATGGCGTAAGATACACGAGCTTCGCACCCGCCCTGTCGAGAAGGGCAGCGTCCATGAGGTGGGGTGCATTGCTCGTTAAGAGCCACTGCACACGGCCGCGCATCGATGCGTCCCCCGTAAAGGCCAGGATGGAGCCGAAGATCCTCGCATCGACACCGCCGTCTCCGGGTGATGTGCTTCTCCCCCCAAGCATCTGATCAGCCTCATCTACCCATACAAGGGCGGGCTGGTTCTGCCTGATCAACTCAAGGGCCTGTTCCGTTCGCGCTTCGCTCGCCCCCACCCACTGGGATCTCACATTTTTCCATTCAAGCAACGTCCAACCAAGTTCGCGGGCATATGCCTCCACACTGTAGCTTTTGCCAACGCCCGGGACTCCGGTCATGAGTATTATACTGGGCATCGACTTACTGCCCTTGCGTGCCAGCATGACCTGGTATTTGAAGAAGTGCTTAATCTTATCCATCCCCGCAAGGTCATCGAGGGTGAGGGAGGGGTTTATGACCCCAAGCTGACCTTGGCTGAGGTCCAGGATTGCCTGCCTCTTGACCTGATTCACATCCTCCCTCGCTATGGTTGCGCCGTTTGCAGCGCATTTTCTTGCGAGGCATTCGATATCTCGAAGACGGCATCCATTTGTGAGCCTGCTCAACTCTTCAGTCTCTATATCGGCGAAAGCTGTTGAGAAATCTTGATGGGTTTTCAGATGGGAGATGAATTCGAGTCTCATGGATTGACCGGGAAGAGGAACAGAGATCCTGCGGAATGCCCCTGACCTCAAAAGGGCGCGGTTGACAGATCCCTGAAGTGAATTAAGAATGAGTATGTTCCCTGACTGCCTGAATGAATCACTAAGCCCCACCTCTGTCAAGAGATTAAGGACCCGGATCTGGTCAGGCGAGAGCATTCCGGTCTCTCCGTCAGGCATGAGAAAGTCGGCGCTATCTATCATCAGGAGTGTCTTCCGCTGCCTGGATTGAAGCCCAGAAATGAACGGCGATATGTATGCAGCCGGATTTTCCCACGGGGCGCCGGAGGGTTTTGGAAAAGAGCTTTGCGGAGCCTGTTTAGTGCAGGGCGGCTGCACAGGGGTAAACCCCCTCACCATGCTTATGTGGCCAAGTTGATAGCCTGCCTGACCGAATGACCAATGTATGGCATGGGCCAGGTTCATAGGATGGGGCAATCCGCCGTCGTTGAATATGATGCGGTCGCTCGTATTCCCCTCCAGAACGACAGCCGCCCTTCCCTCAAAGAGGGTATCCCATATATCTTTGATGGGAACTGGATACCTTGAGAAATCCATATGCTGTCCTCCCCTTCCTTATCTTATCGGTGTCCGGCAGTCTGAACTCGTCCCTGAAGCTGCCTCTTTCTCCTCATATGAAGATCATCGCCTCCCGCCAAATCCCTTTGCGCTTCTTTCATCCAATCCGGGGAGAGTGGATTAAAAAGCTCCTTTGCTTCTCTTACAAGCTCTCCGCCTTCCTGTTTACCATGGTAAAGCGAACTTTCTCTCTCCACAGAAAGTCCGTGGCCACGAAGCTTCTCGATCAAGGAGTTAACGGCCTCCGCACATTCACCGCCTTTAAAACCAGCCGTATCAATCTTAATCTTTCCCGCCAGGGACACGTCTGCATAGATTGAGACCTTTTCGTCAGCGGCTCTCACGATGCTACGACTATTTTTCTCAACGAGATTAACCCTCTGAAACCCGAGCTTGGAAAGGGATCGCCTCAGAACGGTTACTGTGGCTATCTGTTCCTGCCGTGCAAGCATGAGGTGCTTCTTCTGTAAATCCTCTACCAATTTTATAAGGCTTTTTTTGACCCCGCCTTCCATTTTCTTCAGTGAATTGAGGTCCCCTGCTCTCAGCGTATCGTTTACCTGGGAGCAAAGTTTCATTGTTGAAGGGTCTGAGAGGACCGGTTCCGCGATAAAATTGAGACCTTTGGCTCTTTGGAGTGCCTCTACAGTGGCGACAAGCCTTTTCGATTCCTGAACCAGGCTACTTCCTTGAGTTGTGATGGACACGGGGACCACGCTATCCAGTTCCCTCATGCTGTCCGCGATCTGCCTGCCCATCTCCTTGACACGGGAGGAAGTGCTTAAATTAGAGGCCAGGGAAGCCATCCCGGTTACAATGATCACCTGCAGAATGCTCATGCGATTTGCCTCCTTTGTGAATCAGCTATCCCTGCATATTCAGGGGGTTGAAACCGGCTTCATCGAATTGATTCAGAACCTGGCCTTCACGACTTTCACCTTCGGTTCGAGGGTCCTGCGGTCGCCCGTCCGCACTCCCGGGGTTCCCTCTTTCAGGACGAGGCTCCTCTCTGTTAACGGCGTTAGCAGGTGGATTCCCGCCTTGGAGCAGCGGACTTCCCTGGCCTATCTCCCCCACGGGCCGGTCGTTTCGAGAAATAAAGGCCTGGACAGTTATCGCAAGATCGGTGTTGATCTCATAATCCTCGCCTATTGTGGGGTCTTGGCCTCCGATTTGACGCAGAATGAAGTCTCTGCACCTTGCGAAAAGCGTAGCCATAATACCGTGAACAGCGATCAGAAGGTTGAAGAGCACTGTAATGACCCCATCCACCATCGCGGTTATGAAATACGCAATACCGGATGGAGCAGTAAAACCCAGGACCAAAAGCACCATTCCAATAATGAGAAACGCCGGAAGGGAAGTGCTCCCAATTACTCCGGCGATCAGTGTTGATAAGGCGATGAAAATGAGTAACGCAAGCAGCGTAGCCGATTTTTCAACTGTAGGAATTTCTTCATTATTTTCAATGTCTTCGTCTGTGCTCAGGGTAACCGGCACCGCCGTGCTGGCTGTGAGGAAGTCATATCTCTGGACTCCGAGCAGAATAAAGATTACGATGGAGAGGCCAAACATGATCGCGCTGGTGTAACATATCACTTTCCCGAAGGCGGTCTTCTTATCAAGTCTGTGGGGGAAGAACTTCTCAGGGGCATAGAAATCGAGGACCAGTATGCCAAAGAGTGTGGCGCCTCCTATCAGGGCCGTTGCCACAGCATATCCCGGAGGAATCTTGGAGAGGAGTTTGAAGAGCGAACCATTCTTGTCAACCGAGAAGCCCATCCCCTCCAAGGTCAGTACCAGCATGATGATGTCGGCCAAGACGCTGATCAGGGCAACGCCAAAGACAACGATTGTTCCGACGCCCTGGGTCAGGAAATTCTCTTGAATTCCTACCCTGCTTAAGAGGTACCGGGACCAATTCACAGCGTTTCGGAGGTAGTAGCGACATGCACCCGCTATCCACCGGATGGGCACCATGGGCAGGCTGAACAACCTCATCAACAGAAACCTCACCCGGTTTGGAACGATGACCGATACCAACACGGCAGTGATTATGATAAGGCTTAACATCTCCACCTCCATTTTGAAATGTTCAAAACTCTTACTTAACAAGGCAATTAGCCGTAAATCTGTCGTCAGGCCCCCAAAAGTTGACCGAGATTGCCCCAAGATCGCGGAATCGCATGTCCCAAAAGGTCCGTAGGTCTGGTTCAACGTTTTGGTAGGAGATCACATATACCTTTACATTCGAGAGACAGCCTCTTTTGAGATAAGATCCGTACTTACTCACGTTATTCTTTAGATCACTTGCGATCAGGAGATGGACGGAACCTTTCGCCATATTTAGGTTTTCCGCGCAGTATAGAAGCCCACCGAGGATATCCGTCCTGGATGACCTTCTTGTGGAGGGGGCATTCACAAGGGTAGAGATGAGCTCATTGCGGTCTGTTACGTATCTCTTTTTTTCTGCCTGGAACCTCCTTCTCTCATTCGGGTTTAATGGATTCTGTATCTCCCGGGGATTCGGGAGAACCGTTGTCTTGATCGAGTTTTCAGGAGGATAACTGTCACCAGTGATTTTACGAACTACCACCCGTGTTCCCGGGGGAAGAGTCTTTAAAAGTTCCACAACCCTTTCAACGGCAGTTTTGAGATAATCATAGGAACCGGACCAGTCGATCAGTATAAATACTGTAGCAGGAGGTCCAGGAGGCATCCCTTCATTACCCGCCGATGAAGAACATGAAGATACTACCGCACACCACATTAACAAGATTATCAATGTTGCTTTGCGTCGAGTTGACATTCCTGGCTCCTTTCTCGGCTTAGGCCCGTTGGCTACTTGCCAATCTGCTCTATTCCCACAGGTTTTACGATCCTTCGGTGCTTCCTATAAACCTTTTGAGGAACAAAAACGTTCTCGCCCTTTCCCCTCGCGGAGGGGTAAACAATGACCCTGCCGCGTCTGCCGGCGGCCTTCCCCATCTTCTTGGAGAGGTCTCCACCCGGGGTGCCGTGACGGATATTACCCCTTAAATTCGTGTCCCCTGAGAACTTCTTCAACTGCTGTGGCGTAAATCGTCCCGTTTTCACAGACTTTTTGCGGAGTAACTTGGTATCTCTGACCCTGATTATAGCGTTCGCGTTTGGCTTCTCTTTAAGCGCCAGCTTTTTCGACTCTGAAAGGTATACGCCTTTGGAGAACCTTGCTCTCGGATTCATCTTTGACAGTGCAAATCCTCGCGTCATAATCTTTTTCGCTGCTGCCCTTCGGGTTGCATGGTATAGAAACTTGGCTTCGACATTCAGCGGTAATACAACCATTGCTGAGGAGATTATTATTGTCACGATCGTGCCCTTGATACTCATTATCTGGCCCTCCTTGTGCCCAAAAGATACCTTAAGAACCTGAATGGAAGTGCGAAAAGGTTCCACATGAGTAACCCGACGAAATGGTCCGTGGCTCTCATCCCAAATAGGAGATTGAGCAATGCCCGTCCGATTCCAAAAATAAAAGCAAACATAATGATCAGTAGCAACCATGGAGGAAGGAGCTCAAAAATGGAATCAATAAATGGTGCAAACGTGGCATACAGGATGATCATTCCGACATACCCGAAAGCCAGCCTCCTGCTGATAATCCCGATCATGAGCCCTATCGCTATGACCATCATTACGAGGGCTAAGGCGTTATCTGGCAGGAACGTGAGTAAGAGTGATTTCATCGTAAGCTTCTACTCCTTTACTTCGTACGTCCTTCTTCAAGGAACCTATGTTTCTTGAGTTTTGATTATTTAGTCAAAAAAACCTGACGAAAGGTGACTGTTTATCTCAACTCGCTCCTTTTTGGGGTCCCCAGTTCTTCCTTAACCCTCCACCTCTCACACACGTAACCCTGAGAGTGATGATTACCATCCCGGAGACAGATAGAGGAGAGATCATCAGGTTTTCCAAACCGGCAAGTCCTGCAGCAATATTTCATGCGATATACAGGTAGCTTCTCCCAATCAACAGTCCTCATATCCAGGCTCTTCAATTCCATTTGCAGATCCTGCATCTTATTATTACGCCCACATTGATTACTTAAAGCCCTCGCCCTCTATCGAGGTTTCTCATTGGCAAGATAATCGCGGCCACTTCACGTCTTTTTTATGAGCTTAGCCGTGGCGCCCCCTAATTGCGTGACTGGAATAATCGCTGACAATATCTGGCAAGTATAAGAAATTGCGAAAAACAATACATGAGGCTGGAGGAGTGTTTTAGAAATATTCGCTAAAAGAACCAAGGGGTGTTTTATTGTTTTATCCTGCCCTGCACACCGCCGGACAGAATTGGTTTACTCATCTCGGGTTGGTGTCACCCGGCTACTGGGGCTTTCTGTTCCCAGGCCGCCCCCTAAGCCCGGACAGACCGATGCTGTCAGATTATTTCACGGCTTATTGGCCTCGGTGGTCCATCTTTACCCCATGCTCTCTGGGATTTCTAAACAAATCTAACTTATTAGTCTAAGAACCAGAGGTTTCAGTGACATATGTCTCCGGGAAATTTAGTTTCCAAACCTCGGGGTCAGTCATAAACGGACTGATGATGGGACATAAAGCGACCGAAAGAATACCATTGTCAGGAGAATTATGTTTTTAGCTCCTCGATTGCTCTGGCCTGGAGGCCACGCCGGGATATAATCGGGACAAACGAAACCTTTTTCCCCTCCTCAATCCGTTCAAAATAGCACCATTTCTTCATAAAAAATATGTCATTGCATTTACGGCGTACGAACCCATAGGCATCGGTGGCCAGGTATTTTTCGATAACGCCATGTTTACACAAAGAATGGTGAACTTTCAGCTTTAATTCGCCTTCCTCCACCGGGCGATAATGATCCTCGGCGGGGCTATCTGTAAGGCTCCTCCAGATGTTTCTCAGTTGCTGATAGACGCCTTTCTCACGGGTGTAAATTGGGACAGCTTCGACCGGCTTTTCATCGATCGGCACCCAAAGCATTTGTCTTGTATAATCCCCTGTTATAGGAAATTCACAGGTTACAAGCCCCCTTTTTGTGTCAGGCTCCCTCAGTAAGATGCCCACACTTCTTACATAGCCGTTCCCATTAATAAGATCTTCGGCCAACCTCTTGAGGCTGGCGTCAAGGCCATAAGCGTAACTGAAGGCTTCCAAATTCCTCATAATGACATCCATCCTGATTTCCATTGTCCTCTCCTCAAGCGGGCCTGACATTAATAGCCTGAATCTTCCCGTTTTCCAGGAATTCAACTTCGAAGGATACCGAGAGTCCTAACGAGGGAGTAAACCTGTAGGCAAGATTCCTTGAATGGAAAAAGAGATTCTCCTCCCTGCCACTAATGAAGCCATATGAATCTTTTAAAGAAATTACCTTACCCAGGCCAAATTCTCTGACCCGAGAGCAGACTGCACATATATATTGCTCCGTGCCCCGGGAACTATTCCCGAAATGAATCATTAGCGGTTTCAGATCCGAATGATGCGAGCAAAAGATTCTTGCCATATGCCTACCCCTCCCTCCCCCAGGTCTCAGCCTTTTTCTGGTGCTGTTGTATCCACCCGGAGTTCGCGTTTGAAAGCAGAGTCGCCAGGAATTCTTTGGCCTGATAGGCCTTTTCAATGGCTCTGGCCAACTCGTCATCATTCCTGAGGCGCAATGACTCCTCGACTAATGAATGAACCCATTCAATTTTATCCTCGTCCCTAAATTCCTTTGCGTGGTAGGCGACGTCTCTCTCCATTCCCCTGCTTTCCAAGAGCAGGCTTTCCAGTATGCGGAGAAGAGCATCCTTCTTCTCCCTGCATTGCTTCTCGGTGAGCCCAATTTCCTCAGCCAGGGCATCCACCCTTCTCATTTCTTGAGTGGTTATGGAAGCGGACTTTCTAGACTTGAGCTCAGCCACAAGGGCTTGGTACGTAGCCAGTTTGGCTTGGAATGCCTCCTTAACTCTCAAGTAATCATCATAGATTAGCTGTCCATTGCCCAGATTCATTCCCTGAACCTCACTGTTTTCTAATGCAACAGTTTCAAACTCCATGACTATCCCTCCTCGTCGGATTTTCTCAAATCCGGGATTTTGCTAATCCATTAAGCCGCCTCTCATGTTGTTCCATCCAAGCTTTAACTCTGACCAGGTGATCCTTCTTTTTCCTATGCCTCCATATAAGGAGGAAAGTGACCGCCGTTATCATAAAGAGACCTACAAAAAGAATACCCTCTTGATAAAGAGTTTCTGTCCACCGATATGCCCGAATCCTTTCCCGTGTGATCTGTGTTTGTAATTCCCGAATATAATTATCTTTTTTGGTTATATCAGCATTGATTGCAGCAACCCTGGCATCCAGCTTAAAACATTTTAGGCTCTCCTCAGCCAGTCTTCTCGCTTCGACATATCCAGGAAGATCAGGGTCCAGGCCGCTAATAAGTCTCTTGGCCTTGCAGAGTAACTCGTCTCCTTGCTTAGAGATCTCAGAATGGTGCTTGGGTGCGCTATTTCGAAAGGATTCAGCCTCTCGAATCTTTTCTAAGGCTGAAATCTTGAAATCATTGTATTTATGGATTCTCTTAAGGGCTCTTTCGGTTAGGTATGTTCCCGCGGGAACGAACAGTTTCGTCCCAACGACCAGTTTATCAGGAGTTGATGTTAATCTACCTTCTCTGTCATAGAAGAGAAGGCCCCTGTTCACCTCAAACACCCTCAGCCAGTCAGAACCAAAGAGATTTATATACGAATCTCCAGGCATCACAAATATGGCCGCGTTCTGATCCAAGGAATGCCTTTCGGATGCAGATACCGGAATGGCCATGCTGATAAAGGCACACATCGACAAAAAGATTCTAAATCTCATTCCGCCTCCTTTTCAAAATCCTCTCGGAGTATAACCTTTAGGGATGGAAGTGTCGCGAAATGTTTTCTGGCCCCTCTGGTTCCTACTGTCGTGGTTATCAAATGATGAAGGTGAACGATGACCAAAAGTCCGGCCCTCATCTACCCGTTTCTGGATAAATTCGATTGACCGTCTAATCTCCGTTTTTATGGATTCGAGCTGGAAATCGTTGACCATTCTTTTCAGGATGTCTATCGACCGAAGGTCGTCACCTAGCCTGCCAGCAGATATAGCAGCCGCTTTCCGTACTGTTTCTTCAGGATCGCGAAGCCCCCTCAGAACCGCATCGAACCCGTTGGAATTTCCAAGTGTACCCAGATGATAATAGGCACGGCGGCGCTTTTCTGGGTCTGTGTTATGGGTCATTTTAATGAAAGCCTCGAAAGCTTTATGGGGATTGAGGACCCCCAGTGATCTGACTGCCTCTTGTTGGAGGAGAGGATCTTTAGCTTCATAGCAGGCACTGAACAGAATGGAAAGGGCTTCGGGGTCGTCCTTGGCAAACCGCATCTGGTAGGCAGCATGGTATTGTTTTTCAGGGTGATCGTGGTCATAAATGTCTCTTTTAAATTGCTGCATATCCATGAATGTCCTCCTTTGTCCCACCCCAATAATGAACCCTATGGTCTAAGTGACGTGATGCTGTCATCTTGAAATCGATTGGATTTCTTCTTCGCTTCTCACTGATTATGTCGAGAAAAACTTGAGAAAGGTGACAATGCGTACTTTTCTTTGTTCACGTACAACGCATTTCACAATTCCGTTTTCAAACTATTAGTCGTCGGGGAATCAATAAAGTGACAGAAAAAAAGATCTTGGAGAAAATGAGAAGTTGTGGAGGGGAATGAGGGTGTCTTTAAAAAGCCAGCCCGAGGATTAATACAGTTCTCGTTTTTCGTTTATCCCTCAGGGGCGTGCTAACGGCTCATCTCAAGAACCGACGGCCCATCGACTTGAAATACTAGACCGTTTACATCAAAAATCAGATTCCCGTCTTTAACGTAAACCTCCCCTAATCGCGCGAGGATCTCTGGAAATTGATTTTTTGCTCCCACGATTCTTGCGGCAATTTCTTCTAACGTAACCGCCTCTAGCAAGGGAGGATTGTTGAAAAGAACTTCCGGTGTGGACAGGATTTCGTTTGTTTGGCTCATCTTACACCGTGCCGTGACATCAAAATGCTCTCCGGGGTCCATGCCTCAACCCTCGAATGCACGATCCAAAGAGTATCAGTACCGTGACATCAAAATGCTCTCCGGGGTCCATGCCATTTATCAATCTCCGCTTTGGCTTCTGCAGCCATGTACCGTGACATCAAAATGCTCTCCGGGGTCCATGCCAGATTGTCTTCTTCTCGGGCAGACAGCAACCTCGAGTACCGTGACATCAAAATGCTCTCCGGGGTCCATGCCTTTAATGCCGTT
>Ga0315282_10015409_pt1 | contig 11278 bp, 17 predicted proteins | sample YL17G07_20_MG_FD_203693 | JGI IMG/M metagenome (GOLD analysis project Ga0315282, IMG submission 203693) | Sediment microbial communities from Yellowstone Lake, YNP, Wyoming, USA - YL17G07_20 | ecosystem: Environmental > Aquatic > Freshwater > Lake > Sediment | place: USA: Wyoming | collected...
AAATTTAAAAACGCTTTCAGTGAAGTCTGGATATGCGTTCTCTGTGGCTACCGCACAAAGACTAGAAGCCGTAAATGTGCCATTTGTGGCGGAGCAATGGAATACAGAGCTGTCAAAAAATGATATTAGACGCAACAGCGGGAAACCGCTCAATGTGGAAACACAAGACATCAGACTCAATAATCTACATAGACCTCGAGCGAAAACTTACCATGAAACCGACAATCTTCGCCGACAACTCGAGCACCCCTTTTTTATCTGGAATCTTTGACACTATTTTTTACGACCCGCCACACGGATGGGGAGAAGGACACCCATTCTATAAATATCCAGACGCAGAGAGCTTTAAAAAGAAGTGGCAGGGATACGGAGAAATTCCACGATATTACGGATGGGACAAATATAAGAACCAGCAAGCATTATTAGCGCATTTGTGGAGAGCACAAAAAGAGTTTTTCAGAATACTTAAAAATGATGGCGTATTATGGTTAAAATGGAATGTTCAAAACGTATCTTTACATCGTGTGTTGATGATATTTGAAGACTGGACTGCAATGATGCAGTTATCAATAAAAGCACCGTCACAAACGGCGGGTAAATCACAAACGTACTGGTTATGCTTAACAAAAGAAAAAAGGGAAACTACGCAAACAGCGCTGAGTTAAACGGATGGTAACTATATATATATATATATATAATTAAACCATTCCATTTCATTCTCCGTTATTAGCTTGGAATTGAGTATTACGACTTAAGTATTCCTTGTTCATATCAGCTTTTTCTCAGTCACCAGAGTTTTCATGGATAATTCTAGGGTGTTAAGTTTCTGGAGCAAATCAGCAATAGCCTGCTCATTACCGCCCGTCTTTTTCAGTTCATCTATCTGACCTTTAACCTGTTTAATTTGTTTCTCTAGCATAATAGCCTCATCTGGAACTTCAACGTATTTTTCGCCCTTAGCCTTCTTAAACGATTCAGTCACCTTACGCATTTCCCAGTATCCTTCTGGGTCTCCAGCAGCAACCACTTTACTTATCGCTAGCAAATAATACGCTTCATTCTCATCATATCCTATATCTTGCAGTAGTCCCGCCGCCTGTGCTACTGTTAACACGTTATTCTTTGCTCCTTTAAGAATCTCTGCCTTAGTCAAATCCTTCTCCAAGCTTAATCTATCAATCCGCAATTCAGAAACAATCTTATAGGTTAACGTGTCAGCAGCTTCCTCTTGCATACCTAAACCAGTAAACCTTCTACGCATCTCATCCGTTGAAATAGCACCCTTCCGATACAGCTCCCTAACAACTGGATAATCCTGTGTAACTAAAGTGTAAATCGTTAGCATACCTGCCTGTGCCGAGTCGTAACCTTCCGCTAAGAAGTTATCGTATAAGTCCGTCTCATCAAACATCGCAAGCATATACATGTTCGCTGCAACAGCTGAACTAAACGCTTTCGGCTGAGGTGTAACTTCTGGTTCAATAGTGAAAAGTTGTGCTAATGCTGCTGCACTATCTTGACTATATCCAATGTTAATTAACATTAGTTTCATCTGTTCTTTAGTTATCCAATGTAAACTGTAGAATGACCTTATCTGCGCTACTGTTAAGTTACGATACTTAGGTGCAACTGACACTTCTTTCTGCTTCTCTATGTCAACTTTTGCTTTTTCAATCGCAACGTCAATACGGTCTTGAGTCCAATCTAAATCTTTGAGACACAGCCTAGTCCACGCCTCATCTCTAATGCCATACTTGAAAGCTGACAACGCCTCTGAACTATTAACTATGCGCCCTTCAACGTCCATTGTTGGCTTCTTCAAGCGTTCACGGTACAATTCAGCTCTTTCAACCCACAACTCAATAGCTGCAGCTGGAGTATTCAATGATTCAAGTTCTGAACGCAGTACATCTTCTTCTATCCTTTCCATTCCATAAGCATACATCAGCTCCGTACGCACACTGTTACGTTCACCCTCAGTACGATAAGCTACTAGGCTAACAGCCGCCTTCTTAGCATCCTCTGGACTCAACCCGCCCATACGCCTATACTTCTCTATATCATCTTCCGTGTAAATTCCAACGTCCCAGCCGTAACCTAGCTCCCTCACGTTTGGCGGCCCATAAGCCACGTTAATAATGTCCTGTCTATCGTCTGGGTGAACGTCAACAATCTTTAGCATACGTGCAAGTTTATCAACAGTCCATAAACCTCTATGATAGTTAGCAAACATTAAGTTAACTGGAATCCTGTCCCAGTGTGCGTACCAGTACCATTCTGATGCCTGTTCTGTCAGTCCCATCTTCTTAGCAATGTCAACCATCGTTGGATATTGCACTTCGCTGCTGTGGTCACCATAAGCCTCTCTAACCGCAAAACGTATCAAATCCTGAATTGGCGGAATCACATCTTTTAAAGCGTCAACAGCTGGCAGAACACTATCTGGATACGCATTATGGTTGAGCCACCTGTGAAACGTAGTTAAGTCTATTTCACCTCGCCTCAGTAATGCTAAGCCAATTTCAACGCTAGGATAAACTCTCTGCGACTCAGTCCAAACATCTGCCCACCAATCTTCAAGCCCAAAATACGCAAAGTTTTTCTTTGCTAAATCAAGAGGAATTAACGCTTTAGCAGCAAAGTCAGCAAGTCTATATGGCTCTGGATAGTTAACCCACAAATGCGATAGACTCTCAGTTAACACATCACTAAATCTGAACCGTTTAAGCTCAGCATACAAAGTGTTATAGTCAATCATGCCCCTTCTTCTCAAATCTAAAAGACTTCCTAACGGAGATGGACTCGTCCAAGCCTCGTTTAACGCTGGTAGAAATGTTGTGTCCCATCCGTTCTGTGCCAAGTACGCTAGAAACTCATCATCCGATAATTGTCCAAGCCTGTTCATATACCATGCTGTTTCAGCATCAGGAATATTAGGTCTAATAGTGCTATTAACCCACCTACTAATAAAAGGGTTAATCCCAGCTTGCTGAATTACTCCCTCATAACCGCTTAGTAACGCATCTGTACCAGATAACAAACCATAAAGACTACTGTGCATTCCGCCGACTCCCTGCCCAATACCAGCCTTCAACGCATCAACCATAAACTTATAATCAACGTCAAGGTCATCCTCAATCGTAACTGGAACATCACCAATAGCACCATCACGTAAGTTAGCAGCTATATTCATTTTGTATCCGAGGTAACCTTTAATTTGTGGTTTTAACGAGTCAAGACTAGCACCAGTCGCAGCCATAAGTATTGCTGATACTATGCTACCTGCTGCCTGTCCAACGTTAGTAACTAAAGCCATTGGTACTTGAGCAGCTAAAGCCTTAGCTTCTGAATATTTCATTACTTCATAATAAGGTTCTGGCATTATGTCACCTTCTTACGTGATTGAAACTCTATCTCCGCAGACTTCTCTCCCTGAGTCACAGTATATCCCAAAGCCATTATGATATCGTCCGCAAGTTTTTCATAGTCAACTTCTACTTTCAAAGGTGTACTAGCTAACTGTTCAATTTTAGCACTTAAACTGTCAATTTTGTCGTCAACGTCAAACAATTCCGAGCCTATTGCGAAAAGCATACTATTTGTAGTTTGCAGTTCCTCAACTAAGCTATCTAGCTTTTCTGCAACTTTCTCAAACACGTTTTGGTTTTTCTTACTCATTTTTAATCCTTCTTTATCCCTCTTTAACTAAAGAAAAAAAAGGGGAAACTTAACTGTTTTCCTTCTTCTTAGCTAGTTCGCTGCCCACTGAAACACCAGCCAAAGCCGCAATTGCTGTAACACAAGCCATCAACACTGAACCGTCACCATACAAAGCCAGTTGTACAATGCCGAGCGCCGTGATGCAGCCCATAGCAAACATTTCTTTCAACTTGTTTTCACCCCCTGCGAAGTTAACATACTACACATGTTAATCCATCACCGTACATTTTTAGTGCAGCAACGACAGCGCTGGGAAGAAAAGTTGCGATGCAACCAACCCAAGGATTAGCGCTGTAAGCTGTGGTGCTTGAATTTGCTGTTCCCTGTGCCGCATTCATCAGTTCTAATGTGCCAAGGTTTCCTGACCCATAAGGGTCATAGTAATCATAAAGTGTAAACCCACCTGTTGGAGTTTTCTGACTGTTAGAGCCTTGTATAAAAGTTGCTCCAATCCATAATTCGCCAGCTTGACTCGTTGTATCTGTTGTTCCTGTGTCAGGATATTTATTTGTTCCAGCATTACTAGCGGTCTTGTCTAATTCATTAGAAGTTGCAACGCCTGAGTACTCCAGTGCAGTTGCCCAAAACACTGCCCATTGGGTTCCACTGTAACTAATCGTTAACGTCTTTGATGCTCCAGCGCCGACTATTCCAATCCAAACTTCAACGTCATAATACGTTGCCCACTCAGCATTATAAACAGCTTTGTTTTTACAGTAACTCCACGTTACTCCCGTCTGGCTTATGCCAGAAACTGCCTCAGAATCTCCAGATGCTATGCCCGTTGTGCAAATGAGAATGTCTCCGCTTACAGGAGTATTAGTTAAAGTTACACCGAGAGTATGAGGCGGGCTTGCTCCAAACGCGTTATATGGTCCTTGAACCTTCGTAATCGCCATATTATCAAACCTCATCCTTCATAACTGTCACATCAACTATGCCGATTGCTGACAAGTTAATTATCAAAGCCTCATCAGCGGCTCCTTCCCAATTAGTTCCAATAAGATTAATTATGAATCCTGTGTTTGCGGCTAAAGTTTTTTTGAACCTGGCTGTTCCAGCTGCTGCGAACCTTAAGTAAACTGTTATGGCTGCTGTATTGCTGTTCCAAACGTCAATCAATTTAACTCTTATTTTCTTTCCTGCTGCAGGCGTTTGTATCGTAGTGTTTCCGCTAGCTGTTGCCTGTACACTTACTATTGTGGTTGTTTTAGTGATGTCTGACATTGTTCTGTCTTTCTCTGCTTGAGTCACAGTTGCCTTTAAATTAGCAGCCGTAGCTTGAGTAACATCTGGCATTGTCACTACGTCAACATGTCCAATGTTAACGCCGTCATTCGCAGCTAATTTTCCAATAGCGTTTGACCCAGATGGTAAAGCGTCAGTTATGCTTTTAACAGTAACAATATCTGTAGCTGTTAAATCTCTAATGTCCAAATTTGTAGCTGAAACAGCTAGTATATCTGTTGCACTAATTTTTGCCAAATCAACATAAAACCTGTTATTAACACTATCGTAAGCTATCGCATCATTCTCTATACTTGACGGTATACACTGTGCAAATGTTGGACTTTTAAGTGCTACTCCAAGTATTTTTCTGTGGTCGCATAGCACTTCACCGCCTACTATTGTACCTTCGTATACTACTATTACTTTTCTTGAGTAGTCAGGTAAGTCTCCTGTCATGTTTCATCACTCACTTGCTTATAATTTTGAAGTCGTCAAGCCAAAGGTACGCCGTGTTAGTCTGAGGTAAACTGCCAGTTATGCTAATTCTCACTAGAAGTGCAAATAGAATTTTTAAGGTCAACGTGGTATTTGCTGGAAGCGGAAAAACAACACGCACCCATTTCTGTCTAGGAAAATATTCTGAGGCAACATTGTCTGGAGCTTTACCTAAAGATATCAAAACTGCTGTGCCGTTCAAAATTTGCAACTGTTTTCCGTAGGGAAAAGCATAACCATCGTATTGAGGAACAAGGTTTATACGAACATCTGCAATAGCGAAGACTTTTGGTTTATTTGGTGTTGTGAACGCTTTGTATAGTTGACCTCTAAGCCATGCGTAGTATGTACCAGCACCATAACCGTTGTAATGTGCTATTGATAATTGGCAACTGTAAGGCGGGCTTAGAACGTAATTTGTAGCTACTACTGTGTTTACCGTGTTTGTGCCATCACCATAGGAATCATAATAGTCTATCATCTGTCCCACCCATCCTTGAACTGTTCCATCGTCAAAATTGTCCACTTCATTAACGGTGAAGGCTGCGTCTGTACTGTTTATCCATATTACTGTTACTACTCGGTCAAATGTCCACTTCAAAGTTGAGTATCCTGCATCTGTGTAGCCTTTAAGGGTTAAGGTTATGGTTTCGCTCATTTCTCCGTTTGGTAGTTGTGATACTGTTGGTTTGGCTCTTGATGCAAAGTTGTCTAGGTTCAAGTAGGCGTTTGCTCCTGAAGCTAGTAATCCCAAGTTTACTGTGCTAAAAGTGTAGCCTGTTTTTGAACCTGTTATTTGCATGTATAAGCCTACATCATCATAATTGAAGTATCTGATTGTTATGCCTAGTATTGTTGGGTCTGGAAGGTTCACTATGTCACGGTAGATTGTGCGTGCTGGCTCAGCTGTTGGCGGGTCAACATCTGTTAGTCTAAGTTCTATTGTCATAAGTTCCGCCTCTTACTTCTCCGTTAGGGTCTGTGCTGATTGGTTCTTTAACTTCTATTTGTCCGCTTGGTGAGTTATCGTAGGCTGAGTTTACATCTTCAAGCCATATTACTCCTATTAGGTTGTCGTAGTTCCATGCCGCTGGGTTGTATGGCGGTTTTGGGTAGACTGGTTTTATGAACCACCAGAACGGCTGCATCTTAGCCATAATCATTCCAGCCCCAATTTCTCTAGGAATCCTCTGAACAGCCGTGTTAAACTGAACATTCCAGCCGCATCTTCTGGTCGTACTTCTACACGAACCGTTACAGTGTGAGGGTATTCTGTGTCTGGCGAGCATAACTTAATTTTTAGTTTGTATGGGGAATCCAGTAACTCTGCGTATGTTTCTGTCTGTACAGTTTCATCGTCGCCTGTTACCCATTCATCCTCGCTGAGTGGTATTAGTTGTAATGCTTCTTGGAAAAGGCGTACTCTGACCATTCCGTGGCATCCTGCTGGAAATTTAATGTCTATGCTTGTTATGATTCCTCTGGGTAAGCTTAGCCAGTCTTCGTCTGGGTCGTCTTCTGGTGTGTCGGGTTCTATTGTGATGTCCCAGCAGAAAAACATTTTGGGCTACCTCGAAATTTCCATTGGAAATTTCAGCATGCCTAGCACTACCACCGTATCCATTCGCCGTTAGCCCGCAGTTTCATTTTTTCGCCGTCTGCAACATCTTTAAAATAAGCGTAGATGTACTGTCCTTCTCTGAGGTATATTTCTCCGTCCCAATGAACGTAATCGCCTGCCTCTGGTGGCACATCTTTTTTAAGTGGAACGTAAGCGTGTCCGTTCCAGTAGCCTAATGTAACGTATTCTGTGTGTGCACAGTTTTCGAATGTTCCAGATATATGTGTTACTTTTAGGATTTGTGCAGTATCTAGTCTTTTATCTTCAAGACAGACACTTTGCCCTGTTGCATACAGCTTATCTTTTTCAGTTTCAAATATTTTTGTTTCATCCATTTTTTATCACTTAGCCTTTGCGCCTTCTCTAAGAGAAAAAAGGGGGGAAGATTATGGCTAAACTTTTAAGCGTATTCGGCTGGGCCTTGTCCGATTGGTTTTTCTAGTATGATTCTGTGCGTGTTGTCGTCTTTGTAGCCGTACCATTCTATTTCGACTGGCTTGTACTGGTCTAGGTTTAAGTAGTTTGCTTCTTCATCGTCTGGCAAGTAGAAGGGTATTTCAAACGTGTGGAATAAGCCTATACCCTGAATTATCTCTTGAGCATCTTGGCATGTTCCGACGGCTTCGACTTCTTGGTATCTGTCTCTGCTTCCGCCGTATGTTGGTGGTGTTTTGTCTGTGGCTGTGTAGTCAGCTGCTGCTGCTAGTGATAGGACTTCTGCCCAGTGGTGGTCAACGTATGTTGTTGTGCTTGGTTTTCTCTTTAGGCAGGAGTGTCCGATTCCCAGTCTTTCAGCTTCGATTCTTACTAGGTCTCTTGGTCTGTGGTCGAATATTGTTAAGGCTCTGTCTTTGAACCAGAGTTTCCAGTTGTAGTTATCGCTCATTGGGTCTTGTGCTACTGCGTTTGTTACTGTTGTCAGGTCTGGGTCTAACTGAATCATTAAGGAGCGTAGTAGTCCTTTGCTTGGCAACTTTGGTCTAACATATCCGCCGTCTGCGGCTGGTTTCTCCGCTTCATATTCCCATTGTTTAAGGAATTTGGCGTGTGCTTCAACTGAATCTTCTATCGTGCAGAGCCGTGTATCTTGCCAGAATGAAGCTGCTGTTAACAGGTCTGTTGTGAAGTCGTTTGTCACTTTCAGCTCTACTTTGTCCCATTGTGCTAAGTCTAATGCATATTTGCCGTCTTTGTATTTGCGTCCGAAAAATATTGGTAGAGTTAAGTCTTGGTATGTGTTATCCACTTCAACGTGTTTAAACGGTGGCAATGCTCCTATCTTGCGGTAAGCTTTAGCTAAAGTCTGTTCTCCGCTTAGGCTGAAAAGTGTTTTGTCTGTGTCGCCTATAACTTCGATTTTTGTTATGTGATGGTGTATGTTGTTTGGTGTTGCCAGTGTTATTGGGTTTGCGTTTTTTACGTAGAGGAATAGGCTGATTGAGTCTAAGTATCCTGTTTCTGGCAGTTGTATTGTGTGTGTGGATGCGAGGGTTGATGCTACCATTTTTTCATATCGTTGGTCTTTGAAGTACATAATTAATCCCTCTTAGGCATTTGCCTAAGTTTTGCCTGCTGCTTTGCGCCAAGTTTCAACTATTGGTACTAGACGGTTGGTGATGTTTGCTCTCCAGTCAACGCCTCTAGGCGGTAGTGCTGCTACTCTGCTAGCTACTTGGTCGTACATTGGGCCGAAGTTGTTTGCCCATTTGTCCAACGCGCCCCTGATGCGTTCTCCGATGATTGGTGCTCCTTTGTCTACTGATGCTTTCTTCCAGTCTTCGTTTGAGAGTTTAGCAATTTCTTTTTGTCTCGTCTTTCCTGATATGGCTTTGCCTACTCCTTCCGCATAGTTTCTTTCTGCTGTGTCTGATTTGGCTGGTGTTAGCCAGTCAGCTTTTGATACGCCGCTTTTGTACCTATCTGGTATGTATCCGATTGACGCTTCAAAATTTGCTTTCGCTTCTTCCTTCGTTTTTATGACCATTTTATTTTCCCTCTTTAAAGGCGGTTCTAGTTTGTTGAATAGGATATTTAAGGTTTGATGATACTATTATATTATATTATTAATGATGATAGAGAAACTGGCGAATGGTTCAACTATACATATATTATATTATATATATATATAATATAATCGTAAAGTTTATATTCAGGTTTACCTTAGATTAACAGGAAGGTGAATGGGGGTGAGAAACTTTGTGGAAAATAAAAGCAGTGAAGTATGCGCCTCTAATCGTCGCAGTCGCCTCAGTCGTCTTGTGTGTAGTCTTAGAAAGCAATTATCCGAACTGGAACATTCCGCGCACTACTTAGTTGAAATAGAGAATGTACTTCAATACCCGCTGCTCTATGTAAGTCTTTTCGCCTTAGATGTCTATTTTGTTTTGCCTTTTGGAGTGCTAAGCGTAGCAGTTTACGGAGCTTTAGGAGTCTTGTTCTTAGTCGCCTCTCAAGCACCAATAATTTATATGGTAGCTAAAAAAGCATGGAGAGAGCTTCACATGTTGCCAATGGGTGATTCGTGGGAAACCAGCCCTGAAAGGTTTAACAAAGTGTTTAATGAGTATGTTGAAAGTGCTAAAAAAAGGAAGGGTTAAACTGCTGTGTCTTCTGGCGGTTTAGCCTGTTCTTCTTTTTCTTTTTCTGCTATTCGTTCAGCCTCAAACTGTTCCCATGCTTTTCTTTCTTTTATCCATTGCATGTCAACTATTCCGCTTGTTGATATGACAACTATTTTCTTTTCGTAGAAGGTTTGGTCTCGGACAGCATCGTAAACTTTATCTACTGTGCCGACTTCTAGGCTCAGTAGTTCCCAGTGTGAATCCACTAGAGTACCTAAATAACGCTTGTAATTCCTCATTGTTAAGCCAACTTCTTGTCCGACTCTGCTCACGTAGTATTTTACTTCTGGTGGCACCCAGCCCCACACGTGCCGCCACATTTCACATTCTATTGTTAAGTTTTTCTTGCTCATTTTGCGTAGTTCTGGCATTGGTCCTTTCATCAAGTAAATTTCTGGGCTTGACATTTTTAACCCTCTTGTAAGTAGATAGGGGTTCATGGTTTAAAAAGGTTATACCTGTCTGTGGGAGTTGTGAGTTTTCCATGACTGTATTACTGTATTAAGTTTTCATTAAAAGACAAAGTTTTCCTAGATTTAACGTTACGTGTGTTTTAGGTTTTTGGTGCTGGCTGGCTTGTGTAGTTGTGTTGTACGCTGAGTGTTGTGTAGTTGTGTTGTACAGTTTGAGGATAGTGTTTATATAGGGCTGTGAGAATGATGTAAACAAAAAAAGAGGTGAGTAGAATGAAATACTTGATTTGGAGAAATGTAATAGCTGAGAAAGAGGTTGCTATGGAGCTGGGTGATGAACTACAATTATTCATAGGCGGACTTTTCATAGATTGGGATGATGAAACAGAGTTAAAACTTCGGTACTTCGATTGGGATGAGTTTGAAGTGGTCATTAAAGGAAACTTAATGACTGTTGTAGAGGTGAAAGAATGATTGAACCTAAGAATCGTGAGTTGCGGGCTGTTCGTATCGAAGTCGCCATCAGTATTTGCATAAAGTTTCCGAATCTATACAACAAGATTTACGGTAAGTCGAGGGCTCCGATAAGTGATTATGAGTCGTATGCCGCTGACATTTTGGTTGGTCTAATTGAAACGGAGCCGTGTATCAAAAATATTCTAAGTTTCTACTACAAGAGGATGTGAAGGTATGTCGTACAACAAAGTGAAAGTCTGGTTCGGAATCTTAGGAGTTACAATATGGTTCATTTACATAACTATCGAAGCTCTTAAATACTGGCATTGGAGTTTGTAGTCACTGTTTAACGTGTGACTGTTTAATGGAGGTGAGATTACAAAATGAAAATAAGTAAGAAATCTTCGGCTGAGGTTGAGAAGGAATATAAAGAGAATCCGCCACGTGCTAAGGGTCAGTGGACTCATGTTGTCGAGATGGTTCAGAAGTCTGGGCAGGCTGTTGAGGTTACTGATTTGTCAAAGGGTCAGGTGGCGGCTGCTTCGAGAAAGTTTAAAGAGGTGGGTTTGAGATTTAGGGCCTTCTATAAAGATGGTACGATTTTAGTCTTGCCAGCCAAGTCTGAAAAATAGTTGGCGGGTCTAATCTCCTCATTTCTTTCCCTTTTTTTCGTTTTCGACTTTCGTTTTGGTCGTTTTTGTTCGAAAAGGGTATTCGGCGAC
>Ga0315282_10015410_pt1 | contig 11277 bp, 10 predicted proteins | sample YL17G07_20_MG_FD_203693 | JGI IMG/M metagenome (GOLD analysis project Ga0315282, IMG submission 203693) | Sediment microbial communities from Yellowstone Lake, YNP, Wyoming, USA - YL17G07_20 | ecosystem: Environmental > Aquatic > Freshwater > Lake > Sediment | place: USA: Wyoming | collected...
GGTGATAGGGGGGACGCCGGTCTTCGGCATGCCGGGCTACCCGACGAGCTGCCTGAGCAACGCCTACGTCTTCCTCGCGCCCGCGCTGCGGAGGCTGGCGGGGCTGCCGCCGGCTGAGCCGATGGTCGCGAAGGCTAGGCTGGCGAGGGCCGTGAGGAACACGTCTGGGAGGGAGCAGTTCCTCACGGTCAGGCTCGAGGGGGGCGCCGCCGTCCCCGTCTTCAAGCAGTCAGGCGACATCACGAGCATGGCGCACGCCGACGGCTACATCATTTTGCCGATGGGCGTCGACATCGTAGAGGAGGGGGAGGAGGTCTCCGTCACCCTGCTGGGTTAGGGCGAGTCTCATCGACCGATCGGGAGAGGGTTGGGGCTCAGGCGATGAGCTCCATGAGCTCTGATAGGCTGCTGAGCCTGTCCAGCCTCCAGACGACGTCGCGGATATCCCTCGCCTGCTCATCCGTGAGGCTCGGCCCCGCCCAGAGCCTGAACTTCTCGTACAGGGCGTCGTCGTCCAGGGTGTTTCTGGGGTCGCCGTAGGGGTTCTGGACCATCTTCTTGTACGTCTCGCCCTTCTTCGTCTTGACCTCCACGGTCGTCGGCCTGTACTGGTCCGGGTAGATGGCGTCGAGGTCCTCGTCCGGCTTCACCTTCACCTTCTTGGCGAGGTCGTGGACGGCCCTGTCGGCTATCCGCCCCCTGGTGAACTGGGCCTCGGTCACCTTCCCGTCTATGAGGGCGACGGCGGCGATGTAGGGGAGGTTGAACTGGCAGGTCTTGTAGTAGCTGTCGACGTCGACTGGGCTCTCTGTGATGTACATTCCGTGGGTGAGCTGCTGGACCTGTATCTCCTCGACATCCTCAGGGGCCACCTTCGTCTCCTCCCTTAGGGCCAGGACGGCCTCTATGGCGCCGTGGGTCATCCTGCACGTCGGCCAGGGCTTAATGTAGACGTCCATGATCTCGTACTCCCTTCCGAGCCCCCTCTCCCTGAACCTGGTGGAGAGCTTCCTGTCGTCGCCCATGGGGGGCCCGTTGAACCCCTCCGCTGCCAGCCAGGCGGCCTCGATGCCTGTCTTCGCCTCGTAGCCGTTGTGCAGGAAGTTGGTGTCGTACGTGAGGCTCTCGGGGAACGCCTTCGGTGAGATGAAGCCCGCCACGCCGAGGGCGAACTGGGTCTTCTCCAGCCCCAGCCCCATGAGGTGGGCGGCGACCGCGGCGGAGCTCTGGGTCGCCGACGGCGGCCTCTTCGCTATGCCCCTGATCCTCGTCGCGACGTCGTAGCCGATCACCGTCGACGTGATCACGTCCCTGCCGGATGAGCCCAGCTTCTCGGCGACGGCGAGGGCGGTGGGTATCACGGTCCTGCCGGGGTGGGCTGAGCCTCCAAGGGCGGCTGAGTCCCTGTGGCCGTCGTTGCAGTCATGGACCTGGGCGTACGAGGCGTTGGCGAAGGCGGCCCAGCTGCACGTCGTCTTGAGGCCCGCCCTTGCGACGGTGCTCTCTGGCTTTGCTGCCAGCTTCTTCAGGAAGGACTTGACGGGCTGCGCCTCCTGCTTCCTAAGCCCCATGAGGATGGTTCCGAGGCTGTCCAGGGTGACCCGCTTCGCCTGGTGGACGACCTCGTCCGGGAGGTCGGCGAAGGAGAGGCCGTGGACGTACTCGGCCAGCTGCCTGCCGGTCCTCAGGGATGCATCCAATTCCTTTACCAAGAAGATCACACACCCTTCAGTGGCGCTTAGAAGAGTTAAGTTTGTTCGTGCCAGACTGTAAACGTCTTAAGATAGCCGGGAAATTCTTTATGCGAGGATGCCGGCATGCGTTTCGAGTTGGGTGAGGACTATGCGTTGAGGCTCGACGCCGAGGACCCCCTCGCCGTCTTCAAGGATCGCTTCTATCATATCCCCGGGAGCATCTACATGGACGGTAACAGCCTCGGCCTCATGTCGAAGGACGCCGAGGAGACCCTGATGAGGGTCGCGAACGAGTGGAAGACCCTCGGCATAGGCGGATGGGGCAGGGGCAGGATCCCGTGGATCGACTACGGCGAGAAGCTCGGCGCCATGATGGCGCCCCTTGTCGGGGCTGAGCCCGACGAGGTCGTCGTCACCGGCGGCACCACCGTGAACCTCCACACCCTCGTCGCAACCTTCTACCGGCCGAGGGGGAGGAGGACGAAGATACTGGCGGACGAGCAGAACTTCCCCAGCGACCTATACGCCCTCTACGCCCAGCTCAGGCTCAGGGGCAGGGACCCCGAGGAGGACCTGGTCCTCGTGAAGAGCCGTGACGGCGTCGTCGAGGAGGATGACGTCGTCGAGGCGATGACGGGCGAGGTCGCCCTGGCTCTTCTGCCGAGCGTCTACTACAAGAGCGGGCAGCTCGCCGACATGGCGCGGCTCACCAAGGCGGCGCACAGGAAGAAGATAGTGATAGGCTTCGACTGCTGTCACAGCGTCGGGGTCGTCCCCCATTTCCTCGACAGGTGGGGCGTCAACTTCGCCTTTTGGTGCAACTACAAGTACCTGAACGGAGGGCCAGGCGCTACGGGTAGCCTCTACGTGAACAGGAGGCACTTCGGGGCGCCGCCTGGGCTCGCGGGCTGGTTCGGCAACGACAGGAGGACGATGTTCAGGATGTCCAACGAGTTCGACCCTGCTGAGACGGCGGTCGCCTGGGAGATAGGGACGACGACGATGCTGAGCACCGCGCCGTTGGAGGGGAGCCTGAGGATGATGAACGAGGCGGGCATAGACCGGATCAGGGAGAAGAGCCTGAAGATCACTGGCTACCTCATGTTCCTCGTCGACGAGATGCTGAGCAAGCCGCCGTATGATTATTCTGTTGCTACGCCCCGCGAGCCGGAGAGGAGGGGAGGGCACGTCGGCGTCGCCCATGAGGAGGGCTGGAAAATAAACCAGGCTCTGATAGCGAGGGGAGTCATCCCGGACTTCAGGCCGCCTAACATCATCAGGCTAGCGCCGATCCCGCTCTACGTCGGCTACCACGACGTCTGGAGGGTCGCGCAGCACCTGAAGGCGGTCATCGACAACAAGGAGTACCAGAAGTTCAGGGACGACCGCTTCACCGTCACCTGACCTGGCTTCGTCATGTCTTCGTCGGGTTGAACGATCGCGATCCTTGTGGCCGTGGATGGATCTGCGGTATCGTGTTTGAAGAGTGTTAGCCTGGATTCATTTCTCTAGGAGGCTGAGGAACTCCCCCCTGGTCAGGCCGGCCTGGCGGATGATGGATCTCAGGGTGCCCGGGGCGATCTCCCTGTGGTCAGGGATGATGGCGACGTAGACCCTGTCTGAGATCTTCCGCATTCTTATGTGGCTGCCTTTTCGGCCAACGATAGTGAAGCCGGCCCGTTGGAGGGCTTTAACTACCCTGCGTCCTGATAGGACTGGGAGCGCCATTGTCCGTGACCTCTATGAAGGTTATGAGGGGGCTCTGGTCGCCCATGGGGCGCCTTGCGTCCGGGTCCTCTAGGTAGAGCTCGACTGCCTCCCTTAGGTTGGTGAGGGCCTCCTCGACTGTGGTGCCCTGGCTGGCGACGTCGAGCTCGGGGCAGTGGGCGACGTATAGGTGTCCTTCCTTGGTGACGACTGCGGAGAACTTCAACATGGCTCAATGAGTTAGGGGACGCTTACGATTAAAACCTTTTAGAATTGTTAACTGGCGTTTCGTATGCCGATGCCGTCGAGGATGGTGTCTGGGCGGGCGTGGCTCGCCATGGCGGGGCACTCGCCGACGATGGTGGTCGCGCTCTGCGCCTTGAGCGCTTCGGCGACGGAGAGGACAAGTTGGGTATCTGTGGTGGCGCCCTTCTCTGATGTGATAATCGTGAAAAAATTTGTTTTGAGAAAATACTTTGCCTTAGGAAGGTAGAGAATAGCAGATTGAAAATTCTATGTCTTTTATTAGAGCCGCTCGAGGCTTCATCGTAAAAAATATGGAGTGGATATTAATGAAGACCCCATAATACAATTAATTTTCAATTATTTTTGGCATTAACTTTTTAGTATATCAGATGAGTATAGTAATAAGTTAAAGCGGTTACTGAAATGAGGGCGTTGTATAGGACTAAAAATGGCACTCTCTACCTAGGTGACTCTGAGCATCTTTTTGAATCTACCGCGTTTCATAAACTCCGGAAAAAATGTAATTTGATATTTACTTCGCCTCCTTTTCCGTTAAATAAAAAGAAGGCTTATGGAAACCTTACAGGGGAGAAGTACATTGAGTGGCTCGCAAATTTTGGACCTATTTTCAATGAATTATTAGCGCCCGACGGATCGCTTGTTGTTGAATTAGGAAATGCGTGGATACCTAAAAGCCCTACAACTTCGCTATTACCATTAGAAAGTTTGATGGAACTTAAAAAAAGAGGTAATTTTCACCTATGTCAGGAATTTATCTGGCATAATACAACCCGGCTTCCGTCTCCAGTTCAATGGGTGAACGTTGAAAGAATAAGAGTGAAAGATGCGTTTACACGTCTGTGGTGGTTATCACCCTCACCAAAACCGAAGGCAAATAACAAGAAAGTTCTTATCGAATACAGTGATGCAATGAAAAAATTACTAAAAACGCAGCGATATAATTCAGGTAAAAGACCTTCCCAACATAAAATTGGTGAAAAGAGTTTCTTAGCGAACAATGGGGGAGCTATCCCTTCGAATGTTCTATCTATTCCAAATACTACGTCTTCGGATTCTTACCTTACATATTGTAGAGAAAAAGGTCTTAAATATCACCCCGCTAGAATGCCTCCAGATCTAGCTGAATTTTTCATCAAATTTTTAACCGAACCTAATGATTTAGTAGTTGACCCTTTTGCGGGGAGCAATGTTACAGGTTATGTTGCAGATATTAATGGAAGAAGATGGAGAAGTATTGAAAAAGAACCTGATTACGCGTTTTCTTCTATAGCAAGATTTTCCAAAGCTTGGTTTGTTCAAAAAAAACCTACTAGTAATTAATCAGGTTATTTTTCGGCGAAATTGTTATTTACCTTTTTAATATACATACTGTTAATGGCGAAATTGTATTGGAAGACCAAGAACTTATCGATGCCATATTAAAAACCAATGCAGTAGTTGAAAACCCAGTGGAAGAGAATTTATTAAAACAAATTTTAGCCATTGTCATGTTAAATCCGTTCAATGAAGATAGAGGAAAATCCCAAGAACAATTAAAATTTTTATTAAATCAAAAATTAAGGGAGTTTAAGAAAAATGAAAATAAATAAGGTAAGAATTTATAATTTTGGACCATTTTATAATGAACATATTATTGAATTTCCAAAATCAGATAAAAGAATAGATATAATTCGTGGTAATAATGGTCAGGGTAAAACAACAATTCAAAGAGCGATATTATGGGCTTTATATGGTACTATAAAAGATCGTAAAAATAAAGAAGTTTCACCGACATCATTAATTAATAGAAATGCAATAAATGATTGTATTTATCATTTCTGGGTTCAAATAAGTTATGAACATGATAATGATAATTATATATTATCACGAAAAATGAGTGCTACGGCGCATCAAGATTCAAAATATTTACGAGGGATGGAAGTTACATTAGAAAAAAATTCTAAAAAAATTAAAAATATCCCTCAAGAAATTTCTAGAATAATACCTCAAGATATTAGTAGATTTTTTGTTTTTGATGGAGAAATGTTAAGAGATTATGAAGAGTTGCTTGATCAAACCAGTCCTTCAATGAAAATGTTTAAACAATCTATTGAAAAAATTTTAGGTATACCTTATCTTACATATGCGCGAGATGATTTAATTCAAGTTCAAAGGTCTTTTGAAAGAGATAAAGAAAGATATATTAGAAAGTTGGGTGGTCAAAATTATGAACAAATAGCAGATAATTATGAAATGGTAATTAATAAAATTGAAGAAACTGAAAGTAAAATAGAAAATTTTGATAAAAATATTTATGAATATGAAATATTAATAACTGATGAAAAAAGAAATTTAGCGGATTTAAGCGAAATAAAAGAGTTGGCGCAAGAAAGAATTAATATAGAAAAAGAATTAAATTTTTTAAATTCAAAATTAATAGATAAAAAAGAAAATATTAAAAATTTATCCGCAAATATTTATAAAACAATTTTATTTGAACATTCAAAAAAAATATTAGATAATCTAGATATAAAACATCAGTTAACACTTAATAAATTTAAAATAAAACAATCAAAATTACAAAATTTAATTGACTTAGATCAATCAATCAAACAAAAATTATGTGTATTATGTGAAAATAAATTAAATAATGATGTTATAATTAAGTTAAAATATAAACAAAAAGAACTTGATGATGAAGTGAAATCTTTAACAGAAATTGAAGAACCAAATTTAGAGTTTGAAAGATATAAATCCGTAATATCTAATTTAGAAAATCAGAAAATTGACAGAACAAAATTTATTGCAATTGAAAAAGAAATCATTGAATTAACACATAATATTGCTACATTAAAATCAAGACTAAATATTATTAGAGAAAAATTATTAAATGTAAATGAAGATGAACCTTTTCAAATTGAAAATAAAATAAGGAATTTAGAAAGAGATTTGGGTAGAATTGAAGGAGAGAGAGATAACATTAAAAAATTTCTTGCTGAATTATATAAATCAAAATCAGAATTGGATTTCAAACTTTCAAATATAAATCAACATGAATTCGAGATGCTTCAAAATAAAATCACTATAACAGAAAATATAGTAAAAATATTTGATCTAGCCATTTCAAGATTCAGAGAAAAAAGAAAGAAGAAGTAGAAAATAAAGCAATAGAAATATTTCGAGCAATACGATCTAAAGAAGATTTCGATAAATTAGAAATAAATGATAATTTTGGCTTAAATATTATTACAAAGCATGAAGATATTTTAAATCGTGCTGAATGGCGTTCTGCTGGAGAAGAACAAATAGTAGCTATAGCTCTTCTTGGAGCATTAAATAAATGTTCTCAAATTAAAGCTCCAATAATTATGGATACTCCATTTGGTCGATTGGATATTACTCATGGTAAAAAAGTTTTAGAATTTCTACCTAATCTTTCTGAACAAATAATTTTACTAGTAACAGATCGAGAATTTAGAAAAGAAGATGAAAACATATTAGAAAATTATATTAACAGTGATCATACTTTAGTATTTAGAGGAGAAGAAAAGGGTTCTTATATTTTAAAAACTAATGATGGGAGATGGTCTAGATGAGTGTTGCTTTTGGTGATATTAGAACTCTACCAGCAACAGATGAAGCAAAAGATATAATGAAACAATTTGTATTAAAAGAAATATTTAACGAACAAAGAGAAGTATGGATGTTGGGAGCAACTTTAGGAATAATTTATAATAAAGTTTATACTGAAGGCACTAGAAATACTTTTCAAAATATTAATAGTTTGGATCCAGAAAGGATTTTTGCTGCAATAATGATGGGCAAATATCCTGATCTATCTCCAGAAGAACGAGTTAAAAAATTAGTTGATCATGCTGAATGGGGAATCAGATTGCTTGCTACCAAAGAACAGGCTAATGAATTGGATTTTTCAAAAATTGGTTTAGAGCAGATCACTTAATTTTTTTTCTCCATTTTTCCACCAATTTTTCTTCAATTTCTGAAAATTTATAAGTCCTGGATAGTGATTTGTTAGTAATATCAAGAGAACATCTTATTGTGCCTGCTTGAGAGAATTTTTTATTTGTTTCAATAAAATATTCTCGTTCAATTTGATTTAATATTTCTTTAGTTTTTTGATACGAATCATATAAATCTTGTACAATTATTTCATTTGTGATTAATTCGTCTAATAGATTTCTTGTTGATTCTATACTTTTTTCTTTTTTAGGTACAAACTTATCCAAAAAGGTTTGTAAAATATCTAAATTCATACCTTTTATATCGGAAATATTCAATTCATTATAATTTTCTTTTATTGATCCCATATAATTATTTCTTTCATTTCTAAGATTTTCAAATTGTTCGTCAGCCATTTCAAATAATGCACTAAGTCTATATAATTTTCTTCTAAACATTTCAGGAACATGTTCCTTTTTCTTATAAGCTAATTTATGTTCAATTTCTCCCCATGCATGCATTGACACAGTTCTCACTTGAATTTCAGCTTCTAAATTATTTAAACCTCTCCACTCGGGAGCTTCAAACCATTTATCTTTTATTTTAACTACAAACTGATCTGACAAATACCCAAATCTATCTGCTTCAAGTTTATCTTTTTTACTAACGGAACTTAAAACATCAAACTCTTCATTAATAATCTTAGAAATTTTATCAATATCCGATAAATAATAACATATTATTCTTAATCCACATATATCTTTTACTTGTTCGAAAGGATTTTTGTATTTTTTACGTTCAATTTTCTCGATAAAAGATTCATAATTTTTAATCCGGTAAGAAATATTTAAAAAATCAATTTTTTTATTAGATATCATTAAACGGAGGGCAGTTTCTAAATTATTTCCTAATTTTTCATATTTTTCACGTAAAGCATTAAATTTTTTCTCCAATCCTTCCGTGTCTTCGACCATAAATCTATTAACACGATATATTTATTAAAAACTAACGTTGGTTTTATACTAATTATTTGTAATAGGGCATAAAATCTTTTTTTTTACTTTCTCGATGACGTGCATAACCCTGAATCGTTCCCATTATAAACTAAATTTTCCTACTATCAGGAATACCTCGGACGAGATGAGGTATCTTACTGGAAGGCAGACGGGATGTGTATCTTCTTCCAGTTTCTTATGAAGTCGGCGAGGAAGCCTATCCTCTCCACGGACCTCCTTCCCGATGTCCCTCGGATCATATCCCCTGTACACCCCGTCTGCCCGCGTAACACCCGAAGGCCCCCGAAAACCACGCGCCCACGAAAATAAATTTTCCCGTTATGAACAGCCATGGAATACGGGGCGGCGACGACTACCACCACGGCAGTCGCCGTCAAAAAACCCTGGAAAAAACCTCTGATCCAAAAAACAGGCAGAAAAGCGGGGAATCGTGGCGACGACGACTACACCCCCTCCCCCCCCCACGCGCACGGGAAAGAAATATCAACCACCACACAACCAATTCTAAGAACCCGAGATGAACAAGATCCTCGAAGACACCCGAATCCTCGACTTCACCCACGTCTGGTTCGGCCCATACTGCACCATGACCCTCGCAGAACTAGGCGCAGAGGTCATCACAGTAGAACCACCATGGGGAAACATAGGACGCCTCGGCCCAGGCGAGATGTTCAAGGGGACGAGCAGCACCTTCTACGCCCTCAACATGAACAAGAAGGACATAGCCATAGACATGAAGCAGCCCGAGGGAATCGCACTCGTCAAGGAGCTCGCCAAGAAATCAGACGTCGTAGTCCAGAACTTCGCCACAGGCGCCATGGAGCGCCTCGGCCTCGGCTACGAGGAGCTGAAGAAGCTCAAACCTGACATCATCTACGCCGCCCTCAGCGGATTCGGACAGACAGGCCCATACAGGAGCTACGCGAGCTACGCAGCCGTCGCCGAGGCCTTCAGCGGCCACACCTACGCCACCGGGAAGAACTACGACGTCAACGGCCCGCCCATTCCCATGGCGGGCGCCCTGGGCGACCTCGGACCGGCCATTTACGCCGCCTTCGCCATAGTCGCCGCCCTCCGCCACAGGGACCGGACAGGAGAGGGGCAGATGATAGACGTCAGCCAGATCGACGCAATGGTCGCCTTCAACTGCTGCGAGACCGTCGCATACGACCTCTTCAAGGAGAGCCCGATAACACGCAGGAAGAATAGGCCGCAGAACCCAGACCACCTATGGGGCATCGTCCCCGTCAAGGACGGCTGGATCCAGATCGCCGGCGAGAGGCCGAAGGCGATAGACGCGCTCAAGCAGGAGTTCGGCGTCGAGACAGTCACCCTCGACATGATGAAGCAGAAGCTCGGCCCCATGACCCGGAAGGAGGCTTTCGATTGGCTAGTCGGCTTCGGCGTCCCAGCCGCCCCCATCTACGAGGCATACGAGGGCCTCGAGGACCCCCAACTCAAGGCAAGGAACAGCTTCGTCGAGGTCGACCACCCAGTCGCAGGCAGGTACAAGGTGCCTAACTTCCCCGTGAAGTTCAGCGCCACCCCGGGCGAAGTCACCTCAGCCGCGCCTGTCCTCGGCCAGCACACAGAGGAGGTACTGAAGAAGCTGCTCAAGAAGACGCCTCAGGAGATCGAGGCGCTGGAAAAGACCGGCACCATAGTCTGCTGGCGGGGTTAAACCCCTCCCCCCGAGACGAACCTGTTTCCCCTCATGTAGAACCTAAGCTTCTCTGAAAGATCCTCCGCCACGCCTATCCTGTGGCTCACGCAGAAATCCTCGACCTGAGGCGCATCCAGGACGATCACAGGCCCGCCGGGATCTGTGACGGGGAGGCCGTTGAGCTCCCTCGTGATCCCGAGGGCGACGCTGAGCTTCCCGGGGCCGCTCGTAAGCTCCCTCAACGACGATACAGGCCTGTTCTCAGCCATCTTCGCGATCCCCCCCGTCGGCTCAATAGCCCTGAAGAGGATGCCCCCTACGCCACCGGGCCCGTGGGAGACGACGTTAAGCATCCAGTATTTATGAACGTTGTAGACGAAGAGGCGGCCCGGCTCGCCCCACATCACGCGGTTGTACTCCTTCATCCCCATGTAGGCGCGGGATGCCGGGTCCTCAAGCCCGAAGTAGGCCTCGGTCTCGACCACGACGCCCTCGAGGCGCTCCCCTTCGAGCCTACGGACGAGGATTTTCCCGAGGAGCTCCCTCGCGACGACATCAGGCCTCCTCGCGTAAAAGCACAGGGGCAGGGGTTTCGACTCCAAATGGAGACCACTCCTAATCCTAGGACGCCAAGCATATTTCTATACTCGCCCCAGAATAATATCCGTCACCATGTCCAAGATCGGGCTGCCGGCCCTCCTCGAAGCAGCGAACAGGGTCAGGGAGGCCACGGAGAAGATACGGGGCGATGAGCCACGACGCCCGCCGAGGGAGCTCGCTGACGCCCTCGACGAGGCCGCGCAGGAGGTCATCGTCGAGACGCTGAAGGAGCTGGGCGTCTCCGCGACGATGGTGAGCGAGGAGGGAGACGTTACCATGGGCGGCGGAGGGCCTACACTCATAGTCGACCCGGTCGACGGCACGACGAACTACTCCAGGGGGCTGCGTCCGGCTTCGACGAGCCTCGCGGTCTCCGAGACGGGTACCCTCT
>Ga0315282_10015411_pt1 | contig 11276 bp, 2 predicted proteins | sample YL17G07_20_MG_FD_203693 | JGI IMG/M metagenome (GOLD analysis project Ga0315282, IMG submission 203693) | Sediment microbial communities from Yellowstone Lake, YNP, Wyoming, USA - YL17G07_20 | ecosystem: Environmental > Aquatic > Freshwater > Lake > Sediment | place: USA: Wyoming | collected...
GGGGGTGTGGGGGCGGGTGGGCCCCCCCCCCCGCGGCGCGGTCTACTCAGTGGGGGGGGGGCGGGGGGGGGGGGGGGCGGGGCGCGGGCCCGCCGCCCCCCCCCCCGCCCCCTCAGCATCCCGAAGACGCTAGGCCGTCACCGAGAGTGGCAGGACCGGTGCGACCGCGACCTGCCTTTCGCGCGTCGCGATAGTCGTATCCTCAACATATCCCTATTGCCGTTGATTGGTGTTAGTATGCCTTCGCATCTGCGCTCCCGGCCCTTCGCCGCCCTGCAGACGGGCGCGAGGTCCGCGCCGCGGGGGTGCGTCGACAGCTTCTCAGCAGAGCTGTCTCGGGCCATGGGGAGGCCTATCGCACGATGACGTGCGTCAGCAGCCGGTTCGGGCTCTCTCCCCGCGCTCTGGACCTCGCCCTGCGGTGCACGTCCCGCGGACTTTCGCGGCCGACGCCTCGTCGGCCGTCCACTTCGCCACGCCTGTCGCACAGGCCTATCTGCTCTCGCCGGCCGGCGAGCGCCACCCTGGGGGTTTGGCCATGAAGCGCGTCGTCTCGCTCCTTCGTTCCCACGTCTTGCTCGCCGGTCTCCTGGCCGCCCTGGGCCTGGCGCTGGTGGCGGGCATCGCCCTGGCGGCCACCAACCCGCCGCCCATCACCGGCCTGACCTCGTCCACTCACCCCTCCGAGACCACCTGGTATGCGAACGCCAACCCGGCCTTCTCCTGGAACGTGCCCGCGGCGACCGACTCAGCCGCGATGGGCTACTCCTACGTTCTCGACCAGACCCCCGGCACCGACCCCGATGCCACCGTCGAGCTGCAGTCGCTCGCCTTCTCGCAGACCATGGGGCCAGACCTCGGCGGCAGTTCGCCCCACGCGGCGGTCGTCTGCGACCTCAACAGCGCCGTCGACAGCTACAAGGACGTCGTGGTCTGCGACAAGGACGGCACCAGCGGCAACGTCAGTGCCTGCCTGGGCAACGGCGACGCCACCTTCCAGTCGGCGAGCAACAAGGCCGTCGGCAAGGAGCCCTACGACATCGCCGCCGGCGACTTGAACCTCGACGGCAACCAGGATGTCGTGACGGCCGTACCCAGCAACAACGGTTTCTACCTGCTGCCCGGCAAGGGCGACGGCACCTTCCAGAACTCCAGCAACGTCAACACCGGCGGGGCCCCCCAGGGAATCGTGGTCGCCGACTTCGACGGAGACGGCAACCCCGACGTGGCGGTGGCCGCCTACGGCGCTAGCAAGGTGAGCGTCTGCCGCGGCAAGGGCACCGCTGGCGGCTTCTACAGCCATGTCGACTTCACCGTCGGCAGCGGCTGCTACGACCTGGTGGCGGCCGACTTCGACGGCGACGGCAAGCTCGACATCGCGACCTGCAATGTGACCGCCAACACGGTCAGCGTGCTGCGCAACACCAGCAGCCCCGGCAGCCTCAGCTTCGCGGCCGAGGTCCACTACACGGTCGGCACGGCACCGTATGCGATCGCCGCCGGCGACCTCAACGGGGACGGCAAGACCGATCTGGTGACCGGCAACGGCGACGGCACCGGCAGCGGCAGCGTCAGCGTGCTGCGCAACACCAGCAGCGGCGCGGGCAACATCGGCTTCGCCGCCAAGGTCGACACCTCGGTGGGCTCAGCGCCGCGCTCGCTGGCCGTGGCCGACCTCAACGGCGACGGCAAGGCCGACGTGGCCCTGGTCGACTACGGGGCCGGCCGGGTCTGCATGCTGCGCGGCAACGGGGACGCCACCTTCGCCGCCGTCTTCAACGTCGCCGTGAGCGGCGCCTGTGCCGCTGCGCTGGGCGACCTCGACGCAGACGGCAAGCTCGACCTGGTCGCCCCGCAGGACACAAGCCCCGTCCACCTGGCCATCCTGCGCAACACGCGCGCGACCACGGCCTCCTTCTCCGGCAAGGCCGACGGCATCTGGTACTTCCACGTGCGCATGGTCGACGGCGCCGGTGCCACCGGCGCCACCTCCACGCGCGCGGTGCGCATCGACACCTCGGCGCCGGCGATCACGGGGCTGGGCTCGTCGACCCATCCCGAGGAGAGCACCTGGTATGCGAACGGCGACCCCACTTTCTCCTGGGATGCGGCGACCGACAGCCGCTCTGGCCTGGCCGGCTACTCCTACGAGATCGACCACGCGTCGGGCACCGTCCCCGACACCACCGTTGACACGACCGGCACATCTGCCTCGTACACCGGCAAGGCCGACGGGGTCTGGTACTTCCACGTGCGGACCGTCGACAACCTCGGCAACGGCGGTGCCACCTCGACGCGCATCGTGCGCATCGACACCACGGCGCCGGCGATCACGGGCCTGGCCTCCTCCACCCACCCCGTCGAGAGCAACTGGTACGCGAGCACCGATCCAGCCTTCTCCTGGGATGCGGCCAGCGACGACGGCTCGGGGGTGGCCGGCTACTCCTACGAGATCGACCACGCCACCGACACCGTGCCCGACACCGCCGTCGACACGAGCGGCACCACGGCCTCCTTCTCGGGCAAGGCCGACGGGGTCTGGTACTTCCACGTCCGGACGGTCGATGGGGCCGGCAACGGCGGTGCCACCTCGACGCGCATCGTGCGCATCGACACCGGTCCGCCCGAGGCCATCACGGGGCTTGCGTCCTCCACCCACCCTGTCGAGAGCAGCTGGTATGCCGACAGCGATCCCGCCTTCTCCTGGGAAGCGGGGACCGATGACGGCTCAGGCGTGGCCGGCTACTCCTACGTCCTCGACCACAGCTCTGGCACGGTGCCCGACATGAGTACCGAGACCGCCGGCACCACGACCTCCTTCGCCGGCAAAGCCGACGGTGTCTGGTACTTCCACGTCAGGGCCGTCGACAACGCCGGAAACGGTGGACCCACGGCGTCGCGCACCGTGCGGATCAACACAGGCGCCCCTGGCGCTACGCCCGACGCTCCCCCGTGGGTAACCAACAACTCCGTCGAAGCTGCGGCGATCGGTCCCGACGGGACGATCTACATCGGCGGCGAGTTCACCTATGTGGGGCCGCTGACCGGCTACGGCGCCGGCCTCGACCCGTCCTGTGGAGCGGTCGACACCTCGTTCCCGCTCGTGGACGGCGGCTACGTCCACGTCTCGGTCGCCGACGGCAGCGGCGGCTACTACATCGGCGGCGACTTCACCTCGGTCGGGGGAGTGGCCCGAAACCGCCTCGCCCACATCCTCTCCGACGGGTCCGTCGACCCCGCCTTCGACCCCGACGCGAACAGCGTCGTCTACGCCTTGGCCGTCTCGGGCTCGACCGTCTACGCCGGCGGCGCCTTCACCGCCATCGGCGGCCAAGCCCGCAACCACATCGCCGCCCTGGACGCCGGCACCGGCGCCGCCACTGCCTGGGACCCCAACGCGAATGCCGGCGTGCGCACCGTGGCCGTCTCGGGCTCGACCGTGTATGCCGGCGGGTACTTCACCACCATCGGCGGCCAGTTCCGCAACCGCATTGCCGCCCTGGACGCAACCGTGAACATCAACAACGCCACAGGCTGGGACCCTAACGCGAACAGCGGCGTCTACGCCTTGGCCGTCTCGGGCTCGACCGTCTACGCCGGCGGGGCCTTCACCGCCATCGGCGGCCAAGCCCGCAACCACATCGCCGCCCTGGACGCCGGCACCGGCGCTGCCACTGCCTGGGACCCCAACGCCAACAACTACGTGTACTCCCTGGCCGTCTCGGGCTCGAGCGTGTATGCCGGCGGCGACTTCACCGCCATCGGCGGCCAAGCCCGCAACCACATCGCCGCCCTGGACGCGACCGTGAACACCAACAACGCCACAGGCTGGGACCCCAACGCGAACAGCACGGTTCGTACCTTTGCCGTCTCGGGCTCGACCGTCTATGCGGGCGGCGACTTCACGACGATCGGGAGTGCGACCCGCAACCGCATCGCCGCCATCGACGCCAGCGGCTCTGCCACCTCCTGGAACCCCAGCGCGGGCAGCACCGTCAATGCCCTGGCCGTCTCGGGCTCGACCGTGTACGCGGGTGGCAGCTTCACCTCCGTCGGCGGCGTGACGCGCAGGTACATCGCCGCCCTCGATCGAACCACCGGCGCTCCCACGTCCTGGAACCCCGACGCGAACAGCGCCGTCATCACCTTGGCCATCTCGGGCTCGACCGTGTACGCGGGTGGCAGCTTCACCACCATCGGCGGGCAGACGCGCTACCGCATCGCTGGCCTCAACGCGACCACTGGAACGGCGACCTCCTGGAGCCCAAACGCGAACGGCACGGTCCGCACCCTGGCCGTCTCGGGCTCGACCGTCTACGCCGGCGGCGCCTTCACCGCCATCGGCGGCCAAGCCCGCAACTACATCGCCGCCCTCGACGCGACCGGTGCCGCCACTGCCTGGGACCCCAACGCGGGCGACACCGTCAATGCCCTGGCCGTCTCGGGCTCGACCGTGTATGTCGGCGGCTGGTTCGCCGAGATCGGCGGCCACTTCCGCAACCGCATTGCCGCCCTGGACGCGACCGTCAACATCAACAACGCCACAGGCTGGGACCCCAACGCCAACAACTACGTGTACTCCCTGGCCGTCTCGGGCTCGACCGTGTATGCCGGCGGCGAATTCAGCACGATCGGCGGTGCGACCCGCATCGGCATCGCCGCCCTGTCTGCGAGCACCGGCCTGGCCACCGCCTGGGACCCCAACGCCAACCACTACGTGTACTCTCTTGCCGTCTCGGGCTCGACCGTGTATGTCGGCGGCCGCTTCACCTCGATCGGCGGCCAGTCTCGTAGCCGCATCGCCGCCCTTGACGCGAGCACTGGCAGCGCCACCAGCTGGGACCCTAACGCGAACAATGTCGTCTACGCCTTCGCCGTCTCGGGCTCGACCGTGTACGTGGGTGGCAGCTTCACCGCTATGGGCGGGCAAGCCCGCCCCTACTTGGCGCGCTTCTCGGGTCTCCCCTGGGGGTCGACGACCCTGGACGGCGGCGCCACATACGCCAACAGCACCGCGGTGACCATTGACAGCGCAGTCAGCGACGCCACCGAGATGCGTTTCCGGAACGAGGACGGCAACTGGAGTAGCTGGGAGGCCTACAGCGCCAGCAAGAGCTGGACGCTGAGCAGCGGTGACGGCACCAAGGCCGTCTATGCCGAGTACCGTACCCCGCCCGGCAACGCGCTGGCCCAGTCGGACACCATCATCCTGGACACCACCGATCCCGAGACCTCAGACGACGCCCTATCGAGCTGGCAGAACGGGGCCGTCACGGTCACCCTGACCGCCGACGACGGCACAGGCTCGGGGGTCGCCTCGACTGAGTACAAGCTCGATGGTGCGCCGGACTGGACGACCTACGCCGGCCCGCTGGAGATCACCGCCGAGGGTAACCACACCCTCGTCTACCGCTCCACCGACAACGCCGGCAACGTTGAGGACGCCCACGCCTGCCACGTGCGCATCGACACCCGTCCGCCCGAGACCGGCGACAACACCGGCTCGGGCGCTTGGCACGCCGGACCGTTCACCCTGCACCTGACACCCTCCGATGAAGGTTCGGGCATGAGCGGTGGACAGGCGACGACCGAGTACTCGACCGACGAGGGCGTCACCTGGCAGACCGGCACCAGCAGGCTCTACAAGGTGTGGAAGCGGGCAGGAGGCTCGGGCAGCTTCGAGGTGCTGGTACGCTCCACCGACGCCGCGGGCAACCCCGAGACGCCACACGCGGTCACCGTCAACGTCGACGGCGTTGCGCCGGCCACCACCGACGACGCCCCCGCAGGCGCCCACAACCACGACGTCACCGTGCACTTCAGCGCCGGCGACTCGATGTCGGGGGTGGCCGAGACCTGGTACCGGCTCGACGGCGGGTCCTGGACGAAGGGCACGCAGGTGACCGTCACCGCCGCCGGCAACGACGGCAAGCATTGGATCCAGTACTACTCCATCGACAACGTCGGCAACACAGAGACCCGCGAGCACCGCTGCTCGGTGACCATCGACAACAGCGGCGGGGGGAGCCTGGCGCCGGCCGTCACCCCACTGCCGGCGCCCAGCGCAGCGGCTCCGCAGCGGGCGCCGAGGATGGTCAAGCGCCACCCGACGTTCAGGCACCAGGGGAGGTAGAGGAAGGGGGCGGGGGTGAGGGCCGACAGGCCCTCGCCCCCGCCCCCTCAGCATCCCGAAGACGCCAGGCCGTCACCCGGGACGCAAGACGAGCGCGAGTGCAAGCTGCCTTTCGCGCGTCGCGATAGTCGTATCGTTAACATATGCCTATCGCCGTTGATTGGTGTTAGTATGCCTGCGCATCTGCGCGCCCGACGGGGTCTGCGGCGCGCGGGTGCGTGACAGCTTCTCAGCAGAGTTGTCTCGGGCCAGGGGGAGGCCGTATCGCACGATGACGTGCGCCAGCAGTCCTTGGGGCTTCTCTCCCCGCGCCCTGGACTCCGTCCCGCCGTCCCCGCTCCGCGGACTTCCGCGGCCGACACCCCGTCGGCCGTTCGCCTCGCCACGCCTGTCGCACAGGCCTATCTGCGCTCGCCGGCCGGCGAGCGCCACCCTGGGGGTTTGGTCATGAAGCGCGTCGTCTCGCTCCTTCGTTCCCGGGTCTTGCTCGCCGGTCTCCTGGCCGCCCTGGGCCTGGCCCTGCTGGCCGGCATCGCCCTGGCGGCCACCAACCCGCCACCGATCAGCGGCCTCGCCTCGTCCACGCACCCGGTCGAGACCACCTGGTATGCCAACGCCAACCCACAGTTCTCCTGGAACGCGGCGATGGCCACCGATTCGGCGGTGATGGGCTACTCCTGGGTGCTCGACCAGACGCCGGGGACCGACCCCGACGCCACCGTCGAGCTCTCGACGCTCGGCTTCGGCCTGACCACCGGACCGTCGACCGGCGCCGCCTGGCCCTACGCCTCGGCCGTCTGCGACCTCAACAACGACGGCAAGCAGGACGTGGTGATCGCCAACTGGGGCGGGACCACGCTGGCCGCCTTTCTGGGCAACGGCGACTGCACCTTCCAGGCCGCGCAGAGCGCCACCATCGGCAGCAAGTCGTGCGACATCGCCGTCGGCGACCTCAACGCCGACGGCAAGGCCGACCTGGCGGTGCCCAACGACACCTCCAACACCGTCACTGTGCTGCTCGGCGACGGCGACGGCACCTTCACCGCCAAGCCCGACCTCGCCACCGGCGCCAACCCCGAGGGCGCCGTCATCGCCGACTTCGACAAGGACAACAAGGCCGACCTGGCGGTGGCCGTCTACGGCACCAGCAAGGTGAGCGTCTTTCGCGGCAAGGGCGACGGCACCTTCTACACTCCCAGCACCGACTTCACCACCGGCAGTGGCGCCACCGACCTGATCGCCGCCGACTTCAACACCGACACCAAGCTCGACATCGCGACCGCCAACTACGACGGCAACAACGTCAGCGTGCTGCGCAACACCAGCAGCGGCGCCGGTTCCATCAGCTTCGCCGCCAAGGTCGACTACTCCGTCGGCACGACGCCCTATGCGATCAAGTCCGGCGACCTCAACGGCGACGGCAAGACCGACCTGGTGACGCCCAACTACGGCAGCGCCAGCGTCAGCGTGCTTTTGGGCAACGGCGACGCCACCTTCCAGGCCAAGAAGGACACCTCGGTGGGCCCCACGGCTTCATACCCGCAATCGGTGGCCATCGCCGAGTTCAACGGTGACGGCAAGGCCGACCTGGCGGTGGCCGTCTACGACTACAAGGTCTCGGTGCTGCGCGGCAACGGCGACGGCAGCTTCGCCGCCGCCTACGACATGCCGATGATCAGCCCCTGCACCGTCGCGGCCGGCGACCTCAACGGCGACGGCCGGCAGGACCTCATCGCCCCCCAGGACTACAGCCCGGGGCATTTCGCCATCATGCGCAACCTGCCCGTCACCCTGGCAGCCGGCTCCTTCGGCAGGGCCGACGGCGTCTGGTACTTCCACGTGCGCGTGGTCGACGGCGCCGGTGCCACCGGCGCCACCTCCACGCGCACGGTGCGCATCGATGTCAACCCGCCCTCGGCGATCAGCGGCCTGGCGTCGTCCACGCATCCGATCGAGAGCACCTGGTATGCGAACAGTGACCCGAGCTTCTCCTGGGATGCGGCCAGCGACAGCGGCTCTGGGGTGGCCGGCTACTCCTATGAGATTGACCACGCGGTCGACACCGTCCCCGACACGATGGTCGATACCACCGGAACCACAGCCTCCTTCTCGGGCAAGGCCGACGGCGTCTGGTACTTCCACGTGCGCGCGGTGGACAACCTCGGCCACGCCAACGCCACCGCGACGCGCACCGTGCGCATCGACGTCAACCCGCCGTCGGCGATCACGGGTCTGGCCTCCTCCACCCACCCTGTCGAGAGCGCGTGGTACGCGAACAGCGCCCCCGCCTTCTCCTGGGATGCGGCCAGCGACGCTGGCTCCGGTCTGGCTGGCTACTCCTATCAGCTCGACCACACGCCAGGGACGAACCCGGACACGACGGTCGACACGACGGGCACCACGGTCTCCTTCACCGGCAAGGGCACCGGCCTCTGGTACTTCCACGTGCGAGCGGTCGACGGTCTTGGCAACGCCGGCGCCACCGCCACGCGCATCGTACGCATCGACATCAGCTCACCCTGGCCCGTCGAGGGGCTGGCGTCGTCCACCCACCCGGATGAGGGGACCTGGTACTCGAACAACGATCCCGCCTTCTCCTGGAATGCGGCATACGACATCGGATCGGGGGTGGCGGGATACTCCTATGAACTCAACCACGAGCCAATCACGGTGCTCGACAGAACGATCGACACCACGGACACCACAGTCTCCTTCTCGGGCAAGGCCGACGGGGTCTGGTACTTCCACGTGAGCGCGGTCGACAACCTCGGCAACGGTGACGTCATCGGCGTCACACGCATCGTGCGCATCGATGCCACGGGGCCGGCGGTCACGGGCTTGGCGTCGTCGACCCACCAGACCGAGGACGACTGGTACAGAAACTGCGACCCCGCCTTCTCGTGGGATGCGGTGGCCGATCTGCACTCCGGTCTGGCCGGCTTCTCCTACGTCCTCGACCACACCTCCGGGACGACACCGGACACGACGGTCGACGCCACGTTCGCCTGCGTCGGCGCCGGGGAGACCCCCTACGCCACCGGCGACAGCCCCACGTCGGTAGTTGTCGGCGACTTCAACGGCGACAGCAGGCAGGATCTCGCCGTGGCCAACTCGTACAACGATGATCGCCTGGGCAACTCCGTCAGCATCCTCCTCGGCGACGGCAGCGGCGGTTTCGGCGGCAAGACCGACTTCGCCACCAGCTGGAGCCCCCGATCAGTCGCTGTCGGTGACTTCAACTCGGACGGCAAGGCCGACGTGGTGACGGCCAACGCGGATTCCAATACCGTCAGCGTGCTGCTCGGCAACGGCAGCGGCGGCTTCGGCGCCAAGACCGACTACCCCACCGCTTTTGAACCCATATCGGTCGCTGTCGGCGACTTCAACGGCGACAACAAGCAGGACCTCGCGGTGGCCAACTCGTTCAACGACTCGCACTGGGGGAACTCCGTCAGCATCCTGCTCGGCAACGGCAACGGCTCGTTCGGACCCAAGACCGACTACGCTACCGGCGCACAACCCATGTCGGTCGCCGTCGCCGACGTCAACTCGGACGGCAAGGCCGACCTGATGACCGCCAACTCCGCCGCCGACACCGCCAGCGTCCTGCTCGGCAACGGCAACGGCTCGTTCGGACCCAAGACCGACTACGCTACCGGCGCACAACCCATGTCGGTCGCCGTCGCCGACGTCAACTCGGACAGCAAGGCCGACCTGGTGACCGCCAACTCCGCCGCCGACACCGCCAGCGTCCTGCTCGGCAACGGCGGCGGCGGGTTCGGCGCCAAGACCGACTATCGCACCGACCAAGGGCCGCGATCGGTCGCCGTCGCCGACGTCAACTCGGACAGCAAGGCCGACCTGGTGACGGCCAACTACGGCAATGGCACCATCAGCGTGCTGCTCGGCAGCGGCAACGGCTGGTTTGCCTACAAGAGCGACTTCAGCACCTGGTCATGTCCGTACTCAGTCGCCGTCGGCGACTTCAACTCAGACGGCAGGGCCGATCTGGCGACGGCGAGCTACTTCGCCAACAGCGTCGGTGTCCGGCTGGGCCAAGTCGGCACTCACTTCGCAGGCAAGGCCGACGGGGTCTGGTACCTTCACGTGCGGACCGTCGACAACATCGGCAACGGCGGCACGACCGCCACCCGCATCGTGCGCATCGACACCACGGCGCCAGCGATCACGGGCCTGGCCTCGTTGACCCACCCAGTCGAGAGCACCTGGTACTCGAACAGCGATCCGGCCTTCGCCTGGGATGCGGCGAGCGACAGCGAATCCGGTCTGCTGGGCTACTCGTACGTGCTCGACCAGAGCTCGGGCACGGCGCCCGACACGAGGGTGGACACGACCGGCACCACGGCCTCGTTCGCCAGCAAGGCCGACGGCGTCTGGTACTTCCACGTCAGGGCGGTGGACAACCTCGGCAACGGCGGCGCCACCGCGACGCGCACGGTGCGCATCGACACCGGCCCGCCGGAGACCACCGACAACACCGAGTCGGGCGCCTGGCACGCCGGCCCCTTCACGCTTGTGCTGACGCCCACTGACGCCACCTCGGGCATGAGCGGCGGGCAGGCCAAGACCGAGTACTCGACCGACGGTGGGGCGACCTGGACGACGGGCACCAGCAGGCTCTTCAAGGTGTGGAAGCGCGCCGGCGGCTCGGGCGCCTTCGAAGTGCTGGTCTGCTCCACGGACGCGGCCGGCAACACAGAGACGGCCAGGGCCGTCTCGGTGAAGGTCGACGCCGTCGTGCCCTACACCACCGATGACGCCCCCGCAGGTGCCCACAACCACGACGTCACCGTGCACTTCACCACTGGCGACTCGATGTCGGGGGTGGCCGAGACCTGGTACCGGCTCGACGCCGGCCCCTGGACGAAGGGCACGCAGGTGACCGTCACTGCGGTCGGCAACGACGGAGTGCACTGGATCGCCTACTACTCGATCGACAACGTCGGCAACATCGAGACCCGCGAGCACGTCTGCTCAGTGACGATCGACAATGGCGGCGGGGGGAGCCTGGCGCCGGCCGTCACCTCATTGCTGGCGCCCACCGCGTCGGCCCCGCAGCGGGCGCCGAAGATGGTCAAGCGCCACCCGCCGTTCAGGCACCAGGGGAGGTAGAGAAGGGGGC
>Ga0315282_10015412_pt1 | contig 11276 bp, 5 predicted proteins | sample YL17G07_20_MG_FD_203693 | JGI IMG/M metagenome (GOLD analysis project Ga0315282, IMG submission 203693) | Sediment microbial communities from Yellowstone Lake, YNP, Wyoming, USA - YL17G07_20 | ecosystem: Environmental > Aquatic > Freshwater > Lake > Sediment | place: USA: Wyoming | collected...
CGCCTCCTCTCCCGGCCTTCCGTAGATGGCCACGCCGTTCGCGTGATCCCCGGGCTGGACCTCGAAGCGAAGGACATGGATCCCGAACGCCAGGTGTCTCAAGAGCCGCCTGTCCCCGACGCTCACGGAGCGCCACTCCCCCATGCCGTCGTCCGGCATCACCTGGATCGTGTCGATCCGGCGGCCGTCCATGAGCACATCGACCATGGAGAAGCCGTCGGCCGGCGCGGTCTTTCCCGGGAACTCCGAGGACATCCGCGCCCGGATCTCGAGCTTCGACGGGACGAACCCGGGACCCGCGAAGCGATACTCGACCCAGCCTGTCCGGCGGCCGTAGAAATGCACGAGAATCCCCTTGTCCCAGGTCCCGGCATCGCCGAACCACGCCCTGGAGAACCGATCCGCCGGAATCTCGAGCAGCGCCCCGGCCGCCGGCTCGCTTTGCCTCTTCCACGGCCGGACAGGCTTCGGATCGCCGCTCAGGAAGGCGTGCATGGGCGCCAGAGGCGCTTCCCCCTGGCGCGGACCGATCCTCGGGTTCCGGTTCGAGGGCGGGACGCTCTCCACCCGCCGGCCCCATGAGCCGAGCACCTTGCGCAACGGCTCGTGCTCCGGCCGGTCGATCAGGATTGCATAGGACCGCTGCCACGACAGGGTGGGCTGGTAGATCCACGCCAGCGCGCCGTCGCCTCCGTCCTCGAAGAGGCGGTCGAGGAAAAGCCGATGCCAGAGGGCCCGGGAGCCAGGACGATCCCGCTTCTCGAACCCGAACTCGCCGAACACGACGGGCTTGCCGATCACGACATGGCCGAGCTGCACGCGGTCGTCGATGAACCGCCGCATGCTTTCGAGGCTGCGGCTCAGAAGGCGCTCCTCGGGATAGACGTGCTGATCGCAGTATGACACGCCGTCGAGCCTGCACATCCGGATCCAGTCCTGCCGCTCGATCTCGAGGTCATACCCCGCGTTTCCGGGAACGACGAGGTGGTTCGGGTCCATGGCGCGGACCTCGCGGGCCATGTCCACGAACCAGGATGCACGCGCCTGCTCCGCCTCGGGCGTGCCGCCGAATTCGTTCATCAGTTCCCAGGCCATGATCGTCGGGTCGTTCTTGTACGCCACGCCGGTGATCGAATTCGTGCGGCCCACGATCCGCTTCACATGCTCGAGAAACCATCTGCGGCAGTCCGGATCCGTGAAGAATCGGTCGCTGTACCCGTATGCGTCCGGGTCCTTGCGGCCCGCCCATCTGAGGTACATGCCGATCCCGCCGTAGTCGTCCCATCGGTTCGAGAGCGTGACCACGAGCCGCAGGCCCAGCCGTCCGGCCTCGGCGATCACCCGGTCGAGCTGCAGAAAGGCCTGCTCCTGGAAGCAGTCGGGCCCGGCGCGGAACAGGTAGTCCTTCTTCTGCCAGTCCGGCGCATCAACCGGCCCCTCGCCGAACGCCCAGATCCGCGCCACGCGAAGCCCGTCCGCGGCAGCGGCCCCGAGCGTCTCCGGGGCCTGGCTCCGCGCATCCTCCCCGTGCATCACGTGCACGTTCGCCCCAACGAAATAGAACGGCCTGTCCCCTTCCATGAACCGGATCCCCTCGACGCGCACAAAGGGCCGGGAAGGCTCGGCAGAGGCATGCTCGGTTGATGCCAGGCCGATGAAGCAAAGCAGGAAAAGAAAACATCTCCAAAATGCCGGGATATTGGTACAGTAGAGAGCGATCGGAATGTTGCCTTCTGACGAGAGACCATGCGCGCGCGAAGAGGGCTTCTCCTTCTGGGATTGGCTCCTCGCAGCATTGTGCGCGTTTCTCTCGCTTCTCATCATCACATTACCGTTCACGATCTGGCCTTCATACCATCAGATGTTTCACGACCTGCAATTATCAGAAAGAATGATGGAGAAATTTTCTCTCGTCCTTTCCACTTGGTTTCCCATCGCGTGCGGTCTGCCTTCCCTTGCTCTTCTGTCGATAACTTTTATCCAACGTCTTTCCTTGAGACTGCGGCGGCGGCTTCTCTGGACGTCTATCCTGTTTGCACTTGCAGCCATGGCATTGATATGTTGGCTCATATTTAGGGTACCGTTCAACATCGCCTTGGCAATATGACTCATGAATCTCGATAACCAGGACTTTCACGAGTGATGTCGCTCGTCCTTTTAACATTATCCACCACCCTTTGTTCCAATGAAATTGTAACGAAATAGAAGATTTGGTATACTTACAGTTGGAGTGAAACGATAAGCGCTAGATAAAGGACAAAAAATGACACGGCTTAATGCGCTTGCGCTTGCGATTGGAATTTCAATCTTCGGCGCCGTCGCGTCGGCGGCTCCCAAGGATGCGCATCCCGCCACCCAAGGCGACGCCCTCAAGGCGCTCGCGCTCGAGACCCGGAATACGTTCGACGTGACCTGGTCCCAGGACCACAGGGTCCCGAGGATCCTTCATGGTGTTCTCACTCCTTCCTCGAACGCGGCCGCATCGGACACGGCCATGGCGTTCCTCTCGAAGTATCGCGCCCTCTTCGCCATCGCCGACCCCTCCACCCTCGTCGTGGACAAGGTGATCCGCACCGCGGCCGGACACGTGGTCCGCATCCGACAGCAGGTGCAAGGGGTACCGGTCGTCGGCGGAGCCGTGACCGTGCGCGTGGATCGCGCCGGCCGCGTGCGCCAGGTGGTGAACGGCTATGCGCTCGTGGCCGGCGTGGGCACGGATCCCGCGATCTCGGCCGAGGACGCGAGGGATATCCTGCTTTCGGACATTGCCGTGACCTATCCGGTCGAGTCGGCCGAGGACATCGCGACCAGGCTCGTGATCCTTCCCGTCCCGGGCAACGACGCGAGGCTCTGCTGGGAGCTCCACACCGGAGCCGTCCCGCAGCTCCTCAGCAACTGGATCGTGTACGTGGACGCCCTGACCGGCGACATCCTGCGTCGGGAGAACCGCATATGGCTCGATCGCCGGGCCTGGGTCTTCGAGCAGAACCCCGTGAGCACCCCCCAGGAAAAGGAGGTCCAGCTCGATCTTCCGCTCGACTACGTGCATCCGGCGCCGGACGCGGGCATCCGCACCATCTGCGACCAGGATATCGTGGCCAAGAACACCGCATGGACCTGCGGTTGCACGGCCGGCGAGTGCCTGTGGCTCTCGGACCCGCTCTTCAGCTCGCGGAACTGCATCGACCTCCACGAGAAGGTGAAGAACATCCACTACTGCTCGCAGGTGCAGACCGCTTTCGGCGACGGGAACGACGACTTTCTCTACGACCCGCGGCTCACGGACGGCGGGCTGGACGATCTCAACGCCGAGGACCGGTTCTCCGAGGTGCAGATGTACTACCACGTGAACGTGGTCTACGACTTCTTCCGCAGCCTCTCGGATCGGGCCAGGGGCACCGACTACCCGGTGGACGGCGACGAGTGGGGCGGCATGAAGTCCGTGCCGCTCCTCGCCACGGTGAACTTCAGGATCCCGGTCAAGATGGCGGCCTGGCAGAATCCGTCGCTCCAGGACCTTCTCAAGGCCACGAACGCCAACGGCCCGCTCTACCCGTTCGAGAACGCCATGTTCATGCCCGGCGGGTCGGGCGGTCTTCCGGGGATCGCCAACCAGGACGACCAGATCATCTTCGGCCAGGGCTCGGTGTGCGACTTCTCGTGGGACGGGGACGTCATCTACCACGAGTTCACGCACGGCGTGACCAACTCCGTGGCGGGCGGGCTCGGGGGCTGGGTGCTCGACGACTGGGGCTCTCTGTCGGCGCCGGCGGCCATGAACGAGGGGTTCAGCGACCTGTTCGCCGCGATCATCACGCGCGAGCCCACCATGGGCGAGTATGCGATCCAGCCGCTCGATCCGTCCAAGGTGCGCCACCTGGACAACGACCTCCAGTGCCCATGGTACTTCTCCGGAGAGTCGCACAACGACTCCAAGGGATGGTCCGGCTCGCTCTGGGACGGCCTGAACGGCATCGCCAAGGGGGACCGCGACAAGGAGATCGAGGTGGCGTCCTATTTCTTCGCGGCAGAGAGCATGCTGGTCCTCGACATGACGTTCGACCAGGCGGCCGAGGTCTTTTTCCAGGTGACGGGCGACGAGCTCGGCGACGAGGCCAGGCAGGCGCTCCTCGACGGCTTTGCCGGGCACAAGATGTACAAGTGCGAGCGCATCCTCGACCTCGACGCCGCGGACAAGGTGCTGCCCTTGCTTCCCGTGCTGTCGCCTTCGCATTTCAACCTCCAGAACTGGTCGCCGGCCATGGCCCAGTACAAAAAGAGCATTCCGGCGCCGGGCGTGGCCTCGATCCGGTTCGAGGCGACGTATACCGGAACGGCGCCCAAGGCGCTCGTCAAGACCGGGGAGCGCATCGTCATTTCCTACGCGAGCGGCAGCGCCTCGAGCGACGCCCAGGGGCCGCTCGACGTGCAGAATCCCGCGACGAACCAGTATACGCTGACCTATGCGCCGCCCGGCGGCATCACGCAGAACGCGGTGTATGTCATGTTCGTAAATGCGAGCCAGCAGCAGGGCACCATCGGAAAGGTCACGGCAACGCTCGGCGATCCGCTCCCAGGCAACGAGGATGCGGGCGTGGATTCCGGCAAGGAGCCCGACGCGGGCAAGGCCAAGGACGCGGGCGTGGGCGAGGAAAATGCCTCAAGCGGCTGCGGATGCTCCACGCACGGCCGCCCGTCCCGCCTCCCGGCGCTCTCCGTTGCTATTGATCTACTTTTTTGATCACCCCAAATGCCACGGCCGGACCGCGAAGGTTCCGCGCCTGTAGCCGGCCGCGCCGCCGTGCACGAGCGCTCCTGTGCGGTTGGGGTTGCCCAAGAGCGACGTCCACCGCACAAGCCCGAGGACGGCGTCCGAGGTGACCGTGACGCCGCTCTTGATCTCCACCGGAATCAGACGATCACCCAGGTCCACGACAAGGTCCACCTCATGCCCGGTCGCGTCCCGCCAATGGTAAAGAGGCGCCTCGCGGCCGGCATGAACGAACGCCTTCGCGATCTCGGCGACCACATAGGACTCGAAGACCGCGCCCCGCAGCGGGTGGCGCGCCAGGACCTCGGAAGACCCGATGCCGAGAAGATAACAGGCGAGGCCGGAGTCGAGGAAGTGGAGCTTCGGACGCTTGCGAAGACGCTTGCGAAAGCTCGCGTGGTGAGGCTGCAGCAGCATCACCAGGGAGCCGAGGCGAAGCGCCGTGATCCACTGCCGGGCCGTGGGCTGGGTCACGCCGGCGTCGCTGGCCAACGAAGACAGGTTGAGCTCGGTGGCGGTGCGCGTGGCGCACAGTCGCACGAAGCGCTCGAACGCATCCACGTCCATGACGCGGAGCACGTCCCTCAGGTCCCTCTCCACATAGGTGTGAAAGTAGTCAGCGAGCCACGCCGTCGGCTCGAGCCCCTGGTCGTGGATGCGGGGGTAGAAGCCGGAGAACACGGTCCGCCACGGATCCGCTTCCTTGGGAGCCGCAAGAGCATCCGGCGCCTCATCGAGGCGCTCCGGAGCGAGAGGAGGCCGGCCCCATAGCTCGGAGAGGGAGAGCGGCAGGAGCGTGAGCAGGGACGTGCGTCCAGCCAGGGACTGGGACACGGCTTGGCCGAGAAGAAGGTTCTGGGAGCCGGTCAGGACGAACCGGCCGGGCCGATGGTCCTCGTCCACCGCTACCTGAATGTACGAGAGGAGGTCCGGCGCTCGCTGCACCTCATCGATGATCACCCCTTCCCGGAACCGGCCCAGGAAGCCCAGGGGATCGGACAGGGCCGCGGCACGCTCGTCCGGCCGCTCCAGTGAGACATAGTCATGATTCGGAAAGCAGGCACGGACCAGCGTGGTCTTGCCCGATTGCCGTGGACCCGTGAGGGTGACAACCGGCATTTTCTCGGACATCTGTCGAATTCGTGAAGCGAGATGCCTTGCTATCATGATGGAATCATTTCAAATATTCACACAAATGTCAATTTGAAAATCTATTTTTCAATTTGACAATCCCGCTCAATCGGCTTTTTACGACCATAAAACATGTCTGGCACCACCGGCTAGGGCAGTGCTCTAGGGACGGCAGTTCTCCGATGTGACCATGTGGTTGAGATCCCAGGGTGTGCGGGAGGCCTCAGTGCCCTGCTCGGCCGACAAGGATTCGCAAGGGGTGCAGGCGTGGCCCGGGATGTCGCTCGCAAGCCCCCACTCCACATAGACAAGGTAGTTGTGGTCGAAGCTGGTGTTGTAGTCCTCGCCCATCAGCAGGTACTGCGCCACGGCAGGCGAGACGTCCAGGCGTCTGCGGCCCAGGCTCATCTCGCCGACCGCTGCCGCTCCGGCAGGCCCGCCCTGCTCGGCGTAGACCACCACGCACCGGCCGATCTCCGTGTTCGTTACCCTCAGAACCGCGCCGCAATTGAACCTCTGTGCGCTGGAGACGTAGAAATACTCGGGATGAGGCTCATTGCCGTCCATGTTTCCCCAGGTGGAGACAATCACCTGGTTGTAATCGAAATCGATCATGCCCTGGATGTGGTCGATGATCGTGTTGTTGTCCAGGCATCCGGAATGCGCGTCGTAGCGGCAGCCGTGCCCGCTGTAATAGCCCTGCAGATTTCCGCAGTCCGTCAGACCCGTGACGCCGGCATCCGCGTCCGGATCCTGGGTGGTGCCGAAGAACCGGGTGACCAGATAGAACCCGTCAGGGCTCAGCTTCCAGTCCATGCTTTTCAGCGCCTCGACATGGTATTGGTCCACCGGGCAGCCCACGGATGGGGGATCCGGGGATGCATCCGGAAGGTCGGTGCAGAAGGATACGGCTTCGCATTTGGACGGGGTGAACAGGCCTCCCGGAATGCAAGCGGTCGGGCACGTGACGCGGTACGCTTCCCTCTGGTACAGGCACAGCACCAGGTCGTTTCCGTCGCAGTGCTTGCCGTCGATGAACGCAAAGCACCAGTCGTTGCAGTACGGGTCGCTCAAGGGGACCGAGTCCTCGCACCCGTACCCGCAGGCTGTCCGGGAATCCTCGTCATGGTCGACGCAGCTCACGAGATCATTCCCGTCGCACCACAACCCGTTGATCTTATCGTCGCAATAGTCGGTCTGAGCCGCGTCCGAAGCCGCGTCCTTGCCGGCATCCGCATCCGAGTCCATATCCGAATCCCCGTCCGCGTCGGCGTCGACGTCCGTGTCCACGTCCCCGTCGACATCGCCGTCACCCCCGTCTGCCTGGCCCGCATCCGTCCCGGCATCCTTTCCCGCATCCCCCGCCCCCTCCCCCTTCGTCCCGTTGCAAGAAATGCCCGGCAACACCAACAACAATGCCAATATCCAGTATTTTTTCATTGTGCCCCCAGTTCCAACCATCGAAGGTGCCCTCCAACTCTTTGGTACCAATCACATTTGATGGGGATGATGCGAAATATCATCATCCAGAGGTTTGAAAATAAATCTACCATCTGTGCCTTTTTTCAAGAGATACAGTCCTCCATATTCACAACCGATGAGGTAGGTATCTTTACATATTATCTCAAGATGATTGGGGGTCATTTGGTATCCTGATTCTTGCGGATTTGTGTTTTTCGGTATATTCTGGCTTGTATTGTCGAAAGCGAGAAGCGGCCTGATAATGCCTTCCTTGATTTGATAAAGCCCCTTGGGTCCGATTGCGATTATCGCACCTTCTTGGACATCTTCGGCAAGGCCTGTTACGGGGATATATTTGGAGCCGTTTTCGTCCCATGAGTTTTTTTGATCTATAAGGCGACCATCGAAGGTCGTCTGGTCATTCACGAGGGCCATTCGGTAAGGACCTCCGTCCTTGTATGCCAAGAGGCTCGTTTTCCCGAAAATTGGATACCCCGTTGAGATCCACAAAGTTCCATCATGCGCCGGAAGAACATCCCAAACCGACTCCCATCGAGGACCCGATGGTCGAACGAGTCCGATATGCCTATGAAAGAATTCGAGCTTCACCGATTTGCCTAGATCCAGCCAGGCAAGCATGCGCTCATCTCCAGCTCTCTCTTGGGGTCTGAAATAGATACGGTTTCCAATTTGCATCGGCGGCACATCGAGAATCGGTAAATCCAGTTCCCCTTTGTAGATGTTTTTCCAGCGCTGGTTCTCGAACCGATAGATCGCCGAAGGACGGACGGCCAGGACATGATCGTTGTCCGTACCCAACCCCAACCATCCTGAACCAGGCGGCATCACGATCCGCTTTCTAGAAAGAGGTCTCAGCTCCAACAGTACCTCCTCGCCCTTGGTGATACCGTGGAAGTATGCCCGATCGCCGGCCACGACGCAGTCATCAATCTTTTCGACCTCGGGGAGCTGTATTTCCCGGACTGTTTCAGAGGCTTGGTCGAAGAAATAGAAATCGAAATCGCTGCAGCCCGTCTTGATGATCATTCCATTTCGAAAGGGAGACATGTATATTACCCTGAAAGCTTCTTTCCCGCAGCAATGCATCTCCTGCCTGTCCGGTAGGCGAACAACTTCTTTGGCCTCCCCTTCGACCTTGAGATTCATCATCCGGCTGCGAATGACATCCTTGACCTCGGCGACCTTGATTCTTTCTTCCTCTTCCTTCTTCTTGTGTTCCTCCAGATACTCCCTTTTCTTCTGCACCTGATTCTCGAATTGGATCGGCATGTCATGGACTTTCCTCCAAAACGACAGGAAGATGATCTCATACATGTCTTCGTAAGAGGAAATGCCGAGTTTATTGAAATAATTGAATAATGGCGAATCGTCCCAGAATCCAAGATCCATGGTCCTGATGGGATCATAGATATCATCGTTCATGATTGTCACGTCCGATTCGTTCTTCACCCCCCTGAACTTCTCGATCATCTCCACTGACAGCTGCTTATAAATGACCTCCAGGCACTCTTCAATGTTGGCCGGAGCCTTGACGATATCCTTGATGGGAAATGGTGGATCCTTCCTGTGCTCCAGGGCGAGCCCCATGGCGGTCTTGTTCGCCTTGAAAGCCTCAACAAGCTCCAAGGCTGCCGAAGAATCTGCCTCGAGACAAGCCGGGGGGGGAGTTTCGGCTTGATAGAAGGAGATGCTCCCGAGGACGGATCCCACCAAAACCCCATCTGCAATAGACACCAAATATACTTTTTTGATGGAAATGAACTTGACTGCCTTTTCGTCGTCGATGTCATTAAAAGAAGTGCATTCCCCGGGGATGCAAATCATCTTTTCAATGACATCTTCCCATGATATTTCGGATTCCATGGCAGGTTGACCATCGATGAAAAGACTCTTGAAATTCAACGTATTCCAATGACGTATATAGTGAGTCACTTCAATCGATTCGGTCGCAACCAGCTTCTTTGCATATTCAATATTGATTCCCGGAAAGAAGTCGTATGATAGATAAAGGTCGCAGCTAGGAATAAGAGGAGGTTCTTCCCTGCCGAGTATCTTCCGATGGGCAGCTTTCCCGTTGTCTTCTTTTGTGGGTGAATTGGTGAAGACTTCCCAGTCTTTGGAAAGCCACAGTTGGTACTCATCCTTCGTTGAATAGGCTTGCAATGGCACAGGGCCATATTCCCGTGATGTTTCCTGCGAATTGATATTCTCGGTGCTCCGAACGGGAGAATCTTGCGATAGGGTCGGAGCATTACGTGTCATTCTGGGTGGAGTGTTAGATGTGCAGGCTGTTAGAATGACAGAAAAGCAAATCAGAACAAATAGACGAACGGATGTTTTCCCCAGGTCTACGGTGCCATCAAACACATTTGATGGTTTTCCGGACTTCCGGCACCTTTCCGAAGGCGAGCGGAGCGATCTGAAAACACTGTTCTTTCCCCCGGGACGAGTCATCGCGTTCACCTGAGCCTGATCCAGGATACGCCGTTCCCGTCCTGGTGCCATCGATAAAGCGGCCGGCGAGGTCAAGGGGAAAGATCCCCTTTCCTGAATCGAGCGGCCGACGGTGTTTCATGCTCAGCCCCGGTGCGTTTCCCCCGTCAACATGACGTCGCCCTGAATTCCATAATGCAAAGTCTCCTCAGCCATCGATACGTGCTCTTGGTCGGGCCTTGTTGCCCGGGCACATGGTGATATCCGAACGGGCGTGCAACCAATCACTCGGCCTCCCGAAGGCCTGGCCTTCATGGGCCATGACACCGGACGCACTGTCCCGATTGGATGACTCTCCATCATCGTCATCAGAGCTCCGCGGTTCGGTTCATTGTTCTCGCTCCAACCTGCTTCTATGCGGCCAAGGCCAACTGCGGCTCGAATGGGCGTTGGTGGCGCCACATCGACCACAGAATGGCCGCCAGCTTCCGCCCCACGGCAACCACGGCCTTCTTGCGCCCTCGTTTCTTGGCCAAGGCCAGCCCCCAGGTCCTCAACGCCGAGGGCTTCTTCACCACAGACAGCAGCACGTTCGCCGCCATGGTCAGCGCCCATCGGGCCTGCCGGTTCCCGTGTTTGGTGATCCGGCCTCGCCGATACGTTTCTCCGGACTGATATAAAGACGGCACCAGGCCCAGATACGCCCCCACCTCTCGACCCGTCTTGAACCGCCCAGGGTCCCGCACCGCAAACTGGAAACACGCCGCCACCACCGGACCGATCCCGGGCGCGGTCATCAAGAGCTGCGCCGTCGGGTCCTGGGCCATGGACTCCTTCAGCGACTCATCGCACCTCGCGATCTGCTCGGTCAGCGTATCGATCGCCGCAAGCACAGGAGCTATCGCCTCGGTAATTCCGGCCGGCATTCTCCCGGCCATGCTCCTCACCTCTCGGCTGAACACGCCTAGCGCACACCCCTTGAGCTCAATCCCTTCCGAATCCAACATGCTGCGCACCAGCATCACCAGCCTCACCCGGCAGCGCACCAGCCCGTCCCGGGCCACCACCGGCATCCGCGCCACCCGCTGCTCCTCCGTCGGCTGGTCCACCTTGGCCAGAAGGTCAGCCGCCCCCAACGTCGCCAGGACCCGCGCATCCAGCTTGTCATGCTTGATCATCGCCGCCCCGATCGCCTTCGTCCTCCCAGGGTCCACCACCACTGCCTCGTGCCCTATCGATCGCAGCAGATCCGCCATCCAGAACGCCTTGGTGCTCGCCTCGATGACGAATTGCGCCTTCTCCATTTTCAAGAACGCCTTGGCGACCTGCTCCGGACGGTTTCGCACAGCACCCTCGCGCAGGATCTTCCGCTTCCCGTTCATGATGCAGAACACGCTCGACTTCTTCCCCATGTCTAGTCCACAATGATTCATGGCTGGCTCCTTTCTGTGCATCAAAG
>Ga0315282_10015413_pt1 | contig 11275 bp, 2 predicted proteins | sample YL17G07_20_MG_FD_203693 | JGI IMG/M metagenome (GOLD analysis project Ga0315282, IMG submission 203693) | Sediment microbial communities from Yellowstone Lake, YNP, Wyoming, USA - YL17G07_20 | ecosystem: Environmental > Aquatic > Freshwater > Lake > Sediment | place: USA: Wyoming | collected...
CCGTTGTCCTGGTACGCGGTCGCGCTGTACTGGGTCACGCGGCCCGTGAGCAGGGCATACAGGGCCCGCGCGTAGCCCGCGTACGTGTCGGTGATGCCGCCCGGGAAGTTGCCCGAGGTGGACGTCAGCATGTTGTAGGCGGGGTCGAGCGAGCTGGTGCCAAACGAGATGGTAGGAACCGCGGTGTCGGCCCAGTTGCTCCCCCTGATCATCGTGTAGGTTGCGCCCATGCTCATCGTGTGGGAACCCTTGATCCAGTTCAAGGTGTCCTCAACCATGTAGACGGGCACGTTGCGGGCCGAGAGACCGGTTGTGGTCGTCGCGTTCGTCAACGACACGTTGTTCGTGTTGGCCGGGGTTCCTGACGCGAGAGACAGGCTGTAGCCCTGACCTCCGACCACCTGGCACCCGGGGCCGCTGCAATTGAACGTGTCGGGGGTGACCTCGGGGTACCACAGCGTTCCCTTGCCGGACCCGCCCTGCCAGCCTACCCGCGCCTCGTTGACGATGTTCGAGCCGAAGGTGGACCGCAGGGTGCCCTGCGCCGAAAAGCGGTCGGAGTACTGGCCGCCCCAGTTCGGGAACCCCGGGAACCGCGGCTCGACGCTGTTCAGAAGGTCCGGCTTCGCGTCGAACCGCAGGTACCGGAAGGTGCCGTAGATCCGGTGCCGCGGCGTGATGTTGGCATCGACGCGCAGCGTCGGGAAGTGCCGCGTGTTGTCCGACGAGGGGCTCCAGGTGTACTTGTTGATGTTCTCGTCGTACGGATCGATGCCACCCGTCGTGCCGGTCGCACTCTTGATGTCCCCGAGCAGTTTGGCGATGACCGGGTCGACCGTCGCCACCTGGCCCTTCGACGCGGCCAGCGCGAGCAGATCGATCGTCTTGTTGCCGCTCTTGTCAGTCGCGGGATACGTGAACTTTCCGAGCATCGCCAGGTCGTTCAGCACGTACCGGTTGCGGTTGGCCTGCGTCGGCCAGAGGAACCATTCCCAGTTGAAGAAGTAGAACAACTTGTCCTTGATCGCCGGGCCGCCCACCCGGAAGCCGGGCGTCTGCAGCCGGACGTCGTCGATGAAGTAGTCGCCCGCGGCGGTCTTGGGAAGGTCCCGCTTGTTGAACCAGTAGGGCGTGTTCAGCCCCCAGATCCACTTCGAATGTTTCGTGCGCCCCACCACGTCCTCGTCGGTGGTGCCCGCCTGGTTGCGCCAGGTGTTGTAGGCCGACCCGGAGAAAGTGTTCGATCCGGAGCGGGTGACCATCCGGATCTGCGAGGCGCCCTGGCCGGAGCTTGCGGCCTCGGGAGTGGACGCCGACACGGTGATCTCTTCGACCGAGTCGAGCATCGGCCGAACGTACATGAAGAAGCCGTCACCCTTGTTGCTGTTGTCCTGGACGTTGACGCCGTCCAGCGTGATGTTGATCGACGAGCGCGGCAGCCCGTTGATCTCGGTGTTGCGGCTGCTGCCGGTGCCCGGCGTCTGCGCGCCAGGCAGCGAGACGACGTAGTCGAGCGCCGTGCGCGTGACGAGCGGCAGCGACGAGATCTGCTGCACCTGGATCGTCGTCTGCACGGCGGCCGTCTGCGTCTGCACGATCTCGGTCGCGCCCTGCACGACGACCGTTTCCTCGAGCGCACCGACCTCGAGGATGGGCCTGATGGTGGATGGCGTCGCCGCGACCACCTGCACGTCGGGCGCCGTCCACGTCTTGAACCCCTGCAGCGTCACCTTGACGGTGTAGGTGCCGGGGTTGATCGACGCGATGGTGAAGCGTCCACCCGCGTCGGAAACCACCCGATACTCGGTGGCCGTCGCGTTGTCCTTGACGAGCACGTCGGCGCCGGGAATGACGCCGCCCGACGTGTCGACGACCGTGCCCGACAGGGTGGTGGCCGACCCACCGCCCTGGGCGTAGGCGAACGTGCCGGCCATCGCCAACACCGCTGTGAAGAAGACGATCGTGAGTGGCCTGAAGCGACAACGTCTCATTGGCTCTCCTCCTCCCAAGAGATGCACGGCACGGGGACGGTTGTTGGGAGAACCGCCCGACCGCGCCCGAACGGCCGCACTCGCGAGGGCGATCCGGGAGAACGCCGTCGCGCGCGACCTGGCTGAAGGCGAACCGACTGTCACCGGAGAACGGGAGACTCACGACGAAGGCGCGAATGCCAACCAACACGCACGCGACGCGACCAGGGGGGAAACGAAGGGGCGACAAGGGGGCAGGGCCTAAAGCCTAGCGCCTAAAGCCCAAGGCGTAAAGCCCAAAGGTCCCTGGTCCCTGTGCGGGTCAAGCCGCACCAGGGACCAAGGACCAGGGACCAAGGCCTACCAGGAAATGCGCCAGGACAGCTGCGCCTGACGCCCGATGTCGGCACCGGTCACTTCGTAGCTGTCGGGGTTGCTCCCGATGCCGCCGACCGGCGTGAAGTTGACGCGATTGAGCGCGTTCATGATCTGCGCCATGAAGTCGAAGGTGACGCGGCTGGTCACGTAAATCCGCTTGCCCAGGCTGACGTCCACCTGCGCAAACGTCGGTCCCGTCACGACCAGCGTGCGGGTGCCGCACTGACCATACCCGCCGGGGATCGACTCCATGCAGTCCGGGCCGTTGGCCGGCGCGAAGTACCGGCCGGTCGGCGCTCCCAGCGAGCCGTAACCGGTCGCAGACGTGGCGCTGACGCTGAACGCCCTCACGGTGTTGTCGATGACGTCCTGCGGCATCATCCAGACCTTGTTCTTGTTGGTCGGATCGATCCGCAGCTGGAACATCTTCTCGACGTCCGCTTTCGTCATGCCGACCATGCGGATGTTGCCGAGATCCACCAGGCGGCCGCTCTGGATGCGGGCGATGCCGTTGAACTGCCAGCCGCCAATCAACCAGTTCATCTTGCGCGACACGTTGCCGCCGATCCACTTGCCCTGGCCGAACGGCAGCTCGTACACCCAGTTGGCCTTGAGGGCATGCGCGATGCCGCCGCTGCCGCCCGTGGACAGCGTCGGGACGCGATCCACCTTGAACGAATACCGGCTCGATCCGTACTGTCTGCCGAACACGTAGCTGAGGTCGAAGGTCAACCCCCTCGACTGGCGATGGCGCAACTCGAACTGGAACGAATCGTACTTCGAGGTGCCACCGTTGCTCGTGATGTTCGCCCCGCCGCGAAGGTCGGGATTGATCATGAACAGGTTGATGGGCAGGCCGGCCTTGGCGGCGTTGTTGATGCGCGTCTGGTCGCCGTTGAGGCCGTAGCTCCCCGTGCCTGCGGCGGTGAACGGGTTCGGGTTCTTCGCCGCAAGGTACTGCGTGTAGCTCGAGTTGCCGAAGTTCGAGCTGGTGTACAACTTCGGATCGTTCGCCTTCGTGTAGTCGGTGCCCTGGAAGTAGGAGAAGTAGATCGGCAGCGGGCTGGTGCCGGGAACACCGGTGTAGGCGAACGTGTTGCCCTTGCCCGCCGCGATGTTCGCCTGCAGGTTGGCCTGCGCCTGCCGGAACTCGTTGTAGAACGAGTTGAGGCCGTTCCACGCGTTGTCGATGTTGATCTCGTTGTAGTCGTAGGAGGTCCAACCCTGGCGCGACCGCGTGCCGACGTAGCGTGCTTCGACCGCGAACGTCTTGGTGAGCGCGCGCTGCAGGCCGAACTGGTAGGTCTGCGCGTAGGGCACCTGGATGTTCGGATCCAGCATCCTGATGTCTTGCGTGGCGACATCCGTCATCGGGTAGATGGGCGCCGCCGCAAAGCTTGCCGGATAGAGACTGCTCGCGTTGCGGAGCAGCACCGGCAGGTCCGTCCCCAGGTTGCCGTTCGCCTGGCTCCGCACCGCGCTGATCGACCCGCCCGGGTTTCCGCTGTAGACGCCCTGGAAGTCGTTGAGGCCGTTGCGGGTGAAGCCGACCGAGAAGCCGCCGCGCAGCACCGCGTCACCCGGCCGTCCCAGGATCTTGCGCAGGAACCCGGTGTCGCTGCCGGTTGTCCACGCGACGCCAACGCTCGGCGCCAGGTTGTTCCAGTCGACGTTGTACGCCTTCGTGCCAGGGTTCATCGCATAGAAGAACGAGGACGAAGGAGGGTTGCACGTCGAGCAGTATGCGTTCCCCTTCTGCACGCCGGGCTGGAACAGGTACCCGAGGTTGTTAACGAGAGAACCCGGAATGAAGTCCGGCCCGACACCCGTGCGGCCGAACACGTCCTGGATCGTCGTCGTCGAGAAGGTGTCGCTGAGCGCCTGGAACGGCATCTGCACTTCGTAGCGCAGACCGCCGTTCAACGTCAGGTTCGGCCTGGCGCGCCACGTATCGGTGGCATACCCGCTGAACGTATCCATCTTCTCCCGCAGGTTCAGCCTGCCCATGTACTTGTACTGCCCGTTCTCCAGGCGCGCGTTACCGTTGATCGTGGTCACGCGGCCGGTGAGGACCGAGAACAGGCCCCTGGCGTTGTTCAAGTCCGTGGTGGACGCGCCGGGGAAGTTCGCGCTGGTGAACAGCGAGGCAGCCGGGTCGCCCGTCGCGATGCCGAAGCTGATGGTCGGCACCATGTAGTTGTCCCACTGCCACGCGGTGAACCGCGTGAAACCGAAGCCGAAGTTGAAGCTGTGCGACCCCTTCAACCAGCTCAGGTTGTCTTCGAACGACTTGACGAACGCGTTGCGCGCCTGCTGGTCCCCGGAGCTCTGGGCCGCGTTCGTGATGCCCGCGGCGCTGATGCTCAGCTGGTAGCCGGCCTGGTTCGCCAACGAGCCTTTCCAGAGATCCGGGGAGAGGGTGGGCCAGAAATAGACCGGCGAGCCCGACCCACCGAACCGCGCTTCGTTGACCAGCGTCGAGCCCAGCATCGAGCGCCACTGCGCGGAATACGCGTAGCGTTTCGACTGCTGTCCGGAGTACACGGGGAAGCCGGGGAACTGGCCGTCGAAGTTGTTCGTGCTGTCCCGGTCCGTGTAGTAGTTCTGGTAGTGCATCGTGCCCGTCAGCCGGTTCCGTGACGACAGGTTGTAGTCGACGCGGAACGTCGGGTACCGGTTGAGGGAGCTGATCCGGTTCTGCCAGGTGAAACTCTGGTAGAGCGGGTTCACCTGGTCCACGAGGGAGCCGCTCGACGTCGAAGCGCGGATGTCGGCCAGCAGCTTCTGAATCGTCGGGTCGATCGTCGACGTGGTGCCCCCGAAGTTGAACAGGTTGACCGATCGGACCCCGTCGCTCGCGTTGTAGACGAAGGTCCCCGCCTGCGCCTGCGGGCTGAGGACGGTCCGCACCAGCCGGCGGTCGGACGGCGACCGGTACTCTTCGTAATTCACGAAGAAGAACGCCTTGTCCTTGAGGATCGGCCCGCCGACGCGCGCCCCCGGCTGCCGCTGCAGCAGCTTCGCCTTGGCGAGGCCGTCGCGCAGGTTGAACCAGGTGTTCGAGTTGAGCACGTCGTTGCGGTAGTAGTAGTACCCGCTGCCGTGCCACTCGTTGGTGCCCGCGCGGGTGGTGAACCGGACCTGGACCGCGCCCTGCGAGCCCGTGTCCTGGCTGCCCGCCGCCGCGCTCACCGTCACCTCTTCGATCGCGTCGATGCGGGGACTGACCAGCGAGAACATCCCGTCACTGCTCTTGAGCATGTTGTCCTGGATGTTCATGCCGTCCAGGGTGATATTGACGGCCCCCTGCGGCAACCCCGAGATGTTGCCGCTGCGCACGTTGGATGCCGTCGTGACGCCCGGCAGGCTCTGGAGGAAGTCGAAGACGCTGCGGCTCGAGAGCGGCAGGCTGGTAATCTGCCTGACGCTCAAGGTCTGTGCAACGGCGGCGGACTGGGTCTGCACCAGCTCCGTGGTTGCCTGTACGACGACCGTCTCTTCGAGCGCGCCGACCTCGAGCTTCACGCTCACCGCGGCCGGGACGCCCGCGTTGAGAACGACGTTGTTCAGGACGGCAGTCTTGAATCCTTGCAGCGCCACGGTCACCGTGTAGGTGCCGGGGACCAGCGACGCGACGCTGAAGGCGCCATTCCCTCCGGTGACGGCCGAGTACGTCTCGGCTGTCGCAGTGTTCTTGACGGTCACGTCTGCGCCCGGCACCACGGCGCCTGATGTGTCTGCAACAACTCCTGACAGTGTTGTCGTGGTCGCGCCGCCTTGCGCGAAGGCGAGCGTGCTGGCCATGCCCAGCGCAGCGGTCAGCAGAACGATCGCAAACAACCTTGAACGTCGCTCTCTCATCAGCCCTCTCCCTCCTCCTGGACGACGACGATAAAGGCGCGGCCGCCCGGTTGGAAGGCCGGCTGCGCCAAAACGGCCGCGGCAGCGCAGACGGTCCCGGAGAACCGTAAACGCGCGCGGCATGATTGAAGGCGAGCGAAACGTGAAGCGACGCCTACGACGCCGACGGAACGAACCGAGCTCCGAGCGACCAGGTATGCGTGCGACGACGGGGATTACGAAACGCTGACGAGACGGCGGCGGTGCTGCTAACCAGAGGGCCGGAAACGAGATCCGGGCCTACGGCAATGACACCTTAAGGGGGGGGCGACTTCCGGATTGCGCGCACATTACGCTGTGAACCGGGGAGAGTCAAGACCAAAAGCCGAGCTGCACTTCGTATGCCACGCAGCAGCGTGCGAACCGCCGCAGAACACGCCGTTGCGCGGCGGTTCGCCACGCGATATCCAACCTTTTGAATCCGAATGGTTGGATAAAAACTGGATCGACTGAGTAAAAAACAGGCACGCGATGAGGAATCGCGTGCCCCAACCGAGAGCGGAAAGCCCTACCGTGCCGCCTTCCTGAGCGTGCGGACGACGCGCGCGTTCGCCCCGCCATCGAGCCGGATAACGCCCCGCACGACGTAATCACCAGGCGGCAGCGCGCCGATGGGCACGGTGGCCGTCGCCACCACGCGTCCTTCGTCCGCTCGTGTCAGCGTGAGCGGCAGGGCGACGAGAGCCGGTCCATCGAGGTCGCGCGCCACATCGAGCGTTGCCATCAAGCCCATGCCCGCCGCGCCGCCGTAGATGTCGAATGACGCGATCGCCGTCGGTTCGGCGCCGAACTCGAGCTGCGGCACGACGCTGGCGTTGCGAGACACGCCGAGCATCAACGAACCAAGCGAGAGCGGCCCGACACTGGCGAGTCGCGCCTCCACCGTTTCCTCGACCACCCCCGACCTGCCCGCGCTATCGATTGCCGCCACGCGCAGCCGGTAGGTTCCGGGTGGCGCGGCCATGGCCCCCACGAGCGGCCGCTGAGCCGCGTCGCGGCCGATCCACCGGGCCGCAATGCGGCCGTTGGCTTCGACCAGCAATGCCCCCACCGACGCCAGTGACGCGCCGGGATCAGTCGGCTCGACGACGACACCGACGCGCAGACGTCCCTCCGCTTCGCGCACCGTGAAACCGGCGGCGCGCAGCGACACGTCGGTCACCGTGTCACCCGAGACGAGAAGATCCTGGATTCGCGACGCTCTGGCGCGCCGGGTCGGGTCGGTAAAGGTGATTTCCGGCCGCGCCCGCACGGTGACGCCGGAACGCGCGACACGCACGGACAGGGGCCGGCTGCGGCCGAACACCTCGTTGCGCTCGGCCTCGAGCTCCGCGACGTAGTAGGCCGAGGTCTCATTTGCCACGCGAACCAGCGATCCGGTGCCTGTGGCGTCGAGCGGCAGGCGCGTGCCGCCGGTGGCGCCCGCCAGGTGCTCGATGCCCTCCAGCGGATTGTCGGACCCGAGGTAGTTGGCGCCCGCAATGTTCTCGCTCCAGCCTGCGGCCGACGTCGCAATATCGGCAGGCGTGATCACGTAGAAGTTTGCGCGAGCGGCGCCGGCGGTTACCGTGATGCGCTTGAAGTGCTGGACGACCAGCTCGCCCACACCCGGCGGCATCGTTCTGGGAGCATCGCGGCGCGGTGCCGCAAGACCCGCGGTGAAGAGCACGACGGTGAGCGGAGTCCGGCGGCCGGCCTGCGTCTGGAGGAACCCGTCGAGCGATTCGAGAAACGTGCGCGTCCGCACCGCCATGTCCGAACCGCTCTCGGTCCGGGTTCCCTGTGCGACGATCCCTGCCGTCGCCTGCCGGATGCGCGCCTGATCCACGGTGAACGGGGCCTTCACGCCGCCGTAGGGAAGCGCGACAACCATCGTCCGGTCGGCCGGCGCGAGGCGCGCGAGCAACCCCTCGACGGCATTTCGGAGAAGCTGCTCGTGCCCGGCAGTGAATGATTGCTCGTCCACGAGGAGAACAAGCTCACGGCCAACCGCAACGGCCTCGTTCGTGGCATAGGGCGGCGGCAGTTGGATCGTCGTGGCAGTTTTCGCTGGCGCCGCCGCGGTCGCCGCCACCCGATGAACCGACAATATCTTTCTCACCCGGCCGTTGAGCCGAACCTCCACGTCGGGCGTCTCGAGATCGGCGACGGGACTGCCGTCCGCATGCACCGCGATGAAATCGACCGCGAGAGGTGCCGTACGGTCGCCGGCGGGAGTGGCCTGGTGTGCCGAGAGACGGCCGGCGGAACCGGCGGCGATTCCCGCCAGCAGGGACAACACGAGGACGGACGTACGGCGGCAGAACGACATGAGCAGATGCGTTTTAGTCCCTGGTTCTTGGTCCTTGGTTCTTGGTGCGAGTCCGTGGTTCCTGGTGCGGCCCTGGTGCGCACGAAGGACCGCACCAAGAACCAAGAACCAAGAACCGCATTAAGAACGAGGGACCAGGGACCAGGGACTGATCCCTGATCCCCTGATCCCTACGTCGTGATCACCAGCTGAATCGCAGCATCACCTGGCCCAGACGCCCGCCTGGATCGTACGTGTTGCTCGCATCCGTGTAGGCGCTGGTTACCTTGAAGATGGTCGAGCCCGACCCCGGGTTGGCCGCGGGGTTGAAGTTGATGTTGTCGAAGATGTTCAGAACGTCCACCCGCACCTCGATGTTCTTCCGGCCGCCCACGTCGAAGCGCTTGGTGGCGCCAATGTCGAAGCGCATGAACCACGGCGCGCGGATCAGCAGGTTGCGCGGCGCGCAGTCGCCCGATCTGATCTGGAGGCACGTGGCCGAGTTCGCCGGAGCGATGTACCGGCCGTTGGGATCGGGCGGCCCCAGACTGGCGGAGTAGCCGTCGAGCGTCGTCGAGTCCACGCTGAACGCACGCCGGGTGTTGAGCCGGACGTCCTCGGGCAGCATGTAGATTTCCGTGATGCCCGACGCGTTCGTGGTGAAGTAGTACTTGTACATCTGCTGCAGGTCGCTCGCCGTCATCCCGACGAGCCGCACGTTGCCGAAGTCCAGCACGCGCGCCTGAATACGGCCCACGCCGTTGATGCTCCAGCCGCCCAGGACGCCGTTGAGGATCGGGCTCATGCTGCTGCCGAACCGCTCGCCGTGGCCGACCGGAAGCGTCCAGTCCCACTGAGTCTTGATGGCGTGGCGGACGTTCCCGCCGGTGACCATCGTGCGGCCGAAGCTGAAACCGTCGAACGCCGACCCGGCCTCGACGGCGTACTGGTAGTTGATGCTGGCCGAGAGGCCGTGCGACAGCCGCCGCCGCAGCTCGAACTGCAGCGCCTCGTAGTCGCTGAACGCGCCGCTGTCGTAGACCGTGACGCCGTTGACGTCGGGGTTGAACACGAAGAAGTTCGCCGGGTACGCACCGGTCTTCGCGGCGTTGGTCCGGCGCGTCAAGTTGCCGTCAAGGTCGCTGGCCGCCGACACGGGTGACGGGCTGGGCGCCGCGAGCCGGCTCGCCATCGTGCTGTTCGTCCACGTCGACGAGCCGCCCGTATAGGCCGCGGCGTTGGTCGCATCCGTGCGGCCGTTCAGGTAAGCCAGATAGATCGGCAGCGGACTGGTGCCCGTGCCCGCCCCGAAGTAGGCGAACGACCCAACCCGGTTGCCTCCCGCGGCGTTGTTGGCCTTCAGGTTTGCCATCGCCAGCTTGAACTCGTCGATGAAGTGATTGGCGACGATGTTCTCGCCGCGGATGCTGTTCCAGTTGTTCTGGGCCCACTGGCTCGAGCCGTAGGTGCCGAGGTAACGCACCTCCATGGCCATGTCGGAGGTCAGCGCGCGCTGGAGGCCGATCATCCAGGTCTGCGCCTTGCCGATCTGGATGTCCGGCGCGAAGCCGTAGAGGCTGTCAGACCGGCCGGCGCGAACGGCGATCGGGTAGCCGGGCGTTTCGTTGAACGGCTGGTTGTACAGGCGGTTCTTCTGGCTGAGCAGCACCGGCCACGATTCGCCCGCCGGCACCAGCCCGGTGTCCTGGCCGCGGCTCAGTGAAATCGTCGATCCCTGATTGCTGCCGAAGGTGCCGGTCCAATCCGACAGACCGTGACGTTCGTAGGCAACAGACCAGCCGCTGCGCAAAGTCGCCTGATCCGGGTTGCCCAGGAGCTTGCGCAGGAAGCCGCTCTGCACGTTCGGCCGCCACGCGACGCTTGCCGACGGCGCAATGTTGTTCCAGTCGGTCTTGTAGCCCTCGGTGCCCTTCTGGAGCTGGATGAACACCGGCGTCGCGCCGCCGGTGGCGCCCGGGTGGAGGAAGTTGCACTTGCTGTACATTCCGCCGTCGCCCAGGCCCGACATGCCGCAGAAACTCTCCATGGTCACGGCCGACATCGTGGAGTTTGCCGCGACGAACGGCGTCTGGACGTCGTAGCGGAAGCCGCCCGTGATCGTGAGAGTCAGGCTCACCTTCCACGAGTCCTGCAAGTACGATCCGAAGACGCTGATATGGCCCGCGCGCAGCCGCTGGCCGAACGCCACGTACTTGTTGGTGTTCGGATCGAGCGCCGCCTGGCCCCCGATGCTGTACACACGACCGGTGAGCAGCGCATACAGGTCGCGCGCGTCGCTGAGCTGTCCCGACGACGCGTTCGCGATGGTCCCGTTCTTCCCGCCCGTGAACATCGAGATCGCCGGATCGAAGTTGTTGTTGAAGCCGAGCTGGATGGTCGGGACCTGCTGCTGCGCGTACTCCTTCGCGCTCGAGTACAGGTACGAGCCGCCCATCGTGATGCTGTGCCTGCCGCGCAGCCACGTGACGTTGTCGTCGATGCTGTAGGTCGGCGCGGCGCGCCAGCTCGGGCTGGTCTCGTAGTACCAGTTCGTCAGGCCGATGTTGTTGTCGAAGTCGATCGCGTAGCCGCCCTGGTCCGCGAACGCCTGCGGTCCGGTGCTGGCAAGGCTCGGGTTGCCGAAGCGCGAGTAGCCGTAGAAGGCCGTGAGGCCGCCCTTCAGTTCGTTGACCGTCGTCGAGGAAAGCGCGGACCGGAGAGAGAGCGACATCAGCGG
>Ga0315282_10015414_pt1 | contig 11275 bp, 8 predicted proteins | sample YL17G07_20_MG_FD_203693 | JGI IMG/M metagenome (GOLD analysis project Ga0315282, IMG submission 203693) | Sediment microbial communities from Yellowstone Lake, YNP, Wyoming, USA - YL17G07_20 | ecosystem: Environmental > Aquatic > Freshwater > Lake > Sediment | place: USA: Wyoming | collected...
TGTCACTGGGGATAGCATCCTGGCTGGCACGAGCCCTGTTACCGTCCTTCACACGTAGCGAGGCCAGTGGCCCCATCCCCTCCTCCGAAGTTGTCAACGTGGTTTGCTGCTTCCCGTCGGTCGCCATGTGATGACATCTGCGCGGACGAACAGATGGGTTGCGGTCGTTAACGGGCGCGGCGGTTTCCGGGCGCAAATGGGTTCGAGTCCATCGAAGTCCGCAGTTTCTGACCTCGTCTTACACAATTCCGGGAGATTTGAACTGTGTGGGGGATGGGAGGTAACGCCCGCCGGGAGAGCACCCATTGTTCAGCCCAGCTGGGGATTCCGTCGTGCTGACAGACTCAGATCCGCGAGGCTTGCAGAAATGTTCACATGAGACTAGAGAGTAAATAGGCCGACGTGCTCCACTTCTCCGCTGACGGGATTGATCCTGGATCCGAGCCTCGGTTGGGAGGCTGCCGAGAAGGATCGCGGATCCTATCCAACCAGATCGCCGTGCTGACGGAGATAGGGGCTTGCGCTTCCTTACGACTGATTCTGAGATGAAGTGCCCCGGCACCGCGAAAAGGTCCACAACCCTCACTGAGTCACGGTTGTACTGAAAAAAGAGGTAGTCAGGAGTGAGGCCTGCCTGGATGGCATCCATTTTCTGCTTGTAGGCTGAGTTTGCTACCACTCCACCGAATGGTTCCTTTTTCCCTTTTCACCTGATACCGCTCAAGGCAGTCCGGACAAGTGAAGTCAATCACAGGTTCGCCATGCCGCGCTGCCTGCAGTGTGTTGGAGTCACACGCAAGACAATACATGTTGTAGCTGACCCAATTCTCTGTCACGACCCTAGTCAGCTGAGATGAGCTCTTGTAGCCTTGAAGACCATCTAGCTGGATTGTTAGATCCAATCACTACAGGCCACATGAAGCCCGGGCGCAGTGGTCTTTTGAGCCTGAACTCATGTTGCCAGTATACACTCACGCGCTCCTAAGAAATCTAGCGATAGTACACAAACTGCAACCTTTTCCTAAGTTCGCTCAGTTTCAGTGGCTTCTCTGAGGTGGCCTCTATGCTCCTCTCGATTCCCGGGACCATATCAAAGCAGTTGTCGTCGAAGCTCGCCTTTGTGCCTCTGATCTGAAGGCTGAGTGCTTTGACGAGTGTATCTGAGACACTCCTCAACTCGAACCTCTTCTTCGACTTGTCGAGAGCTTTCACACTGGTGAATCTGATTTTTGGTTTCCTGAAGGCGATGTGCTTGGGTTCGTCGAAGAATAGCATGTCGTAGCGATCGTGTAGACCCTTGACCTTGAGGACGCTAGCCACGACAATGCTGGATGAATCAGCCTTCTTGATCTCAGAGAGAGCAACCCGCGTGATCATCTTCGACGAGTTGGCTGGAACTTCGACCTTGCAGGTTTTCCTGAAGGTCCTCTTGTCATTTGTGTTGAAGGCTGCTATCTCAAGTGTGCCCTTCTTCTCGTCAAGCAGGTCATTTATGACCCACGCCTCAATCGAGTCGCCGTTCGAGATCAAGCTCACTGCAACGCTGTCGAAAGCCCTCTTTGTGTAGTAGTACGACGCTTTCAGGTCTCCGTAGTAGTCGATCAGGCTCCAGCTCGCCACGGGCCAGCAGTCGTTGAGCTGCCAGATCAGCGCCCCGGCCGTCCTGAACTTCCTTCGCCTCCAGTGCATGATCCCAGCCTTCATTGCCTCGCCTTGGTTGACCTGTGTCAGGTACGAGAATATCTTCAGATCGCTTGGAACTTTGAAGTGATGCGAGAGAAACCACACCAGTCTCTCCGGACCATTGATCTGCTTGTTGTGGTGTTCCATTACCTTGCTTTGCGGGTACCTGTCTTCGGGAGCTGTGAACTTCGCTATTGTTTCCATTGAGGGCAATGACTGGAAACCGAACTCGCTCACGAACCTCCCGTCGTCCTTCAGGTACTCCGAGTAGTCCTTCATGCCTGACCAAACGTCCCAGCTGTGCCTGTCGCCTTCGCTCTGCGAGTTCGGATCATCTCCTCCGTACGGACTGCTCGGCCAGTAGAACGTCGACGGGTCGAGTCTGCTGCAGACCTCAGGCAGGATCTTGTGGTATATCGTGTGGCCGTAGAACACGTCCCTCTTGCCGAACCAACCTGCCTTGAACCCCCAGTCGTTCTCGTTGTTCCCGCACCAGATTGCCAAGCACGCGTGGTTCCTGAGCCTCTTGACTACCTCCTCTGCCTCCTTCCTGCACTCCTCGAGGAACCAGTCCTCCTCCGGGTATTCAGCGCACGTGAACATGAAGTCCTGCCATACCATTATGCCCTTCTCGTCGCAGAGATCGTAGAAGTCCTCGCTCTCATATATGCCGCCTCCCCAGACCCTGAGCATGTTCATGTTCGCCTCCTTTGCCCTGTTCAGCAGGTAGTCGTACCGATCTCTTGTGACTTGCGGGAGAAACGAATCCGCCGGAACCCAGTTCGCGCCCTTGCAGAAGATCGACACTCCATTGACTTTGAAGTAGAAGGTCTCACCTTCTTCGTCTTTCTCCTGAACGACTTCGATCTTTCTGAAACCCACTCTCTTGCTGAGCTTGTCTAAGATCGTTCCATCCTTCGTCGCTGTGGTCTCAAGATCGTAGAGCGCTTGGTCGCCGTGACCGTTGGGCCACCACAACTTGGGATCCTTTACGTCGAACTCGAATGTGAGGTGGTTCTCTCCAATGGTCAGTTTCCTCTTCTCACTCTTTCGACCAGCATAGCCATGGCCTCCTAGAGAGACAACGACGTCTACTTCTTCATCTCTGAACGCATCGAGAGACACTTCGACCACTGCCCTCGCATTCTTGCCTGACGCCCCAATCTCCGGCCTGAAGTAGAACGAGTCTATCCTGCAGATGTTGTACGCCTTCAGCCACACGGGTTTCCATATGCCTGAGGTCGGAAGCCTAGGCCCCCAATCCCAACCGGAGGAGTATTGCGCCTTTCTGCCGTAGACACCGGGAGAGTAGAAGGCGCCGTCAAGCTTGACGTCCCTTGCCCCGTATGTCTTCTCGAGCATCTTGATGGGAGAATTGAACCTGACCGCTATGACGTTCTCGCCTTTCTTCAGGAGGCCCTTCACGTCGATCCTGTGCTCGTGGAACATGTTCGAGAAGCTTCCCGCCTCGTGCCCATTCACCCAAACGGTTGCGAAGGTGTCGAGCCCCTCAAACACCAACTGCAAGCTGTCGAACTCCGGGAGATCCTCGTCAGCCACGAATCTCTTCTTGTAGCACCAATCTTTGTCCTCGATTTCCTTGACATCAAGCTCATTGAGCCTGTAGTAGGGGTGCAGGATTTTCTTGGAACGAATTAGGTCGAGGTGAGCAATTCCTGGCACGCGGGCTTCCATCCAATCAGCCTCTCTGCGGTGACCCAAGAAGGTGTTTTGTACATCATCCTTCACATTGCTCAGGTCTCTCAGCTGCCAGACTCCGTTCAGGTCGATGGTCCTCATGGCAATGAATCCCGGTCGGCATCGCACTTAAGAGTTGGCGCGAGCGATGCATAATGTAATCCATGGTGCCGAGCCCATAACGGTGCGGGTGTGACGGTTTCCGATCCCAAGTGCGTTCGAGTCCATAATCCGAGAAGTCATCAGCCTCCGAGACGCGCACGCCTTGGAGTGTCCCTGAACGAGGATCTACGTTGGTTAAGCAATTCCCTGGCGGGCCACTAAGGAGACAACAGAAGCACTCCCTCCCACGTATCTACTAGACAGGTCCGCCGCGGTTACTGTGATGGAAACCATTCCGGGCTGGGCGTCTACTGTTGGAATGCTTCCTGACCATATTCCTTGGGTCGCAGTTGTTAAGGGATGTTCCCTACGAATCCCCGGCGGGAGCTGAACCACCGCGGTGACGACGCCGTCAACTAGTGGTGAGCCATCTGCTCTTCTAATCTCACACTGAAGTTCTATGGGCTCCCCAACTACGTATTCTGACTTCCCGAGTTTTACCGGTATGGTGATGGGCCTGGGCCCTTTCTCTCGATCGTTTATTTCTTTGAGAAGAATATTCGTTATGACCAGGTTTGTAACGACAAATGTGAACCGATACTCCATGAAAAGGTGATGAGATATGTTCCGTGGCTCTAAGAAGAACCAGCGGAACAAGAAGTATACCGGTTCCGGTTGGCTATCTGTGCTCCTTATGAAGCCTACCTTTCTGGCAAACTCCAGCAATCTGATTCCATAGCTTTCAGTCGCGATTACTTGTCCCTGTATGAACCGCTCTACTGCTGTTCTCAACCTGCTTTCAACCAGTTTCGTCATTGTTTGCATAACGCTGTCTAACATCACTAGGTCATCCTGCGTCAAGTTGAGAATTCTGACGACCTTCTCGGCCAGCTCGGGATCCCAATCGATGTTCACCGTGTCCAACAACAATGAAGCCCTGCGATGCCCGCGGACGACATCGACCGGAGCGATTTCTCTAGCTTTCATGATGTCGGGATATTCCTGTTTCCACTCCTCTAGCGTTGACTGGATCAGAGGAACAAGCTCGAGCCCGACGCTTCTTTCGCCGGGCCGTTTTCCGCTACCGCGTTTCATGATCACACCGGCTACTTCGAGCGCTATGAGTGCTTTTCTCCACCCTTCTCCACCCAACTCTTCGGCCCTATAGGCAAGCTGACTGTAGTCGCAGTCGCTCCAGGCCGACCAATCGCGCCTTTGCTCAAGATAGGCCTGAAGCACACCGAACGTAGCTCGGCCATGTCTCTCTCTGACCGTCTCAAGACTCTTCTTGATGCTTGGCCAATTGCTATCAAGAGTCAGTTCCTTCTTATCTGGGTCATATGTGTAGTAGTTCCCATCAAAGCGCCAGTATGACCTCAGGGCCGACTTGTGTGTTCTTGCATAGTTTAACAGTCGTTCGTCCGTCACTAGTCTAGCTACATGATCAATCGCTTCTTCCTCACTATAGTATGAGTAGTTAGCGTCATAGCCTCTATCATCGAATCGTGTGCAGTAGTCGTCTCCCAGTTCCTTTCCGATAGCCAGAATCGTCGACCCGTCGAACATCTTCCTCAGGAGAATAAGTTTCTCCTTGAGTTTCTCGTCTGTTACAGTCAAGGGTTGTATTCCCATGTTGTTAGCTCATAGCTAGGTGGCAACTTCGCCTCTGCGGGCCTCCGCGACTTGCCATGTCTATATTCATGTCAATCGCAAACTCCTCGATAGGCTCCCATGGCATCTCTGAACTAGGAAATCCTCGAATTGGACTACATGTCTCTTGACCATGTCAAAAAGCTCTCTCGGATCCACTATTTCACCGGTGTATAGTTGTGGGAATTCATACAAAGCTTCGTCTACACTTGCCAATCTCTTGATCTGCCTTCCGAAGTCAGTCATCTCAAACACCATCCTTCTCCCTTCTTCTGGAATATCAGCGTACTCGGAGGTGATGTCTGTCTCATAGGATGCGTCGTAGTTCCATAGGTCGGAATAGTGTACTGCTGCCCTACGGACAACGCATGGAAAGCATACCCCGCAGTGTCTCGTTCTACCTACTTGCACTCCCTTCCATCTCAACCTCGTGACATTCGGGCAGGATATAGTCGTCTTGATCAGGTCTCTGAACCCATCGGAATTAAGCAGCTTCACCACTTCACCCTTGGTCATCACCATAAACGGGTTCTCAACAATGACACTGCGATCAAAGAGCAAGTTCAATAGTCCTTGATACATTGCCAGGAATTGCGGGTGAGCCGTTCTGGTGTTGCTGTATATTCTTGATTGGGTTAGGGGTATATTCAAACCCAAAACACCATTCTCGAAGGCAAACTCTTGCTCTACACCCAGGTGCAGAGCGAATATGGCTCCTAACGTCAAGTACAGGAAAGATCTTGAGAACTGAGTGTATTCCTTGCTTGCCAATTCGCGGCCAGGCTTAGCGGTTGCTCTAATCTGATGCCATGGCAGCTGTTCCCCGGCTATGGTGCGAAGAGAAGTCACAAGCCTCGTCTGCGCATCTGATATTAATCCCATGCCTGGATGACTAACGAGCACTGGCTTGAGTGCTCCATCCATCATCCATTTAACTCCTGCGAGACTATCTAGCCCACCAGAGAGCAAGGCCACGCAATTCTCGCTCTTTTCCTGAAACTCGAACTCGGCTCTTGGGGCTTTTCCTTGGACGAAGTGGAAATTGAACGTATCTCCGGTTAGAAAACGCAGAGTAGCTTCAAGGTGGGACTTAGCATTGTCCCACTTGGGCTTGTCTGATACGGACATCAAGATGCTCGAATACCTAGGCCCCACTCCTGTACGATATGTCTGGAGGTCCCAAACGTACACAACCAAGGCGATATTATAGAGATCAAGGATGGTTGGGTGGACTTCGGATTTCAGTTCTTGCTCAATGAGCTCAAGGTCGTTGAGTAGGTTTGACCTTTTGCCAGAGAGAGATAGAGTAAGTGGATCTCTCAAAGAGTATGCCCCCTTTGATTGTTTCGTGTATCTGTCCAACACGAGAACATTCACGGGAGGCTTGCCTCGACTCAAAGCAACCGCCTATTTTCCTCTCATGACGCTTTCGAGTGCTTGATCAACCAACTGAGCGACTTCCGGGTTCCTTATGAAATCCTCTGTGAGCTTATCGATGAGTCTACCGTTTTCTAGTTCCCTGACTATGAGATCAGCCTTTCTGCTACATTCGAGGCGTAGGTCGCGCTTGAACCGCTCGATCTGTACGGGTGTATATACTCGTTCTCGCCCGTTTACATAGAATCTGTAACTCGTGTCTTCCTTGATTCCTCCGCCAGGGTTCTTTTCTGAATGAAGGTAGTACATGACGAGTTCGAAGAGATAGTTAGTCAGGAGTAGTTTTAGGAATCCTGCTTTTCCATGCTTCTCAAGGAAATCTCCGATGTTGGCTTCAGCACTCGTTCTATCGACCGACAACTTAGGTTTCCTCTGCTATCAATGCTCGTGCCCCTTTCGACATCACTTGATCCATTGTCTTCGTGAAAGCGAGTTGAGCTAGGCGCCCGAAAGGTGAATTTGTGAACCTCTGGTCCATTTTCGAGGAGACGATGTACCAAAGTCCTTCAGAGATGCTCGGGATGACATAGCGCTCCGAAATGAGTATCGCCTCACGCTGCACAGCTGCTTCTAGTCCTTTCTCTTGTACGTCGAGAACGAACCGAATTCCCTCCAAGGCGCCGAAAACAATGGGAGTACTGACAGGGCTGATCTCGGGCAATGTACTCATAGCTACTGATAATGCAACACTGGCCACTGTCTCGGCATTCCTGTTTGGAGCCTTGAGGGTGCCAATGACGTCGTTCCATCTTCTGGTTGGCGGTGCCTTCGCTGCCCTTGAGGTACCCAATCTCATCGAGCCCTCCTTTCCCGTTCGAATTCTTCGACGTATTGTTGACATGTGGCTTGAGATACAATCAACTCATCTATTCTGCAGATGTACCTTAGGTCGATCAACCTCTTGAGGTCACTGGGCAGATCGCATGCCCATTTTCCCAGAAAGGAAAGCACCGAGGCAGGCATGAACACGACAAGCACCTGCGTATCACGGAATATCCTCTGTCTCCTTTCGCCTATGTCACCTGAGAACGCTGGGGCAATGATGATAAAGTAGCTCAAGGGTGCGCCGTAAAGAACGGGGATCTTATTGGCCTTTTCCTTGATGTAGTCCTTGTACCTGAGTTCATGGTCAGATGTCATGGCGTATGACTCTTCTGTTGATTTGCATTCGTACAGGAATGCGAACCGTTGACTAAGACCGGTTATCACTACTCCTTCGGGCTCATGCTTGAAGAGACATTCTTCGCCCAGCTTCTTGGTAGTGAAACCGAAGCAATAGTGAAAGACTGAGAAGACGGCTCCCTCGAAAACTTGCCAGGGTTGCAGCCCCGATCGATTCACGATTTCTTTCATATCTTCAGGGATCTCTTGCCGAGCTATGCTGGGGAGCGCTGCCGCGAGAAGAGGAGGCCCTAGTACTCCGTATATCCCTGAGTATTCCAGAATCGCCGACGCACTGACCTCCTTTTTGTCCAGAGTAGTCGATACCGTCTCGGCGTCAAAGAACTCTATTCCTCTGCTGCTGATTTGTTGTTGGATTTCTTGCCCCAGCTCGGCGAGGCGTTTGGGGCAGATCATTATCATGCGATCGGCTAGCGATCCTCTAGCTAAATCCTGAAATCCCTCGATTGACTCTTTGGTAGGCGTTGTTCTCATTATCTCTGCCAGCGTCTTGATAGGATTCCTGAATGGCGGAGGGAGCTTTAGGTATCCCAACACGTCTGAGGAGTAGTCATACGGATAGTACCCAACAGGTGTGAAGTCGAGGGTTCTCAAAAACGCCATGGCCTTCTTCTCGAACTGTTTGAATTCTTCATCGCTCAAACCCATTAGCGTTCCCCCACATCTGCCAAAACCCAAGTCGAACGAGATCTCTTTCCCACGGCGATTGGATTTGGCAGCGGTTTTATGTCAGCCAATTCCCACACATAGCTCTCCCAACCATTGGAGTTGATTGCTTCTCTTACATCCTCTTCGGGCTCTCCTATCGGGAAGCCAACAGTCAATATCTCATGTCCATGTATGCTCACCATCACTGGTTCTGCTATGGCCTTTCTGATGTCTGCCGAAGTGACGTAGAAACAATTTACTAAGTCTGCAGTTGCCAATAGGACACCCCGTGGAAACGAGTGTGAGGCAGCATTCAAAGCTGAACTCTTCGTTGCGAGTGCTGAACTTGGGGACGCCGCGATTCCTATTCGGCCTCGTCTCTTTGTCTCATATGAACGGAATTCCCAACATTTCCTGCCAAATGCCATGAGTGACGCGTAGGGTTGCTGGACCAGCAGACATCTCAGCCGTTGATCCTCGTGCCCGGTCGGTTGCCCCATAGTCTTGGGCTCGGCTCGTACCGCATCCTCTGTCCTTATAAAGGCATGTATGGAATCACTCAATTGGCGTTGAGTTGCGGAGATCATATGCATATGCTTGCGTGATATGCGGTCAATTTGGTCTGCTGAATCGTGTCTTTTCTACCAACGTCTACCGAGACACTGGGCACCCCTTCAGTTGTTAGATGCTTGTACACTATTGTGGCGAATATCCGAATATGTGAGGTCTATGAAGTTGGCTTGCTGTTCAATAGGAGGCGTCGTTTGGTGTTATGGATGCAGTTGCGCTATGGCGTAGACCGCGTTAAGGGTCCTACGACGTAGGCACTCCAACAGCTCTCGTGTTTTGGATCCCGAACTTCTCAGATAGTCGACCACGGACTTGTGGGTCTTACCGTCGGGTACTATGGAAACGGGGGGCGTTGCGGATAGCGTAGAGGCACGCTATCCTGAAATCCTCTTTGACTTTCCTATGCCCCTTTTCGTATTCTGGTTGATCGACAAAGGGAGACTCACTCGCGTCATCCGCGCGGATGGGTGTGGGCCCTTTTATTCAAAGAGTGATGTACCAACATATCTTCTGCGTGCTCATCTGCAGGTTCTCCGATTTGGCCCACATTGTCATGGTTCCAAGTGGCTGGCACCTTACTGCCCGTCAGACCTTTATGAATGTCGGCAACATCCTCGTAGGTCAATATCCTGCAGATATTGCTCAGTGGTGACGACAGTTCTCCAAAGGTAGGCCTGTTTATCTCCATTGTAGCCTTTGCCTTTCTCGTCTCGGGCACGACCATGAAGAGTTGTACCTTGATGTTCGGCTGGATAGCGACCAGGTCGGAAAGCCTGAGGAGGCCACTGTATATGGAGGTCGAGTGCTCTATCTCGAAAGCTGCAAGCACAACATGCCTCTTTAACCATATTGCGTCGATGTTCTCTATCAGTCGCGCCACGCTTTCGCTCAGGCCAAGATCGGGCAGACTTCCCAGGCATAGATCCGAGAATTTGACGCCCGCGTATGACTTGTTCTTGTCATTCCTGGCAACCCAGACATCGCAGCCACCAGCCTTACCCGTTTCGATTAGCATCTTCTGCACGGCCGTATGGCCTTGTTCCTCACTGGCGATGACACCACCTGGAGGCAAGGGTTGGTCTGCAACCAAGCCTGGCTTCTTCCTCAATTCTTGAACAATGCGGTCGAAATCCTCCCTTGGGATAGGTCTTCTCAGATTAGCTGGCGATCCCATCAGATAGACGAACCAGGTCTTCTTGTTTCTGATGAAGGCGAGTTGCTGGGCCAGAGCCACAGCATTGGCACGGCCTAGAGCCACAGGCTCAATCTTGATCTGGTCTGGATACACAATAGCACCACCGTCTTTTTCCTCTTCCCATATCGGTGCTGTCGCGGGATACCACTCTCCGGTGAACCGGAATGCACCTCTGAACTCCTGGGTTCCCTTGACATAGAACACGCCAAAGTCACCTGGCTCCACCGATCTCGCGACTGACTCCCTCTTAGCGGCCCACACCTTAGAGTCATTCATGATCCGCCAGTTCTCAGGCGTAACCGAGAAGATCCAGTATCGCATACTAGGCGTGTCCATCCTTGTGGAATCGTTATATGGTTTTTTCCAGTCTTAGTGCAATTCAGAGGTTGCCCTCTGTTGTTTCTCGGGTCAACTGCCTAGTGCACGCCGAAAATGGCCTGCAAACCGGCAAGCAGACTCCGGTGCCACTCCTTCGAGGAGATCTTGGGTAGAAACCGAAGAGCGAAACTCTTGGTCCGTCTAGGAAAGAATGTGGTGCGCCTCCTAACAGGGCTTGCCGTGGTAATAGTTTAAGTACTACAGTTCTGCCCTCCGTCCGAATGTGGTGGCAGTTAAGTGTCCCGAACAAAGACCAGTAGTGTGAGGATTGATCCCGTGATCTGGAGAGAAGCTAAGCTGCTTGCGACGAGTAGAAACAAGACTATTGGATCACTGATCGAGGAATCACTCCGAAAGGAACTCAGAGAAGCCAAGTCCAGAGGGTGGAAAGTCAATGAAGAAGATCACTGAGAAACTGAACCTCGGCCACGAGAAGACCTGCCAATGCTCCCTCAACCATCTCAACTGCATGACTCCCAAGGAGTGGATAAAATCGCAAATCGGGGTCTGGCAGTTCGCCTATGAGGGACGAGATGTACGCGACAAGGCCGTGCATCCTGCTGTCTTCCCGATAGGTTTAGCCAAGAGAGTTATCGAACTGTTTACCCACAAAGGAGAGCTTGTGCTTGATCCATTTGTAGGTATCGGGACCACTCTTGTAGCAGCCAGGGACTTGGGAAGGAACGCCGTGGGATTCGATCTTAATCCCCAATACATCAAGGTGGCGAAGGA
>Ga0315282_10015415_pt1 | contig 11275 bp, 14 predicted proteins | sample YL17G07_20_MG_FD_203693 | JGI IMG/M metagenome (GOLD analysis project Ga0315282, IMG submission 203693) | Sediment microbial communities from Yellowstone Lake, YNP, Wyoming, USA - YL17G07_20 | ecosystem: Environmental > Aquatic > Freshwater > Lake > Sediment | place: USA: Wyoming | collected...
TTTTCACCGGGGGGTATGGATATCTCTTTTTTTATATAATTCTTTTTGGGGTGCTGTTGGTGGTCTGTTTCACCGGAAATTATTTATATTTAATAGAAAATATATATATTGCCACTTGCTAGCAGAGAGCAGAAGTGGATGTGAGCTCTATGAAGGTCGTCGGCACGGTCTCCAATGACGAGGAACATCGGGAACTGCGGTTCATCGCCGAGGTGTCCATCCTCGGGGAGCGCTTCCGTTCGCTTGCTCGGCAGCAGCAGAAAAAATAATGGGAGAAAGAGGAGGGCTATCCCCCGAGGCTTTTGGTCCCGATCAGCGTTTTTGTGTCGACGACGCCTTTGGTCGAGCGGATCTTGTTGATCACGATGTCGCCGATCGTGTCGATGTCCTTGGCCTCGATCTTGACTAAGATATCGTACTCCCCGAACAGGGGATGGACCTCGACGACCTCGGGAATCGTGGTGAGATGCTCGTACACCGTCTTCTCGTGCAAGGGGCTGATGCTGAGTAATGCGAATCCTGTTGCCATGCTCTTAGTCATCCGGTCGTGCGATAAATAAGTTTCCTACTGGAAATCTTCGATGAAAATACCATTCATTCTCTCCAAACGAGTACCAATAGAATCGGTTTCGTAAGGATGTTTCCATTTTTCACAGCAGCTTCGGGAGTTCCGCGAGGGAGTGGATGGTCGCGTCCGCCTTGACATTGAGACCGACCACGCGGCATCCGGCCGCGCGCCCCGCAAGCACGTCGTTGACGGTGTCGCCGATGAGGACGACCCTAGCGGGGGAGACTCCCAGCCGCTGGCAGGCGGTGTAGACGATCTCGGGGTCGGGTTTACCTTTGGCGACATCGTCGCTGGTCACCACGGCTTCGAAGAAGGAGGCGAGCAGGAAGCGGGACAGGATGTAGTCCACGCACAGCCGGGGGGAGTTGGTGATGACGGCCTTGCGGTACTGCGGAAGCTGTTCCAGCGTCGGCCGGGTCTCCTTGTAGAGCTTGGTGTAGTCGAGGTACTGGGCGTAGATGCGGTTGCAGAACGGCCCGATCTCCGCGGGGAGGCCGAGGACCCTGAGGTTCTCGTAGAGGTCGTGGCCCCAGAACCGTTGGATGAACTGGTCTCGGCTGAGTCCCGGTTGGTTGAAGGCTTTGAGGGCGGCGTCGAGCGAATGCCACCAGGAGTCGAGGGAGTCGACGAGGACGCCGTCCAGATCGAAAAGCAGCGCCTCGGCGGATCGGATCATGGGTCTCACAGGAAGCTGCGAAGGTGGTCTTATTTGACCATCTGGCGGATTCTGCTGATGATCTCGTTCTTCTGTTTTTCGTCGAGGTCCTGGTCGAGGTGCGGGTACAGCGAGACCTCTTCGAAGGTTTTGTGGCTGAGCAGGAGGTCTTTCATCTCTTTGAACGGGGTCGGCTGCTGCCACATCACGGCCTTGCGCATCGCGGCGAGGTACGCGGAGATCTCGTCGTGCTGCTTCATGAGGTCCGGCACGATCGGGTAGCCTTCGAAGATGTTCGTCGGGGAGTACGAGGTGAAGATCGCTTTTTCTTCGGTGAACATGTGCTTCTCCAGCTCCCATTCGAAGGTGTTGAAGACCTTGAGGACCTCGGTGACTTCTTTGCCAAGGCTGTGTTCGACGTCGGCGAGGAGTCTGATGATCTTCGCGTGGTCCGTTACCATCAGCTCGAGTATCGCGGTGGATTTCATGGGGAACGCTTCTCTGCAGGGAAAAAAGCCTGGGGTTTAATAACGATTCCCCTCACCCTCTAGGTAAGAATTCGCAGGATTGGTTATCCTGGGGGAGTCAGACCCGGGTCAGTCATGGCCGAGCCGGTCGTTGGCCTCGGCGACGTACACGGGGTCGATCTCGAAGCCGATGTAGGGGAGCCGCAGGCGCTTGCAGGCGAGGGCGGTCGAGCCGCTGCCCATGAAGGGGTCGAGGACGAGGCGGATGCGGGACAGGCCGTGGAGCCGCAGGCACATCTCCGGGAGTTTCTCGGGGAAGACGGTGGGGTGCGGGCGGGCGGACTGGATGGTCTCGTAGGGGATGAACCAGGTGTTCCCCCGTTCACGGAGGTCTTTGGTCGCGGTCTTCCATCGGCCGATGTTGCTCTTGTCCTGGTAGGGGACGCCGACGGCGTGCTTGTCGAGGGGGACGTCGCCGGTGAGGGTGAAATGGAAGATGTACTCGTGGCAGCCGCTGAGGAACTTGGTGCTGTTGACGGGCTGGTAGTGGCCGACCGCGATGTCGTGCTGCATATGGGGGTACGCGCCGGTGTCTGCCTTGGGGATGGCGATGGATTTGACCCAGTGGATGACGTTCTGGAGGGTGAAGTAGGGTTTGAACCGGCTGGCGAGTTCGAGGGGGATCCATTGGTCGGTGGGCTTGCCGCCGATGTTGAGGAAGAAGGAGCCGTGGTCGGAGAGGACCGCTCTGCAGGCGGCGGCGACGTGCTCCATCCAGTCGAGATAGTCCTGGCGGGGGAGGTTGTCGTCGTGGGTGTGGTAGGGCTTGCCGATGTTGTACGGGGGTGAGGTGACGATGACGTCCGCAGAGAGCCCTTGGGCGGCCATGGCGCGCATGCCGGTGAGGCAGTCCATGAGGTAGATGGTGTTGGGCTGCAGGATCGGCGGGGCGTCGGCGGTCGCGTGCTGCATGGTGCGGTCTCTCGGCTGTGGTGTCTGATAAGGGGTGGGTGTTTAAAAGCCTCAGGGTCCGGCGTCGCCCTGAGGTGATTTGGAGGGATGTTGGAGGCGTTCTTACGTCATTTTTTAATAGGGTGAGGGTCTTCTTTTTCGCGTGGAGTCTCTATGAAAGGTACGGTGAAGGACCGCAAGCTGAACCCCTTGACTCGTGAGGAGGAGCGGGTCATCGTGGGGAAGGGGACGGAGCCGCCGTTCAGCGGGGAGTACACTGATTTCTTTGAGGAGGGGGTGTTCGTGTGCCGGCGGTGCAACACGCCGTTGTACCGGTCGTCCGCGAAGTTCCATTCGAGCTGCGGGTGGCCGAGCTTCGATGAGGAGATCCCCGGGGCGGTGAAGCGGGTCCCTGACCGTGATGGCGAGCGGACCGAGATCGTCTGTGCGGCCTGCGGCGCGCACCTGGGCCATGTCTTTCAGGGGGAGCGGTACACCAGGAAAAACACGCGGCATTGCGTAAATTCTTTATCGCTGAAGTTCATCCCGGATCATGGCAGAGAGTCACCGTGAGATCGTGCTCGGGGCTGGCTGTTTCTGGTGCACGGAGGCCGCCTATTCGATGATCCCTGGGGTCGTGTCGACGATGCCGGGGTACGCGGGTGGGACGACGCGGGACCCGAGCTACGAGCAGGTCTGCACCGGGTCGACGGGGCATGCGGAGGTGGTCCGGGTGGAGTACGACCCGGTCCGGATCTCGCTGGAGTCGCTGCTGGACATTTTCATGACGATCCATGATCCGACGTCGCTGAACCGCCAGGGTGGGGATGTGGGCACGCAGTACCGATCGATCATTTTCTATTCGGACGAGGAGGACCATGTCCGGATCGATGCGTACCTGCGGAAGGTGCAGAAGGAGTTCAGTCGCCCGCTGGTGACCGAGGTGCGTCGGCTCGAGGCGTTCTACCCGGCGGAGGAGTACCATCGGCAGTACTTCAGGCAGCATCCGACGGAGTCGTACTGCCGCGTGGTCATCGCGCCGAAACTGAAGAAGGTCAAAAAGCAGGTCGCAACGAAGCTGTGAAGTCAAGGGAATACGCCCTCTGTTAGCCTCCTAGTTTCCTCCTGTTCGTCTCCTGGTGGCTAGGGAAGGGGAAGCTTTAAATAAAGTTCTTTTATTAACAATCGTTAACTGCCCAGGTGTTGGGACTCCAACTCTCTCGGGCACTAACACTAGGAGATGAAAACCAAGTGAGGGGGCCTATTTTGCATCCCATCCTTTCCTCCTCTCCTCCCCAACAAACAACCCCCATTTGGTTTTACATCTTCCTTACCTTTTCCCCATGACCACGGACGACCTCCTCCACGCCATCAGCCGCCTCAAAGACACCGACGTACGCACCATCGTCATCGACCGCATCGCCTCCTTCCGTGCCAACCAAGACCAGACCGACGACGCCGTCTTCCAAGAACTCTGCTTCTGCCTGCTCACCGCACACTGCAGTGCGGACCACTGCCTCGCCATCCAGCACGCCCTCGGCCCCCTCTTCCTCAGCGGGACACGAGAGGACATCGAGCACGAGCTGCGCGCCCACCACTACCGCTTCCCACCCCGCGCCGCCCACATCGTCACCGCCCGACACTACAAAGACGGACTCACCGCCAGGCTGCGCACGCTCCCGCGCGACGAGCGCCGCCGCTGGCTCGCCGACACCATCCCCGGACTCGGCCTCAAAGAAGCCAGCCACTTCCTCAGAAACACCGGCTACGACGACTACGCCATCATCGACACCCACATCCTCGACCTCCTCACCAGCTACCACATCATCCAACGACCACGCAGCCTCACCCCAACACGATACCTCGACATCGAAACAACACTACAAAAGATCGCAGACCAGGCAGGCCTCACCCTCGCCGAACTCGACCTCTACCTCTGGTACCTGCAGACAAAAAAAATAGTAAAATAAAGGATGCACCAAGGCATCCGTCACAGAAAAAATCAGGATTAATCGGTGATCGCTTTCACCGGGCACTCTTCCACACAGGTGCCACAGTCAATACAGGTATCGGCGTTCACCTCAGCCTTCTCGCTCACTGTGATGGCTTCCACTGGGCATGCGGACGCACACGCACCGCAAGCGGTACACAACTCTTTGTTGACGACTGCTGCCATAGGTCGACGAACCTCCGGGTCTCCCTGATACCGCTAACCCCTATATAGCCTTTCCCGTCACCGGAACAAACCCACCCGTTACCCCATACGTCACCCACATAAAAACCGACCCTATCAAAGCCAATAAGTTTTGAACATAAAATCCTCTGGTGTCATCTCCTTGAAATCTATGCACATCATGCTTATAATAAAAAAATGCAAATGATTAAGTAAAGGAAAACAGAAAAGATGGACTATATAGGAATAAAAAAAATTTAAAAAGACTTAATACAACAACAGGAAAATAATTATGGATATATTTTTAAAGAGGATGTTACTTCTATTATACTATAGCGGGGGAAAGCCATGAATAAATATCCTCTTATTGGAGGATGTATCGTTGCTGTGGTTCTACTTGTATCTGCCTCATTGACCAATGTCGTTGGGTATCAGGCGGCTCAGTCGTCCAATCAGGCAATAATATACAGTGATGGTAACCAGAAAGAGTTGTTGTTCCAGACAATCATTGACATCGCGAACGATAAAGAGATCCAGAATATTGTACAAAAATATGATGAGAGAACCAGTGTGGGAGGGCTCTTGCAAGGCAATCTGTTGGGGATGAATCTAGGAATGCCTGGTAGGGAGTTGCGGTCTCTTCCGGTTTGTACGAAGGCCTTTCTTGAGTTTGCGTACATCATGGGTACACGACTCGTACGGATTTATGATGCATCATGGATTCGGTCAATGCTTGAACGTTATCAAGGAAGCAATCAACTGTTGCAACAGGTGATTACCTCGGGTATCGAAAACAACAGCGTTCTTGCGAATGAACTGAGCGGACTGTCGGAGATTCATTGTGATTGCGAAAAGGTCAATATAACAACTCGACACCCAATCTTATGTTTGCTTTTATTCCCGATAGCAAATTTTATACAAGTATTAACTTTTTTATATGTACTTACTGGTGCTTATATTCCTCCGTTATTAGAAAAGTTATTTTATATAACAATAAATATATCGATATCGCTTAATTGTTTCTGGTAAAAAATCATCGAATTTTCCTGATTAAACTGCAAAATTAAGTTTATGTGCAGAATTAGTTCTTGTACATAAACCCCCTGCTCTTTATGTGCAAAGCCAAGCGGATAGAAATCTTTCTATGGTCATGACGGTTACGGTGCCTGGTACTTCGGGAGAGACATCTATGGAAGAGGTCAAAGCACGCATCTACTCCGGAACACTCTTCGGGTTTTTCCAAACCCTCATGATGGCCTTCGCCATGCTCATCCCCACCTTCTATTTCAAATCACTCGGCCTCTCCCTCGCCGCCTACGCAACCCTCCTGTCCATCGGCGACATCGCCTCCTTCATCATGAAGCCCACGCTCGGATGGCTCACCGACCGCCACGGCGAACGCAAATTCCTGATGCTGGGCGGCATCCTCTTCGTCGTCAGCCTCTTCCTCATCGGACAGACCACCGACCTCCTCATCATCGCCATCCTCAAGATCATCTCCGGCGTCGCCAGCGCCCTCGTCTTCATCCTCATCCTGATCTACTCCCTCCGCCTGGTCAAGGAAAAACCGGAACGGAAAATCGGGACCTTCGGCGGCGTCTACAACCTCGGCTGGGTCGTCGGACTCAGCGGCCTCTTCCTCCTCGGCATCCTCTCCACCGTCTACCCAGTCAAAGAAGCGTTCTACCTCATCCTGGCCGTCGGCATCATCTGGGTCCTGCTGATGTTCCGCTTCGCCAAGCACTACGAAAGCACCGTCTCCGTCAAGCTCACCTTCTCGCACTTAAAAAAGATCCCCGCGCTCATCGTCTTCAAAAGCATGGACCTCGCCATGTTCTCCGCCTTCATCTTCTACCTCATCTACAACGCCTCCAACACCGCGCTCTCCCTGCCCAAGACCACGCTCGTGGTCATCGTCGAGACCCTGCTCTTCGCCGTCTCCATCTACATCGTCGGCCGGCTCTCCACCCCACTGCTCCGTCGGTACTGGGTCCCCCTCTGCATCACCTTCCACCTCCTCGCAGCCGTCACGATGCTCGTCGCCGTCATGACGAATCTGTACCTGCTCTATTTCCTCGTCGCGATCTTCATCGGCGTCGCCGGCGGCTTCATCGACATCTGGATCTACACCCGCATCAGCGAGCACTACGAGCCCGCGGAAAAAGGCATCATCGTCGGGACGCTCGGCTGGAGTTACGACCTCGCCACCATCATGGGCGCCTACGTCCCCGTCCTCATGGCATTCCTCGGCCTCAACGTCTTCACCGCGCTCTTCGTCTTCCCGGTCGTCATGCTGCTGACATACGTGATATTTGTCCAAGCCGCACGCAAGACAGGTCTTCCTGGCTAGTCTTTTGGCCGCAGGCGCTCCACCTCGGCAGCCGCCCGCTTCCCGCTGACCTTGAAGTACACGACCACAACCCCGAGCTCAAGGCCAAACAGGACTAAAAACACGAGGAACCCGAGGAGAAGACGGTCCAGCGACAGACCATAGAAGAGAAGAACCGATCCACTGAAAGGGACGAACATCCCAATGATGACCAAGACAAGTATCCCCGCGATATCTCGATGCCGACTCATGAAAGAAGGAAACCCGCTCCGACCTCATAAAAGTACTGCTTTACTCCGACCAAATAAAGAAGACGAAACCGGAGACGCTCATTTTGATGACAACAACGTGCCAGCGACCGCATTCTGCCCGACCGCGATGCCCCCATCACCGTTCGGCACCCGATCATGCACGAGGAACGACAACCCCGCATCGACAACGAAACGTTCGACCATCGACACGATCGGCAGATCGTACGACACCCCACCCGTCACCCCGATCGTCGAGACGCCCTCCTCCTGCGCCCGAGCCGCACCCAATCCAACAAGCTCCTTCAGTATCGCATGGACCACGGAGAACGCCAGATCAGCGACGTCACCAGCGGACAACGACTTCTCACCGACCGTCTCATCCAGCTGACGGAACACCTCGACCGCATCCACCATGTCCCCCGACACCGGCGCGATAAATTCGTACCGCGGCTTCCCGACCGCAAGGTACGGCTCCAGCTTCATCGCCGGCTCCCCGCTGTACGTCCGAGTCCGACAGACCCCCAGATAGCACGAGAGGGCATCCAGGTACCGCCCCATGCTGCACGTCAACGGCGACCTTCCCATCGCCTTCCGAAACATCTCGGCCCGATTCCCAGCAAACTCTTTTTCCTTACCCAATTGCTGGAAGATTGCGTACACGAGCCGGCGTGGATCCTTCGTCGCCTGATCGCCCCCGATCAACGGGAACGAGCGCAGATGGCCGACCCGTGCGTACCCCGACAGCTCCGCGTCCAGCACCTCACCGCCCCAGAACGTCCCATCCTCCCCGTACCCCAGGCCGTCCAGGGCAAGCACGATGCTACGGTCAATACCTTGGTCGACCAGCAGCGACGCGGCATGCGCCCAATGATGCTGCACCTCGACCGCCGGCGCATGGAACTCTTCGGCGAACCGCGCTGCGATCCCCCGAGACGCGTAGCCCGGGTGCAGGTCTAGGGCCACGCCATCCGGACGCGGCTTGCGAAGGAACAGGCCCATCAGATGCCGGAGGCTCTGCTCAAGGAACGCCGCCGCCTCGTAGTACTCCATGTTCCCGATGAACTGTGTGCTGATGAGCCGTCCGTCCACCGAGAGCGCCCCGGTGCTGTTCTCCCCAGCGCCGACACTGAGAATCTCCCCAGCATACTGGACGGGGAGCGCGTCCGGGATGAACCCCCGGGATTTACGCAGGAAGAACCGATGGCCCTTCCATAACCGCACGACCGAGTCGTCCACCCGGTTCGGAATCCCGCGGTTATGCAGCAGATACACATCCGCCCCCAGCGAGAACGCCTTCTCATCCTCAATGATCATCGGCTCCCCCGGGAAGTTCGCCGACGTCATCACCAACGCATCCTCCCGCAACGCTGAAAACAGCAGCACCTGCAGCCCCGTGTACGGTAGGAATATCCCGATGGAATCCAGGCCCGGTGCAACCAATTCCTCGGCCTTCTTCTTCATCACCACGATTGGCCGCATGCTGCTTTCCAGGAGTCTGCGATCGTCGTGCGTCATCTCCGCATAGCGTCCGGCAGCCTTCGCGTCTCTCACCATGATGGCGAACGGCTTCTGCGGACGGCCGTACCACTTCCGGAACCGACGAAGCTCGCTGAGGGTACAGCACAGATGCATCCCGCCCCAGGACTTGACCACACCAATCTTGCCGTCGTCAAGGAACCGGGCGAACCGCTCCACCGCATCCTTCGAGCCTAAGCTTTTTTTCTTTGAATCATACAGCGTGTACCGTGGGCCGCACCGCGGGCACGAGATCGTCTGCGCATGATACCGCCGATTGGAGACATCCGTGTACTCCCGCTGGCAGTCCGCACAGAGCGGGAACCGGTCCATCGACGTCCGCTCCCGGTCATACGGCACGCCTTTTATGATACTGTACCGAGCGCCACACACGGTACAGTTCGTGAACGGGTACCGGTACCGGCGGTTCCCCACATCGACCAGGTCCTGCAGGCAGTCCGGACAGATCGCGGTATCCACCGGGATGAGCGAATCCTTCTCCCCGGACCGGCTGTGCAGGATCCGGAAGTCCGAAAACGACCGCGACTCCGGCTCCCGACGGACCTCATGAATGGATGCAATCGCAGGCAATTGACGCTTCAACTCAGCGATGAACCGGTCCGCCTCCTGGTCCACCACCACCTCGACCTCAGACCCCTTGTTCAATACGTACCCATGAATCCCGAGTGCGATCGCGGTCCGGTACACGGTCGGGCGGAATCCTACGCCCTGCACGACACCCTTGAAAATCAGCTTCTCCGCCGTCTTCCTCGCCATACCCAAGACCCTAGCAGATCCGCGGGATCGGATCGCCCAGCGGCTTCTGCACGATCCGCCGGCCGCCGACCTCCGTCTCCAGCACCACACCCTTCACCGTGTTCGACACCGTCCCGATGATCGCTGCCTTCCGGCCCAGCGGATGCCGATGCAAGACCGCCAAGACATCATCGGCCTTCTCCGCGACCACGCCGAGGACCACCTTGCCCTCGTTACCGATCTCCAAGGGATCTATCCCCAGCAGATCACAGGCGGCACGCACCCCCTCAGAGATTGGGATTGATTCTTCGTCCAACACGATGCCGACCCGGGACTTCTCCGCAAACTCATTCACCGTGTTCGCAAGCCCCCCGCGTGTCGGGTCCTTCGCCGCGACCACGCCGCCGGCCTCAAGCACACTGCCCATCAGTCCGTTCAACGCCGCGACATCGGACTTCACCCGCGTCTCGAACCCGTAGCCCTCACGAAACGACAACAAGGCAATCCCATGCTCGCCGAGCAGCCCGGACACGATCAACACGTCGCCGGACCTCAGGTTCCCATCGAGCAGCCACCGGTACTTCACCGGCCGATATCGCTCCACCTCACGGAGGTTCCGGTCCAGCTCGACGCGCCGCTTCCCCACCCCGCTCGTGTTCACCATGAACTGCTGCACCGCGCCGCGCTCCACCACCTTCGTATCCCCGGTAATGATTGGCACGCCCGCGCTCTTCGCGACCCGCGCCATGGACCGCACGATCACCTCCATGGTCTCCACCGAGAACCCCTCCTCGAGGATGAACCCAGCGGACAACGCCAGCGGCCGCGCACCCACCACCGACACGTCGTTGATCGTCCCGCAGACCGCCAACGACCCGATGTCCCCTCCTGGGAAGATCAACGGCCAGACCGTGTGCGAATCCGTCGACAACACGATATCGTCGATCACCGCCGCGTCATCCAGCATCTGCAGCGGCACCTCCGCGCGACCCTGAAACGAAAAATGCCTCATGATATGCTCTTTGATCAGCGAGTCCATCAACGACCCGCCTGCCCCATGCGCCATGGTAATCGTCTTCGGCATACACCAACGCTCCCCGCAAACCAAGACGGAATACTTCAGTACGCCATACACTGAATTTATTTATACCCTCTGGTCAACCACCGGGAAGACCTCTTAAAGCACCCATGCTATACCCCCCTGACTATGTGGCAGGATACCGCGCTTACCCTCATCAACTTCGTCTTCATCGCAACGGTCCTGCCCGCCCTCATCCTCAACCACAGGACCAAGAACACCACAGGACAATCCCTCATCATGTACCTCAGCACCGCCCTCCTCCTCATCCTCATGGCCGCGGTCTTCTACACCCTCGATCTGTTCTGGAGCATGGTCTCCACGCTTGGCAACGCGGTCGTCTGGTCCATCCTCACCATACAGCGCCTCATCTACAACAGCACACCAGGGCAGCGACCATGACCACGCTTGCGTTATGCATCGGCAACCGCGGCAACGGCGACGACGCCATCGGCCCCTGGATCGTGGACCACGCCCCACCCATCCCGGACACCGTGTTCCTCGACGCCGGAACCATCCCGGAGAACAGCAC
>Ga0315282_10015416_pt1 | contig 11275 bp, 8 predicted proteins | sample YL17G07_20_MG_FD_203693 | JGI IMG/M metagenome (GOLD analysis project Ga0315282, IMG submission 203693) | Sediment microbial communities from Yellowstone Lake, YNP, Wyoming, USA - YL17G07_20 | ecosystem: Environmental > Aquatic > Freshwater > Lake > Sediment | place: USA: Wyoming | collected...
AACAGCAGGAAGGCCGCGCCTATGACCAGTATCCTGACCTTCTTCGCCCTCCGGTAGGAGTTCATGGCGATCACGAAAAGTATCAGCGACAGGGCCGTCACGATGGCTGCAATCAGATTCTCAGCTATGTTCATGCTCGCACCCCAAAGGGCCGGTGGGGCGATTGTGGTCTCCGCAGATATTGGTTTCGACCGCCGTGCCCGTGGTATTGGTATTGGGCAGTTTACAAAACCCTTTATTATATCCTTCGGGTTCTTGACATTACCCTTCCAACCGAGGGAACGGCGAGGTCCTCGTAAGTCTAGGAAAATGTATATAAGCGCTCTTCACAATGCTGGAGCAATCGGACCCATCCGTTCACCGTGTGGGTATGAGAAAAGAGGTCGAGAAGATGGCATCGAAACTGTCCCGACTCCCGTCCGGGATACCCGGGCTTGATTCCATGATGGAGGGCGGATTCCCCTTCCCCTCGACGAACCTTGTCGCAGGTAGCGCGGGCACCGGCAAGACGACCTTCGCCTTGCAGTTCCTGTCCCAGGGCGCCAAGGACGGCGAGCAGGGGCTCTTCTTCACGACCCTGAGCGAGCCGACCCAGTGGATGCTGAGGTTCGTGTCCGGCTTCGAGTTCATAGACAAGGACACCTTCGGCAAGGAGATCCAGTACGTCGAGCTCGGCACCTTCCTTCGCGGCGAGCGGGACCCGGAGCGCATCCTGGACTTCATAGAGGACCATATAACCGAGGTCATGCCCCAGAGGATTGTCATCGACCCGGTGACGGTCCTGGGAGAGCTCCTCGAGGACAACTACAGGTCGTTCCTGTACGACCTGACGACCAGGCTGAAGAACTGGCAGTCCACGACCATACTGACCGGAGAGGTCCTGCCCAACCAGCCGTACCCCGTCGAAGTGTCCTATATCGTCGACGGCATCCTGGTCCTGTCCTACGAGATCGCCCCCGAGGGCGGCCGGCGCAAATATCTCGAGATCCTGAAGATGCGCGGCACGAACCACATGACGGGCAAGCACCTCGTGGACATCTCGGTGAAGGGGTTCACGGTCCAGCCAGGCCTGCGGTAGACGGGGTCGGTGTCGGTAAACCGCCTTCGGGCCAAGGATGCGAATGTCGTCCCCCTGACCTGGCAAGACAAGAGGTCCTAGGTTGACCCTGGACAGCCTGATGTCGAACCTCGTTAGGGAGCTAGGTCCCCACGAAGGCAAGAAGGTCCTTCTCACTGCGAACTATATCTATCTCAACAAGGTCATCGTATGCCTTCTCAAATACCTCCTGTTCATCAAGCACATGAAGGGGGTCTACATCGCCGTGGACCGGCCGTATACGTACACGAGCAGGCTTTTGGAGAAGCAGGGAATCCCGCAGGAGCACCTGTTCTACCTGGACGCCGTCTCAAAGATCTCGAGCGAGAAGTTCAAGGAGGCAAAAAACGCCGAGCAACTCGACGGGCCGTTTTGCTCATTTGTCCTCGAAGATGCCATGGCGCGGCTCACGAAAAGCGGCGGACATTGTGATGACATGAACTTCGTGTTCCTCGACAACCTGACGGTCATGCTCTCGTACATGGACGAAAAGTGCTTGTACGGCTTCCTGGGCCAGTTCGTCATCAAGCTCGCGAAGGATGGGCGGATGCTCACGTTGACCCTGGTGGACAAGGCGGCGCATCCGAACGTCTACACGGCCGCGAAGAAGAACTGCGACATCGAGATAGAGATACCGGGGGATTGGCTCAGGACCTAGAGGGCCCCGTGTGGCCGAATGATAATATGTAAAAAGATATATCATAGGAGATGAATTACGGAGATAATTGGCTTTGTCCATGAAAAAAGGTCTCATGGACAAGCCGGACCGTTCACATCGTGGTGATGGCATGGAAAGCGACGATTTCGTTCGAATCAAGTCTGGTATCCCGGGCCTTGACGAGATGATAGAGGGAGGCTTCCCATTCCCGTCCACGATCCTTGTTGCCGGGGCCGCAGGAACGGGCAAGACTACATTTTGCCTCCAGTTCCTGTGCGAAGGGGCCAAGAACGGGGAGCAGGGCCTTTTCTTCACGACCTTGAGCGAGCCCACCCAGTGGATGCTGAGGTTCGTATCCAGGTTCAACTTCATCAACAAGGACTTCTTCGGCAAGGAAATAAAATATGTCGAGCTCGGGTCCCTCCTCCAGGAGGGCAAGGACTACAAGGAGGTCCTGGACCACATCGAGGAGGAGATCACCGAGGTCATGCCCCAGAGGATCGTTATCGATCCCATCACGGTAATAAAGGACATGATACCGCCTGATAAATACAGGGGCTTCCTCTACGAGCTCACCATGAGGCTCAAGAACTGGCAGTCGGCCACCATCCTGACCGGCGAGGTCCTGCCGAACGAACCATACCCCGTCGAGGTCTCGTACATTGTGGACTGCGTCCTGCTCATGACCTATAAAGAATCAGAGGAGGGCGCCCGGAGAAAGTACCTCGAGGTCCTGAAGATGCGCGGCACCAACCACCAGTCCGGGAAGAACCTCCTCGATGTTTCCAAGGAGGGCCTGCTCGTCCAGGCAGGGTTGAGGTGAGAAGGACAATTTGCCGGATGGTCCCGTAGGAAAAGTGCGGGGCCTAACCTCGAGAGGATGGGCCATGACCAAGAAAAACCTGATGATATTGAACAGGATCCGCCAAGAGGTCAACTCAGAGAACCGGCGGTTCCTTTTCGTCGTCAGGACCCCTCAGATCGCGCGCATCAACCTCACGGTCCTCAGGATACTCATGGCCGAGCGCAAGGAGCGCGGCATCTACATCTCCATCGACAAGCCCGACAAGCACGTCAAGCACATCCTCGAGAGGCACAACATATCACGCGAGGGCAGCTACGTGGACACCGGCGTCCACGCCGAGCCGCCCCCGGAGGCCATCTCGGAGCCCATGTCGACGCCCAACAAGATACTCGTCGTGAGCGGCATCTTCTGCCCCACGCTGTTCCTCGACTCCATCGACGCGACCATAGCCTCGAGCCCCGAGGCCAGGGAGAAGATCGCCGGCGAGCTTAATTCCATGAACTTCATCATGGTGGACAACATCTCGACCATGATGGCCTACAACAGCAACACCAAGATACACGAGTTCTTCAAGAGGTTCGACGCGTTCCTGAACGAGTACCAGAACATCCGTTGCTTCCTGTCCACGGACCGGAACCTGCCGAGCGACGTCTACCAGGAGGCCAGGAAGGCCGTCGACCGCGAGGTCGAGATACTGGACGAGTGGCTCTGAGCCCTACTTTTCCTTGGGGTTGTCTTTTCGCGTGAGCTCCACCAGTATCAGGGCGACCACCGCGAACAGGACGATCAGGATCACGATCCGCAGGTAACCGTAGTATGCCGGCACGACCTCCTTGACCGGCCCTTTGGGCGCCGTAACGGTCACATGAGCGGTTGACGACAAGGTCGAGTTGGCATAGGTCGCCGTTGCCGTGACCACCCCGGTCATCTTGACGGCCCCGGCCGTGAAGGCGCCGTTGTTGTCGATATTGCCCAGAAGCGGCTGGGCCGACCACTGGACGGCCAGGCCGGAAATGACATTGCCGTACTGGTCCTCGCCGCGGGCCGTGAACTGGGTCCAGTTGCCCGTAGTGATGTTGAGGGCCGCCGGTGTGACGGTGAGCGTGAAGAGCTTTCCCGGGATGACGTGCACGACGGTCATCCCCGTGAGGCCCGACGCGTTGGCGTAGGCCGAGTACAGGCCGACCTTCGTGGGCGTGTACTGACCATTGTCGATGGTCCCCCCGCCCGTGACGGCCCACTGGATGGACACATCTACGATGTTGTCGAATGCGTCCACCGGCCTGGCGGTGAGGTTCAGGGTCCCCCCGGCCCTGACGGTCGGCCCGTCCGGGCTGACCTCGATCTTCGCAAGTGGGCCCGGCTGGATGGTGACCGAGGCCGAGGCCGACAGATGGTACTCGGAAAGGTTGGCATATACGGGCCACACACCGGCCTTGCGGGCCGTGTAGTTCCCCTGAGGGGTCAGCATGCCGCCGCCCGGGGTCCTCCATTCGACCGGGAAGCTGAGCTGGTTCCCGTCAGAGTCGTAGACCGAGGCTGTGAACTTCTTGCTGTCCCCGGCCTTGAGCTGGGCTGACGTAGGCGATATCTGGATGCTCGCCGGGAGGCCCACGGTGATTATGGCCGTGGTGCTGCCGCTCCGGCCCGTCACCGTGTCGTTCGCATAGATGGTCCATTCTCCAGGCTGGGTCGGCGAGAAGTTGCCGGCCTGGGAGATGGTGCCGCCACCGCTCAGCCCCCACTTGGGCGTGAACGTGACCGTGTTGGCCTTGGCGTCGAGGCCCTGGGCCGTGTACACCTTTGTGTCGTCCGTGGTACCCATCCACTTGTCCGGGGTCACTTTGATGCTCGAGAGGACACCCGGGGTGACGGTGACGTTGGTCGAGCCGTCCTTGCCGAGGGCGATGGCGTGGACCTTCCAGCTGCCAGTGAGCTTCGGCGTGTAGTTCCCTGTCACCGGGTCGATGGTGCCGCCGGTGGCGGACCATATCGGTGACATGGCCATCTCGGTGCCGAACTGGTCGAAGCCCGTTGCGTTGAACTTGATGTACTGGTCTGCCGTGATTGATGCGTCGGCCGGCAGGACCGTTATCGTCTTCAGTGTCAGCGGCTCTACCGTCGCGACCAATGAGACGGACTGGAGGATGGGAGTTACATTCACATTCTGGAGTAGGGTATTGAGATAGGCCATGTATTGGAACCAATTGTCTCCCTTCTGTGAGGCATTAAGGGCTGTATTTGATGTCGTGAAGAAGGAGGAATTCGTCCCATCCGGCCCCACGAAGTCCTCTAAGGCCAGGGCCTGCTGGCTCCTGGCGGAACGCACCTGGAACTTGACCCCTGTGCCTGTAGGCGATAGGGCGCTCCAGGATAAAGTGGCGCCGGTCGCGTAGCCGCCCAGGTTATGCGGCATGGACACGAATGTCCCAGATAATGATGTCCTAGCCACATACACCTCCTGCGCCAGCCCGCCGTTCGAGGTGGATGCGAGGAGGCGCCCGTGCATGACCTGCAGATCGAAAATAGGTTCATTATTGGCGATGGTCATGGGCGCAGTCCAGCCGGTCCTATCATCGCAGATGTAATATTCGTTCGAGGTCCACGATTCTGATTCGGCCACCACAAGGCTATCTTTGCCGTATGCCGTAGCCGCCTCCACAACGGGTATAAATGATCCAACTCCACCGACGACCAGGATTGTCGTCGAGTTGAGCTTCACGGCGCGATGGCCCAGCCTTCCCCTGCTCATTTGCCCTGTGGCGGATGCCCAGGTGGAGGATGCATATGAGTAAATCTCGGCGGTGGGATCCCCGTACCATCGGTTCGTCGTTCGTCCGCCTATTACCACGGTCCCACCTGTGACCGCCGTACTGGTGTGCGATTCCCGGCCTAGGTTCATGGCGACCTGCGGTCCCCATGTATTCGAGACCGTGTCGAATACCACGCTGTTCCCACTGCCGTATACCCCCGACACAAGGACGTTCCCATCATTCATGAGCGTCACGGCCGGAGCAGGCCCAGATATAGGCATGTCGGGAAGGAGATACCATTTGTTTGCCGATACGCTATAGACCTCGGCCTTATTCAGAGAGCCACCGCCGCCAGTTAATCCGCCGCAAACAAGTATCGAGCCGTTCTGCAAAAGCATGGCCGTCTGGTTTGACCGGGCAAAGTTCATGGGCGCGACGGTGGACCAAAGGCCAGATACCGGATTGAACAGCTCAGCCGTGGTCACGACCGTAGTTGGGTTGCTGTTGCCGCCCGCCGCCAGAATCCGGCCGTCATTGAGCTTCGTCAGTGTCAGGTTGGAACGCGCAACTGATAGAGGGTTCCCGGTGGTCCATATGTCCGCGGACGGATTGTAGATCTCGACCGTGTTGGTCGAGGCATAGGCAGGCGGAAGCCCCGTGAGTCCCCCGGCCACAAGGACCTTCCCGTCATTGAGGACCGCCGAGGCATGATATACCCGCGGTGTAGCCATCGATTTGACCAAGGTGCTCTTACCGGTTGTGACATTATATGCCTCGACCGACCCGACGATGGTCTGGCCCACGAAACCCCCGGCAGTGATGACCTTTCCAGAGGTCAGGTCCGAGGTTTGGAACGCCCTGCTCTGGACCAGGTCCCCGACCAGTTTAAATGTCTTCGTCCCCGTATCATAGGTCTCGAGCTCGGAGACGAAGGGCGATGTCGGCGATGGGACCTGGACCCAGGTCCAGTTCTTGAAGGCGAAGACGAACCCGCCGCTCGTCATATAGACGGTCCCGTTGACCTCGGTGAAGGTCCCTTGGGTGTTCACCATTCCCGGGACCGGGTCCGATGCCCATGCGGTCCCGTTGTACCTTATGACGCGCGGGCCCTCAGGCGCGAGCCCATCAGTCTGGGCGTAAATAGTATTGCCGATTTTCGTCAAGGCGTAAATGTTCCGCGTGGAGGGATTGGCCCCGAGATTGTAGACATTATTCCATGTGGCCCCGTCGTCGAGGCTGCGGTAGATATAGGCTTTGTTGTCATTGTCCGTCGAGAGGGCATAGATCTTGCCGCCAAGTTCCAGGGCGCCGTTCACGTAAAGGGAATGTGACAGGCCTGCCTTGACCTCGTGCCTCGTCAAGGTGGTCCCATCGTAGAAATAGACGCTTCCATAAGGAGGTAGACTGATTGGTCCGCTACCAGAGATATACAACCTTGAACCGTTGTCGCTGACGGTCATGTCTCGGACCCAGGTCTCGTTGAGGTGGGCGACCTTTGAACATAAAAGTGTGACGGGATTACATGAATGCAGATCCGTGCCGGATGGGCCGTTGGTCGAGGCCACGAAGAGCACTCCCTTGAACGCGACCGTCGATGGCACTATCCCGCCGTGAAGGCTATACAGCGGTACCATGTGTGCCGGGTCCGAGGTCAGGACCGCCTCGCCTGGTGTCAGGTTGAGCTCAATATCGCTCGATGCGTTGAACTTCCCCCCGGACCAGTCGGTGTCGGTCCAATTGACGAGCTGAGCCCGGGAACCCGTGCCGCCCGTCGATACGGATGGGCCATCAGCGCCTTGGGATGCCGCCGCCAGGTAGGATTGGAAGGTCATTGCAAGCACGATGACGAGGCAGATACCAAGCTTCCTGCTCATGTCGACATCCCCTGGGGAATTGCGGCGCCCATCGGGCCCGATGATGAATATCCAATTTCCACTATATCAAACCTATATTATATTATTTATCACTCTGTTTGAAAAGAATATTGTTAGGAAGTCCTCTAGGCTCCGGGCCTCGTCGCCCTTTCCAATATGTCTGTCATGACGGCATCCAGCCTCTCCTTGGGGATGTCCATGTCCACCAGGAGCCGTTCCAGGTCCTTTCGCGGCCGTCCCTGTCTGTCGACGAGGACCTTCCATATGGCCGTGATGGCGGAGGCAGGACCGGAGGTCCTTGCGGACGAGGCCAAAGGCATGAGCTCGACCCGGTCCATGGCCCCGTTCGATGACTCGACCTGCAGGTGGCCGAAGACCTCCCCGCCCTCCCCTATCGGCATTGCCGCCACATGGACCCCATCCCTGACCTTCACCCGGCGCCATGGATGCCTCGGGCCAGGGAAGCACAGCCAGTCCTTGGCCATGTACTTCTTCTCGAGCTCCTTGGCCTTGGCCACGACATTCGCCGGAAGGCTTGTCGATTCCCCGTCGCCACAGACCTTGAGATAGGCCTTCCTGAGGGCCCGCTCCACCTTTTCCGCCGTCGTGCCGGGTCTTTCGGTCCACACGGTCGTCATGTCGGCCCTCATCCTTCGAAGGCATGCCTCCCGGAAGGCCGTCGTCGGGGTTCTCAGCCCGCGGCACATCTTGGCGGGGTCGAACTCCACAAGTATGTCGCCCACTAGCACCTTGCATTCCCCGACGTCCCCGCCGCCGTTCCCCGAGACCTTTCTCCCGTTAACGAGGATGTCGTTGGGCTCGGCCACGATCGCCCCGAGGCCTAGAGCGTCCAGTGCCTCCACCGCGGGCTGCAGGTATTTCTCGTAGAACCGCTCCGGGTTCGGCGGGCATTCCTTGCTGTCCTTGTTGATGATTATCTGATAGAATACCTGGCCCCGGTCCAAGCGGACCGTCCCTCCGCCGGTCTCCCGCCGGAAATATGGGACCCCGATAGCGTTGAGGAACCTCACATCGAGCTCCTGCTGGACGTCCTGGTGGAACCCGACGCAGAAGTAGGGGCCGTTGGGCCTGCAGATGACGACGCCCTCGTGGCCGAGGTGGGCCATGGCGTGATAGTAAAGCTGGGTGCTTTTCCAGTCCAGCCCGCCGAGGGAATAGAGCCTCATCGAACTTACCTGTCCCTGAAGAGAGATGACCCTAGGGATATTGAAATGGGATGGTCGGAACGGGCCCTACTTCTTGGCGTGCTTTGCGATCTCGGCCTTGAACCAGGGCTCGAAGTTGCCGTCGTTGGCCTTCATGAGGCCGGCCATGTCACCCTGGAGGTTCGATGGTTTGACCTTGATGATCCAGCCCTTGCCGTAGGGGTCGTCGTTCATGATCTTGGGGTTGGCATCGACATCCTCGTTGACCTCGGCGATCTCGCCTGTCACCGGGGAATAGAGCTTGCCGGTCCACTTGCCGGTGCTGATGGTGCCGAAGGCCTTGCCCGCCTCGACCTCGTCGTCCTCCTCGAGCGTCACGACGCGCTTGACGGTCCCCGCGAGCTTCACCATGAAGTCGGTCCCGCCGATGACGACCAGGTCGCCCTCGACGCGGGCCCACATGTGCTCCTTGTGATACAATAGGTTGTCCGGCACCTTGTAACCGCCTATGTCCATGCTTCCCACCTCGACGGAATCGGTTCCGTTGGCTGGGCCTACAAATCAATTTAAGGTTTATATATTTTCTTATCTTATTTTTTCGTGGTCTTGGATTCCATGGTGTCCACAATAGAAATCCCCTGATGGTCTATCTTGAAGACCAGGGGCTGGAGTTGTGTCCTTGTATTCCTCATCTTGACGACGTCCATTACCCGTTCCCTTTGTCCGGTGAAAGGATTATCGTGCTTCGAAAGCCTCAATGCCCCGTAGGCCGAGAACAGGGCAAGGTCGTTATAGGTCGTGGAGATCGCGCTATCGAGGACGATAAGGGTATTCAGGTCCCTCCTGTGGAGGCTGTGGACTAAGAGGTCGAACCTACCCTTGAACTCGGTGACCGAAAGATGCGCCGTCTGGTTGCCTAGGCTGTCGATTATCACCGTTTGAACGTATATTGGGATGGCCGCAAAGAGGCTGTCGAAATTTCCCTTCTGCAGATCGACGGATATCTCGATGGACGTGCTTATCTCCGACATCCTCTTGCTTGAGAAGTCGACGAAGCTGAGGAGCCCTTTGGCCTCCCAATCGTCCTTCCCCCAATCGAAGGCCCCCGCCTGGTCCTTAAGGTCCTCGATGTCCTCTTCCGTCGATATATAGGCCGTCCTTAGGCCCTGGGCGCATGAAGAATAGGCGAACTGGAGGGAGAAAATGGTCTTTCCCGATCCTGTGTCCCCCGTAAGTAACACCGTCCTCCCTTGAGGGAACCCACCCCATTCGTCGTCAAGGCTAGCAATGCCTGTCCTTATCCTTTGCCTTGCCATCCTTCATCCCACCTGTCCTATACTTCGACCTCTCGTCTCAAAAGCACGAGCTTCTGTTCCTCGATTGCCTTCGGATGAACTGGTATCAACATACGTATCTTGGTCTCGGCGATCTCGTCCTTGAGCACGTGCAGGAACCGCTCGACGTTCTCGAAACCCAACCAGCTGATGAGCAGCTCGATGCCGTCGAGCATGACAAAGCCCTCGTTATGGTCCTTGATATAGGACCTCAGGTCCCTCACGATATGTTCGAGGCTCAATGGTACGGTTAGATTGCTCTCCGTTTTGCTCGTTGTCATCCATTTGTATTCAACATCCTTAAGCCCATAGAGATCCTGTATCTTAGCCGGGGGCCTCGTAGACATGCAGAGACCCTGATGACCGACGGCAACAAGTTCCCTTGCGATATCGAATGCATTTGATTGGTCATCGCTTGCGAGAAAATATATCCCACCCTCGTGCAAGGATATTTCCTCGTCGATATAACCGCCAAGGTTGTTCATCTTCCAGACCTTTGGAAGGGCTCCCTGTACCCCTTTTATGGTACTGCGCGAAAGGACCCCGCGGATTGTCTGCAATTTGGCGACGGTGACTTTTCGGTCGAGGACCGAAATGCGCTCGAAGGGCCCTCTGGCAATCCCCTCCTTGTACGTCCATTCGTCGAAAAAGGGGTCAGCGGTCGCAAGTTCCTTTAGAAATAAGTCCCCTTGGCCTTTTTCTTCCTCGATGGCATCATGGATCTTGCCAAGGAGATTCTCGATGATGAAGAAATTGATAAGACCTATGTGCTGCAGCGGCCTTTGTGAACGTATCACTCGATCAGACACGGTATCCGTTAAGATTATGATGCTCATGCCCCCAGAAAGCATGTTTCCGGCCTTCTCTATCGTATCCCAGAGGGTGCCTCCCTGAAACCATCCAGTAAAAGGCATCAGGTTACTGACCATTTCTCCACCCTTGCCCGACCGGCCCTTCTTGAGCGCAATGTCCAGATTCTTGAAGTCCCAATCCACCATTAGGACCGGGCTCTTTGCTATCCCGGTGAATACTGAGACCGACCCAATAAGGCCATCAAGATTTTCTGGGTCGATGCGCATCTCATTGCCCGTCTTCTCGCCCATGTAAATGATAGGTGTGCGCTTTATTCCAAAGGCCGCTCTCACTTCGGCGGGGTCTTTGTTCGTGATCACGATGCCTTCCTTCTTCTGGGCCAGGGCAGAATGGAACATCGCGATACCTTTCGTTCTCATGGTAGTTGGAACGATGTATCCATAGCCAGGTAAGATGCTGGCCCCGTTGCCATCCTCGTCCGCGAAGTCCTCTGTCCCTGGCGAAATTATCAGGAATTTGTACTTGACCATGGCGATGGCGGTCACAATGCCGAGGAACGATATCAGGACCGAGAAAATCTCCGTATAAACATTTAAGAAGATAGACAGTACCGCATCGAATATCACTCCCGGTATGAAAACAATCGAGAGCGCCCATGCTACCATATTGAGTTGTTTCCTCTCGAGGTGACCCTGAGTGGTCCCTAGACCCCTCAAAATAAAAAAGATACCTGTAAATATCATACCGGCCAAGAAGAAATAATGTGGGACGTAGAC
>Ga0315282_10015417_pt1 | contig 11275 bp, 9 predicted proteins | sample YL17G07_20_MG_FD_203693 | JGI IMG/M metagenome (GOLD analysis project Ga0315282, IMG submission 203693) | Sediment microbial communities from Yellowstone Lake, YNP, Wyoming, USA - YL17G07_20 | ecosystem: Environmental > Aquatic > Freshwater > Lake > Sediment | place: USA: Wyoming | collected...
AGGAAAAGGCGTGGTGCTGGTGTTTGATGACGCGGCGCTTAAAGGCAGAAGTTACCCGGAAATCGATTTAGACGTAGAAAAAATGGGTATAGTTTTCCATAATTTGGTTGAGAATGGTTTGTCCTATAACCATAAAGGTGGTCGCGTAGATGTGTTGGTTGATTATCGGGTTGAAGCTAAAGAATTTTTATTCACTATTAAAGATACGGGTATGGGTATTCCTTTGGCAGAATCCAAGCGATTGTTTTCTAGGTTTTTTAGAGCGAGTAACGCGGTTAGGGCCGATACCGAAGGCACTGGTTTAGGGCTTTTTATTAGTAGAAACATTGTTGAGGGTCATGGCGGCAAATTATGGTTTGAAACCAAGGAAGGCCAAGGAACGACTTTTTTTGTGAGCTTGCCTTGTAAAGAAGCCGAAGTCTAAGGACGCCTGACGTCCTTATATTGAGAATTATGAAAAATAAATTAAGAAATTTTTTAACAAGTTGTTTGGTTGTTTTGTTGGTGATAAGCTGGCTTTTTTCTTGCCCGCCTAAATTTATTGGCAATTTATAAAAAACGCATGTGGTATGCCTACGTTTTACAAAGTAAAAGAGATAGAAAGCTGTATACTGGTTGTACCAGTGATTTAAGAAAAAGGATTGAGTTGCATAATACTAGCAAAGTACCTGCGACAAAATTGCGTTACCCTCTTGCATTGATTTATTACGAGGTTTATCTTAATAAATTTGATGCGTTTGCCCGAGAAAAATGGCTAAAAAGCGGATGGGGAAGAAATTACTTAAAAAGAGCGTTAAAACACTATTTTTATGAAACGAGTAATTAAAATTTTCAAATTTACTCTTGTTTTACTGTTAGTATTTGGTTGGGTTTTTAATTATCCGCCAATAAATTTTGGCGGGCGAGGTTGGCCAAATTTTGGGGAATTTAGAATTTGGAATTTGGAATTTGGCGTTCCGCCGAAAATTAAACAAGCACGGGCGGCGGTCAGTTTCGTCGGCAGCGCCGTCGCGTCGAACTCGCCTAACACCGAAGGGCCCGTCGTCTCGCTGACCGGCATCACCGGCTTGACCGCAGGCGACCTCATCATCGTCGCGGGCGCGGTCGGGGACACCGCCAACAACGGCCTGGCCGCTCCGAAGACGGGCGGCTACACCCGTATCGGTTCAGCGACTATCTACTCGAACGACAGCAACGACGTCAACCTGGACCTTTACTACAAGTTCCACAACGGCACTGATACAGAGGTAAGGTTCGACGACGTCGGTGGCACCAACGCCTCCAACGCTGCGGTCGTCATGGTGTTCCGCGGGGTCGCGCTTGCTGCGGACGGCGGACCTTTTGATACCGCCGTCAGCACGGCGTCGGGGATTGACACGTCGAACGCCAACCCGCCCTCTCACGATTGGAGTGGTGCATCGGGCGTCTGGACGGTCATCGTTGGAGCGACGGGGCACACTGGCACGGCAACGGCCACGTACACGGCTCCCACCGGCTACACAACGAACTTCGCGTACCGGGCACACGACGACACAATCGACGCGCTCGTCGGGATGGGTTACAATACGAATCCGTCTGACCCGGAGGATCCGGTGGCTTTCACAGCGGCTAACATCGGGACTGCCGCTAACAACGCTTGGGCCGCTGCCACGATGTCGCTCAAGCCGGCACCGTCTATCACCACTCTCTCCACTGGAACCAATCCCGGAAGTTCAACCATTGCTCCAGGAGGTTCTATCACTTCTGTTAATGGATTTACTCTTACAACCAATACAGGGACTGACGCCATTACAGCTATTACTGTAAATCTTTCTACTAATAATGGTGTAGGAACTCTAACAATTACTGATGCAGCGGATACAGTCTTGGGTTCAATCGGCGGAGGCATAGGGACTGGAATTGTGACGGGTTCAAACTCAATATCTATCACAAATACTAATGCTACAACCGGTGGCACCGCATTTAAAGTTAAAGTAACGCCTCTGTCTCATACAGATATGCCCGCGCCTGCTGGCGGAGAATATGCCATCACCGGCGTTGTCACCGACTGGACAGGGTCTAACACAAAAGCCGGACAAGCCACTGATACCAGCGATACTGTCACTATTGACAACCTCTCGCCCGCAGGCACGACCGACGCGAACGCAACACCGGGAAATGGACAAGTTGATGTAAGTTGGACCAATCCGGGCGACGGCTTTCAAAAAGTGATTATTTATTGCAAAACCGCTAGTATTTCTGAGACACCGACCGAGGGCTCTGACCCTTCTGTTGATGGCAGCCCTTGCGACGGAACCGCGCGCGTAAAATATAGCGGCACGGCAAGTCCCCAGACTATTACCAGTTTAACCAATAACACACTTTATTATTTTAGAATCTTTGCGCGTGATACTAATGGTAATTTTACTGCCATCGTTTCTACCCAGGAAGTGTCGGCAACGCCTATCGCCCCTTCTCTTTCTATCACCGCGCCCGCCAACGTTGCTATGCCTAATTATACTTTAGGCGGAGTTGGTTATAGTGAAAGAAATTTTCAAGATGTTGCGGCTTCGGTACAAGTGACTTCTTCGTCTAATTTTTCGGTGACTGTTATTTCAACAAATGGCCTTAGCGGCGCCAATAACACTATTACCACGGCTAATGTGCGATTAAGAACTGACGGCACAGCGGCAAGCAACCCAACTTATATTACTTGTTCGGGCACGACTACTATTAACGAGAGAGCGAGCGATATATATGCCTTGGATACTAGTCAGGAAATTTTGAATACAACTTCCACTTCGGGCTCTGTTACCTGCGATATCTATCCGACCATTCGCGTTTACATTAATAATTATAATGTTTATGCGGAAGAAGATTCCGGAACTTTGACTTTTACAGTGGTCGCTACGTAAATTATTTTAGAGATTGTTAAAATAAAAAATCCACCAATGTCTTGGTGGGTTTTTTTAATAACAATTATTTATTTTTTTTCTTGGGCACGAACAAGGTCTGTCCTGGTCTTAAAATGTAAGGTGGCTTTAGCCGATTAATTCGAGCTAATTTTTTCCATTTAACATTAAACTTGTCAGCGATTTCAATCAAGGTTTCTTTGTCTAAAACCGCGTATTGAGCCATTTTTAATTTTTTCTTAGCATAATAAAGCCGCCAAAAAAGCTGTACGAAAACGCATAACACTAATAGAATGACAAAGATAAAGATTAAAGTCCAAGGCACAGTCCAGAATGATTTTTTAGCTTCTACTGTTTGATTATTATCTCCGTAAACAATATCAATTTTAGCAGTTAAACGACCAAACAAGGATGGCCTTTGCCATTTGATAGGCACTGTGCTTGTCTGTCCCAAAGCAGAACTGCCTAAAGAAACGTATTCCAAAGTATCAACATGACCGCCAAATACATCTGTAATTTCAATATTGGCCTTGGGCGATAGATGAGTATTGCCTTCGTTTTTTAATTCTAAAATAATCAATCCTTCTTTATTAAACCCTAAAACTGTTTTAATTTTTTCTCCAGTGGTTGGTTTGGGGCTTAGGTTTTTATTTTTAATTTCCCAGCTAACTTTAGAAATTATTAATTTTTGAATAATTTCTCCGGGCACGCGATTACGAACACTAATGCCAACTCTGGTTTTGATGGATAGCCCCGGTTGGTTGGTCTTTGTCAATTCAGCTTTTTCAACAATGATAGCGCCCCAATGATCACCAACCGAAACGCCTGTTTTAGGTATAGATAGGGTAAAAGAAATCTTACGGGTTTCTTGCGGATCTAAAATAACTTCTGAATCTTTTATTTGTATCCAAGCGCCTAAATCATTTTTGAGGTCGGTTTCCGCTAAGGGATTAAACACGCCTTGAGGGCTGACTACTGCGTCAACCGGATAGATTTTAACTTTCATCTTTTTCTCCGGAGAATAATTAGCCAGTTTGATCGCGTCAGTCACGCTTTGCCCAAGGTCTAGATTATAAGCAAAGCGCACATCGGAACCGGCAACATCAGGGCTTGGATTAGCCGGGGAAACGCCCACGCCATCAGCTCCAATCGCTTGGCTGATTAAGGGCAAAACAAAAAGACCGCCAATGATTGCAAATACCATAACGGGATTTAGACGCAATAAGCGTGGATTATTTTTGCGCATAAATACAAATAATATCTAAGGGGTTAACATAAAACGAATGCTGGGATAGATATGTTTTTGGTATTAATTTTTCAAAAATATTAGCTAAAAATTTATTATAAAGTGCTAGACGTTTAGCAAAAAGAGCCAAGCTTACATATTTGCCTATTCGTTCATTTTTTAAAATTTTAAAACCGACTTTCTCTAACAACATTATAACATTATTAGTTGAAAAATAAAAGAGATGCTCTTGGTCTTTATAGCCCATCCATTTATTTTTAAAGATTTTATGAGGCCAGCTCGCGGTATTGGGCGTGCTTAGAATAATGAGTCCGCCTTTTTTGAGCAAATGCCAAACTTGTGTTAATTCATTGGCGGGGTTGGGAATATGCTCTAAGTAATCCCAGAGAGTAATTATATCAAAAAATTCTTCAGAAAAACAAGTCTGGCTAAGACTGCCATTAGTAATCTTATCCCCAAAAAATTTTTGCGCAATTTGGCTCGCGTAATTTGAAAGTTCTACTCCATAAGTTTGCCAATTATGATTTTTAGCCACCTCTAAGAAAAATCCCATAGCACAGCCCAAATCTAAAACATTGCCTTTGTTTTGATATAATTTTTCAATCTGGCGCCAGCGTTTTTCAAAAGTCTTGATGATATTAGGTTTGTCTTGGGCATAATTCTCATAGCCAATGGAATTGGAGTTATTATTTTTAAAATAATGCTGATTATAAATTTCTTTTATTTGGTTAAATTTTGGTTGAGGATTAACAAAAATCAGCCCGCATTTTTGGCAACGCCACAAAGTGTTTTTGAAAAATCTGTTAGGGGAAATGCGGCAATCAAGAGAGCCGCAAATAGCGCAGTTTTTAGCTAACATGAATTTGGAATTTGGAAGTTGGAATATAGAATTTGGAATTTTTGCGCTTTTTGTTAAAGTCTAAATTCAAAATTCCAGATTCCAAATTCTAGCTTATTTTTTCTTCAAAATCACTGCTAGATCATCTTGATAAACTTCTTGAAACCCCTCATTAGGCAAATAAAAGCTTACCAAACGGCCGCGATAAAGCAAGAACCAATCAATGTTGTATTTAGCAATAATATCTTTAGGATTTTTTAATTCTTGCAAATCATTAAAATCTTTAAAAATATGTCGGTCGCCAATTTTTAAATGAGGCATACGGCCATCAATAAAAACTTTGTGCTCTGGCAATTGCCAAATTAAATAGCCGCCCCAATTATATTCATTGTACATATTGCCTTGAAAATCTTGAGGATGTGCTTTGATGTATTTGATCGCGTCCAGGGGATATTTACCAGCTTTGGCAAAGATAGTTTCATCGTGGGATGTGGTCCATGTCGCCGAGATTTGTTGATAGCCGATGATTAGCGTGGCTATTAAAAATAACAAGAGAATTAAGCGATGATGTAAAAGTTTGAGCAAAACAGGGTCAGCGATATTTTTAACAATAAAAACCCAAAGAGGAATAGTCATAATAATCACGATTGGCATATTGCGCCAGCTGGAAAAAGCTAAATAACTCAAAACAAAACTGGAGCCAATTAAAGTGAGGTCAAGCTTTTTAAAATAAAGTAAAACCAGAATGCTAAGTAAAATTAGATATAATAAAAATTCCCAACCAGTTGGACTGCGAAAATTAAATGGCTGCCATTCGCCAATTCGCGCTCGGCCATAAGAATCGCGAGCCACAGTAATAATTAAAGAATAAAGACGGTAGCCATAGGGGTTAATAAAAGTCGCGGCAAAAGAAAATAACGATAAATAAACAAGCTTCCACCAGGATTGGCTGGTTAAAGATTCTTTAGTCCATTGATTATCAGAAATTAGTTTATTTTTTAAAAAGGCCGTTATTTTTTTAATTTTATTAAGCCAGCGGATATTGGTATTTTGTTTGAGGTGAAAGAATTTTAAAGCGCGTAAAGGATTTTTTGAATGATGATATTTTTCGCGTAGCCACGGATAAGCAATTTTAATCCCTTCAAAAAATAGAAAAAGGCCTAAAACCGAAAGCCCAATAGAAAATCCGCCATGAAGATTTGCCCAAGCAATAAATAAAAGCGGCAGAAAGTAAATGCCTTTTTTATTTTGTTGCCCGCGAAAACGAAATAAGATAAATAAAAGCAAGGCCAAGCAAAAAAGGGTAATCATTTGCGCTCTAACACCTGTGATTGGCAAAGAGCCCAGCGAAGCTAAAAGAACCGCTACCAAAGAGTATTCTATTTTTGTTTTGACGAGTCGGGAAATTAAAAAAAAGCTCAAACTCGTAATTAAAGCGAATATCACTGACAATGTGAACAATCCGTATTTAGCGGTAATAAAATATAGAGCGCCATTAATTAACCAATCATGGCTTTCGCGATCCCAATCAGGCATCGTGTAAGAATAAGGGTCAAGATGAGGAATGGTTTTTGTGGATAATAAATCTTGGCCAGACCGTAAATGCCAACCTAAATCAGGGTCTAAAGCAGGTTTTAAGTTTAAAAAAAATATCAAGACGCTAATTAAAATTATAAAAGTATATTTGGCAATTTTTTTATTTATTAACATAAAGCTATTCTACAAAAAAAATCTCAATTTGTATAGATTGAGATTTCTCTAAAAGATATAGATTTGTAATTTTTAAATCTAGGAACTAGAAACGGTAAAAACCATGGTGGCGGTATAGGTTCCAGCGATATCAGTGGAAGCAATGTTTAATTTGAACAAGGACTCATCAGCATTAGAAGTCCCAGTACCACAATTAGCCCCGGCGTTCATAAAAACTGCAGCATTAGCTGCTCCATAGGGCATCATAAAATTACTGCCAGCTTGGGCGGTGTCATTAGAAGTTACTGTGGGAGCACCTACATTAAGTCGGGTCGTGATATTGATTTCATTAGTGCCGGCTATTAAATTATTCGCCGCGTAAAGTGTTAAGTTCCAACCAGTGCCATCACCCCCGCGCACATCAGTTACCACGACTCCGTTAAGAGTAGAATTGCTGTACTGCTGAGAGCCGTTAAGGGTTACGTTGGTCCAGTTTAAGTTAGCGGGCGCGGTCATGTCTAAAGAGCCGGCAATAATGTTTTGCGCTAATGTGGTATTACCTGTGTTAGCCGCAAAGCCCACATTGATCGTGGAAAAAATCATTAAGAACATAAAAAACACAATTAACGCGGAAACAATTTGTTTTTTAATAATTTTTATTTCCTGAATAATGGCTTGAGATATAGATGACATATTTTTTTAGTTATTTTAAAATAAATTAAAGCAAATTTATCCACAACCCAAATTATACATTTTTCAGCTGGGAACGTCAAATAGAACTTTTCCACAAGAAGATTTTATAAGCAGTTTTTTGTTATCTTAATTATATTTTGTTATAATGAGATTGGAATTTGGAATTTGGAATCTGGAATGGTTCCAAATTCTAAATTCCAAATTCTAAATTCCAATTCGTTTAATGGAAATCTTTTTAGGAAAAGTGATTTTTGTACTTGTTTTGGTGGTTTTTTTGTGTTGTTTAACACAGGGGTCTTTTAACGCTTTGGCTGGCGATACGCAACTTCAAATTAGATTGGCGTCACCAGCGCCTGTTTGCGGTAATGATATTCGTGAAGACAGCGAGCTGTGTGATGGTGTTGATGTTGGTAGTCAGACTTGCGTGAGCCGTGGTTTTAGCAGTGGCAATTTGGGCTGTCAAGCAAGTTGCGCGTCATTTAATACGGCAAATTGTGTTAGCGGAGGCGGCGGCGGAGGCGGAGGAGGCGGCACAACTCCTGTTCCCATCACCAGTGTGGTTTTTAGCGGCCGCGCTTACCCTAAAAGCGCTGTTACTTTGCTTAAAGATGCTCAAGTGGCTGCCACCACTATCGCGGGTCCTGACGCGAATTTTTCTGTTCGTATTTCCAGCTTGGCAGGCGGTAATTATATTTTTTCTCTTTATACCGAAGATAGTCAAGGCATCCGTTCGTCTTTGCTTTCTTTTCCAGTAAGCGTGACTAGTGGCGCCACTACTAATATTAGCGGTATTTTTATCGCGCCGACAATTAGCGTGGATAAAAGCGAGGTTAAGCGAGGCGATAATATTGTTATTTTTGGCCAATCAGCGCCGGCCAGCGAAATTACGATTAGCGTCGCTTCTGAAGAAACTTTTGTAAAAACTAATGCTGACAATGGTGGTGTTTATTTATATAATTTTGACACGGCAATTTTGGAAACAGGCCAGCATTTAACTCATTCTAAGTCCGCTCTTAATGGGGAAATTAGTTCCACGAGTCAAACAATCAGTTTTTTAGTCGGCGATAAAAGCACTGCCAAACAGCCCACATTTTTAAAAGGCGATTTAAATGATGATAATAAAGTTAATCTAATTGATTTTTCTATTGCCGCGTATTGGTATAAGCGGACTATTAGTACTGAATTTGCGAACAAAGAAAAAGAACGGCTCAATGGTGACGGGAAAATTGATTTGGTTGATTTTTCAATAATGGCGTATTACTGGACAGGATAGCCGTGAAGCATAAAACTTGAAGCGTGAAACGTGAAACTTGAAACCTTTTATGCTTCAGGCTTTACGCTTCAGGCTCCAGGAAATATGAAACAGGAAACATATCATGAAAAATTAAAGAGAAAAATGGATGATTATGTTCATTTCGTTTACGCTTTAACCAGAAAATTTCCTAGAGATGAATTATATGGTGTCGTTTCTCAATTACGAAGAGCGGCGTTGTCTGTTGTGTTGAATTATATTGAGGGGTATGCCAGGGGCAGAGAAAAAGTCCATAAAAATTTTCTTGAGATTTCTTATGGTTCATTAAAAGAGTCAAAATATCTTTTGCATTTCTCGTTGGTTGAAAATTATATTTCTGAAGAAGATTATAAAAAAGCAGTAAATTTAGCCGAAGATATCGGCGCAATGCTATGGGGAATACTAAGAAAACTAAAGGCATAAAACGTGTAACGCGTAACGTGTAACGTGAAGCGTGAAGCGTGAAGCGTAAAACGTAAAACGTAAAACGTGAAACACAATGACTTTATGAAAAATAATAATCTTAAAAACAAAATATCTTTTTTATTTCACGTTTCACGTTTCAAGTTTCACGTTTCAGGTTTTAGGTTCAAGGGTCTTGTGCTATTATTTAGTATTTTAGTGTTTATTAGTGTTTTGCCTTGTGCCAAGGCAGGCGAGACCTTTTTTAGCGCTGCCAGTCAAGAAATCCCGATTGGCGAACCGTTTGAGGCCGACTTTTTTTTAAACACCGAAGATGAAAATATTAATGCCATGGAAGGTAAAGTAATGTTTCCAGCAGATCTTTTGGAACTCCAAGAAATCAGAGACGGTAATTCTATTATAAGTTTATGGGTAGAACGGCCAGCCAACAAACGAGCCGGAGAAATTTCTTTTAGTGGAATTATTCCTGGCGGTTATCAAGGCAGCAAAGGTTTTATTTTTTCTATGATTTTTAAGGCCAAGCAGGAAGGCCAAGGAGTGATTGATATTAAAGAATCAAGAGTTTTGCGTAATGATGGCTTGGGTACGGAAACTTCGCTGGCGATTGCTGATTTTCCTTTTGTGATTTCTAAAACAGTTTTGGTGTCGCCTCCGCCAGTTATTCCGATTGTGGATAACGACCCGCCGGAATTATTTACTCCTTATGTATCACGCGATCCTAATATGTTTGACAATAAATATTTTTTAGTTTTCGCGACACAAGATAAGGGCTTGGGCATTGATCATTACGAGATTTTAGAATTTAGAAATTGGAAGTTGGAATTTCGCAAGATGTTGAGAAGAATTTTTAAATTTATTCCAAATTCTAAATTCCAAATTTTAGGTTCCTATAGAAATGTAGAAAGTCCGTATGTTCTAAACGATCAGGAATTGAAGAGTTTGATTTACGTCAAGGCGGTGGATAAAGCAGGCAACGAAAGAGTTGCGACAATGCCACCGCAACATCCATTAAGGTGGTATGAAAATTATTTAGTTTGGGGTATAATAGTGGTGGTAATATTTTTCGGCATAGTGATTTTGTCGCTAAGGCGATTATTGACGAAAAGCAAACAAAAGCGTGAAGCCTGAAGCGTGAAGCCTGAAGCCTGAAGCCTGAAGCGTGAAACATTGAATATGGAATATTTGACTCATAAGTTAAAACATTTTATCAGGTCATTTTTAGCTTTTTTAATTTTTGGTTTCGTGTTTTTTGTTTCAGGTTTTACGTTACACGCGCAAGCGGCATCGCTGTATTTTTCTCCGACATCAGGATCTTATCAAATAGGCAAAACATTTACCGTGACTTTATCCGTGACTAGCGTTGATCAGGCGATGAACGCTGCTTCTGGCGTTGTCGGTTTTTCGCAAGATAAATTAGAAGTGGTTTCTTTGTCTAAAACCGGCTCAACGATTTCTTTGTGGGTGCAGGAACCGTCATTTAGTAATAGCGCGGGCACAATAAATTTTGAAGGTATTGTTTTAAATCCTGGTTTTATTGGCAGTAGCGCTAAGATTTTAAGTATTACTTTTAAGGCAAAGGCCGTTGGCGCGGCTTATATTAGTTTTAGCTCTGGTTCGGTGCTGGCTAATGATGGTCAGGGTACGAATATTTTGTCTACTTTAGGCAATGCCCAATTTGAACTATCAGCAGCGCAAATACCAGCAGCTCCTTTGCCGCCAAGTACAGCTGCTACAGCTACAGGGTCTGCTGGAGCTGCTGCCGCTCCTCAAGTAGCTTCTAAAACTCATCCAGATCCGAATCAATGGTGTTCTAAAACTGAAGCCACATTTGATTGGCCGTTGCCAGCTGACGTAAAGACAGTCCGGTTGTCGTTTGATAAGAATCCGCAAACTACTCCCACGGTTGTTTATACGCCGCCGATTGATTCTAAGGAGATTAAAGACATAGAAGATGGAATTTGGTATTTTCATATTCAATTTAAAAATCAGCAGGGATGGAGTCAGATAGCCCATTTTCGGGTGCAAGTAGACACACAACCACCCAAGCCGTTTTCTATAACATTTGTTGATAGCAAGACAACTGACAATCCCCAACCGACTGTTTTATTCAATACAACGGATTCTCTTTCTGGTATTAGTAAATATAAAGTTAAAATTGGCGAAGGTGATTTTTTTGAAATAAAGTCAGAAGAAACTGTAGCGCA
>Ga0315282_10015418_pt1 | contig 11274 bp, 10 predicted proteins | sample YL17G07_20_MG_FD_203693 | JGI IMG/M metagenome (GOLD analysis project Ga0315282, IMG submission 203693) | Sediment microbial communities from Yellowstone Lake, YNP, Wyoming, USA - YL17G07_20 | ecosystem: Environmental > Aquatic > Freshwater > Lake > Sediment | place: USA: Wyoming | collected...
GTCGACCATATTTGGGAGATGAGCGTTAACGGGTTGGAGCTTTACCGCGGCAACTATTCCGCTTACCTGAAGCAACGCCAGGAACGTTGGGCGTTACGCCAGCAAAGCTTCGAAACTGAAAAAGAACGCCTTGAGAAGGAGTTAGACTATATTCGCCGCAATATTGCCGGGCAAAATACCTTGCAGGCCAAGGGCCGGTTGAAACGCTTGAGCCGCACCCTTGATGCGATCGAAAAAGGTGGTTTTCAGGCTATCGAAAACAAGAAGTGGTCTGAGATCAGTGACGAGACCGGAGCAAGCAGCCAGATGATGACGGTGGACGAAGCTAATCACCGGGTGTCTTCGCTACGCAACCCGTTGGGGCGCCCTCCACAGTTGAGTTTGAATCTCCAAACCAGGCGGCGTTCCGGCGATTTGGTTTTACGGACCTATGGTTTGAAGGTGGGTTATGCCGACGAAGGCCACCCACTCTTTCAGGCGCCTGATCTGGTGCTTAAAAGAGGAGAATGCGCGGCACTGATTGGGCCAAATGGAGCTGGAAAAACTACTTTCTTGAAGACCTTGCTGGGGATGCTACCACCTTTTGCGGGCCAGGTCGTCCTGGGCGCCAGTCTGGATGTAGCTTATTTTGCCCAGGCGCACGAAGACCTGCAACCCGAACGCACCTTGATCGAGGAGATCGAATCCGTTGCCCCCCACATGTTGGAACGCCAGATCCGGGATTTGTTAGCTCGTTTTCTGTTCACCAACGATGAGGTTTACCGGAAAGTCGCTACCCTATCGGGAGGCGAGCGCGGCCGTCTGGCGCTTGCCAAACTATCCCTCACGAGCGCTAATTTGCTACTGCTCGATGAACCAACCAATCATCTGGATATCCCCTCCCAAGAGATTCTTCAGGAAGTGCTCGGGCAATACCCGGGCACCATATTGCTGGTTTCGCACGACCGTTACCTGATTGATGCTCTGGCTACCCAAATATGGGAGGTGCAGCCTGGCGGCTTTCCCTCACACCTGCTCGGGACAGGCATGCCGCCAGTGCGCCATACCGCTGGCATGACGCCAGCGGTGCAGCCAGACCAAACCGGTATGCGTGTCTTCGAGGGCACCTACAGCCAATATCAGGCTAGCCTGGCAGCCCAAATTACCCGACCAAGCCCCTCGCGCCCCAAGCCAGACGAAACCCACCGCGACCTGCAAAAGAGACTTGCGAATCGGGATAAACGCCGCCAACAACGATTGGCTGAGCTAGAAGGGCAAATCACCCATCTGGAGAAACGGCTGGCTTTCCTCACTCAGCAGCTTGAAAACCCGCCAACCCAGCCAGAACAGGTCGAACGCCTGGGAATCGAATATGTCGAAACTCAGGAGGAGATCAATACCCTGGTTGCCGAGTGGGAAAGCTTGCAATGAGGGATATAATTTTCGGGTGGGTTAGACCTGACAGGTTTCATCGTAGCATAAATCAACCGGAACTTATGCGCGGGCAATGATGCGAGTTGGGAGTTGAATATTTTTCGGCTTGTCCGAGTTAGGGAAAATATAAAAGTGGTTGAGGTGGATTAGAAAGGAAGCGCGCTGTGCCGACTAGTGAGAAAAAAACCAATCAAAAATATGTCTTATCCATTGACCTGGGAACCAGTGGAGCGAAGGTTGGGGTGGTCAATCAAGAGGGCAAAGTAGCCGCGTGCGCCAGCGGGCGGTACGAAACCCAATTTTTACCCAATGGCGGTGCCGAGCAGGATCCGGCGAAATGGTGGTCAGTAGTCACCCTGGCTGCCAGGCAAGCAATACAGGAATCTGGCGCCGCCCCCGAGGCAATCGTAGCGATTGGGGCCACCAGCCAGTGGTCTGTCACCGTGGCAGTGGATGAACACGGCGATCCGTTGATGAACGCCATTAGCTGGATGGATGCACGCGGCGGCAAATATAACGCTGAAATTGTAAAGGGTTTCCCGAGCATGCAAGGGTATGGGGTAGTCAAGCTGTTCAAATGGATCAATATCGTCGGGGCGCCTCCTACGCATGGTGGCAGCGATGCTCTGGCTCACATCCTCTTCATCAAAAACGAATTGCCGGAAATTTATCGCAAGACTTACAAGTTCCTTGAACCCATGGATTATATCAACCTGCGTTTGACCGGCAAAGCCTGCGCTACCCAAAATAGCAACCTGGCTTCGCTGTTGATCGATAACCGCAAGCTGGGCGTCACCGAATATGATCCCTGGACGCTTCGAATGTCGGGTGTCGACCGCGCCAAGTTGCCCGACTTACTGCCGGTGGATGGGGTTGTAGGAACTTTGTTACCCCAGGTGGCAAAAGAATGGGGACTCACACCCAATAGCGTGGTCGTCACCGGCGCTAATGATAACAGTGTCTCGGCGATTGGCTCAGGCGCGATTGCAGATTATGAGGCCGCAGCGGTGTTGGGCACCTCTGGGATGCTGGTCTTTCATGTGCCTTATAAGAAGACCGACCTGACTCACATGGTAGCTTCTGTGCCCAGCGCGTTGCGTGACCGTTACCTGTTCACCGCCGAAACCGGCAACACCGGACGGGTGGTGGATACGTTCCTGAAGAACCTGGTTTATGGCAAAGATGGATTCTGCGCCTGCGATATGCCAGAAGATATCTATGTCCACTTGAACCAGGCAGCCACTCAAGTTCCACCCGGCAGCGATGGGGTATTGTTCCTGCCCTGGTTCAATGGTTCGTTGGCGCCTATTGAAGACCCTTATGTGCGGGGTGGTTTTTTGAATCTCTCGAACCGCACCACGCGCAATCACCTGGCCAGGTCCTTGCTCGAAGGGATTACCTATAACTGGCGCTGGTTGAAGGAAGCTGCCGAAGCATTTACCAAGCGAAAATTCCCCCTTTGGCGGCTGACCGGCGGCGGAGCGCTTTCGGATATCTGGGCGCAGATCATGGCAGATGTGTTAGGTATTCCAATCCACCAACAGGCTGACCCGCGTAACAACACCTTGCTGGGTATGGCGTTCCTGGCGTTCAACCGGCTTGGATTGATGTCGCTTGACGACGTCCCTCACAAAGTAGCCACAGCCCGAATTTATGAGCCAATCCCGGCAAATTCGAAGGTCTATGATCGCATTTATCCCCAGTTCCGCGCCAGCCTAAAACAGCTTCTGCCCATCTTCCGGACTCTCAACAAACCTGCCTGACTTAATATCCAGATAATGAATCTAGAAAGGATCAATTATGAGCGAACAAACTCCGGCTGCAAGTATCTTTGGAGACTTATATCCGTATAAAGATCGCTTCAATGTCTATTCGCAAATACCCCCAAAAGGTCGCGACCCGCATGATATCTACCAGGAATTACAGATCATTGCCGAAGAAGAGGATAAGCACTGGGAAACCGGGTTGATCTCTGGCACCATGTACCATGGCGGCAAGGAACATTACGCATTTCTGAATAAGGTATTCAGCCTGTTCTCTTATGTCAACCTGTTGCAGCGTGATATTTGTCCCAGTGGAACGAAGTTCGAATCCGAAATCATTGCCATGGTCGCCAAAATGTTGCACGGCGATTCCGTGAAAGAGTACAACCCACAGGATGAAGTATGCGGCACCGTGACCTCCGGCGGCACCGAAAGCATCTTCAATGGCGTATTTGTGCATCGCGAGTGGGCGCGGGTTGAAAAAGGCATTACCGCGCCAGAGATGGTGGTGCCTATCACCATTCACCCAGCCTTTCATAAAGCCGCCCATTATCTGGGCGTTAAAATGATCTCGACGCCGGTAAACCAGGACTTCGAAGCTGATGTCGATGCCATGCGCTCGATGATTACAGAGAATACGATCGCTATCGCTGGATCAGCCGGTAATTACCCGTATGGCGTGATCGACCCACTGGAGCAGCTCTCACAATTGGCTTTGGAACGCAAGATCGGTTTGCATGTAGATGGCTGCCTGGGGGGTTTCATCTTGCCATGGGTCGAGAAGTTAGGTTACAACATCCCACCCTTTGATTTCCGCCTGCCGGGCGTCACCTCCATGTCGTGCGACACACATAAGTATGGTTATGCCCTAAAAGGCACCTCGACGGTGCTTTTTCGTAACCGCAAGTTGTTGCGCTACCAGTTTTTTTCCAAATCCGACTGGCCGGGCGGGTTATATGCCTCACCTACCATGCAAGGCAGTCGCTCGGGAGGCCTGACCGCAGCTACCTGGGCGGCTATGGTGGCAATGGGTGAGGAAGGTTACTTGAAAGCCGCCCGCCTGATCATGGACACGGCGGATAAAATTCGAGCCGGTATCGCTGGCATACCCGAAGTTAAAATCGCCGGCAAATCCACCTTTCTAATCAGCATGATCTCGGATGTGGTGAATATGTACCATGTCAACGATTATCTCATCAGCAAGGGCTGGCGGATGAATGGTTGTCAGAACCCGCCGGGTTTCCACTTCTGCATTACCCTGCGCAACACCTTGCCAGGGGTGGCAGAGGCTTTTATCAAAGATTTGAAGGATGCAGTCGCTTATGCCAAAGATCCGCCCCAGGAATATCCAGCCAGCGGGGCGCTCTATGGGTTGGCGGGTAGCGTTGATGGCCAGGCGTTTCTCGAGGAAGGTATGCGGGACTTTGTTGAAGCCACCTATCGTGAGGTTTAAAAAGCCTTGCTGATAATCCAGGACGCCAATGACAAGCCCGGGTGATTGTCGCCCTGAGGAACGCCCGCTGCACCGCTGGCTTCATGCCTCTCACATTCGTTCGAGACAAGCCAGCAGGATGGCGCCCAGGCGGCACGCCTGTCCCGAGCGGGTGTGAGGGAAAGCCGCCTTGATCTATGCTATTTGTGGATTGCTGCGTGGCTTGGCGGTAGGGAATTTCAGCGCAGTGCTCGTGGCGACCATCGGAATGGCTATCGCCCAACCGCTGGTCTTGAACTCACCCACCAAAATTGCTGCCAAGTGGTTCCCCCTGGAAGAAAGAGCCAGCGTGGTGGGCATTGCCTTCATGGGTAACTTCCTGGGCATCATGCTGGGACAAATCCTGACCCCGGTATTTGTCGAAGGGTTCGGTTTTGGCGCTCCCCACCTGATCTTCGGTTTCGCTGGGGCAGTTGCGGCTATCCTGTTCCTGGCGCTGGCACGCGAAGACCCACCCACGCCGGCTGGTTACGAAGAGCGCGTGCTTATGTTGGAGGGCATCAAACTAATCTTCCAAAAAGTCGATTTTTACCTGATGGCGGCAGTGATCTTCATCGTTAACTTGATCTTTAACGGCATCGCTACCTGGGTGGAGGGAATTGTGAAACCCAAAGGTCTCTCACCCACGCAAGTGGGTGCAGTGGGTGGCTTGCTCTTCTTGGGAGCCATCCTGGGTGTGCTGGTCATCCCGCCCTTCTCTGACCGGTTGCATAAACGTAAGGTGGTGTTTTTGATCCCGCTAATTTTCGCTGTTCCGGCATTAGCGGGTCTGACCTACCTGCAAGGGCCTACCCTGGTGATGGTCTTTTCTTTCTTGTTGGGTTTCTTTATGTTGGGAGCCTCACCGGTAGCCATCCAGTACGCCACCGAAATCTGTTACCCGGCCCCGGAAGGCACCTCAATGGGAATATTTACCCTGATTGGGCAGTTCTCCGTGGTGGGTATCTCCATAATGGGCTGGTCGTATTCCCGCAGCGGCTCATTCACCCCATCCATGCTGGCAACCACTATCTTACTCGCTTTGTGCGTATTGATGCTGACGCGGTTGCGTGAATCGAAGATGATCCAGGAGCTGATTTAGGGTCGCAATTAGGATTTACAACAAGCTTAAATCTAATCGGCAAGGCCGCCCGCCAGAACGGGTTCGTCGCCGTTATAGCGGTGCAGTTGAGGCCAGCGGCGGATTATCCAACCCACCGCCAGGAGACAACCCAGCCCGCCGCTGATAATCGCGAAGGGCGCGCCCAAAACTTGAGCAACCAGACCAGCCTCGACCTCACCGAGTTGAGGTCCCCCCATAAAGAAGAGCTGGTTTACGCTGGTCATGCGCCCGCGGAGGTAATCGGGAGTCTGCAACTGGCGGATGGTGTTACGCACGATGGTGCTGACCGAATCGGCTGCACCAACCAGGATCAGCGCCAGCATTGCCAGGATAAAGCTCCGCGCCAGACCGAAGCCGATCGTTGCCACCCCGAACGCCACTACCGCGCTTAAAAGCAACGCACCCTGGCGGCGTAACTCGCGCACCTGCGAAATAACCAGGGCAGCCGTCACCGCTCCGATCGCCTGCGCCGATGACAGCCAGCCGTAAGCGATTGCTCCGACGTGCAAGATATCGCGAGCGACGATCGGCATTAGCGTGTTGGCTGAAGAGAAGAATGTGGCGAAGAAATCCAGGATCATGGTCGAGAGAATGATGGGGTGTAGCCAGATGAACTTCAAACCCTCTCGGATAGCTGGCAGGCTGATGCCGGCGCGATGGTTGGCATCTCGCTGTTGAACAACTGGCCCCATTAAGATCAGTGCCACAATCACAGCCAGATAGCTGATGGCGTTGATCAGGTAAGTAAAAGATTGACCCCAATAGGCAATTACCAGGCCGCCCAAAGCTGGCCCAACGATTGCTCCGGCCTGGAAACCGGCTGAGGTCAGGCTGAAGGCGTTGGGAAGATCACGAGCCGGAACCAGGTTTGGCACTAAAGCCTGGCGGGAAGGGGTATCGAACGCCACCGCCATGGCCTGTATGGCGGTAAGCAGATAGATATGCCACAGGGTAATGTGTCCACTTAAGGTGAGCCAGGCCAGCGCAAACGCTACCAGGGTCATCATGCTTTGGGTGAAATATAGCAGGTTACGGCGGTTGAGCACATCGGCTACCGCTCCGCCAACCAGCGAGAAAAATAAGATCGGCACAATGCGCGCCAATCCAATGCCCCCTAAGGCTATGGGTTGGTCTGTGAGGGTGCGAATGTGCCAAAACAGCGCCCAGGTCTGCATTTGGGTGCCAGCAATCGATATGGTAAGCCCCAGCCAGTAGAGGCGAAAACGACGGTGTTTTAAGGAAGGGGGTATATGTAATCTCATGTTCTGTCAAAATTCTATATCAATTCCTTGATTTGGGTCAGGTGCTCCTCAGCATGCGCCAGACAGCGCTCTACCCACCATTGCAGGGTTCGCAGCCCAAGGCGAGGGTGGCGCCCCGGCCGGCCCCAGCCATTTGCAGCCATATCATCCAGCGTTTGGGTGAATCTGCGGTGGAGGATAGCAATTTCTTGCAGGATATTCTCGAAAAGCTCCTCCGCTTGATAATGGGTCGCCATCCATTCCTTGTGATCGAATTCGGCCAGCCGCGGTTTTTCCTCATCGAGAATCCGCTGGATGGCAGGTAGAAACAGGATCTTTTCGGCATCTCGCACGTGCGCCAGGTGCTGGTGAAGGCTCCAATTGAGGGTTAACATTTGCGGGTGAATATCAGCTTCAACCGCGGTTCTGAGCGCGGATTCGTAACCAGCCGGAATCTGCTCCAGCCTTAGCAATAATTGTTGGCGATAAACATGTAACTCATCGAGTATAAAATATTTACTCAAAAAAACTATTTACAAGCCTCCAATCCCGGCAGGATATATAAGCGGAAACGATCGGGGACATCCGGGAAATCATTATCCGTCTCTACCGCAGCTCTCAACCGCTGGTTAAGCTCGGAATAGCGATTGACTAGGCTAGCTTCAGAAGGGGAATGGTTCGTATATCCCAGTTCAGTATAGATGAACAAGGGGAACGGTTTCACATCCAGGTATGTCTTAAGAAAATCCTGGTATTCGACCAGATTCAGCATCTTGGGTTTTTTTGCATTGCAAGCCGGGTATTGGAAATCCCCCGGCCGAGCCTTGGTGTACATTAATCCGCCAATCACCGCCGGATAGATATGCAATCCGCCAGATTTGTCGTTGAAACCGATCTTGACCCCCACAGCGATTTCGGGGTATTCGGCATATATGGGGCCGCTTACTTCTAACAAGCAAGCAAACGCCGCATAGCCTTTATCGCCCGCCTCTGGGCCTACCTGGATATCCTGCTCTTTGGCGCGGCGAGTATCTATACCTTTGCACCAGTCATAGGAGGGAGTAGGCGTAAGGGTAGGCATTATGGTTTCGGTTGGGGTGGGTGAAAACTGGGGGGTTGCGCTGGGAAGCAGGGTCGATGTTGGTGGGAGAGTGGGCGTCCATACCAACTGGGTCATAGTGGCGAGGACTTCCTCGACACTCAATGTGTTTACAGCTTGTGAGGAAAGCAGAGAGCAAGCGCCGCCAGTGACCAAAATGGTAAAAATCAGGAGAATTAAAGCGAAAGTATGGGGTTTGATGCGAGACATAGTCGGGAGCTCCTCACAACGCGAAATCACAAGGATAAGGCTTACCGGATATAAGTTGGCGTTGATTATAAATCAATTCCAACCGGATATTAGCACATCAGCTTGCCGCCATCCACATTGATAGCCTGGCCGGTCAGATAAGTTGCGGCTGGACTGCACAGGAAAAGCACCACACTGGTTACATCTTCTGGCAGGCCCAGGCGCCCCTGGGGAATATCCTCAAGCCACTTTTGCATCATGGCGGGATCTTGGCGCAGATGGGCGGTCATCTCCGTTTCGATTACACCCGGGCAAACCGCGTTGACCCGGATATGATATGCTGCCAACTCGCGGGCAGCTTCCCGTGTTAACCCGATCAAACCCATCTTGCTGGCAACATAAGCGCTCCGGTCTTTTAAACCATGCGCCCGCCCGGCAATTGAGGCAATGTTCACCACCACGCCGCCGCCCTGGTCGCGCATCACCCGCCCGGCAGCCTGCATCAAGAAGAATGGCGCGCTCAGGTTGACATCCAGAGTGCGTTGCCAGTCCCACTCATCCAGTTCCAAGAGAGAAGCGTGCGGTTCGACCCCGGCATTGTTGATCAGAATATCGATCCTACCCCAATCCTCGACTACTTGCCCGATCAGGTTTTGGGCTGGCAATCGCTTGGCGATATCGGTCAGGTATGCCCTGGCGCGCCCGCCGCGGGCTTCGATCTGGTTAATGGTTTGGTCAAGATTGACCGGGGTGAGATCGTTGGCTGCGACGATCGCACCGTGGGTAGCAAACTCCTGAGCGATCGCCCGCCCGATGCCGCGCCCGGCGCCGGTCACCAGAACCACCTGGTCATGAAAAATATCCATAAGTCACCTCGCAAACGAATTAATCGATCCCGGGGGTTGGAAGTTCGTTCAATCGCTACAGCGTGGAATTTCTCCCTGATTTTGGGTCGCGTTCAGCAGAATACCCAGGTATGGGGAAGGGTCAAGGCTATTGCGAAATTCCAACTCGTTTCGAAATCGACCACCTTCATCCAGGATAATCGAGAAATGCAAATGCACGCCAACCGGGTTATTCGGGTCGCCCGAGAAATTGCCCTGGTAGCCCAGCAAAGCGCCAGCTTCGACATAGACTTCATTCGTGCCAGGAGGAAAATGTTCATCAATGAATGAATTCCCATCCGAATCTGCCATGTGGGTGTAATAGGTCCATACCTGGCGGTCGGGCTGCAAAGGGTCTTGTGGGATGCGGATTATGACCGATGATTTCCAATCTGGAAGGCGGGTGAGGTAGCCAGGGTAAGCTGCCACAACGGGGGTGACTCCCGGCGCTTGGCCGCCGAAGATATCGATGCCCTGGTGGCGGTGACCCAACCGGAATGAATCGCCCCACAAATAACCGACAAAGCCATTGGTGGGGAAAATAAACGGCGCTAGGTCACAACGTTGACCGGTACGCTGAGCCCAATCGGGGTGTGTAGCCGGGTTATCTAACCAGGCCCTCACCCGCGCCGAGCGGGTCACCTCCGGAGCGTAGCGTCGATACAGGAAATAAAAGCTTACCAGGGCAACGACAACCAGCAAGGAAAGGATCAGGCGGAGCACAGGTAGCGAGTTGCGCATAAAGAACTTTACCGGCAGGGAGGAATTGGGAGACGAGTAATTAGAGCTTAGGTTCGCAGGATGGCGCCCGCTTGCAGAACAACCTTCGAATCAGGCGAGGTTGGCATCCGTTTTCGCCTCCTGGCTGGCGGCGCGATAGCGGGCAATGTTTTCCAGGTCATCTTCCCTGTGATCTGCCAGGAAGAGGGTTAACCGTCCGCCGGTTAGGGATTGAAGCAATCGACCGGCTTCACGCCCCGGAAGGGAAGCCATAGCTTGTTGTAAATCCTGGAGTGAATCAAAGTACAGCTCATGCACCAGGTTGAAATCTTGCGATCCGTAAAGCATACTATCGACCCGGCTGGTGGTTTCACGGCGTAAGCCTGGCATACTTTCTAGCAAATGCAATATCTCTGGCCAGCTCTGGTCGAAGGTGGTAATCTCCTCCAGGGTTTGAATCATGATCACCAGTTTGTGCATGATAGCTTCTCCGAAGACCCATTATACCCTGCCTTTAAATTCAGGAATCCTCCATACTCCACCAAAACACTCCGAAAATCATTGTGCCAGTACAAATTTTCCGTGGTATGATTCAAAACCTGGAGACGAAGCATGGAAGACAAGATCACCATCATTGAGGGACCTCCGCCTACTTTCGAAGCCGTTGCTGATAGCTGGGTGTTGGGTTTGAATGAAAGTCCCAACATGGCGGATATCGTGATGACGCGACTGCGAACCTTCAATGGCGCGGCGCTGGTTGAACGTTGCTACAACGCCTGGCACAATCAACAACCTATCCACCTGGAATTCCGCACATCGGAGGGACTGCAACATGAGGCGTCTATCGTAGCGGCCCGCTACGTGGAAGTCGATGAAGGCCAGATGCTCTTACTGTGGATCCGCCTGAGCGACGAAAATACCGAGCTCGAAATCGACTATGACGACGATATCGGGGACGAGGGAGAGTAACGCGGCAAAATAGCAATTGTATGAGTGACTGCACTTTCCATGATCTAACCGGCTTTCTGGATATCCCCTAAAATCACCTGGGGTTCTCAAAGTCAAACCGACTGATTATTTTTAGATTAGAAAATCCAGCTTTGCTCTTGACAGATCGAAAATTACCGGTAAAATCGGGCGAAATGCCTGAAGCCAAAAAGTCGCAGATAGGGCCAAAGGTTGGATCAAATGGTAATGGGACACCTTTTTTCAACCCCTGGAATTCGATCGCCCCGGAGCTCTCGCTCCAGTGGGCGATTTTTTTTATACGCTAAGAGCCCTTGCGGCTCTTTTTTTTGCCTATCGCCAGCCAGCCAACTCCAATCGAGCGCTGAGGCGGTCTGGAGGCTAAAAAATGGTTTTACGCCTGCC
>Ga0315282_10015419_pt1 | contig 11273 bp, 11 predicted proteins | sample YL17G07_20_MG_FD_203693 | JGI IMG/M metagenome (GOLD analysis project Ga0315282, IMG submission 203693) | Sediment microbial communities from Yellowstone Lake, YNP, Wyoming, USA - YL17G07_20 | ecosystem: Environmental > Aquatic > Freshwater > Lake > Sediment | place: USA: Wyoming | collected...
GCACCGAGGTCGGCCAGGTCGCCATGGTCCTCGTCCTCGACAAGTCGGGCTCGATGGACGAGCGCACCGAGGACGGCGCCACCAAGATCGCCGCCACCCGCCAAGCCGCAACACTCGCCGTCGACGCGCTCGGCCCCAGAGACTACCTCGGCGTCCTCGCCTTCGACACCGACTCCACCTGGATCGTCCCTCCTCACCAGGTCGGCGACGATCAGTCCCGCCTGCAGATCCGCAAGGCTATCGACTCGCTCCAGGCGTCCGGCGGCACCGAGATCTACCCCGCCGTCGAGGCCGCCTACAACGCCATCCGCCGGATCCCCGCGCAGTACCGCTACATCGTCCTGATGACCGACGGCATCTCGTTTTCCGGTGGCGACTACGATGGCCTCACGGCCAAGATGCGCGCCGACCACGTCGTCCTCTCGACCATCGCCGTCGGCGAGGACGCCGACAAGGACCTCCTTTCGAAGCTCGCCCAGCAGGGCGAAGGCCGCTACTACTACACCAACCGGGCCGGCGACATCCCCAAGATCACCGTCCGCGAGACGCAACTGGCCGCCGGTGCTCCAAAGGTCGAGGGCCAGATCGACCCCCAGGTGAACGCGCCCAGCCCGATCCTGCGCTCTCTCCCGAGCAAGCTGCCCCCACTGAGGGGCCAGGCTTCCGCCGGCGTCCGCGAGGACGCCACCACCGCCCTCGTCTCCCAGCGCGGCGACCCTCTGCTCGCCCACTGGCAGCGCGGACTCGGTCGGGTCGCCGCCTGGACGTCGGACGGCGGGTCCAACTGGGCCGCCGACTGGGTGAGCCGACCTGACCTCGCCAAGCTCTGGCCCCAGGCCGTCCGCTGGACCCTGGCCGCCCCTCTGACCTCCGGGCTCTACGTCCGCAGTTGGTCCGAGGGTGAGACTCTGAAGCTGCGAGCCGAGGCGGTCGACGACACGGGAACGCTCCTGAACCTGCTCGACCTGCGGGCGCAGGTGGGCTCGACCCAGCAGGCGATCCCGCTGGCCCAGGTGGCTCCCGGGCGCTACGAAGCCCAGCTCGCCCTGCCCGAGCCGGGAGTCTACCCCGTGGGGGTCGCCGAGTACAGCGGGGGGCAGCCCACCCCGAGGGCCGAGGACGCCGGCATCGTCGTGTCGTATCCCGAGGAGTACCGGCGCTTCGGACCAGACCTGGGCCTGCTGCGGGAAGTGCTCGCGCCGGCCGGGGGACAGGTGCTAACCGAGCCGGCCGGGGCCTTCCGGCGGGACGAGCTGCAGTACGCCGGGGAGGAGAGGCGGCAGCTGTGGCCGTGGCTGCTGGGGATCGCCCTGGCGCTGTTTCCGCTCGACGTGGGGATCAGAAGGCTGAGGGTCGACCACACCTTCGTCCGACCTTACCTCGAGGCCGCCTCCCGAGCCTGGCACACCCTCCCGCTCGACCGTCTCCCCAGGCTCAGGCGGTAGATTGCTCTTCGGCAGTGCGGTCGCCGCCGACGTCGGCTGGCTTCGCCTACCGGCGCCGTTCGGCCCTCTCCTGCCGGATGGCCGCGATGAGCCGACGGGCGGCGTCTTCCATGTCGCTTGGGCTCCCGAGATCGACGCCATCCTCGCGCAGCCGGTGGAAGAGCACGGTCAGCGCGGGCGCCTCGATGCTGGAGACCTCCAGGATCTCGCGCCGCCGAAAGACCTCCTCTGGCGTGCCCCGGGCGACGATCTCCCCGCCCTCGGCGAGCACGTACACCGTATCCGCCAGCTTCGGCACCAGGTCGACGTCGTGCGTGGTCAGGATCAGCGTCAGCCCGGTCTCCTCGCGCAGCTCCCGCAGCAGAGACACCAGGTCGCTCCGGGAGCGCGGGTCCAGCCCCTCGAACGGCTCGTCGAGGATGAGTATCTCCGGGCTCGTCACCAGAGCGCCGGCCAGGGCTACCTTGCGCTTCTCCCCTCCGGAGAGGTAATGCACCACCTTCCCGGCCAGGTGCTCGATGCCCAGCCTGCGCATGGCTCGCTTGGCCCGGGCCTCGGCCTCGGCCGAGCTGAATCCAGCGTTCCTCGCCCCGAACGCCACGTCGTCGAGCACCGTCGGCCCGAGCAGTTGCTCGTCCACATTCTGGACGAGCACGCCGATGCGCGGCTGGAGTGCGGCGAACTCGCGCGCCGGATCGCGCCCGAGGACGCTCACGCTTCCCTCGTCGGGCCGGAGCAGGCCCAGCAGGTGGAACAAGAGTGTGCTCTTGCCCGCGCCGTTCGGGCCCAGGATGACGACGCTCTCGCCCTGGTGGGCCACAAAGTCCAGCCCGCACAGGGAGACGTGGGTCCCGTCCGGGTAGACGTGGCGAACGCAGCTTACCCGGGCCACCTCGCGCGCCTCCCGCACTTGCGAACGGTCGGGAACGGCGACCGAGGGCACGGCGCCGTCCGGCCCAGGGCCGGCTGTCGCTCCGTCGGCGTGGACCTGCGCCTGGTGGTGCCCGCGGGCCAGCCGCAGCGGCCCGCTCTCGGCCCCGGCCGCGCCCTCCGCCGCCGGCCGCCTGGCCCGGGTGAGGCCGAGAGCGGCCACGGCGACCAGCGCGCTGCCCAGGACGTGATAGCCGCTCGCCGCGAGCCAGACGCGTGGCAGCGCGAGCGCCAGCGCGGAGACGGCGAAGGCGAAGGCGCCGACGGCCAGCGGCAGCGCATCGCTCCGGGAGACGGCGTGCCACCGGCCCGTCGGCACGATGCGCCCGCGGTACCCGCGCAGGCGCAGGACGTCGTACAGCCGCTCCGAGAGGTCGATGGCCCGGATCAGCAGCATTCCCAGCGACCGAGCGACGTTGGCGCCACTGGCAATCGGCCGATCGCGGCGGAGGGCGCCGCGGAGGCGCAGCGCGGTCAGCACGTGGCCCAGTTCCTCCAGGAGCAGGAACAGGGAGCGGTACGTGATGAACAGCCCGTCGGCCACCAGGCGCGGCAGCAGCCGCCCGAGCGGCGCGAAGACGTCGGGGTACGGCGTGGTGGCGATCAGCAGCACCATCGCCTGGGCCGCCGTCAGGCTCTTGAGCAGGACGAGCGCCGGGGTCGCCCAGGTCCCGTCCCAGCGGCTCAGGGCGAACAGGGCGGCGAAGATGGTCGGGTAGGCGGCCAGGCCCACCAGCGAGCGCACCGGCAGCCCGCTTACAAAGACCCCGGCCAGCAGGACGAAGAAGATGGCCAGCAGCAGAAACGGGCTCCAGGCCACGACGACGGCGGCGATGACGAGGGCGACCGCCAGCCCCTTGCCCAGCGCGGACGCGCGGTGGAGCGGGCTCGTGCGGTTGTTGGCCCAGTGGTCGATGGCGGCGATATCCAAGCTGAGGTCTCCTATCGAGCTGGCGCCTTCGAGCCAGGCGCTCGTCCCCGGATCAGGTCCGGTCGCACGCGGTCGACGAATCCGATGACGGCGGCGGTCACCGCCCCCTCCAGGATCCAGCCGAAGAAGCCGAGCAGCAGCACGGCCTTGCCGAACGTGGCGATGTCCACGCTCCGGGCTGGCAGCCCGCCCTGCCCTTCGCCGGGCTCGGGGCTGACCACACGGTTGGCCACCAGCCCGGAGTCGAATGGGTTGGAGAAGGTGAGCGTCGCCGGGTTCAGCGCGCCGGTGTCCCGGGCCCGGCCGGGGTCCACGCTGCCGGCCCAGACGACGCCGATGAGCAGCCAGGTCGAGATGAAGAGAGTCACTCCGGTGGCCAGGCCGGCGGCCAGAGCGGCCGACGGCGCCGAGCGCAGCCGGGTCAGGATCGCTAGGAGCAGACGGAACAGATAGCCGCCGAGCGCTGCCTCGCTCCCGATGACGAGCGTGTTGAGCCCGACGACGGTGATGCCGCCGTGGCCGAACATTGCCAGGATGAGGTTGACGATGAGAGCGGCCAGCAAGCCGTACGCCGGGCCCACGACGATGCCGGTCAGCACCGACAGGTTGACGTGGTAGGCAATCGGCACGATCTCGGTGGACATCCCGACGAGCATGACGGCGGACATGACCCCGAGGAGGGGCACCCGGCGCGTGGCGTCGCCGCGGAGGTGGTAGGCGGCAAGGCCGACCAGCAGCGCGGTCAGGACCCATCCGGCCGCCACCAGCCAGAGGGGGAGCACCCCGTCCGGGATGTGGATGTGGGACACCTCTACACCCTTCCCGCCGTCGCCTCGCTCGCTTCGGCCCGGCGGTGATTGATACTACGTATCAATAGTACGCCGTCGGGGGCGCCGGTGTCAACGTCGCGGGCACGAGACGTGCAGAGGAAGAGCAGGGCAGCGCGCCGACGAGTCGCGGCTGAGCCACCCAATGGGCCCACCGGCCCGACCATTCGAAGCACGGACTTAAGGAGGTCCTATGTTCGGACGAACCAACCTGCGCACGGGGATGCAGGTCTACAGCTCGGATAACCACCAGATCGGCACGATCGGCGAGGTCGGCCAGAGCCACATCAAGTGCGAGACCGGGATTCTCGGGCTCGGCAGGGATCTGTACATCCCGTCCTCGGCCGTCACTCGCGTCGAGGATAACCGGTGCTACCTCGGCGTGGTGAAGGACCAGGTCGGCCAAAGGGGGAACGCAGTCCGGCTCCCCCTTCCCCTGTGGGGAAGGGGGTCGGGGGGTTAGGTCTCCTCTACCCGCCGGAGCGAGTGGTCGCCGGCGCCTCGACCAACCCCCTTCGGACGGCGTAGGCCGCCGCCTGTACCCGGTTCCCCAGGTGGAGCTTCTCGAGGATGTTGTGCATGTGCCGCTTGACGGTGCTCTCGGCGATCTCCAGGGCTGCCGCGATCTCCTTGTTGCTCGCCCCGCTGATGACCATCTGCAGCACCGTCCTCTCCCTGTCGGTCAGCTCGGTCGACCCGGCCGACGGCTCGACCTCGCGCTGCCGGTTGCGCGCGAACTCGTCGAGCACCCGGGCGGCGATGACCGGCGAGAGCGCGACCTCGCCCTGGAACACGCCGCGCAGGCGGTCGAACAGAATCCGGGCTCTCAGGTTCTTCAGGAGGTAGCCGATCGCCCCGGCCTTGACCGCCTCGAACAGGTCGTCGTCGGCGTCGGAGACCGTGAGCATGACGATGCGGGCAGCCGGCGTCTCCTGGCGAATCAGCCTCGTCGCCTCCAGGCCGCCCATTCGGGGCATGCTGATGTCCATGAGGATGAGGTCGGGCCGCAACTCGCGGGCCTTGGCGACCGCCTCCTCGCCGTCGCTGGCCTCGCCCACCACAGTCAGGTCCGGCTGTGTCTCCAGCAAGCTGGCCAGCCCCTCGCGGAAGAGCACCTGGTCGTCGACGATCAGCACGTGCACAGGGTTCATTGCTTTCCTCCCGCTGACTCCTCCACCACTTCCGCGACCTCGGCCGGCAGGCTGACGACCACTCGCGTGCCCTGCCCCGGCGCGCTCTCCACGCTGAGCTCTCCCCCGACGATCTGCGTCCGCTCGCGCATCGTCGCGAGCCCGAAGTGCCCGCTGGCCGGCGCCGCCGTCGGGTCGAAGCCTCGCCCGTCGTCCTCGACCGAGACGAGCGCCCGCCCGCCCTCCCGCCGGAGGCGCACCCTCGCCCGCTCGGCGCCAGCGTGCTTCCGAACGTTGCTCAGCGCCTCCTGGATCACCCGGATGAGCTGGATCTCCACCGTCGGGCTGAACCGGAACGTCGCACTGCGGGAGACGTCCAGCTCCGCCTTGATGCCAGTCTGCAGGCTGAACCTGCTGAGGTACTCCTCGAGCGTCGGCACCAGGTCGGCCCTGGTCGCCTTCGTCCGCAGCCCGAGGATGGCCTCGCGCACGTCGGCGTAGGCGTCGTCGGCCACCTGCTGGATGTGCTCGAGCTCGGCTGCCGCCTGGTCGAGCCGGCCCACCTCCAGGTGCCCGCCCAGGACGCTCGCGCGCAGGCTCAGGTAGCCCAGCGCCTGAGCCAGGCTGTCGTGCAGCTCGCGGGCGATGCGGTCGCGCTCCTCCAGCACGGCCATGTCTTCGAGCTGCGCGTGCAGCGCCTCGAGCTGCCGAGTGCGTTCCTGCACCCTCGCCTCCAGTTGCCGATTCCACTCCGCCATCGCGGCTTGGGCGCGCCGCTGCGTCTCCAGCGCCTCCTGCTGCGCCGCGAAGCGCTCCGCGTTCGCCCGGGCGAGCTGCCGGCCCCGCTCGATCTCGAAGACGTTCAGTATCTGCACGACGCAGTAGGCGACGACGACGGACGCTACGGTGCTGACGAGCTGTGGCGGCAGCCCGAGGAGCCGGGAGAAGGTCGCGTAGTTGAGCACGGAGGCCGGCCCGTAGGGAGCCGGGGTCACCACCAGCCCGGCCACCACCGCGTTGACGAGGAAAGCGCCGGCCGCACCCACGCAGTAGCGGGCGAGCCGAGGCAGCCCGAGGTCGAGGAAGCGGGGCCGCTGCGCCAGGAGGGCGAGCGCCGCCAGGATCGAGCCCGGGAAGTAGAGCAGGTAGCGTGCCCAGATCTCGGCCTGCGTCAGCCAGCTCCCGCTGGCGGCGATGAAGATCTCCGACTGGCCCCGGTGGCAGTCGAGGCAGACCGCGTTGCCGGGACGGCCGACCTCGGCGATGGGGCTGAAGTGAGGGACGACCAGCGTGACCAGCCAGCCCGCGAGAAGCACCCAGGGGAGCGGCAGCAGCCACCGGTAGCTCGGCTCCAGGCTGGCGAGGAGCCGCGTGCCGAACACCATCAGGCAGGTGGCCGAGCCGGCGAGGAGGACCACCGCGACCAGCCGGACCATGGACAGCTCGCCGTGCGCCTCGGCGGTGCGGTCGAGCACGATTCGGGCGTTCAGCCACTCGAGGGCGCCGTGCAGCAAGCCGAACGCCGCCAGGTACTTGAGGCTGGCCGCCAACTCCGTCGCGCCGGAGTGCCGGGTCTCGAGCGCAATCGCCAGGCCCAGGGAGAAAAGCGCCAGACCGCAGACGAAGAAGAAGGCCAGGAAGACCAGATCGGTCGGCGATACCTGGGCAGGCAACTGGACGCTACCTCGGCGGTCCACCTTCAGGGCAGCCTGGCCTCCAACCGGCCACGCTGCCCGTGCATATGTTACTACTGGCTGACCATGAGGTCAACGGGTGGCGGCCGGTAGATGAGGGCTTTCCCATGCTAGCAACCGAGTGGCGGACGCTAGCCCGCATCTCTGTCATTCCGAGCGAGCCCCCGCGCCCCCGGCGCGAGGACGAAGCGAGGAATCCGTGGCCCCGGCTCGGTCGGAGTGACCGGGCGCGGATTCATGGCCCGCTGTGGCGGGCTCAGAATGACACCCAAGCGGGCGTGCCGTCGGCGCTCGCCCGGTAACATGAGAAAGCCCTGGCCGGTAGATCTCTGGCCCGCGCCGGCGCCCGGCTGTGCGTTAACATCACGTTAAATATACGGTGGGCCGCTAGCGCCAGGCTTGACATTTGATGCACAGGTTAATAGAATGGAACCAGGAAGGGAGGGGAGAGCATGGACCGCCGGCTCACCGAACGCCAGCGCGAGGTCCTCAGCTTCATCCAGGAGTACGTCGAAGCCCACGGGTTCTCGCCGGCCCTCACCGAGATAGGCTCGGCCTGCGGGAAAATCTCGGCCACGGCCGCGCTCGCGCACGTCGTCGCTCTCGAGAAGAAGGGCTACGTCAAGCGCGACCCCCATCGGGCCCGCGGGCTCGAGCTCGTGCGCGCCCAGTCCGACGAGCGCCGGCCCCCCATCTACAGGCTCCCCGTCGTCGGCGAGATCGCCGCCGGCATGCCCATCGAGGCCTACGAAGATGCCACCGAGCACCTCTGGGTCGAGGCCAGCCTGGCCCGGACCTCTCGGAGCTTCGTCCTCCGGGTCCGAGGCCAGAGCATGATGGGCGACGGCATCTGCGACGGGGACTACGTCGTCGTCCAGCCGCAGGACACCGCCGACAACGGCGAGACGGTCGTCGCCATCGTCGGCGGCAACGGCGCCACGCTGAAGCGCTTCTACCGCGAGCGCGGGCACGTCCGACTCCAGCCCGCGAACCCGTACCTCGAGCCCATGATCGTCTCCGACGTCACCATCCAGGGGAAGGTGGTCGCCGTGATCCGCCGGTTCGAGTGATCGGCGGGCGCGGCGACGGTGTGGTGGAGGTGTGGCGATGAAGGCCCATTCTGCTCCGTCTGCGCCGTCCGCTCTGATTGAGGCGAGGCCGGCGAGCGGGCCCGGCGCCGACGTCGCGGACCTGGCCGCGGCCGCGAGGCGGGGAGACCGGGAGGCCCTCCAGGCCCTCTACGGCCGGTACAGGCCGCTCCTGGCGGGGGTCGTCGCCCGGGTCCGGCCGCCCCTGCCGGCCGGAGTCGAGCCCGGCGACCTGGAGCAGGAGGCCGCCCAGCAGTTCTGCGAGCTGGTCCGGGCGTTCGACCCGGACCGGGGTGTCAACCTGACGACCTACCTGCAGAAGGCGCTGAAGTGGCGGGTCGCCAGCTTCCTCCGGGCCGAGGCGCGCCGGGCCGGCCACCTTCCGCTGGAGTCCGCGGACCTGAGCCGCCTGGCCGACGAGATGGCCGTCTCCCCGAGCCCGGAGCGGGCCAGCCCGCGCCTGGCCCGAGCCCTGCGCCAGCTCTCGCCCCGGCAGCGCGCCGTCATCGCCGGCCTCTACTGGCGGGAGCGGACGGCCGGAGAGATGGCGCGAGAGCTGGGCGTCACCCCGCAGGCGGTCACGGCGCTGCGCCGCCGGGCCGAGGCGGCCATCCGGGAAGAGCTGTCCGAGGACCAAGGTTCGCGCTCAGGCTGATGCCTGGACGGGTATCCCTCGCCGCAGCCTACGCCAATCCCTCGACTTCGCGCAGCATGCGCTCCCGGTGGGTGCCCGCCCAGTAGACGCGCCGGCAGCGGGGGCAGCGCGTGAAGCTGGGCTGCGTCCGCAGGACGTACGGCGGCACCTCCGAAGCCACCTCCTCGCGCGTCGCCGGCGCCAGCGGCTCGTTGCACTCCAGGCAGCGCGAGAAGACGGCGAAGGGGGGTTGGAGACCCAGCGCGCGGATGACCTGGCGGAGCTGCTCCCGGACGTCGTCTTTCGTGATGAGCAGCGCCCGCACCTCGCCGTCAAAGACGACGCGCCGGTGGAGGATGTAGGTGTCCCGGGTGAGGAGAACCCGGCCTTCGCGCGCGGCAATGGCCACCAGCTCGTCGTCAGCGATCGGGTGGGCGAAGAGGGCGTCGAATCCGAGCATCCGCAGCCGCCGGGCCAGCCGGCCCACGTTCCCATCGGCGACGAACTTCGGCGGCGCCTCCCCTTGCGCGTCCACTACGTGCCACCCGCCGCCTGGTCGTCCGCCGCGGCCGCCTGGGACTCGGGGATCCGCTTCAGGTGTCGGAGCGAGAGCGACGTGTGGGCCGACAGCTCGTGCCGGAGGATCTCCTCCCCGAGGAAGGGCAGCGGCAGGCCGTTCACGCGGTACTCCCCGCTGAAGCTCACCCGTGTGCCCAGCGGCGTCGGCGCGAACGCCCACGTCGTGACGCTCCGGACCGGACCGTCGGTTACCGACACGAAGTGGTCGTTCTCGACGAACTCGGCTATCTCCAGGACCGACGACACCCGCACTCTGACCATACGCCCGGACGCGCTCACCTTCGCGCCGAGGCCGAAGGTGCTTCTGCCAGAAGCATACCATGCTTCGGGGGTACCCGCAGACCGACGCCGCCGGGCCCGTCGGGGAAGGCGCTCTGCTGTGTGGGCCCGGGCTCAGTACTGCTCGTCCGCGCTGGTGCTCGCCACTCCCGCACTCCAGGAGAGTCGGCGGCCGTCGCGCGCGTAGCGCACCGCAAGCACGAGCAGAGTGACGGCGGTGATGGGTATGACGAACGCGCCCATCACCGCGCTGAACGTGGGCAATGCCTCGTGCTGGGCGGCGTTCAGCACGAGATACGCCAGGTACGCCAGGTAGTAGCCGAACAGCAGAGCTCCTTCCCACCGAGCGATCACGTGCCCTCTGAAGAAGACCGGCAGGCAAGCTGCAGCCACGGCAATCATGACTGGGATGTCGAACCGCAGGGCCACCCCCGACACTCCAATGCCGGCCGGAGCCACCAGGCTCGAGAGCCCCAGCACCGACAGGATATTGAACGTGCTGCTGCCAACGGCATTGCCGATGGCGATGTCCCGCTCGCCCCGAACACTGGCGACGACCGAGGTGGCAAGCTCGGGCAGAGAGGTGCCCGCTGCGATGATCGTCAGCCCGACGATCAGCTCGCTCACTCCCAATGCCCGGGCGAACGCCACGGCACCACTCACCAGCCAGCTCGACCCGACGACGAGGGCGGCCAGCCCGATGGCGATCAGCGCCAGGTCGGTGGCGATCACCCATCTGGCTCTGGCCTTGGCAATCGCCGGGCCTCGAGGCTGATCCGTTCCCGCTCCTTTGCTCTCCTTGCGGCCCTGGCGAATCAACCAGACCGTGTATGCGACAAGTCCGGCCGACAGCAAGGCGCCATCGGGGCGACTGATGCTGCCGTCGAGCGCCAGGACGAGCAGCAGGCCCGACACGCCGACCATCACCGGCACGTCCAGGCGCACGAGCTGCCGGGAGACGGCCAGAGGCGCGATGAGCGCCGAGAGGCCAAGCACGCACAGGATGTTGAAGATGTTGCTCCCCACCACGTTGCCGACAGCGATGTCCGCCTGGCCAGAGAGAGCTGACTGCACGCACACTGCGAGCTCTGGCGAGCTGGTGGCAAACGCCACGATCGTCAGCCCGGTCACCAGCGGCGATACGCCAATGGCAGTCGCGATGCCAGCGCCGCCACGCACGAGCATCTCGGCGCCGGCGATGAGGAGAGCCAGGCCGAGAGCGAAGGCCCCAAGAGTCACGATATCCACGAGCACACCTCAAACCCGGACCACGCGCTGCAAGCCGCTCTTCCGCCTGTGCACTGCCGGAATGCGCGCCCCTTCTATTCTACCTCACGGAGCAAGCCCCGGCGTGCCTGATCGCAAGGGCCAGCCTCGGCGCAATCCCACCCGGAATGGTCGGCCGGGGCCGATCCGCGCATTGACACGCCGCTCAGCCTGGTGCTAGTATAGCGGCAAGTGAAGAACGCCGCCGCGGTGAAGGGGAGCAGTAGCGGGGACGGCTAGGCAATGGGGCTCCTTGTGTTGTGCCAACGGCCCATGTATAGACATGCTCCGTTGGCACAACGCTAGGCAGAGGGCTCCTTCTCCCGTGCATCCGTACCTATCCTGTGCATCCTGTTCGTTAGGGCAATCGGGGGTGACAGCTTGAGCGCCACGCGCGTGTCGAACGCCAGGACGATGTTCGACAAGATCTGGGACGACCACGTCGTCCGGGAGGAGCCGGACCAGCCGGA
>Ga0315282_10015420_pt1 | contig 11272 bp, 5 predicted proteins | sample YL17G07_20_MG_FD_203693 | JGI IMG/M metagenome (GOLD analysis project Ga0315282, IMG submission 203693) | Sediment microbial communities from Yellowstone Lake, YNP, Wyoming, USA - YL17G07_20 | ecosystem: Environmental > Aquatic > Freshwater > Lake > Sediment | place: USA: Wyoming | collected...
GAATCCCGCCCGATCCATCTACTACGCCCTGCGCTGTGTCTGTTTCCAGGCAAGACCGAATTCGATTTGACTGGATAGAGATAAATCAAGTCAAGTGACAGTGGAAATCGCGCATCCGTTGAGAATCCGGAAATTCCGTCGAGAAGATCACCGAGTGTTTCGCGCCTCATCAGGAAAGCCCTGCTAGAGGTGAACAGCAAGGATTACCCGAAGAGGGTCATTGACTTCATGTGCGATCGTTTCACGCCAAGGAACTTTTCTCAGAAACATCAGCAGGTCGATTAGGTGCTCATCTAGTTGCTGGAATCTGAAGGCCTCTTGAGCCAGGTCCGTCTCAAGTGTCAAGACTTCTTTCGGTACATCGTAGTCCATCAAGCTCCTGTACATGGGGACGGAATCTCTATTGACCTCCTTGAGACCGTTCTTGAGGAAGAAGCTGACTGCAGCGGGGTAGGCTTTGATATCAACGCCCGGGATGATGTACCTAGGCCCTCCCGAGACTACGATTCTTCTTGCACCTCTTTCTTTATGCCTTTTCTCCACTTCTCGCGACAATTCCGTGCCTATGCCTTTTCTCTGATGACCCTTTTTTTACGACTATGATGTTCACATAGCCTGTGTCCTTGCGGATGGGGGCGAATATGAAACCAACTATACTTGTTCCTTCTTGCGCGACCAAGCACAAACCAGGATCAAAGTTCTCTTGAAGGATGACCTTCTGTCTAAACACCCTGGGCTCAGTCTATCTTGAGGCATCGAAGAATCCAATAGGTCCAGAACTTGAGCCAGATCTTTTCCCTCGAACTCCCTTATTTTCATTGCTTTTGGCATGAGCTTTCCATGATGAGGCTCCTGGTTGTTGAAGCAAACCCCAAGGCCGTTAGCTAGCTGGCTAGCGCTATATCTCCTTGAGAACAAAGGATATTTACTCTACTGGTTGCCCTTGATAGCGATGGCATCAGGCGGCTTCCCATTTCTCTCCTGGGGGCTGAAGCGTTGGAAAATTGGCGTTTCGTTTCTATCGGTGTTCCTGCTCTTGAGCTCAGTAGGGCTCGGAGTGTCAGCCGAACGAGCAGATGAAATTCTTTTTTCAGGAACAGTCAGAGATTATGTTAGCAGAGAACCGATTCCAAACGTTCATGTCATAGTCTACGAGACTTACCCCGAGATCAAGCTTCACTCATCTATCTTCACCAGCCAGAATGGAACCTATGAGACCTACCTTTTCTCTGGAAGGTCCTACAGGATATATTTCCTCCACAAATCTCCGATAGGTTCATATGATTACATCCCCGCAAGATATCCTATTTCAGGCAGCTTGGAGCCCACCTCTTCCTCTATATTCGCAGAGGTACTCATGTTCCCTGGATACGTTGTTCGTTTCGAGGGCTCAATAAACTATGTGAACAGTTCAAGGGCCAGCTCATCATTCAAGATGGAAGTCGTTGACTTCGCCTCAAAGTCCACACTCGGGCAACTCGAAGACATCGGAGGTATGACTGCTTATGGCACTGGTTCTCCCGATGTGATATATACGATCGAAGATGAGAAAATGGCCATCCTGCCGGCAGGCTTGCGTGTGTTGTTGAAAATAACTAGTACTATTTACGATTCCGAAGCAGACAGATACAGGCTCATCACCTTCTACGTCGACGATCAAGGAAATGGCTTTTCCTATCTTGTTGGGCATGACCAGGTCAGGGTCATAACATCCTATTCCCTAAAGGCCAGCCTGTTAGTTACTCAGTCTGTCATCGATCGAGCATTCGATGACATTAGGAGATACGAGTCTATGGGCTTCTACCTCGCTTCCGAAAGGGACGACCTTGCGTATGCACAAAGGCTCTTTGAGGAAGCGCGTATTTCGCTGTCGGAAGAAGACGATCTCAATTCCTTCATTCAGATGCGTCAAGCTTTCATAATGGTGAAGCAGACGATATATGGCAGAATAGAAGAGTCCATTCTGGTCGCCAAGACAGGATCTCTCTATCTCCCGTTCTTCATATCCGTATTCTCCATCTCACTCGCCTTTTTCTTCTTCGAAGACGATAAGAGGAAGGTGTTGTCCAGCTTCGTGATCTTTCTCCTTTTGATGGGGTTATTTATCATGATTTATCCGGGATTCAGAATACAAGATCCCGTCCTGCTCGCGGCATCCTCTGTAGCGAGCGTCATACTCGGCACAGCGATAGTTTTCCTGATTCCGAGAGTTTGGAAGGAACCTGCTATAGAGAGAGGCATTTCAACAAGAGCCGCCCTCGTAGTGCTATTCTCAATGGCAAAGAGGAATTTGAAGAGGAGAAGGACAAGGACCTTCTTCGCAATGCTCAACTTGGCAACATTGGTGATGGCCTTCACCGCCCTCACGTCGTTCTCGTCCATCTATGGATTAACCTCCGAGGATTTCCCATCGAAGATACCAATCGGGCTGATATTGCTGAAGGGAATACCAAAGGATGCCACAAGTCCATATGGCAAGCAGTTCGTTCCGTTCACCGATGCGGATGTGCAATGGGTCAGTTCTATGCCATATGTTGTTTCCGTCTCACCACTTGCCCAGAATTCGCCCAGCTTGGGCAGCTTGTTGGAGGTCTCAGTCAACGATAAGGATTTCGTCAGCATCTATGGTATCATCGGGATAGATCCCTTACATGAGACGAAGGTGACTGGCCTTGTTTCCTCTTTTTCCAACCAGATCACAGATAAGGAAGCGAGGAGTGGAGACTGGGTTGCAATATCCTCATCTCTTCTAAAACAGACCGGGGCCAAAATAGGCGACAAGCTTTCAGTCAGGTTAGCGGCTGGCGAAAAAAGGACTATTGGCAAGTACACTGTAGTCTCGGTCGTGGACTATGATTCGATCAGTCGGCTCAAGGATCTGAACGGCGAGTCATTCCTCCCAAACTACATCCCAAGTCCAGAGGCCAAGGAGTCGACACCCACAGATCTTTTCATAGTGTTGGACTGGAGGAAAGCCATTGAAGTGCTAAGTGTTGGCGTCTACAGGCTGATTGTCGAAACAACCAGCGATGGGAAGGATCTGGAGAGTCAGGTGAGAAATTTGGTTTTTGGGTTAGAGGCAGATTCTTGGTACGGCACTAGCTCTTACTCAAGGCATTCGTTTTTGGCCAAGAGGATTGAAATGAAAGGTGTCGAGAGCTATGTGATCCTTCTGAGCCTTGTTGCCCTTAACGTCGGTGCGATAATGCTGAACGTCGTGGAGGAAAGGAGGAAGGAGATCAGGTCGCTGATGGCCCTCGGCCCCAATCCGACACATATAGCAATATTATTCCTAGCGGAGGCGGCGATTCAAGGTCTCATAGCAGGTGGTTTAGGATACGTGGGGGGATTATTGCTCTACAGGGCCTTGGGGGCGTTTGCCCCTGCCACATTGCTCCTGAGGGCGAAAATGGAGTGGTACTGGAGCGTGATAGGTGTGACTATAAGCTTGATAGTAGCCTTGGCCTCGGCTTCGAGGCCAGCGTTGGCCGCTGCGGTCCAAGCCGCCCCATCGATGATCTTAAGAGCGAGGGTGACCGAAGAGCAATTGAGGGAAAGGGAAGAGCGATTAAGACAACTCTATCAGCCGACCGAGGTCAGCCTTCCGATCAAGGTCAGAACTCAGGAGATGCCCTTCTTCGATGGGTTCATGCGAGGAAGGGTAGAGGAACTCCAAGCCGGTTTCCACTCTTGGGTGCAAGATATATCCTCAGAATTCTCCGAGACCAAAGGCGTCTGGATCCTGAGATTTGAGATCTGCTTCAGGGAAATACCTGAGATCATCGGAGCCAAGGTAGACGTACAAGGTAGCAAGGACCCTGAGACCTTTGAATACAAATTCTCCATTCGAATTGAACCGATGAAGGGTAAACTGCCGGACAGGAACTACCAAGAAATCACGAATATGTTTCATGATATATGCATGAATTGGGCTAGAAACAAGTCGAAACTTATGGGGGCGACACCATAACCGATTGCACCTCTTACGTACGTAGCATGAGATGTATTATGGCACAGATCGAATCGCTTGCTTTCCGCAGCGCAGTACGCCAAGAGTAGGAAATCCGAATCGGAAAGACGATGACGGTCATCGCGCTCCTATTACGATGAAGCTAGGAATGACCCTCTGACTCTACGGAACTGAACGCCTTGCTTCCCTCGGAGATGTATCGCATCCTCAGGTCTGGCGCAAGCCCTCTCCAGATTAGGATCTGTTTTCTGACCATATCTATGAACGGTGTACTGGAGGTGACCCAAGTGTGCATTGGCCCGCCTAGCCGGTGCATGACTAACGAGAGCTTCCACTTTCCTCCTTTTTCAATCTGGCTAATCATCAAACTGACATCCTGTATCAATCCGGAATCATAGGGCTGTAATGCAACAGATGTTGCTATGGATAGCCGCTTAACCCCTACCCCAGTGTCCATTCTATAGTCTGTTCTCGTCCTCGTGTAGAATAGACCGGTTCTTTCCGTTCCGCTAGCATCCAAGAACTCCTTGACGTATGCCAAGAATCCAACGGCTTCATCCTTGCTTGTGAATTCCACTGGGAGAGGCATGTCCCAATAATCTCCAACAGGTTTCGTAGGCATCTCCCACTTTCTAGTCAACGAGGGGGTGACTAGCCTCGAGGCTATGAACATGGGGTACGCCGACGGCAGCAGAGTCACAGCGAAGGTCAATATCAGAACTAGGAGGACCCAGGTCGACGTGAAGTTCGGAACTATGTATGTTGGGAGTAGATTCGTTTGGATGAGTAAATGAAGGATTGCGAGCCCTATTAAGTATCCTCCCATGGCGCTCACAACAGCATACATAGTGCTTTCTGCTAAGAACATCGCGCCGATATGAATCGGGGAAAGGCCCACCGAACTAAGTGTCTGTATTTCTCGTTTCCTTTCATATATCGAACCAAGCATGGTATCCGCGACCACAAGGGCTCCTATCGCCAGAGGTATCAGGAGCATTTGCAATCCTGAGATTACCATCACGTCAGTCCTCGCATAGGTGTATAGCGTACTGGCATGAGCTACGTAAACATCGACTGCCGAATTGGTCTGAAGTGATATTATGTTCGCTATCTGTTGGGATTTCGTAAGGTTTGTTTCTAAGACAGACATTGAACGGACAGTCGCTCCGAGATCATTGACCGAGAAGTCAAAGGGCAAGAGAATCACGCGGTCGAACGGAACAGTTTGAGAAGTAGTCCCAGCCGCCCCAGCCGTAGGCGTAGGGGCTACAGTTCCAAAAATGGTCGGGTTCAATGGAAGACCGTCGATATCTCTCAATGAATCTAAGATTCTGTCATCGAAAATTCCCTTGATGAACAAGTCAAGGCCAGCGACGCGCATATGTTGACCCTCCTTCATGCCAAGGCTCTTGCTCATCGTTTGACTTATTATCGCCACGTTTCTGTCTTGTGCTTCAAACCAATATCCTCTGAGAAGCGCTCCCGGGACTTCCTTGAAAACCGCTTGCATTTCCGGACTCATACCCATGAACGCCCCGACGATAGCAGTGCCATTTGGCCCCGTGACGATATACCGTTGGGTGGTCAGGGGATCTGTAGCAGGAGGATATGCTGGCAATAAAATCGATGTCTCCGCTATTGGAACGCTGGGCCCAAGCTCTGTGACTAGGATGTTCTTTATTCCTGAGGGCAATGGTGAAATTCCACCCGTCACGAGGACTAGGATGCCCTCATAGGGTATCTCCAATGGATGGGCACTTGGCTTCACTATTGCGAATGTAGAAGCTGACGTGAGTGTGATCAGACCAACTGTGATTATGAGTATTGAGCTAAGGGTGAGACCAGTCCTAAACACCCTCTTCCTCATGTTTGAGAGGCCCACGGAGAAAGCGGTCATTGCTGCCGCTGTTCTGCTTATGTCAGCGAAGTGTTCACCAATCATCCTGGTTCGAAATTCCCTCAGGAAATCAAAACTCCTGCTCATGAGCATTCCGAATATTATCGCAGTGAGGACAAAGACGAAGAAACCCAAATTCACTGCCAACACATTTGAGGCCACCCTCAAACCGGGGTGAAGCAAATAGATCAACAGCATCGAGAGTGAAAATATCCCGAGACCTGAGAGCAACCTCCGCGTTAGGTCGTCGAACGAAAAGAGGAGCTTCTCCATTATGAATGCAAACGGCAACAGCAGAACCGCAAAGAATAGGCTTGTACTAGTGACATTCTCGATTAATCCTATAGTCTTCGCGTACGACTGTACACTCCAGCTCCAAGCATTTAAGGCATATCTATAGGCAAGGCTGTAATTCCAGAACCCAGTCTCTACACTTCGCTCGGCCATTTGGAGGTTTTTCCCTGCTTCGGATTGTGAGAAATCAGCGAGACTATCTCGGACGTCTTGCTGGGTCAACATTCTGAGGCGACCATCGTTCAGCCAAAAGAGGTCGTGGGCTATTCTATATGCCGTGAAGTCTAAGACGTTATAATCCCCAAACTTAACAGCGTACCCAGCCCCCTCAGGAAAGGCATAGGAGAAGTTAGTAAAGACGCCCACAACGGTATTGGCGGGTCCCCATCGGAATAGTATCTCAATTACAGACCCGGGTTGGACGAAAACCAACACAATCGGCTCGCCCGTAAGGGCAGGCACGATCAGACCGTACGACAATGGTTGGGTATGGGAGAGGAAGTCGTTGACGACTACCTTTAGCGGAGAGGCATAGATGCTCCCAAGGTTGCTTGGTCCCAGAATGCCTGCTGTATTTGGTGTAGGCAAGTACCTGTTGTAGTCCATCGTGGGTGCGCTCATTGTAATTGGGTTGACTATGTCGAAGATCACCATGCTACCACACCTCAAGAGAATCGTCTTCACGGTGGTCTCGGATTTGGAGAGGAACCTATGATTGATGAAGTTCCATTGACCGTCGCCAAAGCCTCCGACATCGGGGGCATAGACGATTTGCTTAGTCTTTTTGTCTATCGCATAGCCATAGAATGAGATGGCAAATCCTGCGCTGTCTTTCCAATGCGCTACAAATGGCGGGACCCCCACTACCGTGAAGTTGGGAGAGCTCAGGAGTTGGATAATGTGAGCAAATGGATTGGTTATGGCGTTGCCAGCTTCTGAAGGGCCGCTGCCCACCCAAGAGTGGCTGAAAACCGTATCCAGTATTAGTTGAAGCGATGGGTCACGCAATTCCTCTGAAAGATACAGACCAGTCTTTGTGTCATAGACGGCCATTTGGCCGTTGATGGTTAGATAACCCGCGGAGCCATCGCCGAGACGACCTACGAGTGCTACCTCGAGAAATCGCTGCGGTCTTCCACCACCGTCAATATATGGAAGTCCGAGTCTTTCTTTGTTAGCGAAGGTATAGATGGAGGCGAATATGAATTTCGATTGGATGAACGCATTTTGCATATCTACTACGTCGATGGTGTCGAATTGATGCATCTGTTGTAGCCTATATGTTGGGGACGTGAAGTACGCGATTGCATGGCCGCCTGCGGTGGCAAAGGGTTCGATATCAAACATATGGAATATCGGAATTTGGGTTTCTGAGTCCGGTTGCTGGACCTGCGTGTATGGCAATTGCGATAGGTCATCGCTCAGAAGCCAGCCCACATGCTTCATTCCGGCCCATATGGAATCTGGGGACGATATGATCAGATCCTTGACAGCGATGTTAAGGTAGTTAGGATTGTATTGATAGTAATGGTACATGCCTCCACCTGTCCCAATTCCTATTATATGATCATCAGTGGAAATATCGAGGTTAACGTGAAGCAGCATCTGTGCTGGTTTTTCCGTGTCAAGGGATTCGACGATCGTCTCACCATTCAGCGGCATAAAATACTCTTCGACGAAATAACGTGCACCGGCTAGTGCCTGCCAATGCCCGGAAAACGCAACGAACAAAACGGTCCTCTTGGGTCTGTTTTCGGGCATGGAGAAGAACTTGGCAAGTTGAAGGAGGATTTGTATTGAAACCGCCTCATCTGCGCCAGGGGCCAATGCGGGAATCGAACTCCATGCATCGTAATGGCATGACACAACGACTATTTCCGATGGATACGTGCTTCCCTTTACATAGCCCAAGACATTGGTTGCTTGAGTTGCAATGTACCTCATCCCGACTCTTACAGTGGCTGATGTGTTTCCATCAGCGTGGCGGACCAGCTCCGAAGCCGTTTCCTTTGTGACATAAAGCCTAGGAAAGTAAAGGGGAGTGTTTGCAAATTTCTCCTCAGATTCAATCCTAGTTGTCGTAGTCGGTTCCGTGAATATCACGGCCTTTGCCCCAAGCTTGGCCGCGTCCATCCAGGCAGTTCCGCTGCTAAAGTCCAGTAGGACTATCGAGTCCTTCACCGGCTTTCCGTTGAAATCCTCCAGATCGCCATGCCCTGCGTAGATCAAGGGCCCAGTGATGCCGCCTTCAGGAGTGGTGCACGCTTGGACGCTATTTGGCCATAGCGAATAGGCCGAAAAGACCCTATTCCCAATAGTAATGTTTGCTCCGAAATCAAAGGGTATCGTTATCGGATATCTCTGTAGATAGGAAGTACCTCCGTCAGCATATGGCTGGAGCCCATATTCCTCAAACTTCGTTGCCAGGAATTCGGAGGTTCGGATTGCACCAGGATAGCCTGTGACCCTACTTTCGAAAGAGAGGATCGTCAACAACCCGCTCCTCGTTTCGTCAGAGAAACTTCCAATCGATTGAAGTGGCGGGAACTTGAGCAAGCTTCCATAATCATTGCTAGGGCTAATTGTACCTTGTTGTCCAACGATGTCGGTCAAAGAAAGAGAAAGAAGGGTTATGGCCAGAACGGAAAACGAGATTCGCAAAAGATGCCTCCACCTTTCGGCAAGTGTAATTCCTCCGTTGGTCATATTCCAACATCCTGCATGAAATTGCGTCTATAAAACCCTTTGGGAGATCAAAAAAGAGAGAATGGGCGCCCTACAGGACGCCCAACGAAATCGCTTGGATCAGTCCCCATATGCCTGAAGTGAGTGCAACCCCTGCGCCGAATCCAACTATCCCTGGGATGTACATGTTGTCATAGGCTTTTGCACCACCAAATTTGATCGTTAAGGTCTTGAGGACGAACGCCAACACGAACGATCCCAGTTCCATTCCCCAGCCGGCTATCCAAGCCCCGCACACGAAGCCTACAGGGCTTAGCCAGAACCAAGGGTACATGAGCCTAAGGAAGTTGAGGACGAATGTCAAGACAACGCCAAACGCAACCCAGATCCACGGATTCGCAGACCATTCCGTTAACGAACCCGTCAGTCCTCCTGAGCCAATGTACCAAAGCGCCGAATCAGGGCCGTTCATGAATCCGAAATTGTTGAAGTAGATTGAGTGAGTGCCGAAGAACCAGCTAATTCCGTGTGCTTGCGCATAAGACCATCCTACGGAGTAGAGCTGAGCCGTGAAGACGAAAGCCATGATTACGGTCGAGAGCAAACCGAATATCATGACTGCCGCCAAGATCGACCTAGGATGCGTTCCAGTAGCGTCGCCGATCTTGAAGTCCACCATCGTAAACCATGGGGCGGTCACGTAGTTCTGAGTGTAGTAGGAGGATTGTCCCAAACCTATGGCTACTGCTTCATTCTGTATATCCGCAGTTGCCGTTGGGAGCTTGTCGGCTGGCCAGAATCCTAAGGCGGCTCCAATGCCCCGCGTTGTGAAATTCAGGCCATACGCTCCGAGCCAAATCCCAGCTTCTCCCATTAATCTAACTCCCCAGATTCCCACCAGTATTACTATGAAGTACGTCACCAATGCTGGTAGCAAGTAGGCGCCACTGATTATGAAGATAGCAAGAGCTACTAAGCTGCACGCTATGAACCCTAGCCAAGAGCTTCTCCAGGATAATGCCTCGCCCTCTTCCCTAGGAGCACCTCTAATTGCCGCATTGATCGTTTCCCTGTATCTCCTGTAATAGGCTATTAAGATCCAGAGCGCGATTCCAATGGGAACTCCGCCGAGTATTATCTCGTGCTCGAATGCAAAGTGCCACCTTGCTCCGACCATTATTCCGGCTCCCCATCCTCCCTCTTGGCCACCCCATCCACCTCCCCATCCAAGACTTATCGCAAGTGGCGGCCATAGGACATAGAAGATCAGCCATACGAGAAGCGAGGTGCCTAGCACATCGAGTGGCATGAAAGCGATCGGGATAAACCACAGTGCAGTCCAAGTATAGCCATCAAGCACAGCCCCAGGAAGTAGCGTACCTACGTAGGGAGACAAGTTGAAGGTGAAACCTGTCAAAGCCGCGAAGGCGGTTCCGAATACTAGATTGAGGATCTGCGGCACGATCGTGAAAACCCCTATCGCAAGCCCTATCCAGAACCACTTCGCTTCTGCTATCCTCCATAAACTTGGTCTATCCTGACCTTTGGCCCGTTTGATCAACTCCATCGGCACTACGGACATTGGATAAGGCAGCCTCTCTACTTCAATCCACATCTTCCTTAATGGCAACAGGAGGAATGTAGTAGCGAAAGTCGTTGACAATATCCAAAGTATGACGATGATTATGGTTGGGAGCAGTGCAGCCCATGGAACTGGACCTCCGTACAGGTAGTTGGAAATGAGAGTCTTATCGCTTGGACTTATTGGGGCGAACCAAGAGGGTAGGTATTGGACGTACTGTGCCGCGTTGACTGAAGAAGATGTAAAGGCAAGTATCGCCCCGTAGACGTATTGCGATCCGGTCCACATGGTGGTGAATACGTTCATGCCAAGAATCCCGAAGATCAGCCATTCCTGCGGGGTTAGGCCGAATGATTTCCAGAACTTCCCAACTATTGCTTCAAACGCCAAGAATACAACCAATGGCAATGCGATCTGAAGATCTGTCGAGGTCTTGACGAATATCCCCGATGATAAGATATCGGCCAGAAGTCCATATACAATGCCAACCAAGAGCACCCGGTATGTCAAGCCCGGTGTCGTAGCAAACAGGGGCTGAACCCAGAAGCTTCCTTTTTCCTTTGTTCCAGAGGTAGACTCTGTCATTTTTCCGTGGTTTAATAGGGCGTTAGTTCTTATAAGTTCTTCGGGGATAAATATCACCCTTTATATAGTAAGGAAGGGCGGCGGTGGATATCCATGACGAAAAGTGAGCAGCAATCCGATTCTTTACGGGAAGTGGGGGAGGAGGGTCTAACCATTAGATCGGCACTAGCGATAGTCTACGCCGGTGTAGTGTTCTTGCCGATTGTGATCTTCCTTTACCTGATAGCGGGCGTAAGCGCTGCCGGAGCCGTCGGCTTTA
>Ga0315282_10015421_pt1 | contig 11272 bp, 11 predicted proteins | sample YL17G07_20_MG_FD_203693 | JGI IMG/M metagenome (GOLD analysis project Ga0315282, IMG submission 203693) | Sediment microbial communities from Yellowstone Lake, YNP, Wyoming, USA - YL17G07_20 | ecosystem: Environmental > Aquatic > Freshwater > Lake > Sediment | place: USA: Wyoming | collected...
GTAAGGGATGGAAGACAGAAATTATGAATAGTAATCCTACTAACCTTGGAGGATACAAAGAAGTAATAGTAGCCATTCAGGGTAAAGGAGCATATAGCAGATTAAAGTTTGAAAGTGGAGTCCATAGAGTACAGAGAGTACCAGAGACAGAGGCAAGTGGAAGGATTCATACGTCAACAGCTACTGTAGCTATACTTCCTGAAGCTACCGAGGTAGAAATAGAAATTCGCCCTGAAGACCTAAAGATAGATACCTTCCGTGCTGGTGGGCATGGCGGACAGAATGTTAATAAAGTGGAATCAGCTGTAAGAATTACTCATATCCCTACAGGAATTGTTGTTACCTGTCAAGACGAGCGCTCTCAGTATCAGAATAAGGAAAAAGCATTAAGAATTTTAAGAGCTCATCTTTTAGAGATTAGAGAAAGAGAGAAAGAAAAGGAAGAGGCTCAACTAAGAAGAAGTCAGGTAGGAACTGGTGAACGTAGTGAAAAGATAAGGACTTATAATTTCCCTCAGAATCGTGTGACAGACCATAGAATTGGGCTTACCCTGTATAATCTTCAGGAGATTCTAGATGGAAAATTAGATGAAGTAATAGATGCACTAATTAAAGAGCAACAAATAGAACAATTAGAGAATCTTACTGTTACTAATAAATGAAGCTTGGTGAGATAAATAAAGAGGCTATTGAAACATTTAATAAGGCTGATATTCCTAATAGTCAATTAGAAACCAGTCTTACTTTAAGTTTAGCTTTAGATAAAAGTAAGGAGTATATGCTTTCTCATCCAGAATTAGAAATAGATAGTACTACTTTATTAAAGATTAAAGAATTAATTTCTAAAAGAGTCTCTGGAGTTCCTTATGCCTATCTTTCTAGAGAAAAGGAATTCTTCGGAATCAAGTTTCTTGTAGATTATGGAGTACTAATCCCTCGTCCAGAAACAGAGACTTTAGTAGAAATAGTATTAATGGAAGGACCATTTGATAAGGGTTTAGATTTATTCTGTGGAATTGGAATCATTGGTTTAACTATTCTTTATAAGATTGTTGCAAGCAGTTTACTGGGATAGATATCTCATCAACAAGTATAGAACTTGCAAAGAAAAATAGCGAGATGCTTAATTTAAAAGATAGGATAAGATTAATAAGAAGCGATATAAGTAATATAAATATAAAAGAGAATTTTGATCTTATAGTAGCAAATCCACCATACATACCAGAATCAGAATGGGAAAAACTCCCTCTAGAGGTAAAGAATGAGCCTAAAGATACACTCTTAGGTGGAAAAGATGGGTTAAAGTTTTACCCTGTAATAGCTTCAATAGTAAAAGGAAATCTATTACCAAAAGGGTTATGTGCAGTAGAGATCGGCGGGGAGGAACAAGTTCCTAGAGTGAAAGAAATCTTTAAAAACTATGGTATAAACCGTATAAATGTTACATCTGACCTTGCAGGAATACCAAGAGTAATTTGGGGAAAGAAGACGTGAAACTAATTGTTGTAAAATCAACAGATGATATAAGTACCCTTGTACAACTTTTGAAAGAAGGTAAATTAGTAGCTTTCCCTACAGAGACTGTCTATGGGTTAGGAGTCAATGCGCTAAATAAGAGAAGTATAGAACGTATATATGAACTAAAGGGAAGAGAGAAAGAAAAGGTATTAAGTCTACATATAGGGACAATTAAGAACTTAGAGAATTACATAGAGATAACTCCTTTTATACTCAAAGTTATCCTTCAATTTTTGCCAGGACCTATAAATATAATAGCTAAGAAAAAGAGCGTATTGCCAAAATGGATTGGCAAAGAGGGTACACTAGGTGTAAGATTCCCTTCCCTTCCAATTGCCCAGAGGCTTCTAAGAGCTGTAGAAATTCCTGTAGTAGCCACTAGTGCTAATATATCAGGTGGTCCTGAACCTCGGACAGCTCAAGATGTGATAGATATGTTAGGGGACAGAATAGATGGTATCCTTGATGGAGGCACTGTCCCTATAGGTAAGCCATCTACGGTAGTGAATATTTCTAGTGGGAATATAGAAATCTTGAGGGAAGGTCCTATAGACAGGAAAGCTATAGAAGATATAATAAGGGAGATATCTCTTAGAGAAAGTTTGGAGGTAAAATGAAGATAGCAATTGGAAGCGACCATGCTGGATTTAGATTAAAAGAGGAGCTAAAAGGTTTTATAAATTCTCTAGGGATAGAGGTCAAAGATTTTGGTTGCTATTCAGAAGATTCAGTTGATTATCCTGATATAGCAAGGTTAGTTTCTCTTAGTGTAGCAAATGGAGAATGCGATAAGGGAGTCCTTATATGTGGAACAGGTGTAGGTATGAGTATAGCAGCTAATAAGATTAAAGGGATAAGGGCAGCTATAGGAAATGAGCTTCTTTCAGTGAGACTCTCAAGAGAGCATAACGATGCCAATATACTTACTTTAGGGGCGAGAATAATAGGCAGTGAGGTAGCCAAAGAAGCAGTGAAAATATTCATAGAAACACCCTTCCTTGGAGGAAGGCATCAAAAGAGAGTAGATAAAATAAGAGAAATGGAGGGGATATAATGTATCTAGAAGTTGTAGACCAAGAGATATATAATACTATAAAGAGTGAAAGAGTAAGAGAAGAGACAACTTTAGAGTTGATTGCTAGTGAGAATTTTACCAGTTTAGCAGTCCTTGAGGCTCAAGGTTCTCTTCTTACAAACAAGTACGCAGAAGGCTATCCAAAGCGTAGATACTATGGGGGATGCAAATGGGTAGATGTGGCAGAACAGTTAGCCATAGATAGGGCAAAAATACTCTTTAATGCGGAGCATGCCAATGTTCAGCCTCATTCTGGAACTCAGGCAAATATGGGGGTTTATTTTGCAGTATTGAATCCTGGGGATACTGCATTGGGTATGAGTCTTGCACATGGAGGACATCTTACTCATGGGAGCCCTGTAAATATATCTGGGAAATACTTTAATTTTGTATCTTACGGAGTAAGTCCAGAAACAGAAACAATAGACTACGACCAAGTTAGAGACCTAGCAAAGACTCATAAACCAAAGCTTATAGTTACAGGGGCAAGTGCCTATCCAAGGATAATAGATTTTGAAAAGTTTTCTCAGATAGCCCATGAGGTAAATGCATTATTGATGGTAGATATGGCGCATATAGCAGGACTAGTAGCAGCAGAGCTTCATCCAAGTCCAGTCCCATGGGCAGAGTTTGTAACTACAACTACGCATAAGACCCTTAGAGGACCAAGGAGTGGACTTATATTATGTAAATCTGAATATGCTAAAGCCATAGATAAGGCTATATTCCCTGGGACTCAGGGAGGACCTCTTATGCACATAATAGCTGCCAAAGCGGTGGCTTTAAAAGAGGCAATGACCCAAGAATTTAAAGACTATCAGTTACAGATAGTAAAGAATGCTAAAACTTTATCTGAAACCCTGGCAGAAAATGGTTTTAGACTTGTATCTGGTGGGACAGACAACCATCTAATGCTGGTAGATGTTAGACCTCTAGGTCTTACTGGGAAAGAGGCTGAAAAAATGTTGGAAGAGATAGATATTACTGTTAACAAAAATGCCATCCCATTTGACCCTCAACCCCCAACGATTACCAGTGGTATAAGGATTGGAACTCCAGCAGTAACTACAAGAGGGATGAAGGAACAAGAGATGAGAGAGATTGGAGATATAATATCTAAATGTCTTAAGAAAGAAGAATCTCAAGAGGTGTTAAAGAAGAGAGTAGAAGACTTATGCAGGGCTTATCCTCTCTTTTATAAGGAGATTGGAGCAATCTAATACATAGATGAAACACAAGATTCTTTCTTTTATACTCCTTTTTATTATAGTATTTAGTTCTTCTATTGCTTACTCTCAAGAAATATATGACCAGATCTTAGTAGCCCTAGGTTTAAACTACTCTATCTATAAAGATTTAAGTCCAATAGTTATCCATACATTAGAATTAGACTCTACAACTCCTTATGTCTCCTTAGAAACTGTACTATCCAATGATACTATCTTAAGTAGAGAGACATTAAGCTCTATAGCAGGTAGGACCAATGCTATAGCAGGTATAAATGGAGATTTCTTCGACCCCTCTACTGGTATGATCGTAAACTTTATGGTAAGGAATGGAGAACTCATCAGGTTGCCGATTAGAAGAGGTATTTTCGCTCTTACAAGGGATAAACGACCAATAATCTCGCTTTTTAGCTGCAATATAAATATAGATACTCCATCAGGTAATATTCCATTAACAGGACTAAATACTCCAAGAGGAGGTGATGGGGCCGTATTGTTTACTAGTGTCTTCAGTAAAGATACCGCTATATCTAGTAATGCATTTGCGGGTATAGACATAGAGCTTAAAAATTTTTCTGGTCCATTACCTCCTAATGGAACTATTAGTGCTACGGTAGGGAATATATATTATGGAAGAACTAGCTCATCTATCCCTTCTAATGGAGGGATCCTATCCTTAGGAGGAAAGGCCATTTCTTGTTTCCCATATATAAGGCAAGGAGATACAATAAAAATCACTACTAAGTTGGGTCCTTCATTAGATATATATCAGGCTGTAGGAGGAGGTGCAATTCTTATAAAAGATAGAGAAATAGTCTTTGGAAAGACTGGAGAAGACCCACTTTCTCCAGATATCACTCAAAAGCAAAATCCTATTACTATAGTGGCATTAGACGGTAATGGAAAGATATATATGATAGTTATAGATGGAAGAAGTTCACAGAGTAAAGGGATGACATATATAGAGGCTGCAAATTATCTAAAGAATATAGGGATGAAAGACGCATTGACGCTCGATGGGGGTGGGTCTAGTGAGATGATAGTTAAGGGTAGTATTGTAAGCAATCCATCTGATGGGAAAGAAAGACCTATAGCGCAGGGCATAGTATTAAAAGCAAGCTTATCTACTGATAAGCCTGTATTATTTTCTATTCATCCTAAAAAGGTTACTATAAAAGAAGGAGGAAATATTAAAATAACTCCGACATTACAGGATGCCTATGGTAATATCTTCCCAGTGGATTTAGGGGAAATAATTTGGTCATTAGAAGGCATAGTTGGGGTAGTAAATAGTGAAGGAATCTTCTATCCTTTAGCTTCTGGGAGTGGAAAGATAAGAGCCAAACTAAACAATTTTGAATCAGAACTAGAGATAAATATACTCCCATTCCAGCAGACTCAAACTGTACTTGAAGATTTCGAGAACAATCCCATTATATCTATCTCTGGCTCTAGTTTTGATATAGAAAAGACCAAGTTATCACTCTCTAATTCCAACTATGTAATGGGAAAGACTTCTTTGAAATTAGATTATTCACTTTTTACTGGAATGCCAAGCTATATCTATATAAGCTTTAATTTACCTCTTCCTAGAAATAGCAAAAAACTTGGAATCTGGGTCTATGGAGATAAAGGTGGACATTGGTTAAGGGCAATGTTTAGAGATAGCCAGGGTAATATTGTGGTAGGAAACTTTACAGACGCCCCTAAGGGGATATATTGGGAAGGCTGGAAGTACTTGGAGTTAGACCTCTTTTCTTTAGAGATTTTAAGCGGGGATAAAAATCAAAAGATAAGTCCTCCACTAGAGTTGCTCCAAATCTATCTGGTAGAGCTAAAAGAAGAGAGAAAGAATCAGGGTATGATATATCTGGATACATTACAAATTTTCTAACTTTGCTAAACCTATATCATTGAATACTAAAAGAATCTATGTTATATTAAAATTGCTCAAGATTAATTAGGGAGGTATTAATAGATGGAAGAAAGGTTATTAAGTGTCCAAGATGTTGCTAAATTCCTTGGTATATCAGAGACTGCAGTATATAAGCTTATAGCTTCTGGAGAGCTTAGATGTGTTAAGTTGGCAAGATTCTATAGGTTTAAGAAAGAGTGGATAGATGAACTCTTAGAGAGAGAATCTCAGAGAAAGGAGGGGTTTGCAGTGAGAAGGAGTAAGGTTCAATATTACAATACTTTATATCAGATAACTAAGACTATCACCTCTACATTAGACCTTGAAGAGGCACTTAAGTTAATAGTAGAACAAACAGCCAAAGCTATGAATGTCAAAGCCTGCTCTATAAGACTTCTAGAGGAAGACAAAAAGACCCTTAGAATAAGTGCAGCTTATGGATTAAGCGAAGATTATCTCAAAAAAGGACCAGTAGAGATAGATAAAAGTCCTATAGATGCTGAAGTACTAAAAGGGAATATTGTAACAATAAAAGATGCCACCATTGACCCAAAGTTTCAGTATCCTGCAGAGGTCCAAAAAGAAGGAATTCGCTCAGTCCTTTGTGTCCCCCTACAGGTAAAAGATAGAATAATCGGAGTTATGAGAATTTATACAGCTAAAGTCCATAACTTCACTCAAGCTGAAATAGAATTTCTTAGTGCTTTGGCTAGCTCTGCTGCAATAGCTATAGAAAATGCAAAGCTTTACGATTTACTTCGCAAAAACTATAATAGACTATACAACGATTTTATGCAGTGGTATGACTCGTGGAGTATAGCTGTTGGAACGGAAAATAAATAAGGAGGCTAAGTATGGAGAAAGTCATAGCTGTCGTGCTTACTGCTATTCTGTTCCTTACAGTTGGAGGTATTTCTTACTCGAACGACTTGGATTTTGAGAATAGAGCTAACACTTTTGTTAATCTCCTTGCAAAAGGAGACTTTAATGAAGCGGAAAAATTCTTTAGTGAGACTGTAGCAAATGCTTTGCCTACTGATGCATTAGAGTCAGCCTGGGGAAGCATCACAGCCACTCTCGGTAAGTTTAACAGTATACTAGAAACAAAGGTTACAGAGTATGGAGAATATAAGATAGTTATTGTAACTTGCAACTTTGAACTCGGCACATTAGGAATACAGATAACATTTGATAAAGAGGCACAAATTGTAGGATTATACTTTTTACCTCCTCAATTTAAAGCTACCTATGTCCCTCCTTCTTATGCCAACCCAAATACTTTTACAGAGATAGAACTCATAGTGGAGACAGGAGATTGGAAATTATCAGCTATTTTAACTCTTCCCCAAAAGGATAAACCCTGTCCAGCTGTAGTTCTTGTCCATGGGTCTGGACCGCAGGATAGGGATGAAACGATAGGTCCCAATAAGCCATTTAAAGATTTAGCATGGGGATTAGCCTCTAGAGGAATTGCGGTTTTAAGATATGAAAAGCGTACCAAACAGTATGGAGGAAAGAGTCTAAAAGAAGGATTTACTGTAAATGAGGAGACGATAGAGGATGCAATCAGTGCGGTAGAACTGCTCTTGCAGAGAAAAGAGATAGATGAGAGCAAGATATTTCTTTTAGGACACAGTTTGGGAGGGATGCTTGCCCCTAGAATAGTGATGAATACAGGTAGATTGAAGGGTATTATAATGTTAGCAGGGACCATTAGAGACCTATTAGACCTTATTGCAAGACAGACGAAATATCTTGCTTCTTTGGATGATAAGATTGACGAAAAAGAGGCAAAACAGATAGAAGATGTAGAAAACGAGGTAAACATTATAAGGTCTCTAAAGATAGAAAAAAATGAAAACATCTTAGGGGCCCCTGGCTCTTACTGGCTAGACTTAATGAATTATAACCCTTTAGAAACAGCCAAAAAGCTGAATATTCCTATCTTAATCCTTCAAGGAGATAGAGACTATCAAGTTACTGTAGAAGACTTCAAAGGGTGGCAAGAGGGTTTAAAGAGTAAAGATAAAGTTACATTTAAACTCTATAGAGGACTCAACCATCTCTTTATGCATGGAGATGGTAAGCCAAACCCAGATGAATATTATAAAGTTGGGAATGTAGCCCAAGAAGTAGTAGAAGATATAGCGGAATGGATTAGGAAATAAGATTAAGAAGAAGGTTTTCTTGTGATATAATAAACCAAGAGCAAAGATATTCGGAGGGAGGCTTTAAAATGTCTATAGCTACAAGTATAACAAAGATATTAATGGATATAACGGGAGAGCCAAAATTAGAGCCTGCGATTATGGAAATATTAAAAGATGCTGTAGAACATAGGATTGAGAAGATAGAAGGAGAAATAAGAATTTATGAAAAGAAATATGGTATGTCTTTTGAAGAGTTTAGAGAAAAATTTGAAAAGGACGAAATAGAAAATTCTTATAGTTATGAAATAGAAATGGACTACTTTGAATGGGAAGGTCTTGTTGCCCGTTTAAGAAAATATACCGATATTTTAAAACAACTTAAATGAATGCTTTTGAATTTTTGAAACTTGTTATTGATGTTTGTGTTAATTATTCTTTTATTACGTCTGTAGAAATTCTATTACTAGATGAGCCTATCCTAAAGGTAAGGGCTATAGTTAACGAGAATATTTTTGTTAATGTCTTTTATAATGCTTCAACTAGAAAGTATTCCTATGCTCTTATAAAGGATGGCAAAAGGATTTTTGGTTATGATAATCTGAGAGGGTGGCATAAGCATCCTTTTGAAGACCCGAATAATCACTTAAAATGCGACGAACCAACTTTAGAGGATATCTTTAAAGAAGTAGAAGAAATATTTAAGGGAATGTAGCCCAAGAAGTAGTAGAAGATATAGCAAACTGGATTAGACTTATTCAGATTTAAATGCTTTATTCCCAAATATAAAGACCAGTATAAAGAATACAATGGTCATTACAAGAGATATATTTAAGACAAAGATAGCTGAACCAGTCTCTACCCCGGTAGATATCCTTATACTCTGGGCAACATAGGCAAGGGGCAATATGCTTCCAAACCTTCTTAGGTATTCGGGAAGAAACTCTAAGGGGAAATAGATCCCTGAGAAAAAAATCATTGTCGTCATAAGTATAGAACCTACCTCTGAGGCTACACTTGGTTCAGTAAAGATTCCAGTTAATAGTATCCCTAAAGCCATCATACCAAGAATACTAGTACTTGCACTGACAAGATATAAAAGCCAATTTATACTGAAGTTTACTCTAAATACTAACTGAGAGAATAGTAGCACTACCGTAGCTGAGGCTAGAGTTACTACAAATCTACCTAATATCATTCCAACAGTGAACAGATATGGCTCTATTGGGGTAACGCTAAATCTCTTAAGTATTCCCCTCTTTTTATAGTCTCCAAAGAGGGCAATCATAGAAAACATCCCACCATTAAAGATAGAGAGGGCAACTACTCCAGGTATCATATAACCGAGCTCTGAGGTAGAGACTTTTCCTGGTTCTATAGACGTTAACTTTAGGTCTATAACTTTGTCTATCTTAATATTACTCTTTATAAAACGGTCTGCAATAGTGTCTCCTAAGGTTCTACTGAAAGGATTCTTTTGCATAGTAGTAAGATTTAGTATGATTTTAATCTTCCCATCCTCATAAACTGCTCCACCATCTATCTTGCCTTCAAGAATAGCCTGTCTAATACTACTAATACTATCAAATTTCTTCGCCTCTAGATTTTCTATATTATTTACTGCACTATAGAGTCTTTCATCTGATGAAAGGACCCCTACAAGAAGTTTATTATCCCCTGAAGAGCTCCCACCAAACACAAATCCAAATATAATAACAAAGGTAAGGGGAAATATCAGAGTAAAGAAGAATGTCATCTTATCTCTATAGAAGACCTTTAATGTAGAAAGAAAAAGGCTAAAAACAACTCTCATCTAAAACTCCTCCTTGTTGAATCTCTTTATAGTAAAAAGGAAGCAGAATACAGTCCAGAGTATAGGGACAGTAATAGTTATAATTGGAGAATATGGTGATTTTAGTATCCCTAAAGAGTCCCTTATCCCTGAAGCCAAATAAGTTATGGGATTAATAAAAATGATCCATCTTATAGCCCAAGGGACATTTGTAACGGGGAAGTATAATCCTCCTAAGAACTGCATTGGGAAATTCAATACCTGAGTAATGGCATTAGCACTATTAGTGGTCTTTGAAATAGAAGCCAAGAAGAAGCCAAAGGAAGAGAGACAAACTATTGTAAGGAGAGAATAACCTATAAATGGAGGAGACAAGGGATTAACAGTAGTTTTAAATATAAGCTTTGCCATTAGAGTTACAAGTATTATCTGTAAGATAATAAGATAGATTCTAGAGATGATATAAGAGATAATAAAATTCGAGCTTGGGAGGGTAGTAACATTTATCCTTCTTATAATTCCCTTCTCCTTTAGCCAAGCCATATCTGTCCCAATCCCAAAGAGACCGGTCATAAAGACAACAAATATAACAATTCCTGGATAGATAAAGTCTATAAAAGAAAATGTATCTTTAGTTCCAACGATCTCAGTCTCACTTGTTACCTCTTCTATCTTGTACCCAATCCTTTTAATGAACTCAAGCTCAAGCTTTTGAAATATGTCTTTTACTATAATATATGCTGTTTCAGAAGACGCCTGATGTCTTAGAGAATATATATTGATACTAGGTGGTGGAGGATTTACCCCTATATTTTTTAACATAAACCAATTTAACATCTGGGCATCGAAACTCTCAGGTATCTCTACTATAAGATTGGTCTTCTTGACCTTGAGATTTTCAAGTTCTCTTTTTAGATTCTCTTCTGAACTTTGAACTACTTTGAGCTGAAATATCTTATTTTCTCCCTTACTTACCTCATTGAAAACTCTCTCTATAATCTCTGAAAACATACCCTTATGCGACATTAGAGTCAAATCAAATGTAACACTCTTAGTTTCATATAGAGGGGGAAATATAATCATCATAATTGCAAGCAATATAACAGGAAAGACTAAGAGCCAGAAAAAACTAGATTTGTCTCTTATGAGAGATTTAAACAGATAATCGGCTAATTTTAGTATCTTCATTACTCTTCTCTCAATGTTCTTCCAGTAAGAGATAAAAATACATCTTCTAGATTTGGTTGTCTTATCACAACGTCTCTTATCTGAAGAGAGTTCTTCTTGGAAAGTCTTAATAGGAGGTCGGTAGTAGTTAAGATATCATTTGTCTTTAATAGAAGTTTTTTATGCTTCTTATCATACACAGGGTCTAGACCAGAACTATTTAACTCTTCTAGCATTACTGAGTTGGCATCGAGCTCTACCTCTATGAGACTTTCCTTTTCTAGGTCTCTAATAAGTGTCTGTGATGTCCCCTCTTTTATTATCTTCCCATGATCCATTATACAAACCCAATCAGAGAGAGATTCTGCCTCTTCCATATAGTGGGTGGTAAGGATAATAGTCTTTCCTTTAGCTTTTAGATTTAAGAGAATA
>Ga0315282_10015422_pt1 | contig 11271 bp, 5 predicted proteins | sample YL17G07_20_MG_FD_203693 | JGI IMG/M metagenome (GOLD analysis project Ga0315282, IMG submission 203693) | Sediment microbial communities from Yellowstone Lake, YNP, Wyoming, USA - YL17G07_20 | ecosystem: Environmental > Aquatic > Freshwater > Lake > Sediment | place: USA: Wyoming | collected...
GCCAGGACCTCAATAGTATCGATCACTACGGTCGATTCATCAAAACTGTTCCTGGTCTTGAAGTAAACCGTCTTCTCCCCGATGCCAGGGCTGAGGGTAAATGTCGGCGATTTAGAGTAGGGCTGCCAATTCTCCCCATCAAAATCACCTGTCTCAGTCGCCATGTAGTGTGTCGGTTTGTTCCTGGCTACATTGTTGAGCGTGACGTTCCTGTTCACCGTGTTTGGTTTTCCACCGTTGATCTCAAACTTAGTCACCACTGGCGCCAGATTCAATATATTCCATTGTCTTTTTCTTAACCGCCACTGCTTCTCTCCAGCCTGTAGGAGCATAAGATTGCCAGGATCATCAGCTTTACACTGCGTGGGATCATCCCAGCAGTGTAATAGACCTAATGCGTGACCTAGCTCGTGACATATAGTGTGGGCTTTTCCAGAGAAGACAAAAGCGTATGGACTTTTATAAACTTGCACTCCCCTAGTATCCTCAGTATCCTCATCAGAAGCATGGCACACCAGAAAAACTTTGTAATTGTATTTAGTTGATTTACAGTTTCCGTCAGATTTGCAGGCATCAATTATTGTTTTCATTTCTGGACTATAAAAATCAGGCCAATTACGAGGAGGTATTTCGAGTTTTCCATCATGATTAAGATCAAATTCGACCGTCATTGCCGGAAGTTTTGTGACATCCCACTCAATCACCGCCTGGCCATAAACTGTATTGAGCCATTTTTTTATTTCATCTTCCTCAATGTCACAAGCGTCACTCGAATAATTCCTTTCGTGAACCAAGATCACGGCAACTGTTTTTGGCAACTTTTTATAGGTAATGTTGTTAACCTTGGCAAGAATTCTATCGCCCTGCTTGGCTTGAATTTCTGATACTCCTATTTTGCCCCCTGTGATTGTAACTATCTGGCTGCCAGAAGATGCAACGGAAGGGGATACCTTTGCAGATGATGGGTTTGAGCTCTCAAAAGAGCACGATGCAGAAAATTCCTCAGGGGTGATAATAGCCCTGATGGTATCGCTCTTATTCATTTCAACCGATTTATAGGGTCCATCCTGAGTGAAGTCATCCCAACCGTAATGAGATCCATCCTCGATCTCTTCAAATCGGACGCTTAATAATACATCCGCAACCTCATAATCGAGTGTTCTCTGGTTGTTACTTTCGTCAATTTCCGCGGTGCGGCATTCGTTGTCTACAAATGCTCGGAAGGTTTTTACCCCTGGGGCACCAGCGGAAAGCCCTGTGAATGGGAACGTTCTGCTTTCTCCCACTTTGAGCTTCCCCCATTTGACGTACTTGTCTCCGCTGACATTACATTCTTGCTTGAGTGGCTGATCCACCCACACATCCAGACGTCCTACAGTGCCAGAAACTGTCCCCTCGTTCTTTACCGTCACATAGGCAGTAAACCTGATGTCGGCCGCCATCGGATGCGGTTCAATGATGATCGAGGTCACCACAAAGTCCGGCTTTTTCTCCCTGACAGTGATCTTCCCCTGTGCATACGCATAAGCGGGGGGGCATTGGGCATCATTGTAAGCCACTCCTAAGACATAGTAGGAACCAGCAAGAACAGTTGAGGTGTTCCATTTATACGAACCATCCACTGCGCGGTTAGCGGCTATTGGATGGGATTGAGACCATCCATTGTTGTAATTATTGTCCGCGTCATAGTAGAGAGTCACCGCAGAATTAGATTGTGGGGAGGTCCCATCCCAGGCAATGATGACACTCTGGCCCTGAGTTACCGTGACGTCGGTCGAAGGCTGATTCATTACGATAGTCGGACATATGGAGGGGATATTGACTAAAAAGCTTCCCAGTGTTTGAGCCGGAACATAGTTGTTGCTTGTATCACACACCTGGTTGGGCCGTATCTTCACCGTATAGGTTCCGTTGTCTCCGGAATCCCAGCTCCCTCCCGGCGCTTGAATAGTATAGGTCCCTGTCAATGGCGTCCCATCACCCGTCCCTCCGACCATGTAAATTGTCGCTACCTGGCTATAACCCTTGGGGCCCTCCACAAGAATATCATTGCTGTCAATACTCGAACGGAGTACCGCCACATTGTCCCTGTAGGTTACAGTGAAATAGTATGTACAATCTTGATTGATTGTCGGGGCACTGGTTAATACCGCCGTCGGAAATTCCATGTCAGCAAAGGGAATATTGACAGCAAAAGTCCCAAGGGTCCCAGCAGAAACGTAGTTGTTGCTTGTATCACACACCTGGTTGGGCAGTACCTTCACCATGTAAATCCCATTGTCGCCGGAGTCCCAGCTCCCTCCCGGTGCTTGGATGGTGTAGATTCCTGTCATTACCCTCCCATCACCCGTCTCTACGGTCGTGTAAAGTGTCGCTACCTGGCTATAACCGTTAGGCCCTTGGACAAGGATATCACTGCTGTCAATACTCGAACGGAGCACCGCCACATTGTCCCTGTAAGTTACATCAAAATAGTAAGTAGTATCCTCCCTGATGAGCGGTGCGCTCATCAGTTCCGCCGTGGGTGGCTCATTATCACCAGTTGGGCAGGCATTGGTTGCATACTTGAGGTGGTGGTTGGTCGCATCATGATAGCTGATATGGACTTCGTTATTTGAATCAATGGCTACGGAGGTAGACCATCCCACATCCCCTTCACTATCAATGGTGGATGTCACCCATGAGCCTGAGGCATTCGTCGCATACTTGAGGTCTTTGTTGGTCGCGTCATAATAGCTGATATGGACCTTGTTGTTTGAATCGATGGCGATGGAGGAAAAATTCCCAACAAATCCTTCACTGTCAATGGTGGATCTTACCCATGAGCCTGAGGCATTGGTGGCATATTTGAGGTCACGGTTGGCCGAACCATAATAGCTGATGTGAACCCCGCTATTTGAATCAATGGCTATTGGAGTAGATTGCCCACCAATCCCTTCACTGTCAATGGTGGATGTCGTCCATAAGCCTGAGGTATTGGTAGCATACTTGAGGCCAAGACTGGGCCCATAAGGATAGCTGATATGTACTCTGTTGTTTGAATCGATGGCTATGGAGGTATCTGGCCATCCGCCCACAATCCCTTCTCCGTCAATGGTAGATGTCACCCATAAGCCTGAGGCATTGGTCGCATACTTGAGGTTTTTGTTCGTAAAATCTTGATAGCTGATGTGGACTTTGTTATTCGAATCGACGGCTATGGAGATACCTTCAACCCCCCCACTCACTGAACTGTCGATGGTGGATCTTACCCATGAGCCTGAGGCATTGGTCGCATACTTGAGGTATCCATTCTTATCATCACTATAGCTGATATGTACTCTGTTGTTTAAATCGATGGCTATGGAGTTCAACGTCCCTTCCCAATCAATGGTGGATGTTACCCATGAGCCTGAGGCATTGGTCGCATATTTGAGGGTAGCATGGGTGTTATCATAATAGCTGATATGTACTCTGTTGTTTGAATCGATGGCTATGGAGTTAGATTTATCTGCCCAAATCACTGCACTATCGATTATGGATATGCACCAGTCTGATGCATTTGCAATGTTTAGTGTTAGAATGCCTAAAATCACTCCTGAACAAATGGGAACCCAAGCTAACACCCTTTTCATTTTATTCCAAGCTCTCTACCCTTTGTTCATTACCCCTTTTTATCTCCAAAAGAGGAATACGGTCAGGCGTAAGGAAACAACTATTATGGGAATTCAACACAGAGAGAATATTAAACAAAACAAGAAACAAATGAAATACTTGACCATCCATGCCTGACTGCACTACCTCTTAACAAAAAAACCTGGCTCGATTATCTCAGATGCCAGGCTTTTCTGAATTTCTTCTCACCTCTCTCCCTCCCAGAGATAAAAGGTGGCGAAACTTTCAACGAAAGACTCCCCTCATTTAAGGATTACATTTCCGTTCCTCTTGCCAATAGCAAAAATATTATTTTATTATTATAACGAAGCCAATAACCTTGTCAACCATTTTTATGGAATGTAAGATGGTGTAACTATTTGTAAAAGCGATATAACAGCGGAATGGGGCATATCTACCGAACTTTGACGCTATGCGTTCTACGCCTTGCAAATTTGAATCTTCATCCGCATTGTGTTAAAAGGGGTTTTTTCCCTTGTCTCTCTCTTTATCGCCTGCCAAGGCCAGAGATTTTCCCAAATGCTCCCGGATTATGGCTGCCACTTCAGGCAACAGGATTAAGTTATCCGTCTTGGTAATGTTCAAAAAAGTCTGGGAAGGTGTGGTCGTGTTGACTATCCCAGGGGGCTCCAGAACCTTTAGACTGGCTTTCAAGCTCAATCTCCCCGGCCACGACAAAGGGGAATCGTAAATTGGGCAAGAAATATTCGGTAATATATACAGAATAGCCAGAAGGATAGAAATTTCCCTACCCTGTTATTTCCCCACCCAACAATAGAGGCAAAGTTTCTCTCTGGGAAGGCCGATCGCTTTAATCATATCTGTGATGGTCTGGTATTTGAGGGTAGTTGCCCCCAACTCTCTCCGAATCCATTCGACCATCTTCTGGTATTTTTCGGAATTGGAGTCTAAGTATTCAGAGACGTCTTCTATATCTTTCCCCTCAAGGCCCCGGATGGCCCTGCGGGCGGCGAGTTCAGATGTCGAGCGGGTGGAGAAAGCAAACTTACAGGGAAACATAAGGGGGGGACAGGCGGGGCGGATGTGAACTTCCTTGGCCCCATTTTCCCAGAGTTTCCTGAGGGTATAATTTTTCAGCTGCGTTCCCCGGACGATGGAATCCTCACAGAGAATAATCCGATTTCCGCAGATGATCTCTTTGATGGGTATCAGTTTCATGGTGGCCACGAGATCCCGAATCTCCTGCGAGGGAGGTGTATAGCTTCTTCCATAACCGGGTGTGTACTTGGTTAAGGGTCTCCGGTAGGGAAGGCCGGATTCCATGGCGTAGCCGATGGCGTGACCAACCCCCGAATCCGGCACCCCGGCAACCAAATCTGCCTGAACGTTATCATTTTTCGCCAGGTTGCGGCCGCAGTTTTCTCTGACGACTTCTACGGCGATCTTCTCATAACTGGATGCAGGATACCCCGTGTAAATCCAGAGAAACGAGCAAATCTGGCTGGTATCCCTTCCGGCCATTTTCTGCTTCAACCCCTCCTGGCCAATGAAGACAATCTCTCCCGGGTCGAGAAATTTGATAATTTTGAAGCCGAGGTTGAGAAAAGAGCAGGTTTCCGTGGCGATGGCAAAATCACCGCCCCTTTCTCCGACAACCAATGGGAACCTGCCCAAACGATCGCGGGCTCCGTAAATCCCTTCCCCGGTCAGCAAAAGAAGGGAGGCTGAGCCTTTGATTTCGTCGAACATCTTCTCGATCCCTTCAATGATATTTTTTCCTCTATTGATCAGTTTGGCCACCAGTTCTACGGAGTTGATCCCCCCGCTGGACATCTCACCAAAAGAATGACCTTCCTGCATAAGGTCCGCGCTCAGCGCGTCTGCATTTTCAATTAACCCGGCGGCAACGACGGCAAAGGTTCCAAACTTGGAGCCGACAATCAGGGGTTGGGGTTCTTTATCGCTGATCACTCCGATTCCCATATTCCCTTGCATATCTTTGTACTCATCCACAAATTTTGATTTGAATTGGGATTGGCTGATATCATGGATCGACCTGAAGAACCTTTTCCCCAGGACAGTTATACCCCCATATTCCGTACCCATATGGGTATGGTAGTCGGTGCCATAGAAAAGGGTTTCAGCACAATTAGCCCTGGAAACAATTCCGAATATTCCGCTCATATCTCCCTCTTTCATGAGCGGAGGAGTTTCTTCTTAGCAACTCCCCCCACCCCCGTATTGATTCCCTTCCTATGGATAACACCACGCCTATTTTTGTCAAGCCCTTTTTGCGGGAAAAAGCTCGCCCACCCCCAGTTTTAGTCCTCGCCCCGCACCGTGGCCCGGGCGTACATCCATCTGGGCCTGGTACCTTTGACAAAAGCTGGGAGTGAGCGAACTGGAAAATTCCCTTGACATAACTCTTTGCCTCATTATTATTGAAGGTACAAGACACAAAAAATGGTTACCCTGTATAACGAGGAACGGGAAACTCCAACAGAAGGGAATGGGCCATGAAGGAATGGAAAAAGACCTCTTGCGTGTTGTGCTCTCATAACTGCGGCCTGGAGGTAATCACCGAGGGCAGCAGGATCATGAAGGTCAGGGCAGACCGGGAAAATCCCCGTTCGGGGGGATACCTATGCCGGAAGGGGGCCAACATCGCCTATTTCCAGAATAACCCGGAAAGACTGAGGTTCCCCCTCAAGCGCACCGGGGATCGTTTCGTCCGCATCTCCTGGGATCAGGCCCTGGATGAAATCGCAGCCAAGCTTAAGGAGACCGTTGACTCTCACGGGCCTCGCTCTTTGGCCTATATGGGGGGTGGCGGGCAGGGTTGTCATTTCGAAGCCGCCTTTGGCGTTCGCTTTCTGCATGGGTTAGGGTCAAAGAACCATTACAGTCCCCTGGCTCAAGAACTCACCGGCTTTTTCTGGGTGGCCGGCAAGGCCTTTGGACGCCAGTACATGCACGCTTTTCCTGATATCGCCGGTTCGGACTTCTTGGTTTTCTGGGGCGCAAACCCCATGGTGAGCCATGACATCCCCAAAGCCCCCGTGGTACTGCGCGATAAGAAAAAAGAACCGGGGTCTCTCATCGCGGTTGTGGACCCGCGGGTGACAGAGACAGCTAAACTGGCCGATATTCACCTCCAGATCAGGCCCGGGACAGACGCCCTTCTATTGAAAGCCATGATCAAGATTCTGTTATCGGAAGGGCTGATGGCCAAAGATTACGTGGCCGTTAAAGTTAATGGCTTTGAGGCCATAGAAAACTGGTTTGATGACGTGGATGTGGGGGGAAATTGCCGCCTTTGCAACCTGGATGCGGGTGCTGTCCGGGAATTCACCCGGCTCTTTGCCACCCGAAAAACGGCCATTCGGAGCGACCTTGGTGTCCTGATGGGACGCCACAGCACCCTGAACTCCTATCTGGAGCTTATCCTTATGGCTTTGAGCGGGCGGATCGGAAGCAGCGGCGGCAATGTTTTTCTGGGCCACCTCATGCCGATAGGTTCCCATACTCCAGAAGGAGATCCCGAAGCCTGGAAAACACTGATGACCGATATTCCCTTGATCATGGGTGTCTTTCCTCCGAACGTTATGCCGGAAGAGATCGATAACGACCATCCTCAGCGAATCCGTGTCCTGATCGTTAGCGGTTCCAACCCCTTGCGTTCTTATGCCGATACGAGCGCCTACGAGAGGGCCTTCGGGAGACTCGAACTGTTGGTAACGGTCGAGGTGGCCATGAGCGAGACGGCCGTTCTCTCTCACTATGTCCTGCCGGCTAAATCAGGTTACGAGAAGTGGGACGGCACATTTTTCCAGTGGAAATACCCGGACTACTATTTTGATATGCGCCGTCCTGTGGTGCAGGCGGATGGAGAGCAAATGGAGGAAGCCAGCATCTTCGTCGGGCTGGCCGAAAGGCTGGGTCTAATCCCTGACTATCCGCCGCAGCTCCGGGAACTGGCCGCGGACCGGGCGCGCTATGGCGCGGCCCTCATGGAATACCTTCGCACCAATCCGAAGGCGGCTCCGTGGCTTCCCTACATTCTGGCGAAGACCCTGGGCGAAGAACTGGGCTCCAAGAACCTGGCAACTCTCTGGGGACTGCTGGCACGATTTCCCATGATGCATCCCGATGAAGTGGGGCGTGCTGGTTACCGGGTGGGGCCTTTAACGGGTGAGGAAATTTTCGGCAAAATCCTGAACACGCCCGGCGGCGTCAAGATCGGAGTAGTGGACACAGAGAACAACCTTGCCGTGCTGAAGACCCCTGACAAGAGAATCCACATCCACTTCCCCGAGATGGAAGCATGGGTGAAGGAAGTAAAACCGGCGACCGAGGCGGCCGGGTTGGTTAACAGAGATTATCCCATGGTGCTCATGGCCGGAAACCACATGGAGATGGTGGCCAATACAATCATGCGCGACCCGGCCTGGAATGGGTCAAGACGGGCTTGCACCATGCGCATCCACCCAGCCGACGCAGCGGAACTCGGGATTGCCGACGGGCAGGCAGCGGTCGTCGAGACCGAGGCGGGCGCTGTTAAAGTGGAAGCTGAGGTTACGGAAAGTTCGCACCGGGGCCAGGTTGTCATCCCCCACGGCTTTGGCCTCGTGCATCTGGAAAAGGTATACGGAGTCAATGTCAACCGGCTGGCCCCCGCAAAGCACCGGGACCGGCTGGCCGGCACTCCGCTACACCGTTACATCCCCTGCCGGGTGAGCAAGGCATAGGATCGAAGTCGAGCCGTTCTGCTGTCCCTATACATTCAGGAATTTATCGATGGCTCTTCTTTTGTTGGTTTTCGCTTATCTCATGGGTTCTATTCCCACCGGGGTCATCCTCGCTAAAGCCTTCAGCGATGTGGACCCCCGGCAGCAAGGAAGCGGCAATATCGGTGCCACGAACATCTACCGCACCGTCGGCAAAAAGCTGGGCGCCATAACCCTTCTGGGAGATACCTTGAAGGGGCTGATACCCGTGGTGATTGTTAGAGGGGTTCTCGACTCTCCCTTCTGGGTGGGTGCCGTCGCTCTGGCCGCTTTCCTGGGCCACGTCTACCCGATCTTCCTGAAGTTCAAAGGGGGAAAAGGCATTGCCACCGGGCTGGGGGTTTTCCTTGCCCTGGCCCCTTTCCCCACGATTTTATCTCTGGTAGTTTTCATAGCGGTAGCTTACACATGGCGCTATGTATCTTTAGGTTCCCTGTCGGCCACCGCGGCGTTTCCAATCCTTCTGGCCATATTCAGCCCCCACCGGATCTACCTTCCTTTCGCCCTTGTTATTGGGGTGCTTATTTTTTATCGCCACCGGGAAAACATCCGTCGTTTGACGGCTGGAAAAGAGTCTAAATTCGGGATGAAATTTAGGACGACCCCGTCCCCCCCGGAGGGATCTTCTCTAAGGTGACCGGGAAGAAGAAACGGAGGTTCTCTTGCTACGAGGAGATCGCAATCCCCGATGGATGACCTGCCAGCCGACCCTAAAAGGGTTCTGATCCTCCACTCCGGTGGCATCGGCGACCTGCTGATGGCCATGCCGGCACTGAGAATCTTGCGGCAAAAATATCCCGGCTCCATTCTGGAGCTTATGGGCCGCCCGGAAAGGCTATCTTTAGTTGCTTTTGACCTGCAAGCCCAGTCCATCCATTCTGTAGATCGGGGAGGAATGGCCTATTTTTACTTGGATGGGGAAGCCCTTCCTCCTGATCTATCAGATTTTTTTGCCTCTTTCGATTTAGTCCTCCTCTTTGGCAGGTCGCTGGGAAGTGCCCTGGAAGAAAATTTAAAGAGGGCTGGGGCTGGCCGGGTCATGGCCCTTCCTTCCTTTCCCCCGGGAGGAGAGGGTGTCCATGTCTCCGAATATTTATTGCAGGTCTTGAAAGCTGCGGGGATAGAATCTGATAGTCCATTCTTTCCCTTACGTCTTCCTGGGGAAGCCCTGGCATTTGCCCGAACTTTCCGGAAGGCCAACGGGCTGATAGAAGGGGAAAAGGTTCTGGCCATCCATCCGGGGAGCGGCAGCCCGGGGAAAAATTGGAATCCAGGAAATTTTGCCAGAGTGGCTGACTGGGCCAGTCAGCGGGCCAAGGTGTTCCTGATCTCAGGGCCGGCCGAGGGCGGAGCAAAGGAGGTCACGCAGAACTTCAAGAAAGCGAATCCTGTCTCGGTTGATAACTTTCCCCTCATCCACTTAGCCGCAATTCTCAAATCGAGCACGGTCTACTTGGGCAATGACTCTGGGATTACCCACCTATCCGCATGCCTGGGGGTTTCGACCATAGCCATCTTTGGCCCCAGCAACCCGATTGTCTGGGGGCCGAGAGGGGAGGCTGTGAAGATTCTTTATGGAGGGAATCCTTGCTCTCCTTGTTCTTCTGAAGTACGCTCCGGATGCTCACATCCATGCCCGGAAAGCGTCGAGCCGGACCGAGTGATAGAAACCCTGGCTCCCTTCCTCGAATCGTCCCTTTAAGCCTTTCCCCCAAGGCCGTTAGCATTGAGCTGGGGAAATCGGGTGAACGATTCTTGCTGCCGACCTCTGGATATTTTCCTCTCAAGGGTACAATCCCAGAAGCTGGATGGCCTCAGCCACCCGTCCCACGGCAAGAATGTAAGCGGCGAGGCGATTGGTAACCGTGTAGTCCAGGGCCGCTTTCTGGACTTCCTTGAAGCTGCGGGTCATGATCTCCCCCAACTTCCGGTTGACGTCTTCCTCGCTCCAGAAGAATTCCTGAATATTCTGCACCCATTCAAAATAGGAGACGGTGACGCCGCCGGCGTTGGCCAGAATATCAGGGATGACAAAGATGCCGTTGCTTTGCAGGATCTCGTCGGCTTCGGGAACGGTAGGACCGTTGGCTCCCTCGGCAATAATCCTGGCCCGGACCTTGGCCGCGTTCTCAAGCGTGATGACATTTTCCAAAGCCGCTGGAACCAGAACGTCACATTTCAGGGAGATCAGTTCTTCGTTCGTGATTCGGTCCCCTTCTTTATAATCGATGACCGACGAGCCCGTTTGCTTGGCGTTGAGAACCTTTTTGGGGTCAAGGCCCATCGGGTTGTAGATTCCACCTTTGGAGTCGCTGAGGGCGATAATTTTCGCCCCCATCTCATGGAAAATTTGAGCGGCGCTGTAGCCGACGTTGCCGAAACCCTGAACCGCAACGGTAGATTTTGTCAAATCCATCCCCAGAACCTTGGCCGCTTCGATGGTGGTAAAGACGCAGCCGCGCCCCGTAGCTTCTTTCCTGCCCAGGGTGCCTCCCAGGGCAATGGGTTTGCCCGTGACCACGCCCGGGACGCTGTGCCCATGGGCCACGCTGTAGGTATCCATGATCCAGGCCATGACCTGGGCGTCTGTGTAAACATCCGGGGCGGGAATGTCCTTGTCCGGGCCGATGATGATCAGGATTTCGCTGGCGAAGCGCCGGGTGAGGCGTTCAAGTTCATGCCGGGACATCTCCTTGGGGTTGCAGCGAACCCCCCCCTTAGCCCCGCCGAAGGGGATATTGACGACGGCGCACTTCCAGGTCATCCACGAAGCCAGAGCCTTGACTTCATCGAGGGTAACATCTGGATGGTAGCGGATTCCTCCCTTGGCCGGCCCGCGGGAATAATCGTGCTGGACCCGGTAGCCCTC
>Ga0315282_10015423_pt1 | contig 11271 bp, 9 predicted proteins | sample YL17G07_20_MG_FD_203693 | JGI IMG/M metagenome (GOLD analysis project Ga0315282, IMG submission 203693) | Sediment microbial communities from Yellowstone Lake, YNP, Wyoming, USA - YL17G07_20 | ecosystem: Environmental > Aquatic > Freshwater > Lake > Sediment | place: USA: Wyoming | collected...
GGGCCCTTTCACTAATCACCTTCGGATCGGCCCCTTCCATGCACCCACCGTCTTCAGTGTGTTCAATGTCTTCTTGCCATCCATACCCGCTTTTCACGGCCCAGGCAGCCCCCTCCTTGAGAACCTGGCGGAGGTCTTGGGCAGAAAGACGCAGGGCTCCCTTGGAACCCACCCCCGAAGGGATGTCTTGGTATAGGGCTCTTACCAGATCCTTTATCTTTTCCTGCAGGTCCGACCTGGAAAGGTTCGTGCCCAGCAACCGGGTGCCGCAGTTAATGTCGTATCCCACACCCCCGGGAGAAATCACCCCCTCCTGCCAGTCGAAAGCAGCCACGCCGCCGATGGGAAAGCCGTAGCCCCAGTGGATGTCCGGCATGGCCAGGGAGTATTTCTCGATCCCGGGAAGATGGGCTACATTGGCCACTTGCCTCGGGCTTTCATCCCCGTGAATATCCTTAAGCAGTCGGGAATCCGCGTAGATCAATCCGTCAACCCGCATCTTCCCGGCCCGGGGAATCCGCCAGCGGTAATCGTCAATTTTTTCCAGTTGAATTTTTTCTTTTTCTTCCACGAAAGACTCCCTTCTCTTTAAATGTCCAGAATGATCCTCGCCTCCCATCTATCTTGCACTCGTTTTATTGCAATCTGATGGTACGTGACCGCTTTGATCTCCATCTTAAACTCATGCCGGGAGGGATCAAATCTCTCCCCCCGGGCCATCGCAGTGAGAGAAGTATCCTCAAGGCGGGAAAAAGAGAATTTTTTAAAAAGGTAGCCCTCGCCATTGCAGAGAAAGAGAAGCTCTCCCAGCCAGCGCACGAGGAGGTCTTCCGGGTCGGCAGCTTCAAGCTGGACCTCCAGGGAAAGCTCCTCCCTGACTTTATCCAGTCCGATCAGCAGGTCGAAGAGGGCATAAGCCGCGTTGGCGAAGACTTCATCCCGGGTCCGCCCAAAAGCCCGAATTCCCAAATCGGCCGTATGGTCAAAGGTCTCGTATTTTTTCATCTGCCTCGGGCAAGGGAAATTTTAATTGGCTCCGATACCCGGCTATATTATAATCCTACCTTGAATTAACGAGGCAAGAATTTTATAAGCCCTTCGACCGCTTTTTTGGCGAACCATGGCCCCCTTTTCCTTGCTTTTAGGAATCTTCCTAACATCCACCGCTACCCTCATGCTGGAAATTTCCCTTACCCGCCTCCTTTCCGTGGCCCAGTGGCATCATTTTGCTTTTATGGTAGTAAGCTTGGCTCTTTTGGGGTATGGGGCTAGCGGCTCTTTCTTATCTTCTTTCCCTTCTATTCTTCAACGGCAAGGACCAAAAAACTTAGCCTGTTTTGCCTGGCTCTTTTCAATCAGCGTACTCCTCGCTTATTTTCTAAGCAGGATGATTCCCTTCGACATCGCCCGCATCTCATGGGACCATTGGCAAATCTTCTATGTCTTTCTTTATTATCTCGTCTTTTCCATTCCCTTTTTTTTCTCTGGCCTGGTGGTCTGTTCTGCCCTGGCCCAATGGAGCTCCATGTCGGCGAAGCTCTACTTCTCGGACCTGACTGGCGCCGCCCTGGGAAGCCTGCTTGTCCTGGGTCTCCTGGGTATCTTCGGCGGCCCGGGCACTATACTGGTCTCCTCCATCTTGAGCGGGCTGGGCTCCATCGTTCTGGGTTGGAAGGACAAAGTTATCCCGATTTGTAGGTGGGGCTCAACCTTGGGGATAACCCTCCTCCTCATCCTCCAGCCTTCCTTTTTGAACCTGCCCATCTCCCCATACAAAGAACTGAGTGTTGCCCTGCGCTTCCCCGGCGCCCGTTTACTGGAAACGCGCTGGAATGCCTTCTCCAGGGTCGATGTTCTGGACAGCCCCGCTGCCCGGACAGCCCCGGGGTTGAGCCTGGAGTACCTGCAGCCTCTTCCTCCCCAACTGGCCATCGCGGTGGATGGCGGCCACCTGAATGCCATCACCCGCTTTTCCGGGGAAAAGGAGGAAATGAAATTCATCGATTTTCTCCCTTCTTCATTTCCTTATCAATTGGCCAAACCGGGAAGGGTCTTGATTCTCGAGCCTATGGCTGGCCTGGAGGTGCTCGTGGCCCTGTACTACAAAGCAGGGGAGATTGTGGCAGTTGAGCCCAACCCGACAATCGTTGACCTGTTACGGGGAAAGTATCGGGAGTATTCCGGGGGAATTTACCTCCGTAAAGAAACCCGGGTGCAGGTAGGGGACGGAAGAAGTTTTGTACGCGAAGCCCCCGCACCCTTTGACCTGATCGTCTTTCCCATGACAGACAGTCTGGGGGCTTCTTCCGGCGGTTTCTCCAGCCTGCACGAGGATTACCGATTCACAACCGAAGCCTTTCAGGATTATTTCCAGGCCCTCAAACCAAGGGGGATTATCTCCGTCACCCTCTATCTCCTTCCTCCGCCCCGCGCGGAGCTACGTCTAATTTCAACCGTTAAAGAGGCTCTCGAGCGGTCCGGGAGGCGCCCTGGCGAACATCTTCTGGCCTTCCGCTCCTGGGGAACTTTTACTCTGCTAATGAAAAAGGAGTCCATAGCCCCCCAAGAAATCAGCGCCCTGAAATCCTTCTGCAAGAGATTGCGCTTCGACATCATCTACTATCCGGGCATGGCCCGGGAGGAAGCCAACCTCTACAACCGCTTTAAAACACCCATGTACTTCGACGGGATGCAAAGGGTGCTCAGTGAAGGGAGAAAATTCTATTCCGCCTATCCTTTCGACCTGAGACCGGCCACGGATGACCGCCCGTTCTTCCAGCACTATTTCAGGTGGGGTCACTTGAGAGAAATTTATCGCCTGGCCGGGGAGAAATGGCCAATCCTCATCGAAGGAGGATACCTGGTTCCCCTTATTCTTTTCCAGGCCCTCTTCCTGAGTTTCCTTTTCATCGCCTTGCCGTTGATTTTTGCAGAATTCAAAAAACAGAGCCCAAAAGCTCCGGGGGCCCACCCGTTCCTCTGGCTCATTTATTTTTCAACCCTGGGCCTCGGCTTCATGTTTGTGGAGATCTCGCTGATGGAAAAATTTATTCTTTTCTTGGGTCACCCGGTTTATTCCGTCTCCCTGGTTATTTTTTCATTGCTCGTATTTGCCGGGCTGGGAAGCCGCCTATCCGTTCGCCTGGACCCGAACCTTCCCTTGGGGTTAAAGCGGATTCTCTCACTGGCCTCAGGCCTTTTGCTTCTCTATGCATTTTTCCTTCCCGGGGTTTTTCCCTTCTTTCAAGGGACCCCTCTTCTTTTCCGACAGATTCTTACCGTTATGCTGATCTCCCCCCTCGGGTTTTTACTGGGCATGCCCTTCCCTCTGGGGATTCGTCTGGTAGGCTCGCGCTGGCAATTTCTTATCCCCTATGCCTGGTGCGCCAACGGCTGCGCCTCTGTGGTTGGCTCTGTCCTGCCCGTCATTTTAGCCCTAACCTGGGGGTTTCAGGCGGTGTTTTTCCTTGCCGCCTTCCTCTATGCCGCGAGCCTCCTGGCGGTGTGGAAATGCTGTTGAAAAGTTAAAGAATTTGTGGCATGTTCTAAGGAGTTTTTGCCGGGCAGAGCACAAAGAGATTATCCCTCACCTCAACCCTCTTTTCCAAACTGTCCACGTCCTATATTTTTTTTGCTGGACATCGGGGTAAGGGGAGTCAAAGGGTTGATGAACACGAAAATTCGAATACCGAAGCACGAATATCGACACAAATTCGAACCCCGAATGACCAAAATTCCAAACGACGGGGTGGTAAGAGAACCGTTTCGCTCATTGGAGAATTCGGATTTAGGGATTGTTTCGGATTTCGGATTCCGAATTTCGCATTTAATCAGGGGCTTACCTAAACAGAAGGTGACCCCTGTTGTCCAGCAACCCCGGTTATGGGTAAAGCACAGTTTCCAAAAGGGGGTTGGAATTTCCCCGAATTTCTTTTCCCTTCCGCAAAGAACGAACCGGGGGGAATGGGGTTCTCCATAGAAGGATTGGGGTAAAGGTCCGCAAAGGGGGAGGGGGTGATAAGCCAATACCATGGTAAAAAGACAGGAGCGGAGGAAAAAGAAAGGCCGCGCTTTGAACCCTTAATACGGGAGAGGAGGGAATAGGAATGGAAAAAGGAAAGCCGGCAAGAAAGGGTATGAAAAGGACGGAGAAAGCGGTTAAAAAATCGGCGAAGAAGGTGGCCAAAGAAGCGGTCGGTCTGAAAAAGGCAATTGCCGCGGGCAAAAAAGAGCTTGAGGCAAAAGTGCGAGAGCTGACAGAATCCCTGAAGAAAAAAGTGAAGAGCGCAGAGAAGGCTGAGAAATTGGTTGCCCAAAAGAAGGACCTGATAGAGAAACTGCAGGAAGAACTGGCCCAAAAAAGAAAAATCATCGAAGAGAACAAGAAGGGATTCTTACAGAAGACCAAGGAAAGCCTTCTCGAGGTTAAGAGCAAGGCTCAGAGCGAAGCAAAAAAGCTAAGAGAGGAGCTGGAAGCCAAGAGCAAAGCTCTGCTTGCGTTGGAGGCCAAGGTGGAGGCCGAGGTAAAGGAGAAGATGGAGAATCTGTCCGCCCGAAAGGACACCCTGATCAAGAAACTCCAGGAAGAACTGGCCGAAAGAACGAAAATGATCCAGGGCAATAAGGAGCTCTTAAAGGAGGCTTTTGAGAAGGCAGAGAAAGAAGTTTCCGACTTGAAGAAGAAGACTGACCAGAGCATTCGCGAGCTAAAAAGCAAAGCCGAGGCCGAAAGCAAGAGGATAAAAGAAGAACTGGATGCCAAAGGAAAGGCCCTCTCCGGAAAGGTCGCCGAGCTTGATGAATACCGGAAAGCGACCCAAGGAAAAATCTACGAGCTGGAAGCCAAGGTCAAGGAATTTGCCGCCACGGTTGTGGCCGGAGAAAAAGAACGGCCGGGCTTGGTCACATTTAAGGGCCAACCTCTGACCTTGCTCGGGCAGGAAGTAAAGGTGGGAGACAAAGCCCCGGATTTTCGCGCGCTGGACACTGCCATGAAGCCCGTGACCCTGGAATCTTTCAAGGGAAAAGTCAAGATCATCAGCGCTGTGCCTTCCCTGGACACGCCGGTCTGCGACATGGAGACCCGAAGATTTAATGAGGAAGCGGCCAAGCTGTCAGATCATGTGGTTATCCTGACCATCAGCATGGACCTGCCCTTTGCCCAGGCGCGCTGGTGCGCCGCTGCCGGGGTGGAGAACGTCAAGACTTTCTCAGATTATCAGGACCGTTCCTTTGGTTTGGCTTACGGCGTCCTGGTCAAAGAGTTGAAGCTCCTGGCCCGGGCGGTGTTCATCGTCGACGAACAGGATGTGGTCCGTTACGTGGAACTGGTTCCTGAGGTTACCCGGGAGCCGGACTACGACCGGGTTATCAAGAGCCTTCCCCTCATCTCTTTTCTTCAACTCTGATTGGGGGGCGGGATGCAGGATTTGCAGGTGTTCATCGATATGGAGGATGTCCAGCCGGCATTCCGCCGGCCTGTTTTGGGCCAGGCCTGAAAGACCTGGCCTACAAGGCCAATGAGCGCGTTTCTCTAAAAAAATGGTCCATACTGCCAGAGTATACGCCCTCTCGGCCGTGACCCTGTTGAATGGGAAATCACTTCCTTAGGCGCACCCTTCATACCTTGCCGGCAAAAGGGGGTTAAGCAGCCTTTCCCTGCGCTTTTCTCCTGACATACTCACAAGCCCGATGGACCTCTTCTTTGAACTGGTCGTAATCGACCTGCATCCCGTTCAGATAGGTGCTCCACCCTGCTGAACTCTTGGCGAAATGAACTGCCTCCTCAATCTCTGCATCTGTGGCCCCGTTTAGCCTGGCCATCTCGGTATGAAAGAGGGAGCAATATCGGCAGCGCATTGCGGATGAAACGCCAACTCCAATTAGCTCCTTATATTTATTCGGGATAGCCGTTTCGTTCAGCTGGATAGCTTTGAAAAGTTCCCATTCGTGTTCCAGGGAAGAATCGGGAACCAATTTGAAGAAACTGGGAACCAGCCCAAACATCTCCTTCATTTCCCTGTTAATTCCCTCTCGATTCATCGTAGGCCTCCTTTCCGCATCTGGCCCAATAAGGGTATTTAACGATCCGGGCGGTCTCTTGATTTTCCTTCCCTTTTATACAAAAGGTAAGAATGCCGGGATTGAATTTCAAGGCCTTACCGGCTTGTTGGGAAAATAAACCAGAGGAAGGCGGTGGCTTCGGTGGAAGAGACAAGTTTTGGCTGGAGTTTTGCTCGGGCTTACAGTTCCAAAGCCGCCTCTCGGGTCCTGCCTAATCGGTTCAGAGGCGGCAGGATCATTAGGAAACTTTATTCTCTCAGTTGCCTCTGTCTAAACGGGTTCCCAACTTCCCCCTAAAAAAGAAACTGTCTTCGGAGGACCCTCCGGCTATCTCTCCTTTGAGATTGTAGGAAACAGTCGTTCCCGATTTGTCCTGATTCAATTTCCCTTCTGAATCCAAATAAACAATGCCCGAAATGGTTTTATGGGCAACTGTGATTGAGAAAATTCCTGTCCCGATCAGGAGAAATTTTTCGGTCTGTTTGTTATTCACCTCCGTCGCTATCAAAGCGACTTGCTGGATGCAAATATTCATCCCGTCATCGCTCAACAGGGAAACATAACATCCGTTTACATTCTGCACCGGCGTTCCTTCCTCTGAAGTGTATAATTCAATTACTGGGTTATAGGCTTCAGTAGTAAACTTCCGGAATTTTACATTTCCCGAAGAGGGATCCACGTAAGATTCTGTAATTTTAAGATGAAATGAATCCCCTCCGCTCCATGTCCAGGTTACCGGCTCCTGGCCCTGGGCATCAAAAAGAATGAGGAAAAAGGATAGAAGCAAAACCGTGAATATGACCGATGTATTGGAAACCTTTTTCATTGCCTTCTCCTCCTGATTCAAAAAAATTTCACGCATTTCTTATTCCCGAATCTTCTCTTTCAGAGAAAATCAGAAAGCCGCTGAACAGCTTACATATATATGAAATACATGAAAGCAAACATCTGTCAAGAATTCTTTTGCCCCTGCCCCTCTTCACTTTTGAAAAAGTCTTGTGTTGTGGCCCGGATGGAAGAGCGGGAATCGCCGGCTGAATGGGCGGGTCAGAACTCTCCGGGGACGAATCCCTCGATTCCGCAAAGAAAGGCGGAAAAAAAAGGTGAGTGCAGCAAAAGAGCAAAAAGCCAAGCCCGATCCAAGGAAAAACCGCTGCCTGATTCAGCCAAGAGACCCGCGCTTCCATCCAGGCCGGGCAAGGCCTTACGTTCTGCAACAGGCGGGAGATACTTCGTTTGGCAAAAAAGGCAGAGGTTCTTCCATGGCTTGGAACTTCAGTTCTGCCGTTTCAGCAAGGTGGGGGGGATTTTGGCGCTCTCTCTTTGGAGACTGTATCGCAATTGTAACATTGGGAGGTCCGAGCGGGAGGGCATTCTCTCGGAATCATCAGGCAGGGGTTCTTCCATGGATGGCGGCGGGGATCTATTCGCCATGCGCATAGCGCTCTGCGCTTAGCGTCTTTGAAGACCGGCCTATGCTTCCTCGTTCATGCCCTCCCGCTCGCGTTGAGACACAGTCTCTTGGAGAGGGATAGGGGGAGCGTTGGGGCCGAGCTACCAACGCCGTTTTGTCCCGCCATCGGCGGGACTCAGTGTCCCCCGCCTGTTGCTGGCCAAGCTCTACGAATTCATAACTAAAATTCAAAAGGGAAGGCAGGCAAAGGCCCCTGCAGGGTTGACTTGGGCTGCAGCTTAAGTAATAATTTAATTTTCCATTAAAGGGGAGAAGATGAAACGGGTTGAGATTCTGGCTATCGGAAGAGAGATACTCAGCGGTCGCGTCCTTGATACAAATACCCACTGGCTGGCCCGGAGGCTGACAGGCCTGGGAGGGAAAGTCCAGCGCAGGGTAATCGTGGACGACGAACCCGAAGAGATCGCCCGGGCAGTTTCTAGCTCCCTGGAGAGGGGAGCAGAGGTGGTGGTTACAACCGGTGGACTGGGTCCGACCTACGATGATCTGACCCTCGAGGGGGTTTCCCGGGCTGCGGGAAGACCGCTCCGTCTCAATGCTCAGGCGCTGAAATTCGTGGCCGAACGCTACCAGTTTTTGTATGAGAAAAAGGTCGTTGCCTCCGTGGAGATGAACTCGGCCCGGGAGAAGATGGCCCGGATTCCCGAAGGGGCCCAGATTCTGGACAACCCTGTCGGCACTGCCCCGGGGGTGATGGTAGAGTTGGAAAACGCTCTGATCGTCTGCCTGCCGGGAGTTCCGGAAGAAATCGAGGAGATTTTTAAGCAATCCCTCGAAAGGAGGCTGAAAGATCATCTGGGGGGCGGGATCTTCCTGGAAGAAACCACCCAGGTGGAGACTAATGACGAGTCCGTTCTCACCGAAGCGATGGTCCAGGTGCTGAAGACCGTCCCGGGAGTTTACCTCAAGTCCAATCCTTCCCACTTCGTACCCAATTTACAGCTGAAGGTCAGGGTGACCGCCTCGGGCGACGAAGAGGAAGAAGTGAAAAAGCGGATCCAGCGGGCCATAGAGGAGCTCAAAGCCCGCTTGCGCAGGCCGCTGGAGGAGGGGGCAGGGTGACTCGCGTATACCTCGTGCGCCACGGAACGACGGATTGGAACAAGGAAGAAATTTTCCGTGGCCGGGTCGATTGCAAGCTGAATGATACCGGGCGGGCCGAGGCCCTCGCTCTGGCAGAATATTTTCTGAAAATCTCCCTCGAGGTTATCTATACCAGTCCCCTGTCCCGGGCCGAAGAAACGGCCCAAGCCATCGCCGGGGGGCGAGGCCTGCGGGTGATCCCCGAGCCGGCCTTTCAGGACATCGACTTCGGGGAGTGGCAAGGCCTCCCCCTGAAGGAAGTGAAGGAAAAATATCCAGAACTTTACCGGGATTGGCGCGAACGGCCGCAAAGCGTGACTTTTCCGGGAGGGGAAAACTTAGCCGTAGTGAAAGCCCGGGCCTGGGAAGGTCTCCAGCGGGTGGTGCGGGAGAACCCTGAGAAAAATACCCTTATTGTCTCCCACCGGGTGATCACCAAAGTGCTCATCTGCGCAGTCTTAGGGCTGGATGATTCCCATTTTTGGCAGATCAAGCAGGACACCACAGCGGTCAATTGCCTCGAACACAGCCGGGGACTTTTTGTTGCCTCCCTGATCAACGATACCTGCCACCTGAGGTTCATCCAGGGAGCAGCCTCAAAGAAGGATTTTTGATGTGGCAACTGAGCCGAAAAGCATCGGCTTTTTGGATTGAGAAGTTCCGCTTCCAGTTGAGGACGGTCGTGGACATTCTCCAAGAGTCCTTCCGGGCTTTCTCCCGGGACGGGTGCGAAAACCTTTCCGCGGCCCTAGCCTTCTACACAATTCTCTCGATGATCCCGATCCTTTTTCTACTAATCTCCGGGGCCAGTTACTTCTTCGGTTCATCTGAGGATGTCCATCAGATGGCCATGTCATTCTTCGGACGCCTCTTCCCCCAGGCCAGTGCGTTGATTTTCCGGGAAGTGAAGGCCATCTCCCAGCGGGCCGAAGTCTTGGGCTGGGTGGGCATTCTCTCCATGATCTGGACCTCCAGCATCATCTTCTCCTCCCTGGAGTTTGCCATGGGGGTCGTCTTCCGGGAGGAGAAGCGAAGGAACTTCATAAAATCCAAGCTGCTGGCCCTCTCCATGATTCCGGCCTCTGCGGTGGTCTTTTTCTTCTCTCTGTTCGTGACCGCTTACTCGGAAACCCTCCGGGCCACGGGCCTCAGACTCTTCGGGATGAATCTGGGGCATTCGGAGCTCTTCGAGTTCATCGTCGGCTATGTGTTTCCGTATTTAATCCTGGCAATGGCTTTCACGGCCGTTTACAGGATCATCCCCAACGTCTCTATCGCCTTTCGCCATGCCCTGGCCGGGGGAATAAGCTGCGCTTTTCTTTTTGAACTGGCCAAACATTTTTTTACCTGGTATATTGCCGGCTCCAAACAGTACAGCGTGGTGTACGGCTCTTTGGAAGCGATCGTCATCCTTGTGTTGTGGGTCTATTACTCGTCGAGCATCCTTTTATTCTGTGCGGAAGTGGTCTCGGCCTACCGTCGCCGGGACATTACCCTGCTGGAGAAAGCTTTTCTTTGACAGGAACGGCGCCCTCAGAATCCCGGCGATAGACGGAGAACGGGCCTGGACTCTGGAGCATAAGGGTTAGTAAAAAAGTTAAAACGAACAGAACCAGGCATTCTGCGCTTTACCCCTTGCGTTCTGCCTTGCCAGGAGCCTTTGCAGGGAGGAATGCTTGATTGAATTTACAGGAGCTTTGGCATGATCTTTCGAAAGACAAGCGGGATTTGGTTTATAGTCCTTTTTTCTTTTTTCTTCTACTCGCCGGCCCTTGCCCATTGGCAGTTCGCCGTCTGCGGAGACAGCCGCGAGGACTACCGCTACCATCAAGTTTTTCCGGAAATGATCAAACACCTCAACCACACTTCTTACAAGATCAAAGATCAGGATCTCCAGCCCGAGTTCCTCTTGCACCTGGGAGACTTCGAACTCAAGCGGGGAAGCCGGGAATCTCTGGAACGCTTCAAAGAGCGCATGAACAGCCTGAAAATCAAATACTACGTGACCAAAGGGAATCACGAGCTGGTGAAGCAAAAAGGAGCCTCCTTCACGCTTTCCTCCATTCACCAGGTCCTTAAGGACAATCAGGATTTCATGAGAGAATATCGCTCTTTCTTCAATTTAAAGGAGAGTTATTACAGCTTCGATCACCGGGACCTTCACGTCATCGTCCTGGACAACAGCTTCGGGACCTTCCAGGTAAAGCCCGAGGAAGACCTTCATTCCCCCCAACTCCTCTGGCTGGAAAAGGATTTGGAGGAGACCGCCAGAAAGGTCCAGGCCAAGTTGATCCGCTATACCATCCTCTGCGCCCACATCCCCCTTCCCTCTCCCTCGGAGGCCATCACAACGCACGACATGCTTGAGTACGTAGGCCGTAATTATCCGGAGGGAAAATCTCTTGCCGAGGAGAGCGCCAGAATTTTCTGGGAGATTCTCGACCGCTACCGCGACAAAAGCAAAATCACCCGCCTCTTTTTCGCTCATGATCACCGGTATGTTTCTTACCGCCAACGGGGATTTCCGATCACGATCTCGGGCGGGGCCGGGGCTCCCCTGGTGGGGGAAGAGCGGGGCGGGTTCTACCATTATCTGGTGATCCTGGTCGGCGATCAGGGATTGAGGGAGCACATCATTAAATTCTATCCTG
>Ga0315282_10015425_pt1 | contig 11270 bp, 10 predicted proteins | sample YL17G07_20_MG_FD_203693 | JGI IMG/M metagenome (GOLD analysis project Ga0315282, IMG submission 203693) | Sediment microbial communities from Yellowstone Lake, YNP, Wyoming, USA - YL17G07_20 | ecosystem: Environmental > Aquatic > Freshwater > Lake > Sediment | place: USA: Wyoming | collected...
GTCTCGTGCTCCTGAACTTGCAGTTATCGGATGTTGACAGGTCGGCAATGCAGGCAGAAGTTAAAGGTGGCGATATTCAGATACCTATCAAGCTCTATCGGGTCGGCGAACTGGTCACGCACACCCCCTTCTCACGGCAGACCATCCATAACTACACGATGATGGGACTCATTTGCGAAGCACAATGGACTACAGGCGGCCACCGACTCTATGACGAATCTGTGTTTGAGAGATTATCAAAGATTATGCAGCTCAAGAAGACAAAGACGCTCGCCCAGATAAAACAGATTCTAAGCAGAGAGGACACCGCCCAAACTTTGTCGGGCGGGACACCCGGCAAAAAGGGAGACGAGCACCGGGAGATTATGAGAGAGAACTAACAGAGCGACACAGCATTTATGAACAAAATAAGGTAACAGCAGAAATCGATTTTACTTTAGTTATTTACGTGTTGGTTGGCTGTAAGGACTCAAGGAAGATAAGAAAGGACCAGGGATGAAAGAGCAGCTTTTGCCTTTTACGGGTTATCTTTCCGGCTTTATCTCACTTTTACATCTCACCAAAAACATATTTGGTGGGCAGGTCGAATATGAAGGAACATTACACCAAAGATTAGCAAAAAGGCATTATGCATTTAGGGAGAAATGCGTATGAATCTTATAGCGCTGGCGGTAGATAATATCAGTGAGCTGCTCGTTAAGATAATCGAGTTCACACAGACCCGCCAAAAGACACTTTTCCAGAACATAAACAATATCCACTGTCCCGGATTTGAGCCCAAGGATATGGCGGTGGAGGAGTTTTCGGTCCTGCTGCACGAGGCAATAAATGAACACGCCCAAAACAGACGGCTTGTCCTGCGCGACACTGAAAACTTCAAGTTCGGGGTCAACGGCATTTTCAAGGCCAAACCGCTTGTGGATGGATACGCCAAAGAGCTTCTCGATGAAGACCCGGACGAATATATGGGGCTGCAGATAAACAAGCTATTAGAAAACTCGCTCAACCAGAGAGTTGCGGCGGAGATGCTCAAGCGAAGACAAGAAGCAATTTTAAGCCCCTTGTAAAAAAGGAAACCGTCCAAAAGCTTTCTAAAGTTGTCGGCTAAAAGGCCGATAACCAGTTGAGATAAGCGATTTTGTATCAAGGCAAAACAGAACAGGGAGAAGAGGACAAAATTGGTCCTTATCGGACTTAAAGTTCGACACCGCAAAACTTAATCGGGGTTGAAGGAATGTCACGGACGAACGCCACCAAACTCAAACAGGAAGTTGCCATCGACCGGATATGGGAACAGTTCCACAAGAACCGTGACAACCACTATCGCAATCTTCTAATGGAACATTATAGGGACCTTGTGAAATACTGCGCCGAGCGGGTGCACAGCAAACTGCCTGGCAAAGTGGAACTTGATGACCTCGTCAGCGCCGGAATGTTCGGATTGATGGATGCAATTGACGCCTACGACCCTTCCAGAGGCGTGAAATTTGAGACTTACTGCTCGCCCCGCATAAAGGGGTCGATTCTCGATGAGCTGCGGAGTATGGACTGGGTGCCGCGACTGGTCCGCGCCCGCGCCCACCAACTGGCCAGGGCGACACATTCGCTGGAGATACACCTTGGCCGCAAGCCAACCGAAGAAGAGCTCGCTGAAGAACTCAAGCTGGATATGGAGGGATTCGACAAGCTGCAGCGGGATGCGAATGCGACCAGCCAGGTTTCTCTGGACACCAAATACAATGAAGGTGACAACGAAAAAGATATACGGGAGATAGATGTAATTAAAGACGAAAAGAGCGAGAACCCCGTGACGGAGGCACAAAAGCGGGACTTAAAAAACCTGCTGACAAAAGGGCTGACACGCGCGGAACGGCTTATTATCGTCCTGTATTATTACGAAGAAATGACAATGAAGGAAATCGGGGCGACTCTGGATTTGTCCGAGTCGCGAGTCTCACAAATGCACTCATCTATTATTGCACGCCTGAAAGCCCAAATGAACAACCGCAAGAAGGAATTTGCGGTGGAATGATACTCTGCTGCTCCCTGCAGGGATTACGACAAGACGGTCGCTAACACTGCTCCAAAATAGACCATAGATAGCCACCATTCGTTCGGCCAAACGGCACAGAGGACCTTCCAGGGCAATAACGCTCACGGCGAAAGCCTCAGGGGCTGGCAGAATTGAGCCGCTACACCATACCTGTCGGAAGACAATTTAGAACCCGGCTGCGATTGTCCAATATCCTCAATCCTCAGGACCCTGGCGAAACCCGAAATCCTGCCGCCGTATTCAAGCAGACCTGCGGTTGGCGGTATTGATAATTCCACATTCAGAAGACTGCCGGGGCCGAATATGCTGGTGGGGGTTTGAAAATACAGGCCGCCTGGACTTACATTTATCGTGCGGCCGCTGTGCCATCTCTCTGACGTGGAACCAACTTTACGACACGATAAATCCAGCCTTATCGGCAATCGCGAGTACTTGCGTTTTTCGCTATCCACTGCTTGCTGCCTCCATGCATCATAATCTAATGTCACTATCCCTGACTAACGCAGTATTTTGCATAAGTTTTGGAGCAAAATCCATTCCAAAGCAATGTAAAGCCAAATACCCTATTTTTACTTTCACAAACGATTATCCAGCATAGAGTTAGTAAGACATCTGGGCCAAAAGTGGCACAATTAAAAAAACGGCAATCTTTAGATGTTGACAAATAACAACGCAGAAGGACCATTTTTATGGGCTTATTGGCAGAATAGGCCTCAAGAGCATCTTTTTAGCCGATTATCCTGTTGATGTTACGTTTTTGGATAAACAAGGAGATTTTTCTGTCCGAAAAAAAGAACGGTTATGTTGCTTTTTTACAACATAGAGACTTGACAGTCAGGGATGAGCCGTTTTAGAATTTTGGCTATGACAAACAGCCCGGAACCAAAATCGGCAAACCCGCACGAAACCAGCGACCCTTCAAAAACCGGGGCTGCGGGCGGTCATTTGAAACTCGGTTCGGTCGGCAGAACGATTTTTTGGTCATTACCGATAGGGATTATCGCATTCGACATGGACCTGAGAATTATTGAGGCCAATCCCGAGGCGGCAAAGCTCATCGAAGTAGGTGACTACATCGATAAATCCCTGGCAAAAGGCACCGACAGCTCCGAGAGGCCGGGATTGGACTGGACACAACAACTAATGTCCGCAATATCAGCCGGGCAGCCGCGAATATTTGATGAGGTGGGCTACACATTGAATGGGAAAATGAAACTGCTGCAGGTTGTCTGCACACCACTGAAGGAAGGAAAGAAACAAAAAATACTTGGGGGCAGTCTTATAATCGAAGACGTAACCGAAAGGGTCAATATCCAGAGACAGTTAGTCGGCGCGGAGAAATTAGTCTGCCTCGGCAAACTCGCATCCAAAGTTGCACACGAGTTAAACAACCCGATGGACGGGATACTGCGGTACATTAATCTGGCGATGAGGGTTGTCGAACAGGAAAATCTTGAGAAGCCGAAAGAGTATCTGGCCCGCTGCCGGCAGGGGCTTATGAGAATGGTCCAAATCGTAAGCGAGCTGTTGGAATTTTCCCGCAGTACGTACTCGCCACTGGAATACCTCAAGATAGAGCAGATTATCGAGGATGCCCTTCGGATGATGGAGACGAAGGCGGAATCGTTGAAGATTCGGGTAATAAGAAACTACGCCCCCGGCCTGCCACAGATTAGAAGCGGCAACCTCTTTCAGGTATTCTGCAATCTGACAAAGAACGCATTTGATGCAATGCCGGAGGGCGGCGAGCTGAAGGTATCGACCCGGCTGAAAAATGACAATACTATTGTGGTTGAGTTCCGCGACACCGGCGCAGGCTTCCCGCCGGAACACGCAGAGACAATATTCGAGCCTTTTTTCACCACAAAAGAGAAAGGCAAAGGCACAGGATTGGGACTGGCAATATGCAGGGACATAGTTGCAAGCTACCGGGGGCGAATAACCGCGGAAAATGCCGCCGGCGGCGGAAGCGCATTCACGGTATATCTGCCGGCGGTGAGAAACCCGTAGAGACTGCTAAGGACAGAGCTATGAAAGAAAAAAGCATACTGGTCATAGACGACGATAAAATTATCCTGGATTCTTTGTGCGAGTTTCTATCGTTAGAGGGATTCCGGACGGAAGGGGCTGAAACGCTAAAGGGCGCTTTGGCCAAGCTGCAGGAGGAGAATTACGCCTTAGCACTGACGGACGTCAATCTGCCGGACGGAGACGGCCTGGAGTTAGTGGATATTATAAGGAAGGAATATCCACAAACGGTCGTCATCGTGATAACCGGCTACGGCACGATTGAAAGCGCGGTGAGAGCGATTAAGCTCGGGGCATACGATTATCTTACAAAGCCGATTGCCGATGATGAACTTCGATTGGTAGTGGAAAGGGCAATCAGGCAGCAGACGCTTGTGAGCGAAAATGAGAATCTGCGCCGACAATTGGAGCAAAAATACCGGCTGGAAAATATAATCAGCCACAATTACAAAATGGCCAAGATTTTTGACCTTGTTGAGGCGGTTGGGAACACTAAGACGACGATACTGATGACGGGACCATCGGGCACAGGCAAGAGTATGCTTGCCAAAGCAATACACAATCGTTCCAGCCGACGCGACAAGCCGTTTGTGGAGGTAAGCTGCGGGGCGCTTCCGGAGACGCTGCTCGAAAGTGAGCTATTCGGGCACGTCAAAGGGTCATTCACCGGAGCGGTGAACAATAAAGAAGGCAAGTTCTTAGCCGCAGACAGCGGGACGATTTTCCTCGACGAAATCGCCAATGCATCAGCCGCCCTGCAGGCCAAGTTCCTGCGGGTCCTTGAAGACAGGCAGTTTGAGCCGGTCGGCAGTAACAAGACGATTACGGTCGATACGCGGATTATTCTGGCATCAAACCGCAACCTCGAAGAAGAAGTCAAACAAGGCAGGTTTCGAGAAGATTTGTATTACCGGATAAACGTGGTGATAATAAATTTGCCGCCTCTGTGCGAGAGGGTGGGTGACATTCCGCTATTGGCTGAGCACTTCCTGCGGCTGTATTGCTCGCAGCACAATAAGGAAAAGCTGGGTTTCAGCGATGAGGCAATGCAATATTTGGAGCGATACGCCTGGCCGGGCAACATACGAGAGCTGGAGAACGTAATTGAGCGGGCGGCGCTACTAAGTAAAGGCAAGTTCATCGGCATCGAGGACCTGCCAAGCTCAATCACACAAGAGCAAGGCCAGCACAAGGCATACAGGTCGATGAGTTTGAAAGAGGCGATGGCCGAGCCGGAGAAGAAGATTATTCGCCAGGCGCTGGAGGCCAACCAGTGGAACAGGCAGGCAACCGCCAAGGCGCTTCAAATAAACCGCACGACTTTATTCAAGAAAATGAAACAATACGGCCTATACGCCGAGGCAGAGCGATTGGGACTGGTCTAAAATTGATTCCGCCACACGATCCGCCACGACTGCTTGGCGGACCAAACAACGTCGTATCTACGACGTTGATGATTGATTATTGACCAAAAAAGCTGGGTTTTCCCACCTTTCGCCAAAGCGACACGATGCCCTGAGAAACGCAGAGAAACCATCTAAAAATCCAAAAAGTCCCATAATTGTCTTGACATTCACAGCTCCTTCGGTACAATTGTAAAAATAATGATAGTTATAAGGAGGTTATCTCCTTACGTTCGCTATAACGGAAAGAAAACGTATTTTGTTCTAAAAACCATTTTGTAGGAGGACCGTGTTATGAAAAAGTCAGTTTTCAAAATCACATTAGCCACATTATTTTTCTTGTGGGGTACGCCGCTATTTGCTACCGATGTCGGCGGACTTATCTTGTCAAACAGAACCTGGACGCTGGCTGGCAGCCCATACATCGTCACCGGCGCCAGCGGAATCGTCATCGGTGGCAACGCGACCCTGACTATTGAGCCAGGTGTAATAGTGAAATTCACTCCTCAATCAATTAGCCATTGTGGTTGGTTCCTCCGCCTTTGGCAAAGGGAACCTCGTTGCTCGCGGAACTGCCGAGTCTCCTATTATCTTTACCTCGGTCAAAGACCCCAATAGTTTGCTCGACCCAGCTAAGCCGGGCGATTGGAGCAGAATTCATTTCACCGACTACGCCGTTGATGCGGTGTTTGACCCGGACGGCAATTATGTGTCCGGCTGCATTCTTGAACACGTTATTGTTGAGTATGCCGGATACGGCAACTACGCTGCAATCTTCGCTGAAAAATCGTCACCATTTTTGAACTACTGCGAGGTCCGCCATAACTCTTACTATGGCATCCAGGTTGATGGAACCAGTGCCCCACGAATTAAGATTACCAACTGCGAGGTATGGGACCACCCACAACGCGGAATCGTTATCTCCGGTGGAACAGGAGGCAACGGACTCCTCAATAACAATATCCACGACAACCGTGACGGCGGAATCCGGTTCTCCTCCAGTGGCAGCAATACGCTGAGTGGAAATACTATCACGGGTAATACGACTTCGGGCGCCGGCGGCGGAATCGAGTTCGCCTCCAGCGGCAGCAATACCATCAGCGGAAACACTATCACAGCCAATACGGCTTCTGGCTCTGCTGGCGGAATCGCCTTCTCCTCCAGCGGCAGCAATACGCTGACAGGAAATACTATCACAGATAATAGGGCTTCTGGTGACGGTGGCGGAATCTACTTCTACAGCAGCGGCAGCAACACACTGACAGGAAATACTATCACGGGTAATACGACTTCTAGCGATGGCGGCGGAATCTCCTTCTACTACGCCAGCGGCAGCAATACCATCAGCGGAAATACTATCACAGATAATAGGGCTTCTGGTGACGGCGGTGGAATCTGGTTCTACTACAGCGGCAGCAATACGCTGACAGGAAATACTATCAGTGGCAACACGGCTTCGGGCGCCGTAGGCGGAATCTACTTCTACTACTACAGCGGCAGCAATACCCTGACAGGAAATACTATCAGTGGCAACACGGCTTCGGGCGCCGGAGGCGGAATCTACTTCTACTACTACAGCGGCAGCAATACACTGACAGGAAATACTATCAGTGGCAACACGGCTTCGGGCGCCGGAGGCGGAATCCTCTTCTCCTCCAGCGGCAGCAGCACACTGACACGAAACGTGGTCCAGAGTAACCTATCAGGAAATGGTCTTGGCGTAGTCCACCTCGACGCATCGGGCGACACCATCTTTTCCCAGAATACTATCACCGACAATTACATCAACGCCGGCACTACCGGAGGCATTTATGTAACAGGTAATTCCGAGCGTATTTCGCTGGCAGGCAACCCTGATGATGACACGTACAATATTATCTCTTGGAATGACGGCTATCAGGTGTATAACAACAACGGGTTCAATGCCGATGGACGCAACGATATTAACGCCGTCTACGTTCAGTGGGGAACCTGTGATGTCGAGGAAATTATGGCCGGTATCTTTGACTATTTCGATGATGGCAGCAAGGCCTTTGTAATGTTCTATCCGTTTGTCTGTCCGGGCGATTTTGATTTGGATGAGGATGTGGACATTTTGGATTTGGCTACCTTTGTTGAGAACTGGCTGCGCCAGGACTGCACAATACCGGATTGGTGCGAAGGGGCCGACCTTGACGTAAGCAGCAACGTTGATTTCTATGATTTCGCCGAATTTGCCAACAACTGGCTGGTTGGGGTTGGGCCGTAAGGTCGGCTAATAGACTCGAATCTAAGAGCTGCGAGGTCAAGAGAAAAGACGGTCGGGCGAAGAAAAACTCCGGCGATTGGTCATCTGCAAAATTAGTAAAGGGGTCGGGCATCTTGCGCACGTTCGTCAAAGTCAGATAGAACCTTTCATCAGACCTTAAAGAATATCCTTCGGCGGAACAAGAACCACAGAAACAGCCATTCAACCGCCAGGACAGCGGCAGGCAAAATCACCGGGTTCAGGGGGCCTGCATATCGAGCAAGACCAGCGAAGAAAAATTCGGCGATGCTATCGAAATCGACAAAGCCCCGCAGGAAGTAAATTGTAATCGGGTTCATCCCGATGACGCTGAAGAAAAACGCCCATTTTCTGCATCCCTTGACGTCGATTATCCAGTAGAACAAGGCAAGCAGCAGCATGCTCCAGCCGGCTGCATAAAGCACATACGAGCTTGTCCAGACCAGTTTGATAATAGGAAAGACCATTCCCCAAAGATACCCCACGAGCAGGCTGACAATTCCTGCGGCAGCAAGGCCTATTGCCTTGCGATTACCTGAGCGGTTTGAGCAGAGCCAGTGGCCGGCCAGGGCGCCGAGAAGAGCCGTGCAGGCTGCCGGCAGTGTCGAGAGCACACCTTCATTGTCACCATATTTATAATAAAGCACACCGGGAATTAACTTCTGGTCAATATATGAAGAGAGGCAGCCCTCTTTTGTAAGGACACCTGCTCCGTAACCGGGGACAGGGATGAGCATCATCGCAGCCCAGTATAAAAGCAAAACTGCTGCCGTAACTATCGCCTGTGTCCGCCATTTGGTACAAAGCACCAATAGAGCTGCCAAAAAGTAACAAAGGCCGATGCGCTGCAATACGCCGGGCCAGCGCATCCGAGGCCAGTTGAATCGCAGCAGGCCGTTCAGTATCAAGCCGAGCAGAATCAGTATTGCCGCACGCTTAATAATGTGCACGAATATTCTTGCACGGCTCCGGCCCTGCTGAAGTCGGCGTGAAATCGCAAACGGCAAGACCAGTCCCACAATAAAGAGAAATAATGGAAATATCAAATCCTCGAAGTGGAACCCCTCCCATTCTACGTGGCTTAGCTGCTGCTCAACTTTTTGCGCCAGCGTGCCCTTCCACAGGTTGGCGAATCTGGTGACCAACTCTTCGCCGCCGATAATCCAGAACATATCAAATCCGCGGAGTGCATCGATGGATACGATTCGGGTTCTGGTTAAATCTGTCCTTTCATTATCCACAATTAGGTCTCCCTAAGTAATTTACGGCTACCGGCGCCGTAAGCCGGCCATCATATTTTTATGAAGGATTTTTTGCGGTACATCCAGAACAGAATCAGCCAAAGAATGGTAAAGCCGGCGACTGCACGGATGAATTCTTTCCAGGCGCCGCAATATTTGAACAGCGCGCCCACGAGGATGTCACCGAAGGTGCCGAAATTAAACAGGCGGGTCACCATATAGACGCCAATGGCATTTACGCCGATTACGACAAGCAGAAAGGCCCATTTCCGCAAGCCGATGACGTCTATCAACAGATAGAAGCCGGCGAGCAAGAGGCAGCATATTCCGCCGGAGAAAAGCACAAATGAGCTTGTCCAGAGATGCTTAATTATTGGAAACCAGGCATTCCACAGCAAACCCAGAGCAACACAGCCGATTCCGAGAGCAGTCAACAACGATACCTTTATAAGGGATTTTTTTTGGCAGGCGAGAATCGCGCCCGCAAAAACGCCGAGCATAACCGTGCAGGCGAAGGTCATACTGCTGAGAAGCCAGGTATAAGCAGTGCCGTCCTGGAATCGACCGAGGACGAGTTTGTCAATAAAAATGGCGAAGTTGCCGTCAGGGGTAAGCTCTCCGGGCCCGTGACCCGCGACAGGGACAAGCGCCATCAAAGCCCAGAACAACAGCAACAAAATCGCGGTCATTATGACACGACCGGCAAGACGCCAATTAAGGATTATCAGTGCGGACAAAAGATAGCCGGCTGCGATTGCCTGCAGGGTGTTGGAGTAGAGGTGGAGCTTCGAAAGGTCATACTCGAGCAGGTGTCCCTGGGCAACCATACCGAGGATGAATAAAACGAGCGTCCGCTTGACCACATGCAGATAAATCTTTCTGCGGGTGTCGCCGCGACTGGTGCGATTGGCAAAGGAGAACGGCATAACGACACCGGCGACGAAGAGAAAGAGCGGCATAATCAGGTCTTCGAAACGAAAACCTTCCCATTCGACGTGGGTTAGCTGCGTTTTTATCCAGGCAGTTACGGGGTGATTGAAAATGGGCTGCAAACTGGCGAAGATTTTTTCGCCGCCTATGATCCAGAACATATCGAATCCGCGGAGCGCATCGATGGACATTACACGGACAGGATGCGAATTTTGTAGGTCGGTATCTGCTATTTTATGTCCCTTTCAAATAGAAACAGACGACTGCATAGAAAAACTGCCCGGGACAGGATTCGAACCTGCAAGGGATATTCCCACTAGCACCTCAAGCTAGCGCGTCTGCCAATTCCGCCACCCGGGCATTAAATTGATTCCGCCAAACGACGGCGGATCTGCGATATTAATTATTGATTGTCAATTATCAATTCGGAAGTACGGCTATTTATTTAAGGAGTTTGATGAATTCTTCTATAGTAAGTTCGGCATCTCTAACGATACCTCTAAGTGTCCGGCGGTCAACTTCTTTATGGTCAGGTATAATAAGGGTTATCTGCCGAACATCATTGCGAATCTTTATGTGGCTACCTCCCTGGCTTACACGATAATATCCAATCTTTTCGAAGGCTTTGACAATCTTTTTACCGGAAAGCAAGGGCGGCTTGGTCATACCGCAACCTCTAAGACTTTATGCTTAGCAGAAGGCTTAACATCTTTTGGATCTGGCTCTAAATAGAGATTGATCGCTTCTTTGATATTTTTTATCGCCTCCTGCTCAGTTTTGCCCTGGCTCCAGCAACCCTTAAGACTCGGACAATGGGCGACAATAAATCCGTTCTCACCTTTTTCTATAATGACCTTTAGTTTCATTTTTATCACCTCTGATAAAAAATATACTACATCCTTAAGAAAACATCAAGAGAAAAATAGGCCAAAACAAGCTAAAAATGGGCATTTCCTAAAAAAATTAGGATTTTTCTATATTTTTCCAGATTTTTCTTGACTTATTCAGCTCAACGGCTAATATTTTAATGATATGAAAAAGAGATTGCTTTCAACATCGTGTCCCGCGTGCGGCCTGCCAATGCAGACGGCGGCAATGGCCTGTGCCGGCTGTGGAGTCAAAATAGAAGGGAATTTCAGCGAGACCTTTTTCGACAGGCTCTCGGCGGAAGACCAGAAGTTCCTTGAGCAATACCTTCTGGCGGGATTCAGCATAAAGACATTGGAGCAAAGCGGCACGCTCGGATACGCCGCGATAAGGTCGCGGCTGGACAGACTGATTGGAAGCTACAAGGCCCTTGTGGAAATGGACGCCCAGAAGAAGGCGATTCTTGAACAACTTCGAAACGG
>Ga0315282_10015426_pt1 | contig 11270 bp, 12 predicted proteins | sample YL17G07_20_MG_FD_203693 | JGI IMG/M metagenome (GOLD analysis project Ga0315282, IMG submission 203693) | Sediment microbial communities from Yellowstone Lake, YNP, Wyoming, USA - YL17G07_20 | ecosystem: Environmental > Aquatic > Freshwater > Lake > Sediment | place: USA: Wyoming | collected...
GATATCCTCCTTTGATCGAGATAGAAGGAAGATATCACATCGGTCAATGTATGTCAAGATAAAAATACATACCTACTCTCGAGTTGATTTTACGTAGGGAATTGACTGCTTATTCAAAAGTGAAGGTTTTTTTCCCCTATTGACATCGAATTCTAAATCTTGTAATTTTTCAAGAGTATCTAAAGAAAAAAAGCGGGAATAACTCAGCGGTAGAGTGCAACCTTGCCAAGGTTGAAGTCGCGGGTTCAAATCCCGTTTCCCGCTCCAGAGGCGGCATAGCCAAGTGGTAAGGCGACGGTCTGCAAAACCGTTATACATCGGTTCAAATCCGATTGCCGCCTCCAATAAAAATCCAAGGGCTACAAGTAGAATCAATAACTTGTAGTCCTTTCTTGTTTGTCCGTAAAATGGGACAAATATCACTGGGTATCACAGAAAATCACAGTTTTCACCTGCCAAGCCCCATCAATTTTCACAACACTGTTTTAGGATTGATTTGGGTTGTCAGACCGAAGATCATCCCAATAGTATCCTTGCTCAGACACTCAATGTTTAGTGCCAGAATTTAGAGGCAACTACTCCTCCAATTCCCATTGACACCCTGTCCTGATAAGAATACAATCCAATCGAAACTGAAGCCCTCCGTTTTTGACCCCTAACAAAGTTGGGTGGGGTGTATGGTCTGGAGATAAAGTTAAAGCCCGTTTCTAATGAAGCTTAACTTTTTAGTTTCCTAAACCAAAAGAGGTGTCGAATGGCTCAAATTCAGCAAGGCAATATCCTGAAGGGGTCTTTTTGGCCAGAGAAGGTCAGGGTAATTTCAGTCAAGACCATCGGAGAGAATCAGATTAGGATTGAGGCGGTAGGTGTCGAAACCCAGCGGTTCTATAATCCAATCCTCTCACTTGAAGACATAAAATCCATTCAAATTATAGAAGAAAAGGCACTTCAATTTACTGGTGATGGGGAATCTCTATTCCTGTTTCTGGAATCCCATCGAATAAGAAACGCTTTCCAATTTGACCCTCTCTATGCCGTGAATGTTTCTCAAATTGCTCCCCTCCCTCATCAGATAGAGGCTGTCTATCATAATATAATGGCAAACCCAAAGATTCGATTCCTTCTTGCAGATGATCCTGGTGCGGGAAAGACCATTATGACGGGTCTTCTCCTAAAGGAATTGAAATATCGTGGCCTCATTGAGAAAATCCTCATCGTAGTCCCAGGCCATCTTAAAGACCAATGGCTGAGGGAAATGAAAGAAAAGTTTCAGGAGAACTTCAAGGTTCTGGATAGAGCCGTGATGAATGCATCGTGGGGACAAAATGTCTTTACTGCCAACAATCAGGTTATTATCTCTATGGATTTTGCCAAGCAAGACGATGTGATGTTTGCTCTCAAGGATTCGAGATGGGATATGTGTGTAGTGGATGAAGCACATAAGTTATCTGCCTATAAATACGGGATGAAAATTAAGAGAACCGAACGCTATACCTTTGGTGAATTCCTATCCCCTCTGACCAATTATCTCCTTTTTCTTACTGCGACACCTCATCGAGGAGACCCTGAAAACTTTCGACTTCTGCTTGACCTTCTTGAGCCAGGGTTCTTTGCTGATACGGCAATGCTTTCTGAATCCATTTAAAACAAAGACAATCCATTATTCCTAAAGAGACTAAAAGAGGATTTAAAAGATTTCGATGGCGCTCCTATATTTCCTCCTCGAACAGTGGAAACAATTAAGCATTACCTTTCAGATGATGAAAAGAGACTCTATAATGCGGTCACAGAGTATGTAGAGAAGCATTTTAACAAGGCTTTGGAAAAAGAAAAACGGAATGTGACATTTGCTCTCACCATTTTGCAAAGGCGACTCGCCTCCAGTGCCCGTGCCATAAGAAAATCCTTGGAACGTAGATATGAGCGGTTGAAGGAACTTTATAGTAAGGGGCAAATCATTAAGGAAGAGGGATATGATGAGGACTACCTCGAAGATTTAGAGGAGAAAGAACGGTGGAAAAAAGAAGAAGAGTTATTAGAAAAACTCACCTCTGCAGAGACCATTGAGGAGTTGAAAGAAGAAATTGGCAAGCTTGAAGAACTTGTGGTCATTGCCAAAGAGGTTGAGAAGAAAGAAGTAGAGACAAAACTGAATCAACTCAAAAAGGTGATGGATGCCGAAAATCTCCAGGAAACAAAAACCAAATTACTCATCTTCACAGAATCTAAAGATACCCTGGAGTATCTGGTTGAGAAGTTAAGAAAGTGGGGTTACGTTGTTACATTTATCCACGGCGGGATGAATCTTGACCAGAGGATCAGGGCTGAAAACGACTTCCGTAATCGAGCTCAGATTATGGGATCCACCGAGGCAGGTGGGGAGGGTATCAACCTCCAATTTTGCTGGATGATGGTCAACTACGACATCCCCTGGAATCCAAACCGATTAGAGCAGAGGATGGGGAGAGTCCATCGTTATGGCCAGCAACATGATGTCCACATTTATAATCTGGTAGCGGTAGATACCAGAGAAGGACGCATCTTGGAAAGGCTGTTTGAAAAGCTCTCCCAAATTCGAGACCATCTTGGGTCTGATAGGGTCTTTGATGTGGTAGGTGAGGTTTTGGTGGGGAAAAATTTAAAGGACTTGATTGTGGATGCTATTGCCAACCTAAGGACAATGGACGAAATTCTTAAAGACTTTGAAAGAATTCCTGATGAGGTAGCCATTAAGAAAGTTAAAGAAGCAAGCCTTGAAGCCTTGGCGACACGGCATATTGACCTGACCGGGATACTCGGTGAACAGAGGAAAGCTAAAGAGAACAAACTCGTCCCGGAGTATATCGAGGCGTTTTTCAAAAGAACTGCCGACCCTTCTGAATATAGAGATGAAGAAACGACCTGACGGTTTCTGGCATATCACATCTATACCTTTTGAAGTCCGCAATCAGCCGTATGAGTTCAAGACCAAATTTGGCGAGGTTCAGAGAGAATATAGCAAAGTATCGTTTGACAAAGAGAAAGCATTTAAGGGACAGGCAGAATTTGTGTCGATGGGGCATCCCCTCTTAGAGGGTTGCATAGAAAAGATTTTTGCTCGGTATCGCCAAACCGCAGGTGAAGGAGCTACCTTCATAGACCCTGAGGGGAGAAGAGACGGGGTTATTTGGTTCTGTGAGGCAGAGATAAAAGATGGAAGTAACGATATAGCTGGGAAAAGGCTATTCACTATTTATCAAAATGTAAAGGACGGTCAGCGAGCATTTTCCTTAATCAACCCAGCTATTCTTTGGGATTTAAAACCTCTCTCTCTGCAGGATGCATCCAGTGAAAAAGGAAGATTAGGGGACGAAGGGTTTCATTTAGGTGTTTCTGACATGGATGCAATTAAATCTTTCGTAATAACTCAGGGGCTTTAAGATTATAAGAAGGAACTTCTCGAGATGAGACAGAGAGACGCTGGTATAAAGAAAAATTATGGAATACGTTCTCTTGAATCAATGATCCTTGATTCTGATGCTAAGATCTCTGAGTATGAAACGAGGAGGATGAAAGGAGAAAACATTCCAGAGCCAACTATTCAAAACGAGGTGCGTAAAAAGGAGGATTTAGAACGAAAAAAACTGAGACTACTCAAAGAAATTGATGCAGAAGTCCATCTCTATCCCACTGAACCAAAAATTATTGGTGGAGCAAGGGTTGTTCCTGGTAAGGTGCATGGAGAGATGATTCCTGACGAAGAAATTGAGTGGATCGGTATGAAATTTGTGACGGAATATGAAAGGGATCATGGGAGAGAGCCAGAAGACGTGCACCTTGAGAACCTCGGTTATGACATCCGCTCAAAAGATGATAAAGAAGTCTATCGGTATATCGAGGTCAAATCAAGGGCAAGAGAAGGGGCTATTGTCCTAACACCCAATGAATGGCTTATGGCTCAAAGATTGAGGAACGAATATTGGCTTTACGTGGTGGTGAATGCTTCGACACAACCAGAACTTTTTATCATCCAGAATCCCGCAGAACATCTTAAACCCGATGAAGAGATAAGCATTGTGAGATATATTGTTAAGGACTGGAAAAATAAGTCGGAGAAGGCTGAATGAAAAAATCTTTTATAGAAGTAGATTTTCCAATAAAAGGAGTCAGTGAAGAATCTGTTCGTGAGAAGAATATTAGGCATGGTCACATATCCACTCTTCATATCTGGTGGGCTCGCAGACCATTGGCCTCCTCAAGGGCGAGCATTTATGCTGCACTCACTCCCGAACCAAAGGATGAAGGAGAAAGAATAAAGAAGTCACAGTTTATCAAAATATTCCAGAATACCCCCCAGCTCTGCTGGGGGGATGAATGGCCTACCCTCACCCCTGGGGGGAGAGGGTTAGGGTGAGGGGGAAATGATCTAATCATCACCCCCACCTTAATCCTCCCCCATCAAGGGGGAGGAAAGTTTTTTAGAGAATTAGATGCCCCGCAGCTCTGCTGCGGGGCACTTCACTCGAAGATTCTGAAGGAAGGTGTAGAATCCGAATATCAAAAAACAATGGTAAGTTATTTGGGATTAGCAGTTGATAAATTAATTGATTCGTGTAGTTCTATTTGCCGATGGAAACCTGACACTATTCAAATTATTCCTGGACTAAGTGGAAGGCAAGCAATACCTATGATATGGGATTATTTCGAATTGAATCCTATTTCAGGAATTAGTAGAAGTTGGAATAATACATTGAGTGAATTGTTGGATGGACTAAGAATAGTAAACAATATTAAAAACCCTGCTATGATCAAGCAATCATCCGCAACATCACTACCCTACTCCAACGACTTTTTTGATGCTGTAATTACTGATCCTCCATATTATTACAGCGTAACTTATGCTGATTTGTCAGATTTTTTTTATGTATGGCTTAAACGAATTGTTGGGGATTCTTATCCAGAATTGTTTTCTACTCCACTTACTCCAAAGACAGAAGAGATCATCGAGGGTGCCTTTTGGGACTCAGCGCGTTACAAGGAAAAAGATAAGGCATGGTTTCAATATATGCTTACGCAGGCATTCCGAGAAGTTTTCAGGGTGCTAAAACCTGAAGGTATAGGGTGCATTGTCTTTGCTCATAAATCTACTGATGCATGGGAAACGATTATAAATGCCCTCTTGAATTCGGGGCTTTATCTCACCGCATCTTGGCCCATTCATACCGAGATGAAGGCTCGGCTTCGAGCAAGCGAATCCGCTGCCCTTGCTTCTTCAATTTACATGGTCTGTCGCAAGCGGACAGAAACCAAAACAGCTTATTTCAATGAGATAAAATCTCAAATTGAACAGAGAATAAAAGAAAAATTAGACCAGTTCTGGAATGAGGGCATTGGTGGAAGTGATTTTTTCATCTCTGCCATTGGGCCTGCTATGGAAGTATTTGGGAAATACGAATCCATCGAAAAACTTTCTGGCGAGAAAGTATCGGCAAAAGAACTGCTTGAATATGTTCGGAAGGTTGTAAGTGAGTATGCTTTATCAAAAATACTTAAAAGTCCTCAGTTAGGTGGGATAGATGAGGAAACAAGGTTCTATCTACTCTGGAGATGGACTTATAGCTCTGCAAAAGTGCATTTTGACGGTGCGAGAAAACTTGCCCAGGCAGTTGGGATTGAAATCACAGAACAATGGGGAAATGGTTTTATCAAAAAAGATAAAGAATTCATCTCTGTTTCGGATGCTAAAGAAAGGGGAGTTAATTTTCTTGAGAAGGGTAGGTTTGAAAACATGATTGATGCCCTTCATGGATGTCTTCTTTATTGGGAACAAAACAATAAAAAGGCCATATCGGGCATTCTTGAGGAGACAGGAAATATAAACAACAATGCCTTCTGGCAGGTAGCACAGGCGATCTCGGAAGTATTACCAGAGGGAGAAAAGGAAAAGCAGATGCTTCAGGGGTTTTTGTATGGAAGGGAGAGCCATCAAAAAATTGAAACAAAGACTGAGAGACAGCCAAGTTTTCAATTCAGAAAGGAATAGGATATGAATTCTCTAAAGGATATAAACGAAATACTCAAAGAACATAAGGAAGAACTGTATAAGAAATATAAGGTTACCGAGATAGGGGTTTTTGGTTCTGTGGTAAGAGGGGAACAGAAAAAGAGGAGCGACATAGACATCCTTGTTGAGTTTGAGGAAATTCCAGATCTATTAGAGTTCATAGCACTTGAAGAATATCTTCGAAAGCTTCTTAAAAAGAAGGTTGATTTAGTAAGAAAAGAGGCTGTAAGACCTGAGCTTAAAGACAGAATTCTAAAAGAGGTAGTTTACGTATGAAGAGAGACTATATAGGTTATTTATCAGAGACATATTGGAAGCCATAGAAAATATAGACGATTTTGTTGGAAACATGGATTTTAATGAATTTAATGGGGATGAGAAAACCAGAAGTGCCGTGGTCTGGAAGATAGGGGTAATCGGTGAAGCAACAAAGAATATACCGAAGAATATAAGGGATAGATATAAAGAATTGCCATGGAAAGAAATGGCAAGAATGCGAGATAAAATCAGCCATTTTTATTTTGGAGTGGATTATAAAATTGTCTGGGAGGTTATCAGGAAACGGCTGCCTGAAATAAAACCTATCATTCAAAAAATCCTAAAAGAGATGGAGGAATAAACATGAGTCTACCATCCTGGTGGCAAGTTGCAATACCTCATAAGGACATCCGAGAGGGGAAATTAAGCGAGGCTATTTTCGCAGCAGATTTAGGTGACGTATTCATTGGAAAGGCTCCCCTCGAATATCAGGATGCAAGTTTATTTTTTCAGAAAACATATTTGACACAGGGCTTAGAAAACCTCCTTGAGAATGTGCTTTCCCGTTTGAAGGGGGACAAAGGCGATCCCGTGATACAACTTCAGACCCCTTTCGGGGGTGGTAAGACGCACGCCCTTCTTACTCTTTACCACGCAATAAAGCATAGGAAAGAAATAGCCCACCTACCAATAGCTTCTGAGCTATCAGAAATGAAGACCGTCAAGGTGGCGGTTTTCGTGGGGACTCACGCAGACGCTGTTTCAGGAAAAACGCCATGGGGAGAAATTGCCTCGCAATTGGGACAATATGACGTGATAAAAGATCACGATAAGAAACGAATTGCCCCTGGAAAGGCAAAGTTGAGACAAGTTCTTGAAGCTGCAGGGCCTACACTTATTTTAATAGATGAACTTTTAGAATATATCGTTAAGGCAAATCGTGCAGAGAAAGTTGAGAAAATCACCCAAGGGCAAACGCTTGCTTTCCCATAAGAGCTTTCTGAACTGGTTGCCTCCTCTAAGGATTGTTCTCTGGTCATTACTCTTCCAGCCAGCATCCTTGAACGATATGACGAAGAGGCTGAGAGGTCTCTCCAGCAGTTACAGAAAATTTCTGGTAGAGTTGAAGCAGTCTATACCCCTGTTGAAGGGGTAGAACTCTATGAAGTGATAAGAACAAGACTATTCGAGAATCTTGGAGATGAAAAAACAAGGAAACAGGTGGCTCAGGGTTACTTTGATCTTTATCAAGGGCTCGGAACGGATGTTCCCTCAGAAGCGAGAGATATAGAGTATCGTGATAGAATTCAGCGAGCATATCCATTTCACCCTGAGCTTATTGATGTTCTATATGAGAGGTGGGGATCTTATCCTACTTTTCAGCGAACGAGGGGGTTATTGAGGCTTCTTGCCGAGGTGGTCTCAGACCTCTATGGAAAAAAGACCGTTTCACCCCTTATTCATTCTTCCCTTGTCAATCTGGAGAATCAGTCTACCCGTAGGGAGTTTGTAAAGCACATCGGAAACGAATATGACAGTGTCATCGCTGCCGATATTTCAGGTAAGAATGCCAAGTCACCGAAGATTGATAAGGAGATGGGAAGCGAATACGAGAAATATGGAATTGCCAAGGGGATAGCTACCTCTGTGTTTGTTAACTCTTTCAGTGCGGGGGCAAGCAAAGAGACAACTCTGCCAAGGATTCGGGTTTCTCTTCTTAGAGAAGGGATTCCTGTAACCATTGTGGGGGATGCTGTCGCCAAGTTAGAAGAAGAACTCTGGTATTTTCATTCCGAAAGGAAACAATACGCTTTTCGTAATCAGCCCAATCTAAACCGTGTAATTTTAGACAGAGAAGAAACAATTGCCGAGGAAAGAATTGAACAAGAGCTTAAAACTCATGTTCAAAATAATTCGGGAAAAGCCCTTGAAGTTTACCTTTGGCCAGAGAATCCATCAGATGTTCCAGACAATAAGAACTTCAAACTTGTTATTCTTTCAACCAATTTCCCTTATGATTCAGATAAAGGAAAAAAACTTGTGAGTGAATTCTTTGAGAAAGCAGGTGTCGGATTCAGAGTCTATAAAAATACGCTTTTCATCCTGTTGTTAGACAGTAATTCCCATGTTTCTCTGAGCAAATCCTTGAGACGGCTCTTGGCTTTATCAGAAATCCAAAAAGATAAATCTCTCCTTGAGATCATGACAAAGCAGAGTCAGGAGGAAGTGAAGAAGAGGCTTAAAGACACGGAGAAAGAGATTCCCTTTAAGATCCTTACCGCATACAGGTATTTAGCATTTTTTGGAAAAAGGGGGGATCGGTTGGAAAGATATGGGAATACCGACAATCGGAAGCGACCAGAGCATTTCCGAAAGGGTAAGGCAGTATTTAAGAGACCAGGAGAAATTGCTGACACGAATTACGCCGAAATATATTCTGGATAGAACGTTTGGGAAAGACGAGAACGAAAAGTCATTACGGGAAGTATATGAATTGCATCTCAAGACTCCAGGGATGCCCCTTTTGGAAAGCGAAAAAGTTTTGTATGACACAGTCACAGATGGGGTCAAAACTGGAATTCTTGGTGTCCGAGAAAATGCGGCAGTTTACTTCAAGGAAAATGCGACCCCTAATCTGGATTCCTTTATTGTGCGGGGTGAAATGGCCAAGAAGATAAAGGAGACGCAGGAGCAAGAACGAAAAAGAGAAGAGGAAGAAAAAGTCCCAACTAAGGAGCGCCAAGAAATCCCGGAAGAACTACCTGAGAAAGGGAAGGAAATAAGAGAAGGGATCATAAGAAGTATCATTTTAAAAGCTAAAATACCTTGGGATAAGCTGTCTGAAGCAACCAAAGGAGTTATTGCTCCCCTAAAGGACGAAGGTCTCCCGCCTGAAATTACAATAGAAATCAAGGCTAATTCTGAGGAGGGTTTTAAACGGAATACTTTGAATAGCAAAGTAAAAGAAACGCTTCAACAGATAGGTGCAAAAATAGAAAAATGGCAAGAAGAATGACCCCCTCAAATGATTTGTTGGAATTGAAAAATAGAATAGACAAAGCAGAGGAAAGAGTTGCCATTTTCTACATAGATGAATCTTGGCTTAATCTCGAAGGGAAAAAGCACTTAATCTTGGGAGGGATTACAACCCAAGACACATGTGAGACTGCATTGAAGGTGGTTAAGTTAAAAGAAATTTTTGGACTTGGCCCTTTTGATGAAGTTAAATGGAATATGAAAAGCTTAACTCAAGAGCAAAGAAATAAGTTGAGTGTTGGAATAATCGGTATTCTTACGGCAGATTGCACCGCATTAATATCAATTGTGGAGGGGGAAGACAGACAAAAGGCTTCAGAAGTAATGGGTTTGCAAGTATTTGATTTCTGTAACCAGCGCCATATTCCTGCATTTATACTTTATATAGATCAAGGATTGGTGCCAAAGCTTGAGATATTTGAAGAATTTCTTAGAACGAAATTACCCATTGGATCAAAATTCATAGGCATACAAAGCTTGGTCTCATCGAAGGATCAAATAATTCAATGCTGTGATATTTTTGTGGGTTTGTGTCGGTTGGCAATACTTCACGAACTTAACAAAATAAATAAAATTATCCGAGTTTATGATGAAGAGTTTAAGGAAGGGATAGGATGGCATCTTAAAGACTTCATTTTGCTTTCCACAAGGTATCTCCTATGGGGAAAGACGAGCCTTGAGGAATTTGAAAGAAAAGGAATGCCGTATAAACGGTCGATGAACCTTGGTTTTCGCTTAGAAAGCACAATATCGAAAGAAACCCAGCATATTTTAGAAGAAAAAATTGCTACTGTCTACATGGGGTGTATGCATTGAATTACTGTCTAATGAGCAAACACTTCTATTTTAACATCTTATAGAATTGTGGAGTAAAAGACCATTCAGGAGGTTTTTGATTATGAAATCTATCTTAATAGGTGTTTTAATGGGTGTAGCTGTTCTGTTAATGGTTTCTTCTTGTGCCACGGTATCGACAGAACCTCTCGCTCCAGGCGAGGTAAGATTATTAGGAATAAATATTCCCGAAAGCGGAGGCCTCATTACAAATTTACGATATGTGGCGAATATTAATTTCGAGGCAGACGGTAGACCAGAGATTACAAGAGCTTGCTTCTCCTGGTCAGGCGATGGCCCATACTGTTTTAAAGTGACAAATGTGAATTATGGATGGGGGACCATTAAGGTAGATTTTAAATCCACTCCTAACCCTGGTACCTATACATTGGAAAGCTATGTTCTATACATTAGAGATGGGAGGACAAGGCCGACTAATGTGGTGAGTACTTATATCTCCGTTATTCATAAATAGTGGTTGAGGGATCGATGGCAAGGGGGATCCTTAGAGGGAAATAAGTAAGTTGAAAAATATGAAGATATTAGGAATTTAGTAATGGTCTGGGCACTAATGGCTGTAATATTAAAAGAAAAGGAAAGGTCAGGCCACGAATGACCCCTTTTTATCTTTCCAAATAACCAATCCATCCTTTCGCAATCGACGGAGTGCCACAACGATGGGCATTCGACTCACATTGAAATCATGGGCAAGTTTCTCTTGTACTAATCTTTGACCCTTCTTTAATTTTCCAGAGAGAATCATTTTTTTAAGTTGGTCATATATCTTTTGACTGATTTGTAACTTCTTGACCTTTTTTGGAAAGATTTCTTTAAGGACTTTATTAGGTATTTTATCTTTCATCGTTTCATCCCTTTTTTCTAAAAATAACAGGATCATTTACTCTTTTATAAATTTAACAGAATCAATGAATGGAGTCAAAGAATTTCCATGAAATATTTTATAAAAATACCTGTTGAATACCGCCCAGCTCTGCTGGGCGGATGAAAACAGATTCGCCGAAGGCGAAATGTTTTAGAGTTTTGAATTGATAATTCCATGTAGCTTTCTATAGGAGGTTTACCTCATCTGTCATTCCCA
>Ga0315282_10015427_pt1 | contig 11269 bp, 6 predicted proteins | sample YL17G07_20_MG_FD_203693 | JGI IMG/M metagenome (GOLD analysis project Ga0315282, IMG submission 203693) | Sediment microbial communities from Yellowstone Lake, YNP, Wyoming, USA - YL17G07_20 | ecosystem: Environmental > Aquatic > Freshwater > Lake > Sediment | place: USA: Wyoming | collected...
AGCCGCGTGCGCCAGCAAGGGGTTTTGAGGTCCGCACGCTTCGTCCGCAATCACGAAGTGGACCCGCAGAAGCCCCTGGAGAGCGGTCAGGACGTTTTTCGGGTGCAATGCGCCAGTTGCCATACGGTGGACGGGTACAACAGCATCCGCTTCGCGGTCAAGGGCTGGAGCTCGGAGATGATCGAGTACCAGTTGCTGCACCTCAACGAACTCAAGGGCTTCATGCCACCGTTCATCGGGACCGACCTGGAGCGCCGGGCGCTGCGCGACTGGCTGATGAGCCTGAACCTGCAGCCGACCCCGCGCGAGCCCACGAGCCCTGGCGTGCAGGCCGAGACGCCCGCCATCTCCCCTGGAGCGAGCAAGCCATGAGCCCGGTCATTCCCGCGCCCGTCCCGATTCCGCTGCCCGCACCGGCGTGGTTGGTGCAGCTCCTGATGGTCTTTACCTTTATCCTGCACCTGCTGCCGATGAATCTGCTCGTCGGGGGCGCGGTGATTCTGACCGTTTCGAGGTACTTAGGCCGCAACAACATCCAACACCGGGAGCTGGCGCGACGCGGGGCGCGCGCCATGCCGCCGGTCGTGGCGTTTACGATCACCCTGGGCGTCGCACCCCTGCTCTTCCTCCAACTTCTCTACGGCCAATTCTTCTATACCTCTTCCGTATTGATGGCCTGGTCGTGGCTGGCCGTGGTCCTGATGCTCATGCTCGCCTACTACGGCATCTACTGGTTCAGCATGCAGCAGGAGGAGTTGGGCCCGCGCGCCTTTTGGGTGATCCTCCTGACCACGCTCATCCTCCTCCACGTCATGAAGACCTTCGTGCAGAATATGAGCCTGATGCAGCAGCCGCAGGATTTCTACGCGCGCTTCCTGGCGGGCACGGTGGGCAATTACCTCGGCCCCATCGACGCTGTGGTCTTCGCGCGACTCACCCACTTCTTCCTTGCCGCGTTGGCCCTCGGCGGGCTGGGCCTCGCCATCCTGGCGCGCTCTTGGAAGGTGGAAGCGCCGGAACTCGCTGTCTGGGCGCGTCGCCACGGCCTGCGCTGGTTTCAGGCCGGAACGGGGCTGGAGTTCCTGGCGGGACTGTGGTTTCTCTTCAGCTTGCCCGCGGAAATCCGCGGCGCCTTTCTGGGTGGCGACAGGCTGGCCACAGCACTGCTCGTCGTTGCCGTCGTCCTCGCCCTACTCGCTATGGCCGCCGCGCGCCGCAGTTTGGCGGCGAGTTCGGTGGCCATCCTGGGCACCGTCAGTCTGATGGCGGTCATTCGCCACTTGGTGCGCATCGCCTACCTGCGGCCTTATTTCGATCCCCGCACGCTCCCGGTGGAAGGGCAGTGGACGGTATTCGTCATCTTCGCAGTGCTGCTCGTCGCCGGCTTGGCCACCGTCGGCTGGATGCTCGTCCAGTTTTTCCGCCCCGCCGCTCGCGCACCGACCTCGTAGAGATAAGAATCGGTTGTCGCCCGTTCCGCGCTCTGCGGCCACGCGACGAGCAGGAGCGTGCGGCCCAGCCTTGCTTTTTCCGGTTCGCTGGCGGTGAGCCTTTGGCCTATGAGGGATTCTCACGGCAGGATGGTTTCGAAAGGGCGGCGGGGGGAACTTTCAGCAGGCACGCTCGATCAAAGTACTGAGCAGAACCACCGCGGCCACGATGAGCACCACCCAGAGAGCGAGTTCTTCGCCTGCCCACTTCGATCTTGTCCGCCTTTGCGGGGCGTGCTTCGCCCCGGACGCGACGCTGCGGCGGAAATCGGCATGCGCTTTGGTGCGAGAAACCACTCCGCCTCCGGCCGAGGGACCCGAGGGGTTGGGAAACACGTCTACCGTAGATGCCTAGCCGACGTGGGGGACATGCGATGAAACGGGGTTGAGAAGGAACGGTAAAAAGGAGTCAGGCGGGAGCGCATTTCCCTAATCCCCACGCGGAGCCACGGCACGTGGCTCATTCGTTGAAAGGAACACTATTAAATTGATGGATAATTGTCAAGCGAAATCGCGCCCGTGCCGGCGAAAGCTAACGCGCGGCCCGGACCCTCTGCGTGGGTTGGTTTCCGTGCTCGGGTTTGTTTGGGTCGGAGTGGCAGCGGCGCGGCGCGCCTTTGGAGTGCGGCGGTCTCTGCCGCCGCCTTCACGCGCTGATGTTTGCTGTGCGGTCGGCGACCACAGATGAGCCGTGCAAGGTCTTGTACAGGCGCATCGGCCTGAAGAACAAAGCGGAAGTAGAACTTCCGCAGTCCAAGGGCGCGGAGCGCCTGCCTTTCGTCACTCAGAGCCGCAGAGTTACAGAACAACTCTGCGCTACCTTGCTTCGGGTGACACGTAGGCGAAGCCGCGTTTGCCCACATAGGCGTTGGGACCCTTGGATTTCGGGTCGGGAGCAGCTTTCTTACCGGACTTGGCCTCGATGTCCTTTTGCAGGGCAGGGGACACCGAAGTGAAGCCCATGTTTTTGCCGCGAATAGTCGTAGTTTCTTTCTTGCCGCCTTGCTGCTGTGCAAATGCCCATACACAGGGCAGAAGCAAGATCAGCAACAGGCCGGTGATTCGTTTCATGGCAACCTCCATGTGTAACTTGCAGGACGAGGGTTAGAGATTGGCGGCTGCAAGAAGCGCGACTACACGAGCAGCCGCGAAGTAAATCTGTCGCTGCGCTGCCGATTACAACGGCGGTCAGAGACCGCCGCTACAGCGGGGGCTCGAATTCGCCGCTAGCGGGGTGGGCTGCGCCAACGTATACGTCGAGGAAAGAAAGGGGGAAGTGTGAGAAGCCGGGGATGAGGCGACAAGCAATGGTGCGTCTTACTACCGCCTCGGAATTGATTGACCCGGGGAAAACTTAATGGAACGGCTGCTACGCTAGATTAAAGCATCGCGGATGTCAAGGGACATAATGTCTAGTTAACTCAATAGCACACATTAAAGGGAAACACAGGGTTCATGGAGTCGGCAGTCAGAAGCGAAAACCAGGAACAAGGAAATGGACAGTCGAAAGGGAAACTGGAAATTGAAACTGGGAACCCGCAGTACCGCAGAGCCTACCGATTGCCGGTGGGCTGCTGGATCTTGTTGTGTTCTCCGTTTGATTCGTTCTGGATGGCGCGCTTCAGGTGGGTGCTGAAGATGTTCCGCTCGGTGGTGATGTAATCCGCGCGCGGACCGATATAGAGGCCCACCGCTTGCGTGGCACGGCTGGCGGGGCGCGTATCGCGGATGGTATTTGACAGAAGGGTGATATTGAATGTTGAGCCCTCGATGCGGACGCCTGTGCCGGGTGCGCCGGGCCGCCCGTTGTCTTCGATGGTGTTCTCCTGGAATGTGTTGCGGTGGGCGGCGTTAATCTCCGACTCGTCGCGGAAGTAGATGCCGGCGCGCGCATTGCCACTCACCACGTTGCGGAGGAAAACGTTGTCGGTGTCCTTGTGGCCGATGGAAATGCCGTTCTGACCGTTGCCCCAGCTCTGGTTGTCCTCGAAGCGGCCGTGCTGCACGCGCCAGCAGAGGTAGATGCCGTCCTGGCCGTTATCGTGCGAACGGTTCTGCCGCACGGTGGCGCGCAGCGCGCCGGTGCCGAGGTGGATTCCTAGCGCCGCGTTCCCGAAGGCTTCGCAGTTTTCGATGACCGGGTCCTCCACAAACTGTGTGCTGATGCCGTCGCCGGGATAGTTACGCGCCACGCAGTTGCGGATGCGCAGGTTTTTGGAGTGGAAAAAATAAATCGCCCCGGCCTGGCAGCCGTCGAGCCTGCCGCTGCCGGTGCGCGTGCCGTCGGCGGTCAGGTCTTCGACGCGGACGTCCTCCACTTCGTAGCCCGCGACGAGCGGAAAAGTGTTGAAGACCTCGCCGTCGTTCTCGACCGAATAATCCATGTGCAGGAAGCGGTCGAAGCGCAGCGTGTTGCCATCGATGCTGACAATCGTGCGCACGCTGGGAGTCCAGCCGGAAGGGCTTGCTTTGTCGAGGAGGCTGACGCCCATGCCGGGCGCAAAACCTCTCGCATCCTCGACGGTGGCGATGAACTCCCCGTAGTCCGCGTCCAGCTTGAGCCTGCTGTGGAGGCCGGTGGCTTTCTTGAGGATGGTCTTGTCGGGGCCTTCACCCCTGAGCGTCAAGTGGCTGACCAGTCGCACCGAATTCTGAAGCGTGTAGGTGCCGGCCTTGATGAGCACCACGCCGCCACCCGCCTCCGCCACGCGATCAATGGCCTTCTGAATGGCGACGTTGTCCGTGCCGATGACGTCGGCGTCCGCAGGGCCGACGGTTACGGTCATGGCCTGCGCCTCGCTCGCAGCGAGCCGTGAGGCTGCGAGGACGGGGAGCAGCAAGGCGCCCAGTACAAGGAATGCCGGTCGCTTCGATCTCAATCGCATGGCGGGCCTCCCATCATCTGAATTCGGCCCATCAGCACCAAGTGGATTATAGCCGCTTGTGGCGCCGGGCGCGTCAGCAGTTATCAAAGGCGGCGGGAGGTGCAGTGTACCTCGCTCGTTGCTGCCATCAGAATTCGGGGTGTCGCCGCCCGCCTGAAGGCGGCCTCTACACCTGACACCTGGTACCCGGCACCTGACACCTGTTGTTACGGCGGGAACTTCATGCGGCGCAGGAGGTCCTGGAAGCAAGTGTAGCGCAGGGCCCGCTCTCCGGCCCTGCGGCCTTTCCAGCGGGCGCGGGCATTCTCCGCGCCGCCCACCGCAGCGTCGCGGTTGAAAAGCCGCAAGGCTTGACGGCGAGCCTTGCGCTACTGTGGGAAATTCATGCGGCGCAGGAGGTCCTGGAAGCGCGGGTCGGAGCGCAGGGGGTCAAAGAGAGGGTCGACCTTCAGGAAACACATCCCCTTGTCGCGGACCTGGTAAGCTCTCTCCAGCCACTCGAAAGCTTGATCCTTTTCGCCTAGACCAGCATAGACCAGAGCAACTTCGTAGGTGCCGACTTTGTCTTTTTGGGCGCGTTCCTTCAACTTTCGAATCATCTCCTGCGCTTCGGCCCGTTTACCGGCGCGTGCATAAGCGTTGGCCAGGTGACCAAACTTGATTGGGCCATCGGGCACCTGGAGTAACTCCGCGATGGCTTCCTTGTACATGCCTTTTTGCCGGTACACGCCTCCGGGGTTAAGATGCGTCCACGGACCCGGGCTTGCGAGGAGCGAATTCCCCCTCTGATATTCCACGAGCGCCTCATCGTAACGCCGGCCAAAGTAGTATACATCGCCGAACGTCGCGTAAGACCCTGGCACGCCGGGATTGATCTCCAGTGTGCGCCTCCCTTCCGCAATGGCCTCCTCGGGTCGGTCCAGCAACGAGAGAAAACGGCTATACATGCCGTGAGCGGAGGCGGAGTTGGGATTGATTTCCAGGGCGCGCTTCAACTCGCGTTCGGTGCCCGACCAATCCCAGTCACCCTGCCAAAGGGCCATGGCAAGCGCCGCATGGGCCTCATCGAGGCTGCCATCCAGTTCGAGAGCCTTGCGCGCGTAGGCCTTCTGTTTTGTGAATGCCTCTACGGAGGCAAGCTCGACAAGGTCCCCGAAATAGCCATACACCTGAGCGATCCCGAGGTAAGCCCGCGCAAAGTTGGGGTCTTTCTGAGTCGCCTGTTGGAAGTACTCGAGGGCCTTCTTCGGGTCATCTCGACTTAGCCAATCACTCCCCTTCAGGTAAAGCTCATGCGCTTCGGGATCGACGGGCCGGGCGCTGGCCAAACGCGCTTGGACTTCCGGTGTCACCTTGGCTTTGACCTCATCGGCGATGGCGCGTGCGACTTCGCTCTGCAGGCTCAACACGTCCCGCAGGTCGCGCTCGTAGTTCCGCGCCCACAGATGACGTTCCGGCACTGCCCCAATCAACTGCGCGGTGATCCGAACCCTGTCGGCCGAGCGGAGCACGGACCCTTCAATCACCGCGTCCACGTTGAGCTCTTTCGCAATCTGCGGCAGCGGCCTCTTGACCCCTTTGTATTGCATCACCGAGGTGCGCGAAATCACGCGCAGTGAACCGATTTGGCCTAATTCCGCAATCAGCGCTTCGGTCATGCCGTCGGAGAAGTATTCCTGGTTGGGGTCACCGGAGAGATTCTCCAGCGGCAGCACGGCGAGGGACTCGATCCTGGGTGTGGGCCCCACTGGGTGGGCGCTGGGGCGCGCCCCTACAATCGCCGCCATTCGGTCGCGCAGGCCCGCGACGTTCAGGGCTACAAGCACGGCCACGGCCGCAACGATTGCCCCTGCCGCGAGGGCGATCCGCCTCTGTAGCGCCGCTCTATGAGCGGCGTCTTCCGGTCGCCGGTCATAGACCGGCGCTACAGCCCGCGCCGCTTCCGTCTCGTGTTTCAGACGCTTCAAGTCGGCGCGCAGTTCCGACGCGCTCTGGTAGCGCAACGCACGGTCTTTCTCCAGCGCCTTGTTGATAATGTGTTCCAACTCCGCCGGGCAGTCGGGATTCAGTCGCACCGGAGAGGTGGGTGCCTTGTGCAGGATCGCATCAAAGATCGTGCCGGGCGAGTCGCCCGCGAACGCGCGCCGTCCGGTGGCCATCTCGTAGAGCACCAGGCCAAAGCTGAACAGGTCGGTGCGCGCGTCCAGCTCCTCGGCGCGCACCTGCTCCGGCGACATGTACTCGACGGTCCCCACCGCCATGCCCGTGCTGGTCAGCGACTCTTCGGCGGCAGTTTGTAGCGCCGGCCTCTGGCCGGCACCCGGGGCCGCCGAGGACGGCGGCGCTACCTTCGCCAGCCCGAAGTCCAGGATCTTGGCCTGACCTCGTTCCGTCACAAAAATATTCGCCGGCTTGATGTCGCGGTGCACAATGCCTTCCGTGTGCGCGGCCTCCAGAGCATCGGCGACCTGAATCGCCACGTCGAGCAGGGTTTCGATTTGTAGGGGCGCAGCTTGCTGCGCCCTGGGCGGGGCAAGCCCCGCCCCTACGGCGATCACTTGCTTCAGTGTTTGCCCGTCCAGGAACTCCATGGCGATAAAGGGCTGACCCTGGTGCTCATCGATGTCGTGAATCATGCAGATGTTGGGATGATTCAGAGCCGAGGCGGCGCGCGCTTCACGCTGGAAACGAGCCACGGCTTTGCGGTCTTGGGCGAGTTCTGCGGGCAGGAATTTGAGCGCCACCGAGCGGCCGAGCTTGGTGTCTTCGGCCTTGTACACTACCCCCATACCTCCGCCACCAAGCTTCTCAAGAATCCGGTAGTGGGAAACGGTCCGGCTGACCATGCGGTGCTGGCCTCACCGTAGGATGCAGGCTACCTGTGGATGGCGCCAGCATACGCCGCGTGCATCAGTAAGTCAACGCACACGGAGTTACGGCGTAACATTCAAGCGGTGCAGGACGGATCCCTGCTATTCCGGTACGGAAATTCCTTGGCGCTTCATCTCTTCGAGGTTGAGCCCGCCGGCGCGTGGCTGCCGCCAATCCAGAATCTTTTCCACAGCCACAAAACCCGTGGGCCGATAGAGTCGCAGGCGCAACCGGAGCGATTTGGTCTTGGCGGGCTGCCAGCTCGCCCCGAGGGTCTGCGGTGGGCCAATATCCGGTAAGGATTTCGTGCCCTTGGCCACGAGCGCGTTGTCATCGTCGCGCAGCTCCCACTCCGCTCGATAGCTGCGCAGGGTGTAGGAAGGAATCTCGTCCGGCCGGCGGCGCTCAATCGCCGCACGGAAGCCGACGGGTTCGCGCGCGGGATTGTATTGCCACTCGACGCCGACGTGGGCGGGGGCGTTCAACTCCCGCCACACGTTGTAGGACGGACGCCGCTGGCGGTTCTCGTCCACCACGCCATGATCCACGTAGCCAGCCGCCTCGCCCGGCCAGAGGTTCCGGTGCGAGCGGTAGTCCTGATAGCACCACATCAGCGCCCCGGCAATCCAGTCCTGCTTTCCGATCAATTCCATTTGCTCGCCGTAGATGCGCGACCGCAGTTGGTCGGCGGCCTTGGTGTCGGGGGCAAAGACGCCCGGCGTGCCGAACTCGGAGACCACCACCATCTTCGTGGGGTAGTTGCGCTTGATGCGCTCGAACACTCCAGGGAGCCGGCTCGTCGGGCCGTGCCACGCGCCGAAGTATTCGTTCCACATGATGAAGTCCGCCAGGCTGGCGGAGTTCTCCGCGGGGTTATCCACGAAGGCGATGCGGTCGTCGGCGTAACTGACAAAGCGGTCGGGGTCGAGCTGCTTGATGAAGTCGTACATCGTCTTGAAATAGGCGCGGCCGCCCGGCGTGTCGGTGGCGCTTTCGTTGCAGACGCTCCAGGCGAAGATGCTGGGGTGATTGTAAGCCTGCTCGTTCATCTCCCGCATCATCTGCTGCGCGAGTTCGATGACCTTGGGGTCGGACATCTGCTTTTCGCTGAACTGCCACATGGGAATCTCCGGGATCAGCAGAATGCCGTTGCGATCGCAGTAGTCGAGGATGTACGGGTGCTGCGGGTAGTGCACCGGCCGCGTCAGGGTCATCTGGAGGTTCTTCATATCGTCGTAGTCTTGCCGCATGGTGCCGGTGGTTTCAGCCAGCCCTTCCCAGGGAGACTCCTCGTGCCGCGCCATGCCGGTCAGGCGCACGGGCTCACCGTTCAGGTAGAGCTTGCGGTCGCGAATCTCGATCTTTCGCGCGCCGAAGTTGTCGGTGATGGAGTCGAGCAAATTGCCTTTCGTGTCGAGGAGGTCAACCTGCATTCGGTAGACGTTGGGCTCGTCGAAATGCCACAGCTTGACGGGGTCGATGCGAAGGGTGAAGCTCGCCTCCTGCGTGCCGGGAGCAAGAGTCACCGCCTGCTCGGACGTGGCGGCGGGCGAGCCGCCCTCGGGTGGCCAGGCCTTGACGGCCAATTTCGCCGCCAGGGGCTTCTTGCTGTGGCTTTCGAGGAAGACGCGGTCCGAGACCGTGGCTGCGGCGCCTTCGATGGTGCTCCGGATCTGCTGGCGGCGGATTAGAGCCGGCTCATTCACGGCGAGCCAGGCATCCCACACGATGCCGCCGTAGTGCCACCAGTCGTAGCAGATGTTCTGCGAGGCGTGCAGTTTCAGTGCCCAGGCGGGAATCGACTGGGTGGTCGGTTGATTGTTGATTTCGACGGCTAGAAAATTGAGCTGCGCGAGATAGGGTGTCACATCGAGGAAGTATTCCGTGTGCCCGCCCTCGTGTCCGCCGATCTCTTTGCCATTCAACCAGACGCGGGATTTGTAGAAGGTTGCGCCGAAATGCAGCTCCACGTGTTTCGAGCGCAGCTCATCCGGGACCTCAAAAGTCCTGAAGTACCACCCTGTCCCTTCGAAATCCTCGTACTTCCCGATGTTCCAGGTGTGCGGGACGCGGACCGTTTCGGTATCGGCAGGAAGCTGTCCCGTCCATCCTTGTTGTTCACCTTGCTTTGCGGGATCGGTCTTGAACTGCCACTCACCATTCAAGTCAAGGCGGGTTGAAGCCGTTGCCGCCGGAATGGCGAGCATGAGGAGTATCAGGACAGGTAACGCGCTGCGAAAGGGTCTGCTCAAAATCGTTCCGGAATTCATAGGCCACCTCACGCGGATATGAAGAGCACAGAGAATTCTGGTCGAGGGAGGGATGAGGGAAAAGGCTCATTATGGGGAATCGGACGCAGAGTCCGCGGCGGAGGAGCAATGAGACATCGCGGCCTTCCGAGGCAGGCGGGCTGACCGACCGAGTTGGGGCGACGAGTCGCATCTTCCCCTTGCGAAGACTCACCTTCATCTCCGGGGCGATTTCTGCCGAAATAAGAGTTGGTTAATGACCGCCTGTGAATACGCCGGGCGTGCCGTGGCGGGTGGGACCGGGGGTGGATTCCAGAGCGGTGGGCAGGGAGGCCGTGAATATGCGCGTGCTATTGGTCGAAGACGACAAACCGGTGGCCGATTTCGTTCGTCGAGGACTGGAGGCTGAGCAATACGCGGTAGACGTTGCCCAGGACGGGGAAGAAGCCCAGCGGAAGGTGATGGAATGTGACTACGACCTGCTGGTGCTGGACCTGAATCTGCCCCGCACGGACGGATTCGAAGTGCTCCGTTCCCTTCGGGCGCGAAACGCTTCCACACCGGTGCTCATCCTCACGGTACGCACTCAGGTTGAGGAAAGGGTGAAAGGTCTCGACCTCGGCGCGGACGATTATCTTCCCAAGCCGTTCGCTTTCGCGGAGTTGGCCGCACGGGTTCGGGCCTTGCTGCGACGCAGCGACCGCTCGCCGGAGGTTACCTTGCGGGCTGCCGATTTGGAACTCAACCGGGTCACTCGAACCGTCATCCGCGGCGGGCGCGAAATCGACCTGACGCGGCGCGAGTTCGCGCTCCTCGAGTATTTGCTACGCAACCGGGGCCGCTGTGTTACGCGGGCGATGGTTGTCCAGGACGTCTGGCATTACGCCTCGGACACGCTCACCAATGTGGTGGACGTCTATATCAACTATCTGCGGACGAAGGTGGACCGGGGCTTCGAGCCGAAGCTGATCCACACGATCCGTGGTGTCGGATACGAGTTGAGTGAGATGCCGGAGGAAAAGGAGGCGGCGTGAAACCGAAGCCACCTAGACCGATGGACGAGAACGCTCCCTCCTCGCCGGGGGTGAGGCTCGATATGCGGTCCCGGGGCCAGGAGCCGAGGCGAGACGAATCGGGTGCGCTCCTCGCGGCAATGGCGCACCGGCTCAGTCAGCCCCTGACGGCCCTGCGCGGCACGCTCGAACTCGCGCGGCTCAAAGCCAAGAGTGTGGCCGAGTATCGTTCCGCCGTCGAGAAAGCCCTGGAGTCCGCCGAACGCCTCGCGTGGCTTGTCCAATCCTTACGGGAGCTGGCAGAGGCGGGCGTCCCTGCGGGCGAGCGAGTCCCCATCATCCTGGATCAGGTGGCCGACAGCGTGTTGGAGGATTTGCGACCACTCGCAGCATCCCGTGGCGTCCATGTCGCGACCAGACTTGAGAGAGGTCTGCTTGCGCGAACATACCCTGAACGCTTGTCCCAGGCCCTCCTGAAAGTCCTTTACCATTCGATTCTGCGCAGCCCGGAAGGGAAAACGGTGCGGATGGAGCTCCATGCCAGGCAGGATCATGCTCAATGGGTCATCACCGACGAGGGCGCGCCGTATTCCATCGCGAATGCGGAGCATTTCGTCGAGACCCTTTCTGCCGGGCAGGATTTGCCGGGCGGTTCCGGAGAGTCCGTTCTGGGCCTGGTGACTGCCAAGCAATTCATTGAGGCCTTGGGTGGTTCTCTGTCGGTTGAGAGCCTGGGGGATCGGGAGAGCAGAGTCCTCATT
>Ga0315282_10015428_pt1 | contig 11269 bp, 7 predicted proteins | sample YL17G07_20_MG_FD_203693 | JGI IMG/M metagenome (GOLD analysis project Ga0315282, IMG submission 203693) | Sediment microbial communities from Yellowstone Lake, YNP, Wyoming, USA - YL17G07_20 | ecosystem: Environmental > Aquatic > Freshwater > Lake > Sediment | place: USA: Wyoming | collected...
CCAGCGACCTGGGCGGGAAGAGCGCCTGGTAGACCACCTGGCCGTAGGCCAACGGGTCATCCAGCGGCTGCGGTGGGCGTCCGCTGATCTTTTCGGCGGGCAGCAGGCGGTTCAGGTCAAAGGTATGGGAAGGACCTTCGTCGCAGCTTACAGCGACGGTGGTGCTGCCTTGCAGGGTGAGCGTTAATTCCATTGGACTACTCCCAGGGAAGAGAAGAGGTTTTCAGTACAGGGGGCGCAGCGAAGCGATCCTTGACGTAGAGAAAATAAGGAAAAGAGCTTATAGGATTATAGCTGACTTTTCATCTTCCTCATCTTTTCAATGGTTTCATCTTATTCATCTTCTCAGTATTTCATCTTCCCCATCTTCACAGTGTTTTCATCTTTTTCATCTACTCAGCGTCAAATTATTCCAGTTGGTCGGGTTGCCCCACTGACTGGAGGATCTGGGCGCCAGCGACATCATCAGCTCCTGCTCTGAGCTGCCGGGGGTATCGGTATCGGACGGCTCGAATGAGACCCCGATGGTGTTGTCTGCCACCAGGCGCAGGCCTTTGAGCACTTTGGCCGGCAGCTTGACCTCGCCGGCGTAGCCGTCCGGCGTCTTCACCACGGCATATTCCACCTGGCCGCGCCACGCCGAGGGATACAGCGCCGGGGCGAAGATGTAGAAATCGGGCTTCGCCTGCTGGAAATCACCCGGGCTGACGCCCAACTGGAAATCGTCGTCCCCGGCGGTGTTCGAGTCGAAATCGAGCTGGAGCTGGGTGTCGAACCACAGCTCGACGTGGTCGCCCTTCCACAGCGAGGAGCCGCTGTTCTGCTGCACGAGCTGGTCGTCCTTGATCTGGAAAGCCACGTAGAGGTTGGCGGCATCCCAGGCATAGCATACCCGCCCGCTCAGGTCCTGCGGGCTGCTCCACTGAGATGGGTCGCCGTAAGAGATCTGGTCAGCGCGGTTGACGTCGTAGCACGGCAGGCTCTTCCACTCGTCCAGCTTGCCGTCGATCAGCGGCGGGGCGGTCAGGGAGCTGGCTTGCAGGTCGGGGGTATTGGGATTGCTACGCCGGCGTTGCTGGTCGGGCGGCAGCAGCGGCTCGCGCCCCAGCGCCTGCGGCGTAAAGACCAGCGAGATGGCGTTGTCGAGCGGTGTGGCGTCCTGGAACAGGGCGGTGGCGCTGATCCGGGCGCCCTGTCGTGACCCCGCTTTTTGGGTATTGGCGTTGGGCCAGGGCACCTGCCATTCGAAAGTCTCGCCGGACGCCAGGTCGCGCTGCAAGCTGGCGAACTCGGAGCCGTCGATGCGCAGCAGCAGCGGCACCCCGGCCGCGGTTGAAAGGCCGGTGTTCTCCACCTGGATTACCAGGGTAAGCTGGGGTTCTTCGCCCTCCACCCGCAGCGAGCGCAGGCGCACATCCGGTGGGCCGGCTTTATCCAGCCCGTAATCCACGATCATATCCAGGTTGATCACCGAGACCGCCGGGATGAAACCGTAGCGGCGGGCGGTCTGCACGGCCTGCTGCGCCAGGGCCGGGTTGTTGGGCGGAGCGTAATCGAGCGCCAGGATGGGCAGGCCAGTCTTTTTTTCCAGCGCCACCATCTCCTCAGCGGTGCCGGCGTTGTCGGCAGAGGCGTATTCCTTGGTCTCAAAGTTATAGGTGGTGCTGAGGTCCTCGAACATGATGGCGTCCAGCTCGGGGGCGAGCTGTTCGGCCAGGGCGAAGCCGCGGTTCATCACCAGCAGTGCCTGGGGGTAGGCGGTGCGCAGGCTGCGGATCAACGCCAGCATGCCGGGTTTAGTCTTGGGAAAGGCATCTACCGTGTCGACCGTATCCATAAAGATGCCGTCGAAGCCCTGCTGAAGGTATTCACCGGTCAGGTCGTGCATCAACTTCTGCCAGCCGGGCTGCGAGGCATCCACGTAATCGGAGCCCCAGTTTTCGTTTTTGCCCAGCAGCCATTTTGGGTCGACACGCCCATCCGTGTACCAAGGGCGGTTGGGTTCGGCCTCGCCCACGCTCAGATAGGCCACCACCAGCGTGCCTTTCTGGCGCAGGGCGGATAATTCATCGGGGGTCAGGGTGTCGGGCTGGATGATCGCCAGGCCGTAGCGTCCCATCGCCTCGGCCTGTCCTTTGCCGTAAAAGACGACATAATCCTTGATCTGGCGGATGCGCTGGCGGGCGGGAAGCGGAGTTCCGCTAAGGGTGGTGGGAGTCGCCTGGGGCCGGGTGGGAGTTGGGCCAGGCCGGGTTGGGAGGAGGGCAGCCGGGCTGGGCTGCGGAGGGGGAGTGAGCGCGACCGGCTGGCAGGCAGAAAGGAGGATTGAAACGCAGATGAACAAGGCGCACCACCCTATAAGGACCGGCAAACGTAGATTTTTAGCGATAAAGGATCGTTTATAGTGATTCATAGTGCTTTCCGTCCTCAGAAATCAAATATCCTCTCGGCATTGCGGTAATAGACCTTTTCCAGCACATCGTCTGGCAGATAAAGGCCGCAGATGTACCAGCGGCCCTGGATGGGCAACTCGCCGGGGCTGTAGTTGAAATACTCGTCGTCGGTCTCCAGAAAGCGGTAATGGATGCGGTAAGCCTCCAGGTGGGGACCCAGATCCAACCCGAACAGGATGCGCTCAGCATGCTGCAGGAAGAAACGCCGTGCGGTGTAGGGCTGGCGACCCAGCTCGCCGATGCGGGCGCTGATATCCACGTACAGGTTGGGGCAGCGGCTGAGCAGGTCGCTGACCCAGCCCAGGTTTTCGGCGTAGCAGCCGACGTGCGCCCCGATAAAGGTAGTCTGCGGGTGATTCTGCACCAGGCGGGCGAAGGCCGAAAGGATCGAGAGGAAGGGCGGGTAAGGCGGGCTTAAAAATTGCCAATCCGGGTGTCTTTGCAGCTCTTCCCAGCGTTCGTTGGTGTTATCGACCGGGTCGAAGAAGGCAACCGGGTCGGCGACGTGGATCATCACCGGCAGCTTCAGCTCGGCGGCAGTTTGCCACAGAGGGTCCAGGCGGGCGTCATCCACCTGGACCAATGCACCGTGCTGGTCGCGCACGTTCAGCCCGAACGGTTTCCAGATCTTGAGCCCTTCGGCGCCGCGGCGGGCCTGGGCGCGCAGGCGGGCGGCGGCCCACTCGCCGTAGCGGTCACCCTGGTCGGGCCAGGCGGACCAATCCACCCCGCCGAACATGCGGAAGCGCTCCGGCGCAGCCGCCTTGAAACGGTCGAGGTGCTGTTCCAGGACCGGCTCGCCCCAACCGCCGTCCAGGTCGAAATATTGGCGCACGCCGGCGGCGTCGAGCGTTTCTAGCAGTTCAGCCGCCGGAGCGTGATCCCAGCCGCCGCCGAATTCGAGCGACAGGTGGTTGTGGGCGTCGATCACCGGGAAGCGCGGCCGCTCAATCAACGTGTGTTTGGCAACCAGCGCCGCTTTGGGCATAAAGTCTTCAAGCTGCATTTTTTCCAGGTTCCTTTTTTATAATTTCTACTCAGCTAAAGCGATTTTTCGGGTTTCATAGCAGGATTTTATAGGATATACAGGATGAACAGGATGGTTAAGAATTCTAGTTAAGTAGATACTTTTCTCTATTATTTTACCTCTCTGGTACAATTAAATCATGGAAAAGCTACCTTTGATTGCCATTACGCTCGGCGACCCGGCGGGGGTCGGGCCGGAGATCGTGCTCAAGGCGCTGGCGCAGCTGCAGGTCTACCATACCTGCCGCCCGCTGGTGGTCGGCGACCGGCGCATGCTGGAGCGTGCCGCCGGATTCGTGGGGCAGCCCGTCCCTGACTTTGAAATGGCTGGCGAGGACCCGGCGGCGGCGCGCTATGCCCCTGGCACGCTTACACTGATCGACCTGCACAACGCCGCGCCTCAAGACTGCCCGGTGGGGCAGGTCAGTGCGGCGGCAGGCAAGGCGGCGGTTGAATACGTATTGTGCGCCTGCGACCTGGCGCTGGCAGGTACGGTGGCGGCGGTGGTGACCGCCCCGCTCAACAAGAGCGCCATGCACCTGGCGGGCTTCAACTACGCCGGGCACACTGAGCTGCTGGCCGAGCGCACGCATGCCGGCCACGGTGCCGCACCGAGCATGCTGCTGGTCGGGCCGAAGCTGCGCGTGCTGCACGTCAGCACGCACGTCGCGCTGGAAGAGGCCATCCGGCGGGTGACGCGCCAGCGGGTGGAAGAGGTGATCGGGCTGGCGCAGGAAGCCTGCTGCGCCCTGGGCATTCCCCGGCCGCGCATCGCCGTGGCGGGCCTCAACCCGCACGCCGGCGAGGGTGGTATGTTCGGCAGCCAGGAGGCGGAGCAGATCGCCCCGGCGGTAGAGGCGGCCAGACAGCGCGGCCTGCTGGTGTACGGCCCGCTGCCGCCGGATACAATCTTCCTGCGGGCGGTGCAGGGCGAATTTGACATCGTGGTCGCCATGTACCACGACCAGGGGCATATCCCGATGAAGCTACTGGCTTTCGACAGCGGTGTGAACGTCAGCATCGGGCTGCCGGTCATCCGCACCTCGGTCGACCACGGCACCGCTTTCGACATTGCCGGCAGCGGCGCGGCGCGCCCTGACAGCCTGCTGGCTGCCATCCAGGTGGCGCTGCAGATGGTGCGGGCGCGCCAGAGTGGAGCGTAAGCATGCGTACACTGTCTATCCCCTACGGCGAGGGCGAGGTAAGCTTCCAGGTGGCCGAGTCGCACCCGCTGGTTGTACTGAAACCTCGCTCATTAGGACCTCTCTCATCCTCCCCAACACTCCTTTCCTCCCCTGAAGCGGGAGATAAGGAGGGAGTAAGCCCTTCTTGGCCTGAAGTGATTGAGAAGGAGGACTTACTTCCCTTCCTCACCCTTTCGGGTGCACCGAGGGTGGCAGGGAAGGGAGGGCCGGGGAGGGTTAGGTCCGGCCAATTTTCCGAGCTGCGCCGGGCGCTGGATGAATCCATCGGTGCGCCCGGGCTGGCACAAGCGGTGCATGCTGCGCATGCTGCGCATGCTGCGCATGCTGCGCATGGGGCGCGGCGGGTGGTGATCTTGGCGGACGACCTGACCCGCCCGACGCCGGTCAGGCAAATTTTGCCACTCCTGCTGGACCAGCTCAACGCCGGCGGGGTGCGCGACGAACAGGTGACCGTGCTGGTGGCGCTGGGCACCCACCGCCCGATGACGTCAGAAGAGATCGAACTACGTTTTGGCGCGGAAGTCACCCGGCGGGTAGTTGTGCTCAACCACCCCTGGCAGGACCCGGCCCAGATGGTCGACCTGGGGACGACTTCTGGCGGGACTCCGCTGCAAGTCAGCCGCCTGGCGCTGGAAGCGAACTTCCTGCTGGGAGTAGGCAGCATCGTGCCGCACCACATCCCGGGCTTTTCGGGCGGCGCCAAGATCGTCCAGCCGGGCATCAGCGGGGCGGCCACCACCGGTGCTACGCACCTGTTCAGCACGCGCACCCGGCGTTCGTACCTGGGCATGCTCGAAAACCCGGTGCGGGCCGAGATGGAGTCGATCGCCGAACAGGTAGGCTTGCAGGCGATCTTCAACACCGTGCTGGGACCGGATGGTGGGTTGGTGGGCGCCTTTTACGGCGAGCCGCGCCAGGCTTTCCGCCGCGGCGCCAGCCTGGCGGCGCAGGTATGGGGCGCACCACTGCAGAACACGCCGCCGATCGATGTGGTTGTCGCCGGCTCGCACCCCTGCGACATCGAGTTCTGGCAGGCGCACAAGGCGCTTTACCCGGCGGACATGATCTTGAAGGACGGCGGCACACTGGTGCTGGTCACGCCCTGCCCGGAAGGCGTTTCGGTGATGCACCCTAAAATGCTGGAATATGCCGGTCTGCCGCCGGAGGAGATTTTGAAACAGATTGAAGATGGCGTAATCCCGGATGTGGCGGCGGGCGCCCTGGCGCTGGCCTGGGCGAAAGTGCGCCAGCGAGTGCACGTCAGCCTGGTGAGCGGCGGGATTTCACCCGCAGCCGCCCGCGCCCTGGGTTTTCAGCCATTTGACTCGGTGCAGGCGGCGCTGGATGAGGGATTCCGCCGGCACGGCGCTGCGGCGAGCGTGGCGGTGCTGCCGTTCGCGCCGGATACGCTGCCAATATTATGAATCGTCTCGTTATCATTGCTGATGATTTGACCGGCGCGGCTGATACGGCGGCCTGTTTTGCGCAGGGCGGGCTGGCGACGGTGGTGGTTGCAGATTTTGAAATCGGTTTTTTCCCGGAAAACCCGATTTCCAGCCAGCTGGTTTCTGGCGAGATCGACGTGATCAGCCTGTCCACGAACAGCCGCGAGCTTGACCCACCGGAGGCGGCGCGCCGCGTGCGGCAAGCGGCAAACTGGCTGGTCCGCGGCAGGTTTACCCAGCCGGGGACATTTTTCTATAAGAAGATCGATTCGATGCTGCGTGGTCACCCGGCGTTGGAACTGGCGGCGCTGATGGGCGCCCTGGGGCTCGACCGGGCGCTGGTCGCCCCGGCTTTCCCGTCCCAGGGCAGGGTCACCCGCGTTGGGTGGCAGGTGATCACAGCTGACAGCTTCGCACAGCGCATCAACCTGGCTGAGGTGTTTGCTGTCTCGGAACGGGCTGGCATAACCATTGCCGATGCGGAAACGGAGGCCGACCTGGATAGGCTGGCGCGGGCGGCGCTGGCGGGTGGGCTGTGTCTGGCGTGCGGCTCGGCCGGGCTGGCGCGGGCATTATGGAGGTGCGGAGTTGTGAGGGCGGTTAGCGCCTCATATGCTGCAGCGGGAAACACCCTTCCAGACAAGAAGCCCATCCTGGTGGTGGCAGGCAGCCGCAGCACGGTGTTGGAACGGCAGGTGCAGGCGGCGCGCGAGCGCGGGGTAGTGGTGGTCAGGCCCGGGCTGGACTGGCTCGAATGTGTGGATTTCCAACCGGGCGAGCTGGTTATCACCCTGGCGGAGACCCTGCAGGGTGGGCAGGCTGCCATCCTGACCACCGCTGGGCTGCCGGATTCGACCCTGGGGGCAGCGCAGGTGGCCGCCCGGCTGGCCGAGGTAGCCGGTCAACTGGTTGAATCGGGTCTGGTGGGTGGGCTGGTACTGACCGGCGGGGATACTGCCCTGGCGGTGTGCCGGCGGCTGGGCGCCAGCCTGATTGGCTTGGGTGGGGAACCCGTACCGGGGGTGGCCAGCGGGGTGCTGCTGGACGGCGCCTATCCTGGCCTGCCGGTAGTTACCCGTGCAGGCGGCTTTGAGTGCGACCTGGCCTGGCTGATCAATCTGCGAGTTTAGCTTTTCGCTGGTAAAATCTTTCCTATGGCATCCATTTTTTCAGACCGCCTGTGCCGCGGCTGGCCGTGGCTGCTGGTAATACTGGCGCTCGAAGCCGTCGCCGGGGCGGTCCCGCTGCTGCGGGCAGGCTCCAGCCTTTTAACCGGCGGCCTGGCGCTGCTGGCGCTGCTGTGGCTGGGCCTGGCGCTGGCGGCCTGGCGCAAACCGGCCTGGTTCGAGCCTGCCGCCCGCCGGGATGGCTTTTTGCTATTGGCGCTGTTGGCCGCGGCAGGCATACAGCTCCTGCTGGCAGTGGTGTGGGGGCTGGCGCGGCACGGCGAGGTAAGCCGCCTGGCGGGCTATATCCAATACCTGACGCCGGTCTTGAACGTGCTCAGCCTGAACAGCCTGAGCCTGTTTGCCTGGCTGGCAGCGCTGCGCCGGGGTGAGCTGGAAATAGCCGGGCTGCTGCGCAAGGCGGGCCTGCTGTGGCTGATCCTTGGCGCCCTGGCGCTATTTGTGGCGCTCACTCGTATCGGCGTGACGCCTGAGGCGGTTGGCTCGTGGGGCTTTCCGGCGGTGCCGCTGCTCGAATGGCAGGTCGGGCTGGCCTGGCTGCTGGGCAGCCTGTTTATGATGGCGGGGGGCACATTCCGCCCGGTTTTAGCCCTGAAGCACCTGGATGTGTGGATTGGCCTGGCGATCTGGCTGGGGACAGCCGCGCTGTGGTTAAGCCAGCCGGTCAACCCGGCTTATTTTGCCACCCCGCCGCGCCCGCCCAATTACGAAATCTACCCATATTCGGACGGCCTGACCTATGCCCAATACGCCCAGAGTATTTTGATCGGCAACGGCATGATGGGCGATGAAATCCCGCAGCGCCCGCTTTACATTGTCTTCCTGGCAGGACTGATGGCGCTGGCCGGGCAGGATTACAACCGGGTGATTGCGCTCCAGACGCTGGTGCTGGCTTGTTTCCCGCTCATCCTGTACCTGATCGGCAAGGAACTGGGCAGCCGGCCGCTGGGTTTTGTAGCGGCGCTGCTGGCGGCGCTGCGCGATATGACCAGCAACAGCGCCGCACCCTTCTCGGATAACATCACTTACTCAAAGTTATTCTTTTCGGAACTGCCCACTGCTCTGCTGCTGGCACTGTTCACCTTGCTGGTCATACGCTGGATCAAACGCCCGGGCGAGACGCGCCTGCTGCCGCTGCTGGCGGGTGGGTCGCTTGGCCTGGCAATACTGGTGCGCACACAGAGCGCCATCGCCCTGCCCATTGCGCTGCTGCTCGATGCGGCATTGTGGCTGGCACTGCGGCGGCAGCCACGGCGCTGGCTGGGTGGTTCTGCTTTGTTGCTGGCGGGGCTGCTGCTCACCATTACGCCCTGGCTGTGGCGCAACGCTCGCATCACAGGCGGGCTGGTGTTCGACAACCCGGCTTCCCAGACGATGGTGCTGGCGCAGCGTTACAGTGGGCTCAATTTCGAAGCGGTCATTCCTTATCTGCCGGGTGAGACGGACAGCCAGTATTCCGCCCGCATGTTGAAGATCGCCCTGGACGGGGTGTTTGCCAGCCCTGGCCCGGCGCTGCGTTCGGTTGCCAACCATTTCCTAAACAACCAGATCGATAACCTGCTGCTGATGCCTTTACGCAACGACCTGGAGAGCCTGGCTGAGCTGTGGCAGCCGACCCGGGCTTTCTGGCAGGATTGGAATGGCAGCCCCTCTCCGGCGCAAACCGGCGTGCTGCTGCTTTACCTAGGTGTGCTCGGGCTGGGGATGGCTGCCTGCTGGCAGAAGGCCGGTTGGGTCGGGCTGATGCCGCTGGGCCTCAACCTGGGCTACAACCTGTGGACAGCGGCCTTCCGCAGTTCAGGCGAGCGCTTCCTGGTGCCGGTGGATTGGGCGGCCATCCTGTATTACGCTGCCGGATTGCTGGCGCTTTCGCAGTGGCTGCTGTGGCTATTCCGCGCCACCCGGCCGTACCTGGCTGCCAGCGGGGCGCAGCCGGTCCCCACTGCACCTGGCAGACCGGCGTCATGGGTCTACCTGGGCCTGGTAGGGCTGGCCTGCCTGGTGGTGGGGGCCAGCCTGCCCCTTTCCGGGTGGATTGTGCCGCCGCGTTATCCATCAAAAACCAACCCTGAAAAGCTGCTGCCTGAGCTGGCTTCAGAAAATGCCCTATCTGTCTTCCAGGCGCTGGCAGAGAGTAGAAACGCGCTGGTACTGGAGGGACGGGCAGTTTACCCGCGCTATTATGCCGCCGGCGAGCGCGAGCCGAAGAGCGCCAAGACTGGCTACGGCAGCATGGACCAGCCGCGCCTGGTTTTCTTCCTGGTCGGGCAGCAGAACAGCCTGGTGGTATTTGACCTGTCCCAACCGCCGGATTTTTTCCCGAACGCAGCGGATGTCATCCTGATCGGGCAGCCGGACAAAGGTTTTATCCGGGCCCAGGTGGTGAAGGTGAAAACTGCCTGGCGGTCTGAGGTGTATTCCAACCTGGGTGGTGGTAAGTAAAAGCACCTCAACTGGATGAGAGCCTGCGCCTAAAGGCTGTAGGACCGTTTGATCGCCTCCAGGCCCCGTCGAGCAACCTCCAGGGTGGTTTCTGCGCCATAATCCTCGATAAACAGCTCTAACGAGAGATAGCCGCGATAGCCTGCCCGGTAAAGCAGCCTGGCGAACTCGTGGTTCGGCGCGATTCCCTCGCCGGGAAAGACCCGGTCGTTGATCTCCTCTCTGGCAGGAACCGCCAGATAATCATCCACATGCACGATGCCAATGTTGGCGCCGTTCACGTATTGCAGGCTGCTTAAGCCACTCCCGCCCACATACATATGCCACTGATCCAACAGGATTTTAACATCGGGTATGCCGCTCTCCATGGCAATGAACATCGCATCGCTCAACCTGGAGAGTGGTTTGGTCCTGCCCCAAAACTCGAGGTAGGGTTCAATCCCGAGCGTGCGCGCCAGGGTCGCCAGTCGCGCAAAATGGCCGGCCATCGCTTCGAGCGTGACCTTTTCTACATTTCCTGAGGGAGGCGCGGCCACGGCCAGGCAGCCCAGGTCGACCAACGTGCGCATCTCCCGCTCTGCCTGCGCTAACCCTTGTTCACGGACCCGATCGTCGGCATCTGCCCAGGGAAAGAACGCAATCGCGTTTACGACCTTGATGCCAGTCCCGGCGACATAGGCCTTGAGATCGGTGATCGTTCCACCCGTTTCCAGGTAGGCTGCGATATCTTTCACCCAAAGTTCGATCCCTTCAAACCCTGCCTCAGCGGCAATCCGCACCTGTTGTTTGACATCCAATCTGAAAGGAAAGAGCGTTGATGCGTTGAGGGCGGTTTTGAAAGGAAACATATCATCCTCCTGGTTATATAGAGGAACTGGCGAATTCAGGGTTACGTGGGTGCGCAGCACCCACATAACCCTGAATTCGCCGCCTTTCCCATGGAACTGAAACGCACCATGTTAGCGCAAAAGAGTATACCACTTCAGCAATTTGAGGTTTAATAAATGTGCATTGGGATTTGCCGCACCCCTTCGAGTGCACTGAAGAGTGTGGAAGGCCCGGATTTGAGGACATGTCCCCAATCCGAGAGCCCGCCACGGAGAATTGCCAAATAACCTTAATTAATCCTGGGAGGTAAAACAAAACGATGAAAAAAACGGGTATTCTCAACCAACCGATCTCAGCCGTGATTGCCGGGATGGGGCATACCGATATGCTGGTCATCGCCGACGCCGGACTGCCGATTCCGCTTGAAGTTGAGCGCATCGACCTGGCCCTGCTGCCGGGCGTGCCCGGTTTCCTGCAGACCGTAGCCGCCGTGCAGGGCGAAATGCAGGTCGAGAAGGTGATCGTTGCCAGCGAGACCGATGACAAAAGCCCGCACATTGCCGAGGCGCTGAAGGCCATCTTCCCCGAATCGCGCTTTGAATGGGTCAGCCACGCCGAGCTGAAGCAGCTGACCCACCAGGCCGTGGCAGTCATCCGCACCGGCGAATTCACCCCCTACGCCA
>Ga0315282_10015430_pt1 | contig 11268 bp, 7 predicted proteins | sample YL17G07_20_MG_FD_203693 | JGI IMG/M metagenome (GOLD analysis project Ga0315282, IMG submission 203693) | Sediment microbial communities from Yellowstone Lake, YNP, Wyoming, USA - YL17G07_20 | ecosystem: Environmental > Aquatic > Freshwater > Lake > Sediment | place: USA: Wyoming | collected...
GTTCAACGCCAACTAAACCTCATAAAAATAAGTGAAGAACTAAAGAAAGGTGGAGTAAAAGGAGAGGAGATAAAAGAAGAATTTTTTGATGTAACAGACGTTTTTAAACAAACAAAATGCAAAGTTGTCCGCAAAGCCCTAGATAAAAATCAACAGGTTTTAGCGGTGAAACTTCCGAAATTCAAGGGCTTTCTGAAAAGGGAGCTTACACCAAATTTACGTCTTGGAACGGAGATGAGTGATAGGGCACGTTTCTGGGGAAGAGTTGGCGGAATATTTCACACAGACGAGTTGCCAGCCTACGGAATAATAACAGAAGAAGTCGAAGAGCTAAAAGAAGTCGCCAAAGCCGAAGAACAAGACGCCATGGTATTTGTTGCAGATAATCCAGAAAACGCCAGAGACGCGCTGAAAGCGGTGGTGGAAAGAGCACGCGAAGCAATAAAAGGTGTGCCAGAAGAAACTCGAGCGGCAAACCCAGACGGAACAACACGGTACATGAGACCGAGACCTGGCGCAGCAAGAATGTATCCTGAAACAGACATTCCACCAACGAAGATAACAAAAGACTACATAAAAAAGATTGATTCATGCCTGCCAGAACTCCCAGAACAAAAACTTGAGCGTTTAATGAAGGAGCATGAGCTAAACCAGAAATTGGCCAAGCAAGTTCTGGATTCCGAAAATAGTGAACTATTTGAAACCATCGTGAAAGAAAGCGGTGTTTCGCCAACAACAGTTGCAGTATTTTTGACTGAAACATTAAAAGCGTTGAAACGCGATGGCATCCAAGTAGAGAAAGTTTCAGAAAATCAAATAAGAGAAATCTTCAAGAGCGTAAGGTCCGGGAAAACAACAAAAGAGGCCGCACCAGATATTGTCAGCTGGCTCTCAAAACACGAAGACAAAGACGTGCAAGAAGCGATAAATAGTCTTGGTTTGAAAATTCTTTCAAAACAAGAACTGGAAAAAATAATCGACTGTGTGATCAAGGCAAACAGAGAATTATTTGAAGAACGAAAGGCAAACGCTTTAGGTCGACTTATGGGCATAATTATGAAACAGGTACGAGGAAGAGCAAACGCTACTTTGGTTAAGGAATCGCTGAGAAAGAAGCTAGAAAAATTATGGGCGTAACACTAACTACATGGTTTCCTCCAATTCTGTAATATAGCTTATCACGCAAAATTTGTCGTAAATAAAATTATTAATGTCTAACTCATTTATTAACATGATGATGCTTATGGTAAAAGTAAAAGTGCACTATGGCAAGCGAGAATTAGAGGTTAGTTTACCTAAGCAAAATTTACTCTTAGTTGCCGATTTGAATGAGATGTCTGGAGTACCCGACGAAAACCGTGAGATAAAAAGAGCAATTCGAAACCCTATTGGTCATACGGGGATTCAAGCTTTAGCTCAAAAAGGCGATAAAACCATCATAATGGTTGACGACTTCACTCGTACAACACCAGCTTACAAAATTCTGCCTGTGATTATTAAAGAATTGAATAAGGCAGGAATATCAGACAGCAATATCAAAATAATGCTCGCCTGCGGAACCCATCGGCGCATGAAGCACGAAGAGATAATGCAAAAAATAGGGAAAAAAATTATGGAAAGGTTTGAAATACTTAAACACGACATTGAAACGGTCAAAAACAAAGACGAACTGGTTCATTTGGGTAAGACACCGTTAGGAACCCCGATCTCTGTCAACAAACACGTCGTAGAAGCTGAAATTAAGATAGGTGTAGGTCAGATAGTTGGTCATCCCCTAGCCGGATGGGGAGGAGGAGCAAAGATTATTCAACCCGGTGCCTGTGGACATGAAACCACATGGGTGACACATTGGCTGCTAACAAAGTACAAAGAGGAAGAGCTGCTAGGCGTGGCGGATAATCCTATCAGACTTGAAATGGAGGATATTGCAAAGAAAGTGGGTCTTGATTTCATAGTGAATGTTATTCAGAATAGCAAAGGAGAGATAGTGGGCGTCGTAGCTGGGGATCCTGTTAAGGCTCACAGGAAAGGTGTAGAAATAGCAAAGAAGGTTTACGGCGTCAAGGTGCCCAGCAAGGCGGATATAGTCCTCGCTGATGCATATCCACATGACATTGACATGTGGCAAGCCGTAAAGGGTATATATGCAGCTGAGCTTGTCGTGAAAAAAGGCGGAACAATAATTCTATGCGCCCTTTGCCCCGAAGGTGTGTCAAGAGAGCACCCTGCACTCTTGAAGTATGGCTACACTCCTGCAGATCGAGTTGAAGAGCTGATCAGGCAAGGAAAGGTCGATGATCTGGTTGGCGCATCTGACTGTGCTCGTGTGGGCGAATTGCTTAAGGACGTGAAAATTGTCTTATGTTCCGAGATCTCGAAGAATGATACACTAAAACTTAACTTTGACTACGCTGAAACTCCTCAAAAGGCCGTGAAAGAAGCTTTAGTCAGGCACGGTTCTGATGCAAAGATCCTTATTCTAAGAAGTGCAGGAGACATGGTCCCTGTTGTTTCCAAATAACTATATTTTTCGTTTCGATTCAAATGCTTAAAAAAACTTAAATAGGAACTTCGGTTAGATTCGTTTATGCAAGAACCGCTGATTAAACTAGAGAACGTACACAAGTGGTATGGCTCTGTTCACGCTCTCAGGGGAGTGAATTTTAGCGTTAATGCTGCTGAGTGTATGGCGTTGATAGGTGACAACGGTGCTGGCAAATCCACATTAGTGCAAATTATGGTTGGATTTATCCCTATGGATAAGGGAACAATATATTGGAAAAGGGAAAAAGTTAATATTTCTTCAGTTAAAGATGCCAGAAAATTGGGAATAGAAACTGTCTATCAGACTCAGGCAATAGTGCCTCAGTTGACCGTAGCTCAAAATATTTTCTTGGGGAGAGAAGAGGTAAAATCGTTTGGTCCATTGAAATTTATTGACGAAAAACAAATGAGCAATGAAGCGAGCAAAATAATAGGTAGTTTGAGACTAAACTTGCCTCCAGATAGGGAGGTTGAGTTTTGCTCTGGTGGAGAGAGACAGGGAGTAGCAATTGCAAGAGCTATGCAATTTAAGGCTGAATTAGTCATTTTGGATGAACCCACCACAGCCTTGTCGGTTAGTGGTGTTGAAAAAGTGTTAAATTTCATAAAGGGGCTTAAAGAACAAGGAATTTCCTCTATCTTTATAAGTCACAATTTACGTCAATTAATGGAGGCTGCTGATAGATTTAGCATCATGTCTCATGGAATAGTAACACATGTTATTAACAGAGAAGAAGCTACAGAGGGAAAGCTTGTGGATCTGCAGCTTGCGGGTTAAAGTTTCAGATTATCTGAACCATTCTCATTTCTTCCCAACAGGTAACATTTTAGAAAATCACCATTAAGCGTTATTTTTAACATTATCCTAATCTGGCAAAGCATTTTTTCGTTTTGATCCTAAAAACAGAAATTGTCCCTTAGGACTGCTGAACTTTAAAGGAGAAAAAGGGAAAAAAGGTAGGTCTTAGAATCCCCAACCAGTAACTGTCTTAATTGCAGCAATATTTGACCAAAGCGCTGGATCTGCAAGATCTTCCTTGGTAAGCAAGAGAGCACTGGTTCCGATCCTGACATGTCCATACACCGCTGTTACATTTATTACGGTAGCCGGCGCCCAAGTTGTACCCGGCTCTGTGATACCTGTCCCAGGCACTACATACGTGACATCAACATCTGCTGGACGAACGATTTGCCCCACTGTGAAACTAACAGTCTCTCCCTTCAAGATTTTTATGGCGTAATACGCGGCAAGTGCATTGTATGCCATTACTGGCTGATCAATAACGAGATCTATCTCGTCTGCCGTCAAGGCGTCATTTACAGGACCTGGACCCCCATCTATACAAGTTAATATCACGTGATTTGGATCGCCTATTGGAAGTAACATACCTTCGTTCTCTAGCGCCGCTAAACAACCCATTGTACCTTCGTATTCTACTGAACATACTGCATCGACTTTGGGCAGCGTCCTTAACAGTGTGGTGCACTGCGTTGTAGCACCAGCCACACGGTCTATCGGTGCTGAAATTTCATGGACTTCTATATTTGGATATTGGTTAAAAACGGATCGATAACCCTTAGCTCTCTCATTTAGATCAGGATTGGCTGGATCACATATTGATAAGATCACCGTTCCTTTAGGCGATCCGTATCTCTCCGTGAGATTATCGACTATTCTTTGAGCCCCCGTACGGCCTCCCCCATCACTATCGAACATGATGGAAAATGGCACCTCTGGAACGTAACCTGCCTCACAATTAGTAATTATTACCAATTTTCCGGCGCCTGTCATATCCCTAATGCCGCCTACTATCGCTTCAACTCCCATACCCGATATTATCGCAACGTCAATATCCGGGTTACTGGCCCATGTCTTTAATATGGAATTAGCCTTCGATTCGCTGTACTCGGGATTTCCTATAACAACCGTGTGTCCTTTACTCTCGAGATACCATTTTCCTGCTCCAATATATGCGAGCCACCATTCGGCTCCCATATCCTTCGCCATAAGAGCAAATGTATATCCTCTTACTACAAGGTCTGCACTTATTCCGCCTATAGATACTCTGTAAGTTCCTACCTCTGGTATAGTCGTTGAGAAACTAATAGTTGTAGAGGCCCCGGGATCAAGAGTGACATTTTTGGAACCTATAATAGTTCCGTTAACTACGCAAGAGAATTCGCGGGTTACTACTACACCTGATGGGTTTGTAATTACCGACGTAATGGTTGATGTCCTCCCTAGCTTGACGGGTACAATGGAAATTGACGTAACCTCTAGTAAACCTGTCGGTGTTGGAGCTGGACCTAAACCACTAATCGCCCAATATGATAAGCCAGAAAGTACAATCGATACTATAAGCAATATTACGATGACAATGTCCATAGGTCTAATTGGGTTTCTTTTTTGTGTCATTTATTAACCTCCGACTTTGTTACTTATCCCAATTTTCTACTTAAAACGTTTTCGGTTTCAGCTCACGCAGAAAATGCCGGATTTAGACGAAGCGGTCAGGTTCAGACAGTTAATTGGCTCTGGTATCTTCCGGGTTTTCGTCGCTAGATCCTTTTTACGTGTAGCGCGCATGCGTGTTCCTAAATTGGTGTAAAATGGTTTTTATTCTTCTTTTGTCTTTTTGGGTCTAACATGGACTTGTTTGATAGGCAGATCTTGACAGTGTTGAGGGATGGTAAATCATGGGAGCTCCGGCAGATCCTGCAGGAGGTAGGGTTTTCCCATAACACGTTGAGGCTGCACCTGGCCAGCTTGGAACGTCAGGGCATGGTAGTGAGAGCTAAGACGCCCAAGAATGGTCCTGGAAGGCCCATTTTCATCTACTCGCTGCCTTCAAGTGTCAGACAGCGAGTCGATCAGATCATCACTGACCCCTACACGACCATTGTCAGCCTGACCTTCCAGAAACTGCGACACCTCTGCAGATACGAGAAAGGCGGATACTGCAAGAAGCTCAGAAAAGGATGTGCGTCTCAAAACTGCCCCCAAATCCTGAAAAACGAATAAATACCATTTTTAACCATTTTAGAAACAAGCATGCGCGCTATTGGCATGAATAGCTCAGCATCAACTCACAGAACTACCTATACATTAATCAGCCTTAGCCAGCAAACGCCATCTTATCTTCTCTCGAGTCGCATTTACGAATATTGCGATCCCTAATATCAGGCCGTTCAGCGCAGTTCGCCATGCAGCTGGATATCCAAGTAGTGTCAGCCCAATATTGATGATGCCAATCAGCGTTATGCCTCCGAATATGCCAATCATTTTTCCACGACCTCCCGCTAATGCCACACCGCCAATTATGGGTCCTGTAAAAGACAAGAAAACATCATCTCTAGCCATGTACGTTGTCACACACAACTGATATCCCGTGTAGATTAGACCGGCAATACCTGATAATACTCCGACGCATGCAAATGTTGCCATTATTGTTTTTTCCACATTGATCCCACATGCCCTAGATGCTTCCTTGCTTCCACCTACGGCGCATATCCGTCGACCAAACTTCGTCTTTGCGAGAACGACATGGAGAACTATGGCACCTAAAATTAAGATAACCACCGCCAAAGGTATTGGTGTAAAGGGAACTTTGGAACTTCCTGCGGCTACTATTAATTCCGGGAGTCGGTGTAATGTGCCAGGTGATATTACTATATTGAACCCATAAAGGACAAGGTACATAGATAAGGTTTGCAAAAATGAGTTTATTCTTAATTTTCCAATACAATATCCATTGAATAGACCTAAAAGGCCCCCAATTATGGGGTACAGCGGGATGAGTAGCAAAGACGGTATTTGTGGTGCCCAATGAAGAGCAAGTTTGCCCACAATCACCGAAGTAAATGCAGCTATTCCTCCAACTGAAAGGTCCATGTGACCGCTTATTAGAGCAATTCCCTCCGCATATACCAAAAAACCGAGCGCACATACCGAATATAATATCATTATCAGAATTCCTGTACTCAAAAACAAAAAGTTCATTACCCCAAAAAAGATGATCAAACCCAAATTTATAAACCATATAAGATGCTCTACTACAAAAAGTGCCAAGCGCCTTCTGTTAAATCTCAACGTCATGCCTCCTCTTCTCTTATCATTTCAGTGTGAATAATTTTAGAGACTGCATCCTAGAGTCAACGAAAGTCTTTTTAAGGTTTCTTACTCACCAACGTACCCTTTTCAAGGTTTCTTGCTCCTTTTTAATCATAGGTGAGTTCTCAAATTTCTCATACAATTTTTTAAGAGTTACGTATTCGGTTGCTTGCTCTAATGCCCATTCCCTTGCAAATTCTCCATTTTTGATTTTCTCGGCTTGCCTCTGTACAAAAGCTTTTATTTGCTTGTAATAGGGTTCTTCTTCATTATTTAGCAGCCGATTCGTTCTCGTCAGTTGACCATACTGGCTAGTTCGAGAATGCAACGGCAGTTGTTTAATAATTCCCATTTCAGCCATCCGTTTGAAATCTTCTGCCCATTCCCCTGATAAGTGTAGCTCCAATAATGCCGCTTCTGGTGGGATGCCGTTTTCTACATCAACTTCATATTTCGCGATCCAAGCAGCCATTATCAATGGAGCTAAAGCTTGTTCACTGAGCAAATCACTAAGTGTTTCCTGCTCGAAAGTGACTTCTATAAGTACGGAATTTCCTTTTGTCGATCCAATTGCCTTTGCTATTGCCAACGCTATTTTTTGGGCTTTTCCTGATGCATCTTGCTTTACGGCAATAAAACTTGGAAATCCCTTGCCACTTACATATAACTCCCTTACTTCCTTCCCACCCATTCTGGGACCAACAAGTATTACATCAACATTTTTTGGTGGCTCTATAAAATTAAAGGTGATAGTATAACCTGAAGCAAAGCATAAAACCTTTCCTTCCTTTAAGTGTTGTTCGATTTCCTTCTTGTATACTTCGTGCATAATTTCATCAGGTATAAGCAATAGCATTATATCTGCCATTTTGCATGCTTCTGAGATTGGATAAACATCAAAGCCATCTTTTCTAGCTCGTTCCCAATATTCGTCCTTTACATTACCTATTATTACTTTGAAGTCACTTTTTGTATCACGTATATTCAATGCCTGAGATCTGCCCTGATTCCCATATCCTATTACAGCTATAGTCTTTCCCGAAATTATTGATAAATCCGCTTCTTTGTCATAATAAAATTTTGTTTCTGTCATTTAGTTCCTTCCTACCATATAGACTTCTATACTAACCGACAACTTTTATTTAAATTTTCACCGATAACTTACACAAATAGTTCTTAAATCATCCACAAATCTTTATGTCCATGAAATAGACCTTGAAAGCGTGTAGTTAGGATAAGACAATTGCTAGCAAACCGCTAAAAATTGAAAAAGAGCAATAATACAAACAAGCCTAAAAATAGACTAAGCTTGTAATTTTCCCATCCTTTCCAATTCGTCTGCTACATATTTTAGGTCAAGTTCCTCGAGTTTTCTCCTTGTTGGTATTCCTTTATTCTTTTCCCAATCTCTGAACTCATAGTAATGATCCAGCGCCTTGTTTAACATATCGCTGGAAATCACCTCTCCTTTATATGGGCCTTCTTGCAATGGTTCCGTCAATCTTGCAGGTAGAATATCATCTTTCCTGGTTATTCCTTCCCGAATATTGAAAGCTCTGCATAAATTGAAAGCTCTTTCACCAACAACCATCAACTCATTTATAGTTATATCCCATCCCGTAGCAGCAGCTACGATGTCTGATAATCTTCTCACTCCTATGCCTCCTTCTGGATATGTGGTAAACTTGCATACTATGAGTGAGTCATAAAGAGCCCAAAGATCCCCCGCTATTTTCACCAACTTCGCTTTTTCTTTACCCAAATAAAGCCGATCTCTTGGAATTATCGTCTTATCTAGTCCGATTTCTGGACACAGCCATCTTTCATCCTCGAAAATATCATCGTGCTCTGCCTGTAAATGGCAAGCACCTCTATTGGACGTTGCATATGATAGCCCTAAACCCTTTTTTCCCCTTGGTTCATGCATCGGCACCTCTTGACCCTTAATATGCATGGCGAACTTCTCCGCACCTTTACCGATTTTTTCGGCTGCTTTTTTTACTCCCTCGGCCAAAATATCACCGAATCCTTCGCGTTTCACGATTTTCTCAATCAATTGGATTATTGCGTTATAATTGCCCCACTTAAGATCTATGTCTTGCGTGTCCTTTTTTGTTATCAGACCTTTCTCATAACATTCCATAGCGAAGGCTATCACCACGCCTGTAGAAATTGTGTCTATAGCATATTTATTACAAAGCTCGTTTGCCTTAGCCAAGGCGACTAGATTATCATTCATACAAAGTGAACCTAAAGCTGCCGCTGTTTCGTACTCCGGACCTCCATAAGCCGGATCAACCGTATATGGTTCTTTAGCCTCAACAATTCGAATGCAGGCAACGGGACAAGCATAACACGCTCCACGCTTTATGAGTATAGTCTCCGCCATAGTCTCTCCAGTAATTTTGTCAAACCCTTCAAATGTGCTTTTTCTAAAATTCTTCGTGGGCAAACGACCAGTTGCGTCCAAATCGTCAAGATCACCAGCTGTGCCATATTTATGAAGAAGATCACCATAGACGCCTTCCCAAACTTCTTTGTTAGCCATTCGGACTAATTCCATCAACCTTTTCTCATGTGCAAACTCTATTTTTTCTTTTCCACGAACAGCTATTGCTTTCAGATTCTTGGAACCCATCACTGCACCCATTCCAGTTCTTCCGGCTGCACGATTTAGATCGCTTATTACACATGCGTATTTAACTAAATTCTCTCCTCCTAGACCAATGCTGGCAACCCGTATCATTTTATCTTTAATTTCCTCTCGAATAATTTTTTGAGCTTCCCCTGTTGTCTTCCCCCACAAGTGACTCGCATCTTTAATCTCTGCCTTACCATTATGAACCCATAAGTAAACAGGAGCCTTAGCTTTACCCTCTACAATTACAATGTCATATCCTGTACGCTTCAATTCTGGTCCAAAGAACCCGGATGCGTTGGACTCCCCCCATATGCCAGTTAACGGAGATTTTGCCATAATCACATATCTGCTGTTTCCAGCAAAAGGTATTCCAGTCAAGACCCCCGTAGCGATTATTAATTTATTTTCAGCTCCTAAAGGATTTGTTCCAGGTTTAACCTCATGAAACAGGATTTTCGCACCTAAGCATCTTCCTCCAATGAATTTCCTCGCTGTATCTTCTTCCAGCTTATCCTCCAGTATTTTTTCCGTGGACAAGTTTACTCTGAGAATTTTGCCTGCATAGCCTAACATTTCAACTTACCCGCTTCTTTCTTTAAAAGGAATGCTTAATTAAATTTCTGTTTATGACCTCTGATTTTCCAATAGTCTTCACAATAGCGGATAATGACTGTCCCCTTTTTTATGAGGTAAACATTTTTTATATTGAGATATTTCGCATTTTATGAATACATGTTTGAGAAAGTGTTGGAAAAGCTTTATATGAGTGCCATTTAGCGTTTTGAGGTATGGATATAATTGATTGTCACATGCACGTATTTCCTTGGATTCATGGTATACGGCAAGGGAAACTGGAAGAGAGAGGAGAAAAATTTGGTTATGTTAGGCTTGTTGGAGACGGAATAAACAAGATAGATAGATATTTGCCGCCTTCCTTTCATTATACATCAAGTGAGCCCGAGGTCGCCTTGGAATACATGAAGGATGCAGGCGTCAGTAAGGCAGTACTCCTTCAGGCTCCTTGCTATGGAAATCATAACGAATTTCTTTCAGAAGTTGTCAAACAATATTCAGACAAATTTATAGCAATTGCACTTGTAGATCCTCGTAATCCACGGGATGCAGTTAGCAAACTCAAGATTGCTATCAAGGAACTGGGACTTAGAGGCGTCAAGTTCGAAGTACCTGATACTCCATTTCACCCAGAAGATGTGCAGTTCAGAATAATCTGGGATACAATACCAGAATTAGAAATACCTGTAGTTGTTGATTTGGGCTGGGGTGAAGGCGAATATTATTTCTTGCTAGAGAGTATAAGGAGAGTTCTAAGGAAGTTTCCGGAACTTAAAATGTGCCTCGCTCACTTGGGAGTAAGTCGTTTATGGGATCCTGAGCAGAAGTACCCTTTTCCTGTGCTTCAAAAAACATTGAGTTTAGCTGAAGAATTTCCAAACGTTCGATTTGATATTGCAGGATTGCCGAACGCAACAGCTTTCATGGGAAAGGGTGAAGAGGAGTATCCATACCCAAGAATGCAAGAGGTAATCAAAGTTGCATGTGAGAAAGCAGGCCCAGACAGGATAATGTGGGGGTCAGATTACCCTTCTGTCCTTCTGTCTTGCACATATAAACAAGCAATAAACATCGTAACGGAACATTGTGATTTCCTGAGCAAGGTTGAGAAATCGAAGATTATGGCTGAAAATGCTAAGAAATTTTTCGATTTTGGATGAGGAAAAGAGTCAAAGAGTTGCTGGATGACTTGTGATTTTAGGATGTAGCGTATATGTTTTAATTAGAACTTGGCATTATCTATAGTCTTTCAGTGAAATGGTTTTTTCTGGTAGAAGTTTTATGTTTTCGCCGCAGTATGGGCAAATTTTGAATTCTGGCATTAGCGGCTTTCCGCATGCAGGGCATAGGTTTGGGAATTGTATTTTCTCTTCGATTTTCTTAATTTCTTTCCTTAGAT
>Ga0315282_10015432_pt1 | contig 11266 bp, 10 predicted proteins | sample YL17G07_20_MG_FD_203693 | JGI IMG/M metagenome (GOLD analysis project Ga0315282, IMG submission 203693) | Sediment microbial communities from Yellowstone Lake, YNP, Wyoming, USA - YL17G07_20 | ecosystem: Environmental > Aquatic > Freshwater > Lake > Sediment | place: USA: Wyoming | collected...
AGAAGGAGCCGAACCCTGACGAGACCAGAGCGATCAGTCCAAAGATGAAGACAATGATGGCGAGAGGCCCGGGCCTGGCCCCTGTGAACCCTAGCAATATGACGACGAGCCCAGCTATTATCAGAACCAGAGATAGAGGGTGAGGGACTTCAACCCCAATCAGCGCTGCCATTCCAGCCGCGATGAACAGAAGACCGCCCAGCACGAGTAGAATGACATCGGCTGACTTGCCTGGCACGGGTGCGCCGCTCAGGGATGTCTCTTAAGGCTTCCCTTCAACGCATATATCCAATCTGAGGTTGCTTCCCGCAATGGACTCAAGGGAGAGGATCAAGGCGACGTTCAACCACGAGGAACCCGACAGGATCGGTTTCTATGATTCACCTTGGGCGGACACTGTCGAGCGGTGGGAACGCGAGGGATTGCCCAAGGGGACGTTCATCCCGGACCGGTTCGGGATGGACATCTACACGATGGGCACGGACTTGAGCCCTAGGTATGAGCCGATAGTGTACGAGGAGGAGGACAGGTGGAGGATTTTCAGAGACGGCTGGGGGGTCAAGATGAAAGCGTGGAGGGGGAGGTCGGGTGTGCCGGACCCGATCGAACCAGTCGTGAGGACTCTGGACGACTTCAAGGATAGGATCGAACCGCTCCTGGACCCCGAACTGCCGACCAGGTTGTCCAGCTCGCGGTATCCGTTCAAGGGTGACATCGAGAGCGTTGTCGAGCGTTTCCAGGAACGCTTCTTCGTAGCTCTCGGGATCATTGGCCCATTCGAGCTTGCCAGACACATGTTCGGCGGCCTGGACAGGTGGTTGCCCTTCATGATAAGGCAACCCAAAGACACCTCTTACATTTTCATGAGCATGGCCAGACTAGCAAGGGACATCGCCAGGGCGGGTCTGAAGGCAGGCGTAGACGCGGTGTGGGTCTTTGACGATGTGGCCTACGCGAACGGACCCTTCTTCTCTCCCAAGACCTACAGAGAACTCTTGATGCCTGCGCACGCTATCATTTGCGAGGTGTTCAGGGATCGGCAGCTTCCAGCAATACTGCACACGGATGGGGATGTCCGGATGCTGATACCCAGCTTCATCGAGGCTGGCTTCTCGGTGCTACAACCTCTTGAAGCCAAGGCGAACATGGATGTCAGGCTACTCAAGAAGGAGTACGGTGGCAAGCTCTCTTTCATTGGCAACATAGACGCCAAGGTCCTGTCCACAAATGACCTTGGGATGATCGAGCAAGAGACGAGATCGAAGATAGAGGCCGCCGGTAGGGGAGGTGGATACGTTGTCGGCTCTGACCATTCTGTCCCTCCAGACGTTCAGCTTAGGACATATGAGATGTTCGTCGAACTCATCAGACGATATGGGTCCTATCCTCTCGGAAGGTAGTGCCCTCGTGTTCGTTCTCTGACCAAATGCTGAAAAGCAGGGTAGTGAGACCATGCCAACCATGAGCCATGACGAGGACAGTATGAGTCTGGAGTCCGACAGCACGAAGCTTGTGTTCGCCAGATCCCCGCCCGGGGGTTTGATCTCACTTGCCGACAGGCGGAGCGGTCATGAATTCCTGAGGCGGCCGGCGCGATCGTCCGCCCTTTGGGAGATCACACTATCCACTTCCGACTTGGGAATCACTTCTCTGGAAGGCGAAACACACGGTCAAGACAAGGGTCAGTCTGCGACTTGGGCAGTTTTCGGAGGGGTGTTCGAAGGGAAAGGAAGGGTCGCGCCTACAACCAAGTTGACCATCACCAACAAGGACGCCCGCAAGCTCGACGTTCATGAAGAGAACGTAGGCAGGAACGCGAAGAGGGTCATCATGGTCTGGACTGACTTCCCGAAACCTCTGGAAGGAGTAAAGGTGGTGGTATCGTCAGGGCTTGACTCTCCTTCCTCGCCATTGGAGTTCAGGTTGGAAGAAGTGAACCCAGGCCCCAAGGCTGGCGTCTGGTACGTTGACTTCCCGATTGTGGAAGGGATCGACTGGATAGGACCAGAAGGGAAGGGGGATGAGCTGACGATCCCTTTCTCCCAGGGGCTCGTCATCAGGAACCCCCTAGCTGAGGTTTCGGGAAATGGAGGCGCAAGCCGCAAGCTGGAGTGGTCCTATCCCGGCTTTCTGACGATGCAGTGGTTCTCATACTACAACAGAGGCGCGGTGGGCCTGTATTGGGCAACGCATGATTCACTCGGCTTCCGAAAAGACTTCCTGTTCGGCATGAATGAGGGCAGAACGATCACTCTTCGCGTCCGCAACTACCCTGAGAACATGGGGCTCATCGGCAGGCCCTACCGCGCCCCGTACCCCTTCGTTGTCGCGACTTTCAAAGGAGGATGGCCAGAAGCTAGTCAAATCTACAGGACTTGGGCCACGAGTCAACCTTGGTGCAGGCGCGGAAAGCTCAGCCAGAGGACGGATATCCCGGACTGGATGAAGGATGTCTCACTCTGGGTATGGAACAGAGGAGCAGCAGCGAGGGTGATGCCCGGAGCCTTTGAGCTCAGAAAGAGAACCGGGGTGAACGTCGCCCTAGACTGGTACTGGTGGCACAACAACCCGTACGACATCCTGATGCCCGAGTACTTGCCTCCCCGAGAGGGATCTGCAACCTTCGTGAAAGCAGTGCATGAGCTTCAATCGGAAGGCATCAAGGTGATCGTCTACATCAACGGCAGGTTGTGGGACACGGAGTCTAGGAGCTGGCGTGAGGAGAATGCCGACTTGGCAGCGGTGAAGGATGAGAGCCTCAAACCATACGGAGAGAGGTACAACGTATTTGTTCCCGGTCATGTCATCGCTCCGATGTGCCCCACCACAGAACTCTGGATGAGCAAGATGACTTCCGTTGTGAACTCGCTTGTACGTGACCTCTCTTTGGACGGTGTCTACTTGGATCAGATCAGCATTTATCCCGCGAACCTCTGCTTTGACCCAAACCATGATCATCCCGTTGGAGGAGGCAACTACTGGATTCAGGGATACGCCGAGCTCATGCGAAGAGCTAGAGAGGTGTCAAGGAAAGCTAATCCCCAAGCATCCCTCACAAGCGAGTCTTGCGTCGAACTCTACATTGATTCGTTCGATGCGTTCCTGACGTTCGACTCGACTTGGGAGCGAACAGGCTTCATTGACAAGTATGGGCCTGACTGCGAACCCCTACCACTGTTCAACGTGGTCTACCACGACTACGCTCTCACGTTCGGCAGCTACACTTCAATGACCAATGTGCCGCCATATGATGATCTCTGGCCCGAATCAAGCAGACCTCCGGAGTACGGCAAGTTTGTCTCATATCACGACAAGTACCCAGATCAGTTCGCGTTCGAGCTGGCCAGGAACATAGTCTGGGGCATACAGCCAATGGTGACCAACGTGTACCCCGAGATGCTCGGCAAGGATGAGTTCGAGCCGGACATGGGATTCCTCGAGAGCCTAGCGAGGTTCCACGCGAAGGCCAAGGAGTACTTGGTGCTGGGGAGGTGGTTGCCACCGCCTCAAGTGGAATGTCCTGACGTAGAGGTCAAGATGAGCGTGGGTTCGATCTATACATCCTTCAAGGATCGAAGAGAGCGGTCTAGGACTACTCCTGCTGTCCTGTCGTCAGCCTGGGCCTCAGGTGACGGACGTTGCTGCACGGTGTTCGTGAACTTCACCAACCATACGATCGACACCTTGGTCAGGGCTGACATGGATAGCTATGGCTTCGAGTCGCGCGACAAGATCGTCATGACAGACTACCCGGATAGGAAGAGTAGAACGGTTCTTGAGGCGCATCAGTTGGAGACCAAGCTCAGCCTGTCGCCCAGATCCATAGTGGCATATGAGTTCTCGCCCGAAGCCGACTAGACCAGCAGCGGAGGGAAGGCCCGCAAGTTGCGGAGCAGCAGCTTGACTCTCAAGAGCCTCATTCTGCATGACAACCCCTGGGTCATTACTGACTAGGGACCTCTTTCGACCACTTGCACGGGCTAACTTTTATCTCCCTTCAAGAAGGCGTAGGGGGAGGGAGGATGTGACCAATGCCGTCAGGCGAAGTCGCCATCAAGGAATTGAGGGACAAGCTCGTAGGACTAGATTTCGACGGTGCTAGGAAAGCAGCGCAGGATTCGCTTGCCGCGGGAGTCCCGCCGCAGAAGATAGTCACTGATGGTATCGGTGAGGGAATGAACATAGTGGGCAAGAAATTCGAGCTGTCTGAGTACTTCCTCTCGGAGCTCATCGTTGCCGGAGAGATAGCGAAAGAGATCACGCAACTCCTGCAGCCGCATCTGAAGGGGGCGGAGATCAAGAAGCGTGGCAAGGTCGTCGTCGGAACAGTGAGAGGAGATCTCCACGACATAGGCAAGAACATAGTCGCCATGATGCTTGAGACCGCGGGCTTCGAGGTGATTGACCTGGGCTCAGATGTCCCAGCAGAGGCTTTCGTGGATGCGGCAAGGAAGTACAATCCCGACATCATAGGTATGTCCGCACTGCTCACGGTGACGATGACCGAAATGGCGAACGTTATTGAGCAGCTGAAGAAGAGCGGCTTGAGGAACAAGGTCAAGGTTATCGTAGGGGGTGCCCCATTGACGGAGGACTACGCCAGGAGCATAGGCGCCGACGCCTTCGGCAGGGACGCAGTCCAAGGGACCGAGATCTGCAAATCCTGGGTAGCCAAGTAGGAGGGGGTCGAGGATGCCCGTGAAGTTCTCCAGAATGGAGACGGCTTCCCCGACCGAGCTGATCTTCGGACACGCCAAGAGACCCCTGAGCTATGGAATTGGCTTGAAAATCGGTTCGGGTCACGTTGTACCTGAACTCAAGTATTTCACGAAGAGTGCATCTCAAGGGAAGACTGAAGGCATCAAGGACGAGTTCGCTCAGATAACGTCAGATGTCCTACAGAGGGCTTCCGAGTTGGGAGTTCCATCACTGCAGCTTGAAACTGAATTCACGTTCGTCGAGACCTCGAGGCCCACAATGGTCGGAGACATAGTCTCGGTCCAGAAAGAACTGTTGGAGAAATACTGCAAGGATCACGGTGCCGCAGCTGCGTTGAGGGCGACCATAGCGGACATGCGCGATCCGAGGCAAGAGGGGTTCGACCCAGACTCGCGCGCAAAGATGATGGAGTCATTCGAAACCGCGGCCTCGAATGGCGCTGACGTTCTCTCAATAGAGTCAGAGGGGGGAAAGGATGTATTCAACCACGCAGTGGTCAGGCAGGACCTCGCTGGAGTTGTCTTCGCCCTTGGGGTCTTGGCTCCGATTGACATGAGCAGGTTGTGGAAAGACGTAGCAGACGTCGCCACTCGCGCCGGAGCGATCCCGGGAGGGGACACGGCCTGCGCCTTCGGCAACACAGCGCTGAGATTAGCAGGCGGGGTCGGCCAGATGACGATCTCCCATGTCTTCGCAGCGATCATAAGGGCGATGTGCGCAAGCAGGTCGCTCGTGGCGTATGAGGAAGGAGCTAGGGGTCCGGGGAAGGACTGCGGTTACGAGAACGTGATCGTGAAGGCGATAACGGGATGTCCCATGTCAATGGAAGGGAAGACCAGCGCCTCAGCTCACTCTAGTTTAGTGGGCAATGTCGCGGCTGCTGCCTGTGACTTGTGGTCAAACGAGCAGGTTCAGAACGACCGCATGTTCAGCGGAAGCGCGCCTCAGGTCTTCCTTGAGATGCTGCACTACGATACCAAGCTCATGAACCAGGCCCAAAAAGATGGCAAGGCCATGATCCTAAGGGATCTCCTCACGGACTCGGACAAGTTCTCCGATCCACAAGCGTTTGTGCTGGCCCCCGATGTAGCTTGGCGCATTGGCGAGGCGATGACGTCAGAGTCCGGGGATCCATACAGAAGGGCGATCAAGGCTGGAGAGAAGGCGTTGGACCTAATCCTTGCCTCAGGCGATCTGGTGCTGTCCCAATCTGAACACAGGTTTGGCCTCAGGCTGAAGCAGACTTTCAGTTCCCTCCCCGGCGAATTGGAGGAGTTCGCCTCTAGGATGACTCCAGTGTACTTGGATAGGGTGCCCACTTTCCGGCCTAGGGACTACGATCTCTAGCTAGCCCACTGGACGTCGCGAAAAGAGATTCTCAGCGCAAGTTCTTGGCTATGCCACTGAGTATCACTGCGGCGCCAACCGCCACAAGGATGAACGCTATGACCTCTCTGTATCCTATGAGCCCTTTGATGCCTCTGTCCAAGATCTGGCCGAAGGCGAAGGCCAGCCCGGCTGACACCCATTGGTCTAGACCGAGTGGGAAGTCACCCAATACCATGACGACCGCCCCCGCCAACCCGTGCCATACGGCGAGGGCGGTGAAGAACAGCGTGATGATCTGATAGAGGTTCGCAGGAACCTGAAACGTGTGCTCGTCCCTCAGGGTCGCCAGCATCCTGGTGAGATCAGGGAGGGTCACAGGATAAAGATAGTAAAGAGATGCGAGCACAACCAGGAATACGCCAAAGCTGATCAGACCCAGCGCATGTTCCCTGTTCTGCCTTGCGTCATCTTGGCGACTCAAATCCGTCGGCCTCTCCGATCTGCTCACGGAGTCTTCTCCAGTCTGACCGGCTCACCGGTGTACCATGTGAGGAGACCTGAAACGACTATCACCGCACCTATCACAATGAGTATGGCAGGGAAGAAGTCCACGCCGAGGAGGAAGAGCAAGCCGATCGTGATCAGGATGACCCCGAAGAGAATCGAGCCCAACGGTAGCCGCCTTCGCGGCCTCGGAGGTTCTGTCATGTGCCCAACGTTCGAGGTTGGAGTATTAAAGGCGTTATGTTCCGAATTTGAAGAAGGAAAGGAAGTAGGTCGAGAGCCCTCTTCTGAACTCATTGGGGGAGAGTATGCCTCGCAGGATCTTGAGAGGCCTTGCGTAGAACCTCGCGTAGCACTCCGACATCAGTTCTGAAACTTCCGCGGCGCTCAGCGATCCGGTCGACATCACACCGTGAGCAAAGTCGTACTTGGAGAAATCGGTCGTCTCAAGCCAACCGTTCCGCTTGGCTTCCTCCCAGATCGCGGTGCCCGGGAACGGAGTCAACGGGCTGAAGATGGCAAAGTCAGGGTCCAAGCTCTTCGCGAACTCCACTTTCTCGATGATCGACTGCCGGGTTTCTCCCCGCGTCCCGATCACGAACATCGCCTGAGTGACTATGTCGCGTTTCTTCAGCACGTGAAACGCCTCTCTGATTTGACTGACGGAAAGCCTCTTCCCGTGTCTCTCCAATTCGTCGTCAGAGGCGAATTCCACACCCACGAGAACCCAGTGCAGTCCGGCGTCGACCATTCGGTCCAGCATGTCTCTATCGCGAAGTATGAGATCCGCTCTCCCCTCGAATGACCACTTCATATCGAGACCCCTCTCCTCAAGTTCCTGACAGAACTGCAGGTTCCTCTGCCTGTTCAGGTTGAACGTGTCATCACCGAACCAGACGATCGATTTCCCGTACTTGTCTTTCAGCAGCTGCATCTCGTCCACTACCTTGTGGGCGCTCCTTGGTCTCCAGGCGTTCCCCCAGAAAGCGGCCTCACTGCAGAATGTGCAACCGATGGAGCAACCCCTGCTGCTGACCGTCATGGTCACCCTGTCGCCCAGTACCGCAAGACGGTACTTGTCCATCGGTAGCAGATCCCAAGCCGGTAGCGGTAGCTCGTCTATGTTCGAGATTAGCCCTCTCGGTGGAGTCCGCACGACCGAACCCCCGCGCCTGAACGCCATCCCGTTAACCCTGAAGAGGTCCGGGTGCTCCTTTCCCAGCTCCCGTACCAATTCGAGAAGCGTTACCTCTCCCTCGCCTATCACAACGAGATCCAACTCAGGGCAGCTCAGCAACGTCTCATCAGCACTGAAAGTGAAGTGGGCGCCACCCGCGACAGTGAAGACATCTGGTAGGACCTCCTTGGCCAGTCTCACGGCGCGCAGGGCAATCTCGAAGTGGCACGCTATCGCGCTGACTCCCACGACATCAGGTTGATCTTGGCCGAGCCGCTGCTTCAAATCGTTCCAGTTGAGTCCTGATGCAGGACAGTCGAGTATGGACACCTCGATCCCGTTCTCTCTGAGGTAGGCAGCCAAGCAGGCCAGTCCGATTGGAGGCATGACCGTGCCCTTGAGCAGAGGCCAGTACGGCTTGGGCGGTTCTACTAATAGCACCTTCAAGGTCTCATCTCGACGGATTCATCGCCAATAATCCTTTCGCCTCCCCACGGGCCAAAGCCTTTTTTCATGTCGTTGCTCTCCTCCGACGTTTGGTTTCGCGGACACTGGAAGAGTACGCCAGCTCTTCGGAGAGGTGGAGGGATCTTGTCCGGGATCCCGCGGGCGCGCAGGAAGAAGTGTTGGACGGACTGATGGAGGTCTACGCCCGGACTGACTACGGCAAAGCGCACGGGGCCGATCGGGTCAGAGGTATTGAGGACTTCAGAGAGAAGTTCCCCGTGGTGACGTATCAGCGACTGGAGCCCATCTTCGACGAGATCAAGCGTGGAGACTTCGGGCTCCTCTTGACAGGTTCACCTATCTGGTGGGCACTCACCTCTGGAACCAGGGGGCCACCTAAGCTCATACCTCTGACCGCAGACGACATCGCTGACAGGATCGAAGGAGCTGGCAGGACACTCAGGAACTTCATCGAACGCACCGGTCAGACCGACCTGCTCGACGGGTACGACTTGAGCTTCTACTGGCCATCGTCAGTGGTCCGGATTCGCACTGGAGAGAGTGAGGTCCCATGCGGCTACATATCGGGCGTGTACGTCAGGAAGCTGTGCGAGCCACTCGGCATAAGAATGACAGTCTCACCGGAAGAGTCGGAGGGCTTGGGCCTTCCCGTCACGAGGGCAGACTGGGCCAAGGTGTTTCGTCTCTCCTACGAGAAAGCGAAGGACAAGAACGTGACCATGTACATAGGCGCCCCACCTCCGCTCTACTTCTTCGCACTGCAGCTCAAGGGCCAAGGCGGGCCCTTGCCGCGCGACATCTGGGACATCAAGGGTCTCTTTCTGTCGGGCGTTGCCGGCATCCACGAGCACTATTCGGCCGACCTGAGGAAGTTCTATGGTAATGATGCCCGAGTGGTCGAGATGTACGGCGCCTCAGAGGGCAACTTCGGGGCCCAGATTGACGACTTCCCGGCGTTCGCTCCCTTCTACGATCTCTATCTCTTGGAGGTGGCGGTCGGAGGAGAGATCAAGATGCTTCACGAACTGAGGGATGGCGAGTGGGGTGAACTCATAGTGTCCTCGAAGACCCTTCCGCGGTACAACATCAAGGACATAATACAGAGGGTAGACAAGGAGCACTTCAGGATCCCGGGAAGGGCTACTCTGAGCAACTCAATCGGGTTGGCCGCAGAGGAGTCCGCAGGTGGGCTCCTAGAAGCATTCCTCAGGGTGTTCTGATAGAATCGCGGTCAGTCCAGATCAGCTTCGCCCACGCCAGGACTCGATTCCGCGGAGTGCAAGTAAGATGCCAAGCGCAACAAGCGAGGCAGCCACTCCAAACTGAACTGACGTCAGGGATATCGCCCCGAGCAGGAGCGAAAGTGTCCCGATCTCTGCTATGCGCTTAGCCCTCTGCCGGTACATCGGAAGCACACACCTGACCGCTGCGTCAACGAGCAATAGGATACCGAGCGAGATCAGGCCAAGCGGCAACACTGTTCCCCACTCGATGAAGCCGAAGTGCGCCATGATCCCGAGAATACCCGCAGCTATTACGAACAGACCTGCGAACAGGTTTCTCAGTGGGTCTTCTTCCTTGTTCAGGCGGGGGAACTCCTGTCTGCTCGCCAGGCGAAGCTCACCGTTTGCCTAGATCGAACGGGTTGCCTCGGCCAATGCCGCCTTGTGCTCCGGTTTCGGGATCGGGTAGACGAACCAGCAGACTCCTTGTGCACCCTTCTGCAGCGCGACCTCGGCTGACCTCTTGACCTCTGCATCAGACTTCATGAATCCCAGCAGTATGCCCGCCAAGATTTTCTTTCCCGTCGACACGCCCTCAAGGACCGCTTCCCCTATCCACTCCACACCCTTGTCGTAGTACTCGTGGTAGATCATGGGCTGAAGCGAGTCGAGCGGCCATTCTGCCCATTGCTGGAACACGTACCGGTATGAAGTGCCAGGCGTGGCAAAAACGGCGGCTGATGTCTCCATAGTGTTGTCGTATGACTTGACGACCTTGTGGAAGTCTCGGACAAAGGAGGTTATCTTATCGGCCCTCCATTTGACCCATTGATACCAGTACCTCGTGCCGAACTCGATCTCCATTGGGTCGATTCCGTAGTCTTTCTTGAAACCGCTCCTGCAGGTCGGACAATAGCAGAAATCGTAGTCCGGGTTGTAGACATCGTTTCCCTTCTTGATGCCGTACTGCGTTCTCAGTTGCTCAGGCAGGAATATGTCGGGCAGACGTATGTAGTCCAAGTGTATGCCGTCCAGATCGTACCTCTCGGCGAGTTCCTGAACCCCGGACAAGAGGAACGACCTAACCTCCTCTTGACTGGGACACAACCACAGATAGTCCGGCACGTAGGGTGGCTTGTCAACACAACTAACGCCGTTCCTGCTGACGACGAACCACTCCTTCTTCTGCTTCGTCAGCTCTTGGTTGGGCTTGTTGAAACACACGTCCCATGCATGGATCTTCATGCCCTTCTTCTTGGCCTCCTTGAAGAGCGGGCCTAGCATGTCTCTCTTCTTGCCGGACGGAGTCGAGACGAACGACTTGCTCGGATAGAGGGCGCCCCCTCCATCAATTGAGAGTACGAACAGCTCTTCAGCACCCAGTTCGGCCAGTTCTTCGATGTGCTTCTGTGGATCATCTACGATAGGATTAGTGTGGACCCAAAAAGCCCTTGTTCTCTGTCCCATGTTTGTTCCTGCTCGACGAATACTCCGTGGGTTAATTACCTTTAGCGTGGCCCCCCAGTCCTGCAGGTTCATGAGGGTGCGGTTGTCAAACGCCTATAAGTCATGAACCACTCGGCGCAAGAAGCTAGGGATGAAACCCGAGACCGTATCTCTGCTCTGCAACCCGGCGACTCACGAGCCACTGAGACTGGTTTCCCGAGAAGGTCCTGAGGGAGTAGCCGGTGGACTGCTTGTGGGCACTGAATCCGGAAGGAGTTTCCCTATTCGGGATGGGATCCCCATGTTCGTTGACTATTCAGAAGTCACAGGCTTGGACAAGCAGTATCAAGGAGTCTATGACCGCACGGCCACCGTTTATGACCTTGGCAGCAGGGCGCGC
>Ga0315282_10015433_pt1 | contig 11266 bp, 8 predicted proteins | sample YL17G07_20_MG_FD_203693 | JGI IMG/M metagenome (GOLD analysis project Ga0315282, IMG submission 203693) | Sediment microbial communities from Yellowstone Lake, YNP, Wyoming, USA - YL17G07_20 | ecosystem: Environmental > Aquatic > Freshwater > Lake > Sediment | place: USA: Wyoming | collected...
CCACTCGCGGCACCCTGGTGCACCGGGGCTGCTGGGACGCCTTTTGCGGCGTGTCCACCGACTCCCGCACCGCCCAGACGGGGCAGCTCTTCATCCCCCTGTCCGGGGAGCGCCACGACGGCCACGCCTTCATCCCCAAGGCCTTGCAGCGTGGTGTGACAGGCGTGCTGGTGGAACGTAGGGGCACAGCGGGCCGTGCCCTGGGGGTGCCATCCGAGATAACCGTTATTGCCGTCAATGACACCCTCACGGCCCTGGGGGATTTGGCCCACGCCTGGCGGCTCCGGTTTGCCGGGCCCGTGGTGGCGGTGACCGGCAGTTGCGGCAAGACCACCACCAAGGAGATGACCGCCCAAGTATTGTCCCGGTCTTTTCAGGTTCACAAAAACCCCCTGAACCTGAACAACCTCATCGGCCTGCCCCTCACCCTCCTGGAATTGGAGCCCGGCTTCGATGCCGCGGTGGTGGAGATGGGCATGAACCGCTTCGGGGAAATCCGGCGCCTGACGCAAATCGCCGCGCCCGCCGTGGGGGTGCTCACCAACGTCTATGGGGCCCACACCGAAGGGGTGGGAGACGTGGCCGGGGTGGCCCGTGCCAAGGGGGAGATCATCGCCGCCCTGGACCGGCAGGCCCGATTAATTTATAATGTCGATGATCCCTGGATCGCCGGCCTGGCCCGGAATTTTCGAGGCGAGGCCTTGAGCTTCGGCTTGCATCCCGGAGCCCGGTTGCGGGCCCGGGACCGCCGCCCCCAGGGCAGCCGCGGCCAGAGCGCGGTGCTTGACTATCAGGGGCAGAGCTGGTCCCTGAATCTGCCCGCCACCGGCGAACACATGCTCTACAACGCCCTGGCCGCCACCGCCGTGGGCCTGGTCCTGGGACTGAAGCCGGGGGAGACCGCCGCGGCCCTGGCGGAGTTCCGCCCTATCCACCGGCGCTCTCAAGTCCTCACCCTGCCCAGCGGGGTCCACCTGCTGAATGATTGCTACAACGCCAACCCCGGCTCCATGGCCATGGCCTTGAAAACCTTGATGGAGCTGCGGGATCACGGCCGGGCCGCCGCGGCCCTCGGGGACATGCTGGAACTGGGCGAGGCCGCGGCCCTGGAACACCGGAACCTTGGCCGCCTGGCCGCCCAATCCGGGGTGGATTACCTGGTGATCTACGGCAATTTCCGCCTGGAAGTGGCCGCCGGAGCCCGGGAAGGAGGCCTGAGCGCGGCCCGCATCTTTCCCGTCAGCCGCCGGGCCGATGGAGCCCGGGTGCTGAAGGAATTGCTGGAGCCGGATGACTGGCTCCTGGTGAAGGGCTCCCGCTCCATGCACATGGAGGGGCTCATCGACCTGTTGGAGGAGTCCATAATGTAGGGTGGGCACTGCCCACCATCCTTAAGTGGCAGGCCATGCCCGCCAGACCCGGCTGATAACTAAAAGGTAATTAGCATTACAAGGGGGAAGGGTACCGTTGCTTTACCATCTCTTATATCCACTGAAGACGGTGTTCGGCGGCTTCAATGTCTTCCGGTATATCACCTTCCGGACCATCTTCGCCATCCTCACCGCCCTGATCATTTCCATGGTGGTGGGCGCCTGGTTCATCAGAAAACTCAAGGCCCTGCAGATCGGCCAATATATCCGGGAAGACGGGCCCCAGTCCCATTTCTCCAAGAACGGCACCCCCACCATGGGCGGCCTGATGATCATCTTCGCCACCCTGACCGCCACCCTCCTCTGGTCGGAGCTGAACAATCCCTACATCTGGATGCTGGTCCTGGTCACCATCGGCTTCGGCCTCATCGGCTTTTTAGACGATTATCTTAAGGTCATCAAGAAGCACAACAAGGGCCTCAGCGGCCGGGCCAAGCTGGTGACCCAGACCCTGGTGGCCCTGGTGCCGGCCTTGTGGCTCTACTACAGTCCCTCCTTCAACACCACCCTGACCGTGCCCTTCTTCAAGCAGTTTCAGCCGGATCTGGGCTGGTTTTTTATCCCCTTTGCGGTCTTTGTCATCGTGGGCACCGCCAACGCCGTGAACCTCACCGATGGCCTGGACGGCCTGGCCATCGGCCCGGTGACCATTGCCGCGGCCTTTTACATGATCTTCTGTTACCTGGCGGGTAATAAGAATATCGCCGCCTACCTGGCAATCCCCTACGTCCGCGGGGTGGGCGAGCTCTCCATCTTCCTCGGGGCGCTGGTGGGCGCCGGGGTGGGCTTCCTGTGGTTCAACGCCTACCCGGCCCAGGTCTTCATGGGGGACGTGGGGGCCCTGGCCCTGGGCGGCGCTCTGGGCACCGTGGCCCTGGCCACCAAACAGGAAATCCTCCTGACCATAGTGGGCGGCCTCTTCGTGGTGGAAGCCCTCTCGGTCATCATCCAGGTGGCCTTCTTCAAGGTCTCCAACGGCAAGCGCGTCTTCCGCATGGCGCCGCTGCACCATCACTTCGAACTCAAGGGCTGGCCGGAACCTAAGGTCATTGTGCGCTTTTGGATCATTGCCATTATTTTAGGACTGGTGTCTCTGAGCGCCCTGAAGCTGAGGTAGCATCGCCCGCGGCCAGTGGGTGGCCGCCGGGCTTTGGATAACCAGGAGGACCTCAACTTGCTTGCTGGTAGGCTACTGACGCCCAACCTAACCTAAACCCTTCCCGGGGACCGGTAAAACTCACCCCTCCCCGGGAAGGCAGGCGTCTTAGGCCGGTCTGTGGTTACCACGAGCCGGCGTGCCCGGCACGCCTTGGCTGAGCTCCTGAAGCTTGGGGAATCCTGACGTCACTAGTTCGCTTGCGGATGTTGCGTATAATAATGCCCATTGCGGAACCAATGAATCTGAGAGGCAAGAAAATCCTGGTAGTCGGCCTGGCTCGCACCGGGGTGGCTTTGTGCCGCTTCCTGGCGGAGAAGGGCGCCGTCGTGACGGTGACGGATCAAGCCCGGCCTGAGGACCTGGCGGAACCGCGCCGGGAGATTGCCGGATTGGGGGTTGCAGAAGAACTGGGGGTACCCCAGCCCCAATGGCCGGGCTACGACCTCATTATCCTCAGCCCGGGAGTGCCGCCGGAAGCGCCCTGGCTCAATGCGGCCCGGGAGGCCGGCATCCCCGTCTGGGGGGAGCTGGAATTGGCCGGCCATTTTATGGCGAAGCCGATCATGGCGGTGAGCGGCACCAACGGCAAGACCACCACCATCACCCTGGTGGGGGAGTTCCTTAAGGCCTCGGGACTCAGGCCCCTGGTGGGGGGGAACATCGGCACCCCGGTGATCTCGCTGCTGGCCAAGCAGGCTGCGGCCGACTGCCTGGTTTTGGAGGTGAGCAGCTTTCAACTGGACACCGCGCCTCACTTCCATCCCCAGGCCGCCGCCCTGCTCAACATCTCCCCGGACCACCTGGACCGCTACTCCTCCCCGCTCGCCTATGCCGCCTCCAAGGCCGGCCTGTTTAGGAACCAGAACGGCGCGGATCTCAAGGTTCTCAATGCCGACGATACTGCGGTGGCGGCCCTCGTTGCCGGGCCGGGCCGGGTTTACTACTTTTCCGCCACCCGGCCCCTGAGCAAGGGCGCCTGGCTGGCCAACGGCTCGCTGCACGTCAGGCTGGAGGACGCCGGGGAAGAGGTCTTTGCCCTGGATAAGATTCGTCTCTCCGGACGCCATAACCTGGAGAACATCATGGCCGCCCTGTTGCTGGCCCTGGACGCGGGGGCTTCTCCCGCGGCCTGCCGCCGGGTGCTGGCCTCTTTCCAGGGGCTGCCGCACCGCCTGGAGTTCGTGGCGGAGGTGGATCGGGTGGAGTTTTATGACGACTCCAAGGGCACCAACGTGGGGGCGGTGGCCGTGTCCCTGGCTCACTTCGCCAAGCCGGTGATCCTCATTGCCGGCGGCCGGGACAAAGGCAGCGATTTCACCCTCATCTCGCCGCTGATCAAGGAACGGGTCAAGGCCCTGGTCCTGCTGGGGGAAACCCGGGAGCACCTGGCCCAGGTCTGGAAGGGCCTGGCTCCGATATGTCTGGTGGCCAACCTGGCCGAAGCGGTGCGTCGGGCCTATGATTTGGCCCGGCCTGGAGAAGTGGTGCTCCTGTCCCCGGCCTGCGCCAGCTTCGATATGTTTAAGGATTATGCCCAGCGGGGCGAAACCTTCCAGAGATTGGTGAAGGAGCTGAAACATGGAAACGGAAGCTAACGCCAGCGCGGCCCCGGGCGTCCATACCGACCTGATCCTGCTGGCCAGCGCCTTCTCCCTGATGTTTTTGGGGCTGGGCATGGTGTTCATCGCCAGTAACGTCATGGCCCAGACCACCTACGGCGACCCCTTCTACTTCGTCAAGCGCCAGGGGATGTACGCCTTCCTGGGCGTGGGGGCGCTCCTCCTGGGGCGGAAAATCAACTACCAGCGTTACCAGCGCTGGGTCTATCCCTGTTTATTTATCAGCCTGATTTGCCTGATCCTGGTGTTTATCCCCGGTATCGGGGGCAAGGTGCGGGGGGCGGCCCGCTGGATCCGCCTGGGGCCTCTCACCCTGCAACCGTCGGAGTTCGCCAAGATCGCCTTAGTCCTGTTCCTGGCCTATTCCTTTGCCCGCAAGCGGGAGAAAATGAAGTATTTCGCCATCGGCTTTCTGCCCCACATGTTGGTGTCCGGGCTCTTCATCGGTCTGATCGGCATCGAGACCGACTTCGGCACCGCCCTGACCCTGGCGGCCATCGTCTTCACCATGCTGTTCGTGGGCGGCACCCGCCTCACCCACATCATCCTGTCCCTGGGCGCGGTCATTTTCCTCGCAGTCATGGCGGTGTTAAAAGATCCGAAAAAATTCGACCGCATCCTCTCCTTCCTGGACCCCTGGAAACACGGAGCGGATGTGGGCTACCAGTTGAAACAGTCCCTGTTGGCCATCGGCTCCGGCAACCTCTGGGGCCTGGGGCCGGGGCAGAGCCGGGCCAAGCTCTTCTACCTGCCGGACGCCCACACCGACTTCATCCTCTCCATCTTCAGCGAGGAGTTGGGCTTCCTGGGATTCCTCCTGATCCTGGCCCTGTTCGCCACCCTGGTGATCCGGGGGCTCCGCCTGAGCCTTAAGGCTCCGGATACCTTCGGCTCCTTTCTGGCTCTCGGCCTGACCCTGGTCATCGGCCTGCCCGCGGTCATCAACATGGGGGTGGTGAGCGGCATTTTGCCCACCAAGGGGCTGTCCCTCCCCTTTCTCAGTTACGGGGGCTCTTCCCTGATAGCCAGCCTGCTGGCGGTGGGCATTCTGCTCAATATCAGCACCCAGGTCAAGCGCCCCACCGGATCGCCCGCCAAGGCCGCGGCGCCGGCTAAAGACGGCGCGCCGTCCGTGATCTGAAAGCGCGCCGATAAGGTAGGGCGCGTCTTACGCGCCAATTATTTTTAGGTCTTTTCATATCAAAACCGCGTTAATGGTGCGTCAGACGCACCCCACAAAAATTTTTGCCAATAAGGTTTGCTCGAGAGGCCGATGGACCTTAGAGTCGTCATCGCCGCCGGGGGCACCGGCGGCCACCTGTTCCCGGGCCTCGCCGTGGCCCGGGAGTTCCAGACGCGCCACGGGGCGACGGTCACCTTTATCACCAGCCCCCGGTCCGTGACCACCAGGATTCTGGAGGGCTGCGGCTTCCCCTGGGAGGCGGTCGCCAGCCGGGCCTTGCAAGGCCAGGGGCTCTTCTCCCGGCTACGCACCTGGGCAAGTCTGCCGGGGAGCATCCGGCAGGCCCGGCAGCGCCTCCAAGCCCTCCGGCCCCACCTGGTGCTGGGCATGGGCGGCTACACCTCCGGCCCCGTGGGCCTGGCGGCCTGGTCCCTGAAGATTCCCCTGGCCCTGCACGAACAAAATGCCCTGCCCGGGTTCGCCAACCGCTGGCTGGCCCATCTCGCCGACCGGGTCTTCGTCTCCTTCCCGGCCTCTCTGGGACAATTTCCCGGAGACCTGGCGGTCTTGACCGGCAACCCCATCCGGGAGGAGTTTTTCCAGGTCGCGGGAGCGCGCCCGGACCAGCCCTTCACCGTGCTGATCACCGGCGGCAGCCAGGGGGCCCACCATTTGAATATGCAAGTGCTGGGCGCCCTGCCGGAGCTCTCCGACCTGAAGGACCGGCTCCATTTTCTGCATCTCACCGGGGAGGCGGACCGGGAGGAGGTGGCCGCCGGCTATGACCGGGCCGGCTTTGCAGCCCAGGTGGAGGCCTTCAGCCAGGAAATGCCGGAGCTGATGACCCGGGCCCACCTCATCGTCTGCCGGGCCGGGGCCTCCACCCTGGCGGAGCTCGCCGCCCTGGGCCGGGCGGCCCTCTTGGTGCCCTACCCTTTTGCAGCCAACAACCACCAGGAGTTTAACGCCCGCTTCCTCCAGGATGCCGGGGCCGCGGAATTAATTTTGAATAAAGATTTTACCGGGGTCCTGTTCGCTGGTAAGATAAGAGAGTTTCTGGCGCAGCCCGAGACCCTGACGCGCATGGAAGAAGCCGCCCGCCGCCTGGCCCGCCCCGACGCGGCAAAGGAGATCGTGCAGGGGTGCTTGGAGTTGATTAAAAAGTAGGGTGGGCACTGCCCACCATAATTCCTTCAACCTTCGAGATGATATTTTATGTGTTGTCTGGATATTCTACTTTTTTTGAAAAAATTTATTTATTCCTTAAAGATATGGTTTGGAAAATCTGGGGCGGGCCTTCTCCGCCTTAACCCTTGCACCGGTCCGGAACCGAAAAACGCTTGCCACCCCCACCCGGTGTCGCCCCCTCAAGGGGGAGGGGATAAAACCTCGGGTGGTTCGGGGCGGGTTGATATGAATGATCTGGTCAATCTTTCCAGAAATCTAAGGAAAAGGCAGACAGATGCGGAAAATTTATTGTGGCGGCATTTAAGAGGAAAACAATTACATGGATTAAGATTCAGGAGACAACAGCCTATCGGGAGATACATCGCTGATTTTGTCTGTCTAGAGAAACGATTAATCTTAGAAATCGATGGTGGTCAGCATGCCATTGAAAAAGAGAAGGATGAGGAAAGGAGTGACTGGCTCATTACGGAGGGATATAGCATTTTAAGATTTTGGAATAACGACGTCTTAACAAACTTGGAAGGCGTCTTAGAAACGATTAGATTAAATGTCCTTTCCGATCCTGATAATTTCTAGATAAATAGGTCATAAAAGAGCCATGAAAGCAGCAATAAAAGCAGTGGATCATAAAAGCTTACGGTGTCTTTGCTTTTATTCCCTCCCCCTTGAGGGGGGAGGGTTAGGGTGGGGGTGGCGTAACGCATTGATTCGGCCCCTGTTTGTGGAATAGATTTTTAAGGAATTGGTGGGCAGTGCCCACCCTACATTTAAATGATCAAAACTTAAAATATACAATAATTATGAAAGTTGATAAGAGTTCGCGGCACTCCAAAATCACCGGTAATTTCGCCGAAGGCCTTATCTTATATTGGCTTTCCAAATATGGCTTCGAGTGCGCTTTGGTAGACCACGTCGGCGTCGATATCATAGCACGGAACCCGGCGACCCAAGAACTTATGGGTATATCAGTGAAATCAAGGTCGAGGAGCACTGGAAAGGAAGGCCAATATGTTCATATACCAAACGATCATTTCGAAAAGATTGAAGAGGCTTGTCGTGCCTTCGCCTGTGTCCCTTATCTCGCAATTGTGGTCGATAAAGGTTCTGATATCCATGGCTTCATAACGTCTATGTCTCACTTTTTGTTATTGTTCCCACGTCGGGAAACGGCAGCGGGATGGAAAATGAACAGGACGTGGCTTGATCATTATAAGAATGACTCCGAGATAAAGTACTTTCGTTTCAGGCATGAGACGATTAACTGGTGGAAAAAAATGTAGGGTGGGCACTGCCCACCATCATTCCTTAAAATATGACTACTACAACCACCTACCACTTCATCGGCGTCGGCGGCATCGGCATGAGCGGCCTGGCGGAGCTCTTGGTGCGGCGCGGCTGCCGGGTGAGCGGCTCGGATTTGGCGGCTGGGCCTATTACCCAGCGCCTGGCCGACCTGGGGGTCCGGGTGCAGCAGGGCCACCGCGCCGATCACCTGGGCGCGGCCGACATTGTGGTCCACACCACCGCGGTCAAGGAGGATAACCCGGAACTGATGGCGGCCCGGGCTCGCGGCCTCACCGTGCTGCGCCGGGGCCAGATGCTGGCGCGACTGATGGAGGGGCATCAGCAAATCGCCGTCACCGGGGCTCATGGCAAGACCTCCACCACCGCCATGGTGGCGGCGATCCTCCGGGCCGGGGGCCTCGACCCCACCGTGGTGGTGGGGGCCGTCTGGGACCACCTGGGCAGTAACGCCGTCCTGGGCCGGGGCGATTACTTCGTGGCCGAATCCGACGAAAGCGACGGCTCCTTCACTTATCTTCGCCCCCAAACCACCGTGGTCACCAACCTGGACCGGGAGCACCTGGACTACTACCGGGATTTGGCCCATATCCAGGAGACCTTTGCCGCCTATTTCCGCAAGCTGCCCGCCGGGTCCCGGGTAATTGCCTGGGCCGACGACCCGCACCTGAAACCGGTGCTGCGCCACCATACCGGCGAGCTCATCACCTACAGTCTGAATCCCGGGGCCGACTTCCGGGCCACGAGTCTTTCACCCCAAGGCCTGGGCTACCGCTTCCGCCTGGCGCACCGGGGCCGGGAGTTGGGCGAAGTGGAGGTCCCCCTGGCGGGGTCCCACTACGTCCTCAACGCCATGGCCGCCGGCGCCGTGGCCCACAGCCTGGGCCTCGATTTTCCCGTCTGGCGCCGGGGCCTCAAGGATTTGGGCCAGATCCACCGGCGCTGCCAGGTGAAGGGTGAAACCAAGGGCATTATGGTGATAGACGACTACGGCCATCACCCCACCGAGATCGCCGCCACCCTGGCGGGGTTGGCCCAGGCCTTCCCCAAACGCCGCCTGGTGGTGGCCTTCCAGCCGCACCGCTACAGCCGCACCGCCGCCCTGCTGCCGGAGTTCTTCCCGGTCTTCGCCCGGGCCGGCCTGGTCCTGGTGACGGAGATCTACGCCGCCAGCGAGTCACCCCTTAAAGGCGTCTCGGGCCGGGCCGTTTATGAAGGCATCCGGGCCAGCGGCCACCCGGCGGTATATTTTGTCGCAGAAAAAGGCGCAGTGGCCGAGACCATTTTGGAGCACTTGCAGGAAGGCGACCTGGTCCTCACCCTCGGGGCCGGAGATATCTGGAAAACCGGAGAAGACTTGCTGGCCCGGCTTAACGGCAAAAGGACCGGGGACCGGGGATGGAGATAGGTAAAATTTTCCCCGTCTCCCGTCCTCCGTCGCCCGTCGGCTTACAGGAGGCTCGCCCATAAGAAAGACCACCACGCCCCGGAATACACGGAACTCGCGCCTGATGCCCCAGCGGCCGCTAAAGGTGAAGAAAGCGGGCCTGTTCTCCCGACGCAAGCCCAGCAATATTTATCGCCGCTCCCGCGGCCGCGGTTCCCCAGGATCCTGGCTCAGGATGGCTCTGGTCACCGGGGGACTCCTGGGTTTGGCCGGGCTCTGCCTGGGTCTAATGCTTCTCTACCATCAACTCTTGACCTCTTCGTACTTTTGCATTAAAGATATCAAGAATATCGAAATCGAAGGGGCTCGGAGTCTGACCCCGGAAGTTATCCTGAAATTGGCCAATTTGGGTCCTGATACCAACCTCTTAGCCATCCGGCCGGGCCGGGTGGAACGGGACCTGCTGGCCCACCCCTGGATTTCCCGGGCCGAATTGACCCGGAAGTGGCCCCACCGGGTCCGTCTGGTCCTGGAGGAGCGCGAGCCGGTGGCCCTGGTGCAGATGGGGGAGGAACTCTTTTACCTCGATCGCCAGGGGAGCCTGTTTAAACCGTTATCACCCGGGGACCCGCATAACTTTCCGGTAATTACCGGATTGAAGCCGGAGAATCTCCAGCATCCTGAGGGGTCGCTGGCCCCCCTGGTGGCCCAGACCTTTCAGTTGCTGGACGTGCTCAAGGGGGCCCCGGCGCCCTTCAACCTGGAAAACGTCTCCGAGGTTCACCTGGACCTGGATCGGGGTTTCACCCTCTATGTCAACGGCCTGGGGGCGGCCCTGGACCTCGGCTTCAACGATTATTTGGAAAAATTGCAAAAATTTGCCCAGGTTTTGCCGGCCTTGGTCCAAAAGGGCTACCTGGCCAAAACCGGGCGCATCAATCTCGACTATCCCCAACGGGTGCTGATTAACCTGAAGGGGACGGAAGAGGCTAGATAGGATGGCAACGTGCCCCAAGATCTAATCGTCGGTTTGGACATCGGCACCACCAAAATTTGCGCCGTGGTGGGGGAAGTGCGGGAAAACCAGGTAGACATCGTCGGCCTGGGGTGCGCCCCCACCGCCGGCGGGCTCCGCAAAGGGGTGGTGGTCAACATTGAAAACACCGTCCGGGCCATCCGCAAGGCCGTGGAAGAGGCGGAAACCATGGCCGGCTGCGAAATCCGTTCCGTTTATGCCGGCGTGGGCGGCCGCCAGACCAAGGTGATCGACAGCCAGGGGATCATCGCCATCAAGGACCGGGAGGTGACCCCGGCGGACATGGAACGGGTCATCGACACAGCCCGCACCGTGGCTATCCCCTCTGACCGGGAGGTGATCCACACCCTGGTCCAGGAATTTTTGATCGACGGCCAGGACGGCATTAAGGACCCGGTGGGCATCCACGGGGTGCGCCTGGAGTGCAAGGTCCACATCGTCACCGGCGCCGTCACCTCGCTGAATAATATTCTCAAGTGCGCCAACCGTGCCGGCCTGGAGGTCAACGGCATCGCCTTGCAGAGCCTGGCCGCCGGGGAGGCGGTGCTCACCGACGAAGAGAAGGAGTTGGGCGTGGCCCTCATAGACTTCGGCGGCGGCACCACCAATCTGGCCATCTTCGCCGAGAACGCCCTGCGGCAAAATTTCGTCCTGCCGGTGGGGGGCAACAACCTCACCAACGACATCGCCGTAGGCCTCCCCACCTCACTCCATTCCGCCGAGGAAATAAAGAAGCATTACGGCTCCTGCCTCAATGCCCTGGCCGACCCCATGGAAATGCTGGAAGTTCCGGGGCTGACCGGACGGGATACCCAGCAGCTGCCCCGGGCCCGCCTGGCGGAGATTATGCATCTGCGGGTGGCGGAGATCATCAATCTGCTGGGCAAAGAAGTCCAGCGGGCCCGGTTTAACCACCCCCTGCACTCCGGCGCCGTGCTCACCGGCGGCACCGCCCTGGTGCA
>Ga0315282_10015435_pt1 | contig 11265 bp, 11 predicted proteins | sample YL17G07_20_MG_FD_203693 | JGI IMG/M metagenome (GOLD analysis project Ga0315282, IMG submission 203693) | Sediment microbial communities from Yellowstone Lake, YNP, Wyoming, USA - YL17G07_20 | ecosystem: Environmental > Aquatic > Freshwater > Lake > Sediment | place: USA: Wyoming | collected...
GGTATTCCGTCCGATACACACTGTGTCCTGATACTCGTGTCTCCATGCATACATTATACCCTATCGCCGCCGCTCTCATTCACCCACGGGCAAGCCCGTGGAACTCTGCCCTACGGGCCGATTAGAAATCTCTTAATGTTGAAGGGGGTGATGCCAGTGGCTTATGTCATTACGGAAGAATGTGTTGCTTGCGGGACCTGTGCAGAAGAATGCCCTGCTGAAGCCATTGAAGAAGGCGAACCTTACGTAATCAATGAAGAGAAATGTACCGAATGCGGAAGCTGTTTTGAGGTATGCCCGGTCGAAGCAATTGTCGAAAAATGAGGCCGAAAGGAGAAGACCTTATCCGGGGTCTTCTCCTTTCCTCTTTGGAACCTTCCCTTTATTCCATCTCCTTCGATCAATCATTGACTGAAAATCGCTTCATCAAAGCCGTGCCGAGAACCGCCGGTCTAACCATTCCTTTGAGATGTTTGTGTTGAAACAGAGTTCGGTGAACGCCGAACGACCTTTAAAGATTGAAAATCAGTATCTGATATGGTAACTTTAACTCATTAAACTAAAAACTCTTTTCTGAAATTCCGACATCTTTAGGCTCAGATAGGATCATTCAATCATGGAAGAGATCGATCAAGAAAAGCTTCCCCGTCATATCGCCATCATCATGGATGGAAATGGGCGCTGGGCCAAAAAGAAGGCGCGGAGCCGGATCAGTGGCCATATCAAAGGAGTCAGCGCCGTCCGGGAGGTCGTCACGGCCTGCCGGGAATTGGGGATCAAGGTATTAACCCTCTATGCCTTCTCCATCGAGAACTGGAAGAGGCCGGCGGAGGAGGTAAGCGCCTTGATGAGACTGCTCAAGGAATATCTTCAGAAAGAGTGCGAAGAGATGCTCCAGAATAATATCCGGCTCAATGCCATTGGCCGCATCTCAGATCTCCCTCTCGATGTCCAGGCGACATTGCAAGAGACGATAAAAAAGACCGAGCACTGCAATGGGATGATCCTCAACTTGGCGTTAAGTTATGGCGGTCGTTCCGAAATCCTTCACGCGGTTCAAGGAATCATCTCCGATCTCCAAAAGGCGAAGATCAAACCGGAGGAGATCACGGTTCAACGTTTTTCTCAATACCTCTGGACTCATGGGCTACCTGATCCAGATCTCCTCATCCGGACGAGCGGCGAATTTCGCATTTCCAACTTCCTCCTCTGGCAGATCGCTTATACGGAGCTATACGTTACCGATACCCTGTGGCCGGATTTCGACCGGAAAGAACTCTCGAAGGCCATCGCAGACTATCAATCGAGAGAGAGAAGGTTCGGTCTGACCAGCGAACAATTGAATGGCAAAGAAGAATAAATAAATTGCAGATCGCAGATTGCAGATTGAATGATATATTTTGAATCGCAAATTTCAAATTTGAGGTTGAATCAAAGCTCCTTTCCAATCTGAAATCTGCAATCTGAAATTTGAAATTGGAAGGGCCGTATGGGCAAAATAGAAAAGCGGAAGGTATGGATGGCATTGATCATGGTCCCTCCCGTCCTTCTTTTGATCATTCTGGGGCCTCCTTCTATTCTCCATTTCATGGTCCTGCTGGCCACTTTTTTCGGACTCCGGGAGTATTACAACCTTGTCCTTCCTCGCTCCAAAAGGATTGAACGCATGGTGGGAATCGGACTGGGCTTGGTCCTTTCGATCACCATTTCCTTCGGAGCGATGGAAGAAATCTCTCTCTTCTTCGTGATCATCCTCCTCATCCTTTCCGTTCTCTTCATGACCACTTCAAAGGATCTCTCTTCCACGACCTCGGAGATGGGAATGACGCTCTTTGGAATTCTCTTCATTGGATTTCTTCTCACTTATGTCTCACTCATTCGAAACCTGCCGAACGGAAGGCTGTGGGTCCTCTTTCTCATCGCCACGGTCTGGGCCGGGGATATCTCTGCCTTGCTGAGCGGCTCCTTCCTTGGAAGGCACAAACTCTACCCCAAGATCAGTCCGAATAAGACCTTTGAGGGACTGGGAGGATCGATTGTGGGATCGATCATCGTGGCCCTTGCCTTTGCCCTGCTCTTCCTCCCTCGTTTGCAAAAAGGAGTTTGTATCCTTCTGGCCATCGGCATGGGGATCTTGGGACAATTGGGAGATTTTACAGAATCGATGTTAAAACGAAGTGCTCATGTAAAAGATTCGGGAACCCTTATCCCGGGCCATGGAGGCATGCTGGATCGGCTGGATAGTTTCCTCTTCTCCGCCCCTTTTCTTCATTACTCCCTCCTCTTCCTCTTGAAGGAGATCCCATGAAGCGTCTATCCATCCTCGGTTCAACGGGTTCGATTGGGGTCAACTCCCTCCAGATCGTTAGTCAGTTCCCAGAGCGATTTGAAGTGGTCAGTCTCTCTGCCGGCCTCAACACCTCGCTTCTCAAAGAACAAGTCCTTCGGTTTCGGCCGAAGATCGTCTCGGTACTCAATAAAGAACTCTCCGAGTCCCTTCGAAAGGAACTTCCCCGCGTGGACGTTGAAATCGTGCATGGAGTGGAGGGACTCATTCAGGTCGCCACTCATCCAGAGGTCGATCAGGTTGTCTCTGCGATTGTGGGTGCGGTGGGCCTCATCCCCACCCTCTCCGCGATCAAGACCGGAAAAACCGTTGCCCTGGCCAATAAGGAATCTTTGGTCATGGCAGGAAAGATCATGATGGAAGAGGCAAAACGGAATCATGCTCGGATTCTACCGATCGACAGCGAGCACAGTGCGATCTTCCAATCACTGCTCGGCCATCGAAAGGAAGATGTCCGTCGCCTCATCCTCACTGCATCGGGAGGACCTTTCCTCAAACTTCCGTTTTCGAAACTTCATGAGGTCACCGTAACGGAAGCCCTCAACCACCCTCGCTGGGAGATGGGAAAAAAAATCACCATTGACTCCGCCTCGCTGATGAACAAGGGTCTGGAGGTCATCGAGGCCCACTGGCTTTTCGGCATCCCGATTGAAAAGATCGTTGTCCTCATCCATCCCCAGAGCGTCGTTCACTCGATGGTTGAATATGTCGATGGTTCGATCGTCGCCCAGATGGGAATTACAGATATGAAGATTCCGATCTCCTATGCCCTTTCCTTCCCCGAACGACTCAATTTAAGCCTGCCCCCTCTGGACCTTTCAAAAAGCGAAGCCCTCACCTTCTCCACTCCTGATCCACAAAGATTTCTCTGCCTCAAGCTGGCGTATCAATCCATCGAGAGGGGAGAGACCGCGCCCGCCGTCCTCAATGCGGCCAATGAAGTGGCAGTGAGTGCCTTTCTGGGCGGATCGATCAAATTTACAGAAATCCCCCTCCTTCTCCAGAAGGTGATGGAAGAGCATGAGGTGAAGCCTGTCCACACCATTGAAGATATCCTGAAAGCAGATCACTGGGCCAGAGAAAGAGCGAAGGCCCGTTTAGAAGGGAGAAGCACGTGCTGACCACCATCCTTGCAACCGGAATCGTTTTAGGAATTCTCGTCTTTGTCCATGAATTGGGCCATTTTATATTGGCAAAGAAATTGGGCGTTGCCGTTCTTAAGTTCTCCTTGGGCTTTGGACCAAAGCTCATCGGTAAGAAAATTGGAGAAACCGAGTACCAAATCGCCGTCTTTCCTTTAGGGGGATTTGTAAAACCTCTTGGAGAAGATCCCCAGGAACAAATGAAGGAAGAAGACCGTCATCGTTCTCTTTGGGCACAGCCGATTTGGAAGCGCGCCCTGATTATAGGGGCTGGCCCTTTCTTCAACTTCCTTCTTGCTGTTGTGCTCTTCTCCACTATCAACCTTTTTGGGATTCCTTACTATCCCTCGAAGATAGGAGAAGTGAGCCCTGGCCTCCCTGCGGAGCAGGCGGGTTTAAAAAAGGGAGATACCGTCCTCTCCATCAATGGAGAGGAAGTGACGAAATGGGACGATCTCTCCAGAATCATCCGCAACAGCAACGGGAAGGAGCTTCTCCTCAAGGTGAAACGGGATCATGAAGTTCTTGAGATTCAGATGACCCCGAAGTCCACGACACAAAAAAATCTCTTCGGAGAAGAAACCAGTGTTTTTGTCATTGGGATCACTCAACCTGATGAACTCCTTGTTCAGAAGGTCGGGCCCTTCGAAGCCTTTGGGAAGGGACTTTCCCAAACATGGTTTGGGATCAAATTAACAGTAGTGAGCATCATCAAATTGATCGAAAGGGTGATTCCGGCAAAGACAATCGGCGGCCCTATTTTGATCGCTCAAATGGCCGGGGAACAGGCCAAAAGGGGACTATTGAGTCTGGTCCTCTTCACGGCCATCCTTAGCATCAATCTCGGGGTGATCAATCTCTTTCCCATCCCGATCCTGGATGGAGGCCACTTCCTCTTCCTGTCCCTGGAGGCCATCTTGCGAAAGCCTATCAGCATCAAGAAAATGGAGATCGCTCAACAGATTGGCTTGATTTTCATCATTCTCTTGATGCTCTTCGCCTTCTATAACGACCTGATCCGCTTATTCTCCCCCGAAGGGTTTAAGTTTTAGGGCAATGTCCGAGTACCCTCTCCCCGCTGGGGAGAGGGTGGGGTCTTTGGTTTGGCTATTCGGTCATTGAAGCTTGGAATTACGTAGAAAATACCTCCTCTCCCCTGGTGGGAGAGGATTGAGGTGAGGGGGATGTGAGTTCATTTCTTCACCCCCACCCTCACCCTCCCCCGTCAAGGGGGAGGGGACTTAGTCATATTTTCATAGTTCGCGGGTGACGAACCTGTGATGTAAAATTTATTTGGAACTTAGGATTTGGTTATTGGGATTTGAATATGAGAATTTTGGGCATTGATACTTCTACTTCGTGCGGTAGTGTGGGCTTGATCGATAACGGCGAAGTGGTCTCTGACTACCTTCTGAACGTTCCGGTGACGCATTCTCAAAGACTCCTGGGTGCAATTGAACTCGTCCTCAGAGAAGCTTCTTGCCCGATTGAAAACCTCGACGGATGGGCGATTGCCCTTGGCCCGGGCTCTTTTACGGGATTGAGAATCGGGATGAGCACTGTAAAAGGGCTCGCCTTTGCCACTGGAAAACCTGTGACAGGTGTATCCACGCTTGATGTATTAGCTTCGCAGATCGCCCCTACTCCTTACCTCATCTGTCCGACCCTTGATGCCAGAAAAAAGGAAGTCTATACCGCTTTTTACCGTTACGAGAAGAGTCTCATCAAGCGTCAATCGGATTATCGGGCCATCAGACCGGAAGACCTTGTCGGAAGGATAAAGGAGCAAACGATCTTTCTGGGGGATGGCGCAAAAACCTATAGGGACTTCCTCCTCAACTCCCTTTCCTCCTTGGCCCTCTTTCCGTCTGCTCCCCTTCATCTCTCTCACGGCTCGATGGTGGCAAAATTAGGGTCTGAACTTCTTCAAAGAGGTGAATGCTTGGATCTTTCAACTTTTGTTCCGATCTACGTCCGGCCGTCAGAAGCTGAGATGAAATGGCAGGAGACACATTCGGTTTGACCCGTTCGGCCCACGCCCTCCGCCTGAGCGACACAACTGAGCCACCGAATCGAAGGCATCTCTGCCTTTGGAGGCGGCGTACCGCTCACGGTCAACCCCTGCCTGCGGGGCAGGCAGGCTGAGCCAGTCGTAAGGGTCAACCCTGAACTCGTCGTACGGGTCAACCCTGAGCTTGTCGTAAGGGTTGACAAACAGGCTGGATTATATTAGGTTTTTTTGTTATATTTTAGAAATCATCTAATGTTCTTTTCATTTTGGGGGGAAAATGATGGGCAAAGAAGAGGAGTTAATCGAGAGGCTGATGAGAGAAAATGAAGAATTTTCGAAAATCAAACAGGCACATAGCCAGCTTGGGAAACAATTGGATGAGCTGGGGAAAAAGCCTTTTCTCACTCCTCGGGATGAGACGGAGATAAAAATTATTAAGAAGAAAAAATTGGCGCTTAAAGACCAGATGGAAAAAATTCTGATTCAGTACCGCTAAAAGACCGGAATCATGGAACACTGGAAGATTGGAATGATGGGTTTAACCAACAACGAATAAAAACCTTTTTTGATTCTTTATTTCCCATTATTCCACTGTTCCAGCATTCCATTATTCCAATGAATTGAGATTATGAAAAAAACCGGTTCTCAAATTATTGTAGAAAGTTTAAAGAAGGAAGGGGTGGATGTTATTTTTAATTACCCGGGCGGGGCCGTCCTCCCTCTCTTCGATGAACTCCAAAATGGTTCATTCCGGCAGATCTTGGTCCGGCACGAACAAGCGGCGGTTCATGCCGCAGACGGATATGCCCGGGCGACGGGAAAAGTGGGAGTGGTCATCGTCACCTCCGGACCTGGAGCGACGAATACGGTGACAGGAATTGCCACAGCCTTTATGGATTCTATCCCCGTCGTCATCATGACCGGCCAGGTCCCTACCCTCCTGATCGGAAACGATGCTTTTCAGGAAGCAGATATTATTGGAATCACCAGGCCATGCACCAAACACAACTACCTCGTCAAGGATGTTAGAGATTTAGCCCGAACGTTGAAGGAAGCCTTTTATGTGGCTCGAAGCGGAAGACCCGGACCGGTTCTGATCGATCTTCCCAAAGACACCTTGATCAACTCTGCTGAATTCAAATATCCTGAAAAAGTTTTTATCCGCGGCTACCAGCCCACTTACGAAGGACATCTCGGACAGATTCAGAGGGCTGTAAAGCTCATCTTGAAGTCTAAGAAGCCCGTTCTCTATGTCGGGGGCGGAATCATTTCTTCAAATGCCTCAAAGGAACTCAGCCTCTTTGCTGAAAAATTGGGCATCCCTGTCACCATGACGCTCATGGGACTGGGAAGCTTCCCGGGGAATCATCCCCTCTCTCTTGGCATGCTGGGAATGCATGGAACCTATTGGGCGAATATGGCGGTGATGGAATCTGACCTCCTCATTGCCATCGGGTCTCGTTTTGATGACCGGGTGACCGGAAAGATCGAGGCCTTTGCTCCCCAGGCAAAAATCATCCATATCGATATCGATCCCACTTCCATCAGCAAAAACGTAAGGGTGGATCTTCCCATTGTGGGGGATTGCAAACGCATCCTTTCCAAGATTCTCTCCCTCCTCGAAGAGGAAGAGATTGCTCCCTTCAAGGTTGGGCTGGAAAAATGGCATCATCAAATCCAAAAGTTCAAGGCCATCCATAACATGAATTATGAGCAGAAGGAGATCATCAAACCCCAATACGTCATCGAAAAGATTTATGAGCTGACCAAGGGGGATGCCATCATCTCCACCGAGGTGGGACAAAACCAGATGTGGACGGCTCAGTATTTTCCGTTTCTCAAACCGAGGACATTCCTCACCTCGGGAGGGCTGGGGACGATGGGTTATGGATTGCCCGCTGCCATGGGTGCGCAAGCCGCCTTTCCGAATAAGTTGGTGATAGACATCTCAGGCGATGGCAGTTTCCAGATGAACTCTCAGGAGCTGGCGACGATCGTCCAATATCGGATGCCGGTCAAGGTGGTCATCCTGAACAATGGTTACCTTGGAATGGTGAGACAGTGGCAGGAATTCTTCTACGGGAAACGATACGCGTCCTCGTGTTTGGAAGGAACTTCCCCCGATTTTGTCAAACTGGCCGAGGCGTATGGAGCGGTTGGTTTCAGGACGAATAAACCGGAAGAGGTCGTTCCCATGCTCGAGAAGGCATTCTCGATTCCCGAGCCTGTGATCATTGATTTTTCGGTCGATCCGGAGGAGAATGTTTATCCCATGGTACCAGCAGGAGAACCGCTGAGCCAGATGAGGTTGGTATAAGAGGAAAAACGGAATAATGGAGCAATGGAATAATGGAATGATGGGTAAAGATATTTTTAGTCTTATTTAAACCCAATATTCCAACATTCCAAGATTCCATCATTCCGGGGTTTTGATATGCGGCACGTCATTACTCTTTTGGTTGAAAATGAATTTGGTGTTCTGACCCGAGTCGCAGGGCTTTTCAGCGGCAGGGGTTTCAATATTGAAAGCCTCTGTGTGGCTGAAACCCTCGATCCGACTGTTTCGACCATGACCATCGTCACCCGTGGCGATGATCAGATCCTCGAGCAGGTGCTCAAACAACTGAATAAACTAATCCCCGTGATCAAGGTTGTGGATCTCATCGAAAAGGAGTTTGTCGAGCGAGAGATGGTACTGGTTAAAGTCTCAGCCACCCCTGCGACACGAGAGGAAATCCTGAGGGTCGTGGATATCTTTCGGGGAAAAGTGATCGATGTGGGAGCCAAAACCTACACGGTCGAAGTGACGGGGGATGAGAAAAAGATCAACGCCCTCCTGGCTCTTCTCAAGCCTCTTGGCATCAAGGAATTGGTCAGGACCGGTCGTGTGGCCATGATCCGAGGGAGTAAGATTACAACGGAACCCGGGGCTTGATAAAGATCGATAAGGGGCTAAGGAGATAGGGAGATGGGGAGATGGGGAGAAAAAGATTTTCCTCATCAGAGCCTGGCCCGAGACCAAATTTTTGTATTCAAAGTAGCGGAAAGGAAAAGAAATGAAAATTTATTATGACAAGGACGCAAATCTCAATCACCTGAAAGGAAAAACGATTGCCATTATTGGTTACGGAAGCCAGGGGCATGCCCAGGCTCAAAATTTACGAGATAGCGGTCTTCAGGTCATTGTCTCCCAGAGAAAAGGGAGTGAAAATTATCAATTTGCCCTTCGAGACGGTTTTAAACCGGTCAGCGCGGCAGAGGCAGCCCAGCAATCCGATTTGATTCAAATCCTTACTCAAGATCATGTCCAGGCCAAGCTTTATGAAGAGGATGTCAAGCCTCATCTCAAAAAAGGAAAAACCCTCCTGTTCTCCCATGGGTTCAACATTCATTATGGACAGATTGTACCTCCCAAGGAGATCGATGTGGTGATGATCGCCCCAAAAGGTCCCGGCCATTTAGTGCGAAGAGAATTTGAAAAGGGAGCAGGGGTCCCGTCACTGTTGGCCATCCATCAGGATTTTTCAAAGAAGGCCAAACAGACGGCCCTGGCTTACGCAAAAGGCATCGGTGCCACCCGGGCGGGCGTCATTGAAACCACCTTCAAGGAGGAGACCGAAACAGATCTTTTTGGAGAGCAATCCGTCCTCTGCGGAGGAGTCTCAGAACTCATCAAAGCGGGCTTCGATACGTTGGTGGAGGCAGGCTATCAGCCGGAGATCGCCTACTTCGAGTGTCTTCACGAGCTAAAACTCATCGTGGATTTGATGTATGAGGGAGGCATCTCCTTCATGCGTTATTCCGTGAGCGATACGGCCGAGTATGGTGATCTGACGCGGGGAAAGCGGATCATCAATTCTGAAACTCGTGAGGAGATGAAGCGGATCCTCAAAGAGGTACAGACAGGTAGTTTCGCAAAAGAATGGATTCTGGAAAATCAGGTGGGCCGACCCGTGTTTAGTGCCTTGAGGAAGAAAGAGGCTGAGCATCCGATCGAAGCGGTCGGTAAGAAATTACGTTCCATGATGGGTTGGCTACAAAAGAAGAAAAAGTGATGCAACAGAACCAATGGCCGATTGCTAAAGAAGGCCTCCCCTTTTTGATCCCCGTGGTTCTATTGACAGTCATCCTCGGGATCATGGGATGGAAGGTCTGGATGTCACTGGGAATTCTTTTCTCTCTCTCCCTTGCCTATTTCTTCAGGAATCCGAAGAGAAAAATCCCAAATCTCCAGAACGTCATCCTTTCCCCGGCCGATGGCAGGATCGTCCATGTGGGAGAATGCGATGAAGACCGTTTTCTTAAGGAGAAAGCTTTAAAGGTGAGCATCTTCATGTCCCTGTTCGATGTCCACCTCAATCGGACGCCTATCTCGGGAAAGGTTGTCGAAAGAAATTATCTCCCGGGCCGTTTTCACATGGCCAATGTCGAAAAGTCGTCTCTCCTCAATGAACAAAACGCCATGCTTCTCGAGTCGGAGGACCGGTTTAAAATCCTCCTGGTCCAGATCGCGGGTTTTGTGGCAAGAAGGATCGTCTGTTATGCCAAGTCAGGCGATCTCTTGAGGAAGGGAGAAATCTTTGGCTTGATCCGATTTGGATCGAGGGTCGATCTCTACCTCCCCCCTGAGGTGAAATCCATTGTCAGGGTGGGACAGCATGTCAAGGGAGGGGAGTCGATCATCGGGTACCGAGAATGAAAAAGAAAAGAGCGCCTATTAAAATGAGAAGGGGGATCTACATTCTCCCCAATCTTTTCACCACGGGAAATCTTTTCTGCGGATTCTGGGCGATTGTGTCCGTCTTTCAAGAGAAATATTTCTATGCCGCGGTAGCCATCCTCCTGGCATGTGTCTTTGACGTTCTGGATGGTAAAGTGGCCCGTCTCTCGGGTGCCACCTCCAAATTCGGAGTTCAGTATGATTCCCTGGCGGACCTGGTCTCATTCGGTATTGCCCCGGCGCTGCTCGCCTTCAGCTGGGCCCTGAGGCCTTATGGAAAGTTTGGCTGGCTTGCAGCCTTTCTCTTTGTTGTCTGCGGTGCCCTGAGATTGGCCCGGTTCAATGTTCAGTCCGCCTCTGGAGAGGTAAAATATTTCAAAGGCCTTCCGATCCCTGCCGCGGCTTCGATGATTGCCTTAACCATCCTTCTCTACCTCCGATTGATCGAGGCGGATCTGGTCAAGGATATTGTCATTCTTGTGATGATTTATATTCTGGCATTTTTGATGGTTTCGAACGTCCGGTACTTCAGCTTTAAAGAGCTTGATTTGGCGAAACGAAAACCCTTCAGCCTTTTTATTTTCGTCATCCTATCGATGATTGTGATCATCATGGAGCCCACCATTGTGCTCTTTGGCTTTATCCTCGTCTATGTCTTCTCGGGTCCGGTGAATCTGGTAAGGGCCTGGCGTAAGAGGAGGGCCTTGAGAAAGATGGAGCCTGTCCCGGAAGAAGACTTCGTGATCCGTGGATAGGGATTTTTAGGAAAGAAATTAGAAACAATTTTTACTTGTCATTACCTCAGTTTTTAGGTAAATTATTTTTAAGGTTCAAGGCTTTTCCCTCCAACCTTTCGCCTCGAACCTCAGGCATCTCAAGATTCCTCGGTAGCTCAATCGGCGGAGCGGGTGGCTGTTAACCACTAGGTTGCAGGTTCGAGTCCTGCCCGAGGAGCCAGAATTTTAAAGGGGACCACTTGGTCCCCTTTAAAATTCTTGATTCCTGTCATGGAGAGAATCTTTGTGAGTTTACCCTGAGCGTGGGC
>Ga0315282_10015437_pt1 | contig 11264 bp, 10 predicted proteins | sample YL17G07_20_MG_FD_203693 | JGI IMG/M metagenome (GOLD analysis project Ga0315282, IMG submission 203693) | Sediment microbial communities from Yellowstone Lake, YNP, Wyoming, USA - YL17G07_20 | ecosystem: Environmental > Aquatic > Freshwater > Lake > Sediment | place: USA: Wyoming | collected...
CTCCCATCTTTCTCATGTCGAGCTCGCCGCTCAGGGCATGCATAACACTCCCCGCTCCGAGAAAGAGAAGTCCTTTGAAAAAGGCGTGCGTCATGAGATGAAAGATCCCTGCGCTGTAAGCGCCAACGCCAACCCCCAAGAACATGTATCCGAGTTGGCTGATCGTCGAATAGGCCAGGACCTTTTTGATGTCGGTCTGGCAGAACCCGATCGAGGCTGCAAAGATGGCCGTGGCCACACCGACGATGGCCACAATCGCCATCGTGATAGGAGCCATGCTAAAGAGCACATTGCACCGGGCTACCATGTAAACACCCGCTGTCACCATAGTGGCTGCGTGAATCAGAGAACTCACTGGCGTGGGACCCTCCATGGCGTCCGGCAGCCAGACATACAGGGGAAGCTGAGCAGACTTTCCTATGGCGCCAATAAAGAGAAGAATCGTGATCGCCGTCACTGTTCCTGTGTCCAGCACGTGGGCATTCGTGAAGACTTCTGTAAAATCGAGTGTCCAGATCCCATGTTTCCCAAGGCTGGCAAAGATAAGAAACATTCCCAGAAGGAATCCAAAGTCGCCGACCCGGTTGACCACAAACGCTTTCTTCCCTGCATTCGAAGCAGAGTCTTTTTCATACCAGAAACCGATAAGGAGGTAGGAGCAGAGGCCAACCCCTTCCCATCCTACAAACATCAGAAGGAAGTTGTTGGCCAGAACGAGATTCAACATCATGAAGACGAAAAGGTTGAGGTACGTGAAATACCGGGTAAACCCTGGGTCATCGTGCATGTATCCATCGGAGTAGATGTGGATGAAGAAGCTTACCCCGGTGACGACCAAGACCATGACGATAGAGAGAGGATCAATCTGGTAGCCGACGACCGTCTGGAGCGCCCCCGACACCACCCAATCGAAGATCACCTTTTCAAAGAGGCGCTCTGAGGCCGGTTTGCCAATCAGCTCGATGAAGATGAGAATGGCGGTGAGAAAGGAGAGGCCGATGGCAGACGGGCCGACCCAACTCACGACGTGTTTCCCCAGCCGTCTCCCGAATAACCCGTTGATCAAAAACCCGATCGCCGGGAAGAGGGGAATAAGCCAGACGTAATTCAGCATGAAGAACTCCTTCTTTAACAGTTCGGAGTTTTTTGTTCGGAGTTCGGAGAACTTCTAAGTGGACTACGAGTTCTGAACCCCGAACTCAGAACTACCATTTCAGTAGATTGATTTCATCCACGTTAATCGTTTCTCTTGAACGGTAAAGCATCACAAAGATGGCTAGCCCTACCGCAGCTTCTGCGGCTGCCACCGCCATGACGAAGAACGCGAACAGGACCCCGTCCATCGATTGAAGAAATCGGGAAAGGGTGATGAACGTTAGGTTGACGGCATTCAGCATCAGCTCGATGCACATGAAGACGATGATCGCATTGCGTCGACTCAGGGCACCGATGACACCAATCGTGAAGAGGATTCCGCTCAAAATCAGATAAAGAACAGGAGGAACAGATGGTATACCCATAATCTTCTCCTTAGGCCCTCCGTTTACTCAACACCACGGCACCCACAATCGCAGCCACTAAAAGGATGGAAGCGATTTCAAATGGGAACAGGTACTCGGTAAAAAGAACCTCGCCCACCGCCTTCACATTTTCGCCCAACTTCGCAGGGGTATAAGGACCCACTTTCCCGGAAAGCGGTGCGCCAGCCACGCCATAAATGATTGCGAGAAGGAACAGCATTGCCAAAGCCCCTCCCACGATCTTGGAATAGAACAACTTCAGGCCTGATCGGAGTTCTTCTTCCAAGTCAAGAAGCATGATCACAAAAACGATAAGCATCGCAATCGCCCCGGCATACACAATGACTTGGATGATTGCTATGAACGGGCTGTAAAGCAAGAAGTAGAGGACCGCCACGCAGACAAGAGTGAGGACCAAGAAAAGAGCACTGTGGATGGGATTCTTCCGCGTAATTAGCAGCACTGAACCGAGAATGGAGGTAAAGGCCACCCCCAGAAAAATCAACCATTGAAGCAGGATTCCGTAGTTTTCAGCCATTCCTTGACTCCTTATGATCCCTTAATCCTTTAGCAGGTTGCTGAAAAACGCCCATCTGCATCGTTTCCCCTGCCTACCGGCAGGTCCTTCGTCGTTGCAGCGTACCTCCAAGTACGCCTCACTCCTCAGGGTTTCGGGGGCTCCCGCGAACGGGATTTCGCTAGGCTCAACTAGCATCTGCCTGCCTGTGCGAAGCCGCTTCGGCGAAGGCAGGGACATTTTTGAGCAACCTGGGAAAAATAACTTTTTTAACAAACTGCTAGTATTCTTACCTCGCAACGGGGTTTAGGATCCTGGATGTCGAACCCTCTCCTCATTTAGGGATTAAACTTCTTCTGCTCCAGTAACTTCTCAGTATTCATCAGCAAGGGTTTTCGTGTTTCCTCAACCCATTCGTAATTTTTCCCCATGAAGATCGCTCCCACGGGACAAGCCTCCTCACAGTAGCCACAGAAGATGCACCGTGAAGCGTCGAGCTCATACCTCAAGGGGTAGCGCTTCCCCTCTTCGTCCTCAGCCGTCTCAATGGTGATGCATTGGGAAGGGCAGACGATCATGCAGAGGCCGCAGGCCACACACTTCGTCTTTCCCTGCTCGTCCTTTTCAAAATACTGGATTCCTCTCCAGCGTGAACTGGGAGGCAGTTTCTTTTCCGGATATTGAATCGTAATGGGTTTCGAAAAAAACCGGGCCAGGGTGAGTCCTAGTCCTTTGAGCAATGGAATAATCATCGTGAGCCTCTTTCCCCTACTTTAACGAAACAACCAGACTCGTGATCAAAAGATTGATGATCGTCAGAGGAAACAGAACTTTCCAGCCGAACTTCATGATTTGATCGTACCGAAGCCTCGGAAAGGTTCCCCGCTGCCAGATAAAGAAAAAGATAAGAACAAACAGCTTGATGACGAACCAGATCACCCCTGGGATGAACCCGAGGGCTGGAATCGGAGGCTGCCATCCCCCCCAAAAGAGTGTGACTGCGATGGCCCCAATGGCGGTCATGTGGGCATATTCCGCCATGAAGAAAAGGGCGAACTTCATGCTGCTGTATTCGATATTGAACCCGCAGGCCAGCTCCGATTCGGCCTCGGGCATGTCAAAAGGGGTTCGGTTGATCTCTGCCAAACCACAGATGATGTAGAGAACGAAGGCGACCGGTTGGTACCAGACATTCCAGTGCCAGAATCCGCCTGACTGAAGCCTCACTATCTCGGTCAGCCTTAGACTCTGCGAGAGGATGATTACGCCCACGATAGAAAGACCCAGCGCCACTTCGTAGCTGATCATCTGAGCGGCCGCCCGGAGGGATCCCGTCAAACCATACTTGTTCCCAGAGGAGTAGCCACCGAGAATGATTCCGTATTCTCCGAGGGAGGCCACAGCAAAAATGTACAACAATCCGACATCGATGTCGGCCAGCCGAAGCTTAACCACCCAGCTCGTTCCGGGGAGGGTGAACTCGTTTCCGAAGGGGATCACAGCGAAGAGACAAATGGCCGTGATAATGGAGATCATGGGAGCGATGACAAAAACGACCTTATCTGAACTCCCTGGAACGAGGTCTTCTTTAAAGAAGGCTTTGATCCCATCGGCCATAGGTTGAAGCAATCCAAACGGCCCGCATCGGTTGGGGCCATAACGGACCTGAATGTGACCCAACATTTTGCGCTCGATGAGGGTCAGATAGGCCACTGTCAACATCAAGCAGCCGAAAACGACCACGCTTTTCAAGATGATCTCAATGAGAAGAAACAGAAGCTGCATTCCCTCTCTCCTCTATCGTTTCTCCACCCTTCCAATGAACACCCGATATTCGGGATTTTGGCTGGTGGGGTCTCGCTCGGTGATCAGAAGATTGTTTACAAAACAGGGGAAGAAACTCATGGCCAAGTAGGCCACTCCTTTAGGAACATTCTCCGAAACGTTGCAGCGGGTCTCGATCTCTCCTCTCGGCGAGATCACTCTCACCGCTTCTCCTTCCGTGAGGCTTGCCCGTGCTGCATCGTCGGGGTGGATCTCTAAACAGGATTCCTTAAAAACCTTCGCCAATCCCAGAGCCCTCTTGCTCGTCGTTCCGATGCCGTAGTGGTAATGAAATCCTCCCGGAACGATCCATAGAGGATATGAGCCATCAGGTTTTTCCAAAGGCTCTTTGTATTCTATTGGAAAGAATCTTCGCTTCCCACCATTTCTCGATGCCCACTGGACACCGTTCTCTTCAAGATTGGAATAAAGGGCTCTCGCATAGAGAGGAACGAGCGATGCAATTTCATCCATCACGTGGGCCGGATTTCGGTAATCCATCCGATAACCCATACGTGTTGAAAGATCACACAGGATTTTCCAGTCTGGCATTGAGTCCCCCACCGGCGAAATGGCTTGCCTCACGCGCTGGACTCTTCTCTCCATGTTCGTGAAAGTTCCATCCTTCTCCGCAAAGGTCACCCCAGGAAGGACCACATGAGCGTACTCGGTGATGTGGGTGATGAACGAATCTTGGACAACCAACAACTCCAGTTGGTGAATGCCATTTTTCAACCGTTCCAGGTTCGGCAGAGAAATCAGAGGATCCTCTCCAAAGACATAGAGGGCTTTGATCTTTCCTTCATTGATCCTGTCAAAAATCTCCAGGTACGTAAGACCTGCTTTTTCGGGAACCTTTCTTTCCCAAGCCTGTTCAAATCGCTTTCGTGCCTTTTCCTCCTCGACGCGTTCATACCCAGGAAGGAACTCTGAAAGGCCACCCATGTCACAAGCCCCCTGGGCATTGTTCTGGGTGAGCATCGGATAGACGCCCCCTCCGGTTTCCTCTGTCTCTCCGGTCAGCAGAGCGAGGTTGCAGAGGGCCTTCACGGTTTCCGTGCTGTTCGCGTGCTGAGCCACGCCAGGACCGAAGACAATGGCCCGCTTCTTGGCCGCGGCATAGAGTTTGGCCATCGCCTCCAATTCTGCCGGAAGAATTCCTGTCGCTTCTTGAACAACCTGAGGTGTAAATCTTTCGACCGAAGAGCGCATCGTCTCGAACCCTTCGGTTTTTGTTCCAACGAATTCTTTTGAAGAAATCCCCTGTCCGATCAGGAGACGAATGAGGCCATTGATCCACGCAATATCCGTTCCAGGCAAGGGTCTCAGCCAAAGGTTGGCCCATTTCTCCCACTGAGTTCTTCTCGGGTCGACCAGAATGATCTTTGCGTTGTTGACACTCATGGCCTTCCTCATCTTATTGCTGAAGATGAGGTTGTCCGAGTAGACATCGGCTCCGATGAGGAGAATCAAATCCGACCTTGCCACATCGTCCATGGAGTGGGTCATCGCGGGAGAACCCGTGGAGGCCAACATCCCATAGAGGACCGAGCCACTCGCCAAACGAGCCCCGTTGTCCAGATGGTTAGTTCCAATGCAGGCCCTCATCCATTTCTGGAAGAGATAGTTTTCCTCATTCGTCGCCCGAGAGGAAGTAATCCCGGCAATCGCCTGGGCCCCGTACCTCCCCTTCACCTCGTGAAGCTTCGTGGCAACGAGGTCGAGCGCTCCCTCCCAGCTGGACCCCGTAACCCCCCCAGACGTCTTAATCATCGGCCTCTGAAGTCGGTCCGGGTGGTGGATGAAATCGTAGCCGAACCGCCCCTTCACGCAAAGACTTCCCCGATTGACGCCCACATCATCCCGTGTGGTCACTTTGACCACTTTCCTTTTGCCGAGGGTATTCAATTCCAGTTGACAACCGCAGGGGCAGAAGGTGCACGTGGTTGGGGTTCTCGAAAGCTGCCACGTCCTCCCCTTGATGGGGCTGAGATTTTCTGTCAAAGCGCCCACAGGGCAGACTGAGAGGCACTCCCCGCAGGAAATACAGTTTGCCTTCCGGGCTGCCTCGATGTGCGAGGAAAATCCGCGTTCGGCCACCTCGAGCACATCGGCTCCTGGAATGTCGATGCAGGCATGGACACATCGTAGACACATCACACATCGATCGAACCATTGCTTGATCAAAGGGGTTCCATAGTCTGGACGGGGCCGATCCACTTCTTCTGGTGGAAAGTCGTTCCGATCAATTCCAAACTCATGGACACGATTCTGGAGCTGACACTCGCCTCCGGCATCACAGACCGGGCAGTCGAGAGGGTGATTGACCAGCAGGAGTTTCAGCGCCTCACATCGCATTTTCTCAACACGATCGGTGCGCGTATGAACGACCATCCCGTCGACCACCGGCGTTGCGCACGAGGCCATGGGCATGTCTGCCCCTTCCACATCCACCAGGCAGATCCGGCACGACTTGATCAGACTCAACCTTGCGTGGTAGCAAAGGGTGGGAATCGTAATCCCGTTTTCTCTCGCCACGTCCAGAATCGTTTGATCCGGATTGGCAGCTAACTCTTTCCCGTCAATCGTCACCCTGAACATGCTCGGTACAGTCCTCCCTGTTCATCTTAGACAGCAAAGAGTGCGACGCGCACACATCGCAAACAACGTTCCGCTTCTTTCTGAGCGACAGGAATGGGAAATCCTTCCTCGACTTCGTCGAAAACCCATTTTCGCGTTTCGGGAGGCAGCATCTCTAAGACCGCTCGTTTCTGTCCCCCCGAGACTCCAACGTTCTCTCTCTTATCGTAGACCCTGATCTTTTCGACCAGACCTTCAAGGCGCTCCCCCTCCGTTTCTTTCACCTCACTGCCACGGAGGAAAAGGTCAATCTTGTCCGCCGCCCGTTTGCCATGGCCTGCAGCCCTCACTAGAACGTCCGGCCCTGTAACGCAGTCGCCTGCCGAAAAAATCCCCTCCCGGCTGGTCTGAAAGGTTCCTTCTTGGATAGCCACCGTCGATCGTTTGGTCGTTTTCACTCCATCCTTCTCTTCGAGGAAAGAAAGGTCGATCGCCTGACCAATGGCAGGAATCAGGATGTCTGTCTCGATGAAGAACTCAGAACCCTTGATCGGAACCGGTCGACGCCTGCCGCTCTCATCGGGTTCTCCGAGCTCCATGCGGATGCACTCCACTCCGACGACCTTTCCATTCTTTTCGATAATCCGTACCGGGTTACAGAGGTAGTGGAATTTAACACCCTCCTGTTCCGCATCGTGGATCTCCACGGCGTCCGCAGGCATCTCTTTTTTCGTCCGGCGATAGACCAAATTCACATCCTGCTTTCCAATCCGAAAAGATGATCGAACGCAGTCAATGGCCACATTTCCGCCGCCGACGACCACGACCTTCTTCCCTTCGGGGTAAGGATCTCTGCCCAGGTTGACCTCCAGCAGATAAAAGACCCCTGGAATGAACCCCTGATATCCTTTGTCTTCTCCCTCAACGCCCATGGACGTATTCGTCTGGGCGCCCACACTCAGGAAGATCGCTTTGTATCCCTGCTCAAAGATCTGAGAAAGAGTGATATCCTTGCCCACCTGTGTGTTGTAACGAATGTCCACTCCCAGGCGCTCAACAAGTCCAGCCTCATACCTCAGAATATCTCTCGGAAGCCGGTAGTCAGGAATCCCGACCGCTGCCATTCCCCCCGGCTCCGCCAACCGCTCAAAGACGGTAACGGGATATCCCTTGAGGCCGAGATAATAAGCACAAGACAAACCCGCAGGACCTGCTCCAATGACAGCCACCTTCCCGGGCCTTGGTGATTCCCTCTTGAGGAGAGGCTCTTTCCTCTTCTCTATTTCATAGTCTGCGACGAACCGTTTCAGCCACCTGATCGAGATGGGTTCATCGACATTGGCTCGGCGGCAATTCTCCTCACAGGGCCGGACGCATACCCTCCCCAAGACACCCGCGAGGCAGGTGGCTCCTCGAATGGCTTCGAGGGACTCCAGGAATCTCCCCTCCTTAATCAATTCCACGTAATCGTAAATCGGAAGATGCGAAGGGCACGCGCTCACACAGGGCGCCGTCACCTTGACCTTATATTCTTGGCGCGGGACAGGTTTTTTCGATTGAATGACCTCGGAAAATTGATGGTTGAAATGGCCGAGCGCATCGAGCAAGGGTTTGGGGCCCGTCTGTCCCAGATTACACTTGGAACTCTTCAGGATCATTTCTCCCAGTGACCTCAGTTGATCAAGGTCTTCCGCCCTGCCTTTTCCATTGGCAATGCGGTTCATGATTGTTGACATGACTCGCGTTCCCACACGACACGGGGTACATTTCCCGCAAGATTCCCCTTGGACGACTTCCAGGTAGGCCCGAATCAGATCGATGATGTTCGTGTCTGGATCCCGAATGGCAATACCGTCCCAACCCACAAAGGCCTTGATCTTCTTCTCCTTGTCAAACTCAAGGGGAAGATTGAGGCCAGGCGGCGTTTGTCTGTCGGCTTCGGGTTTCCCTCGATTGTCTGTGACCGTCCCAGCCCAGCTGCAAAAAATGATATCCGTCATGAGAACCTCTTCTTCCCTTCCTCGTGGCTCGTGGCCTATGAATCGTTTCCTGCTGGAAAGCAGGCGCTTTGCATTCTTCGGTTACCGGTCAATCTCTCCCAGAACGATATCGATGCTTCCAATCACCGCGATGACATCCGCGATCAACCGCCCTTCCACCATCTTGGGAAGGGCGCTTAAATTGAGAAAAGAGGGCGGCCGGATTCTCACCCGGAAAGGGCGATTTGATCCATCACTAACGACGTAGAAGCCCAGTTCTCCTTTGGATGCCTCGACGCTGGCATACACCTCTCCTTCCGGAGGTCGAAATCCTTCCGACACGACCTTGAATTGTCGGATTAAAGCGGCGATGTCTTTCTGAACGGCGTCTTTCGGCGGTAGGGTCACCCATGGATCGTCGGTGATGATCGGGCCATCAGGCAAGCGTTCCAAGGCTTGCTCCACTATGGCGCTCGACCATTCCATCTCTCTCAAGCGAACGATATACCGGTCGTAGACATCCCCGACGGTTCCTGTGGGAATGTCGAAATCGAACTCCTCGTAGCCTGAATACGGAAAAGCTTTTCTTACATCCCATTTTACTCCAGACCCTCGCAGGGTGGGTCCGGTCACTCCCCAGTTGATCATATCCTCTTTCGAAATGATCCCAACCCCTTTGGTTCGTTTCAACCAAATTACATTTTGCGTGAGTAGGGTTTCGTATTCCTTGATCCGACGTGGAAAAGCTTTCAAAAAGGTTCTGATGGGATCCTTCATCTCCTCCGTCAGGTCTTTCGCAACACCACCAATCCTGAGATAGGTCGGCGTGAGCCTTCCGCCAGCCACTTCCTCAAAAATCCTAAGAATATCTTCCCTCTCACGAAAATTGTAGAAGAGAAGAGTCATCGCTCCGATATCTAAGGCGTGGGTCCCCAGCCAGATCAGATGAGCTGCGATTCTCTGAAGCTCTGCCATGATCACTCGGAGACACTGGGCCCGTTTGGGAACCTCCATCCCCAAAAGTTTTTCCACGGCCAAGACATAAGCCAGGTTGTTTCCCATCGCGTTGGTGTAATCCAGGCGGTCGGTCAGGGGGATCACCTGAGCATAGGTTTTGCTCTCGGCGAGTTTCTCAACTCCCCGATGAAGGTGTCCGAGATGGGGGGTCGCCTTTACAATTATCTCGCCATCCAGCTCCAAGACCAGTCGCAAGACTCCGTGAGTGGCCGGATGTTGAGGCCCCATATTAAGTGTCATCAACCGCTTTTCAGCCATTTTAAACCTCTGGAACGAAAGGTTTATCGAAATCAGGTCCTTCGACAGGGAAATCTTTTCTCAGGGGATGCCCTTCAAAACCATCCCAGAGCAAGATCCTTCTCAGGTCAGGGTGGTTCTCAAAGGGAATCCCGAAGAGGTCATACACCTCTCGTTCTAACCAGTTGGCCGCTTTCCAAATCGATTCGACGCTCGAAACCGATTCCCGTTCTCCGACTTTTGCTATTAACCTCAGCCTTTCATTGTTCTTCACGGAGTAGAGAAGGTAGACCACTTCGAAACGGGGCTTCTGGGGGAAGAAGTCGAGACCGCAGAGATCGGTGAGCCAATGGTACTCAAGGTCAGGATTGGAATAGAGATATTGGCAGATCTGGAGAAGCTCCTGTTTGGGAACGGTCACGGTCACTTCTCCCCGAAAATGTCTGACCCCGAGAACCGAGGTCGTAAATTTCTCCTGCAGCTTTTTCAATCCCACGTGAGTCTCGGCCATATCTTTCTCCTCAAAGTGATTTGCAATTCAGATTTCTCCGCACATTTTTTCGATTGGCGAGAGACTCCTTTTCGATCTTTTTCTGGAGTTTCATGAGAGCGGTGAGGAGCGATTCGGGCCGCGGTGGACAGCCCGGAACATAGATATCCACTGGGATGATCTGATCCACCCCCTGCACCACGCTGTAGGTTTTGAAAATTCCCCCAGAACAAGCACAGACGCCATAGGCAATCACCCATTTCGGTTCCGGCATCTGCTCGTAGATACGCTTCACCATGGGGGCCATCTTCTTGGTGAGGGTGCCTGCCACAATCATGAGATCTGCTTGCCTTGGCGAAGGCCTGAAGACCTCGGATCCAAAACGAGAAATATCCCACGTCGCCGAACTGGTGACGATCATCTCCAGTGCACATCAGGCCAAGCCAAAGGTGACCGGCCAGATCGAATATTTGCGACCCCAGTTGACCACCCAATCCAGGACAGGAAGGAAAGGGGTTTTTTCGAGAGTGGTTTCTATTCCCATTCCAGCGCTCCTTTTTTCCAGATATAGAGGTAGGCAATCAGCAAAATACCGATGAAAACAAGCATGGAGAGGAAGCCAAAAACCTTCAATTGTTTGAACACGACAGCCCAAGGATAGAGAAAAACGACTTCGATATCGAAGAGAAGGAAGAGGAGGGCGATGATGTAATACTTGATGGGGATCCTATTGTAGGTGGGGCCAATGGTCGTCATCCCACACTCATAGGGAGCCTCCTTCAAGGAACTCGGTTTCTTCTGCCCCAAAAGTGAGGACGCCGCCACTGCGAACAGGGCAAATCCCACAGCGATGCCAAAGAAGATAAGGATAGGCAGATAGTCAATGAGCATAACTCCTCCCCATTGGTCAATGTTTCATCGACCGGAACAAACTACAAAATTGCCTCCTCTTTGTCAAGAAGTATTTTGAAGAAATTGCAATTCAGACACTGCAGAGGGTTGGAAAAGGGAAAAAGGGCGGCGAGTGCGTTCGACGGTTGGGTTGGGGAAAATACTACCTTGGCATGAATTTAGGTAACATCCTTATCATAGGGTTCACA